>Ga0308009_10000542_pt1 | contig 27236 bp, 19 predicted proteins | sample Neamet127_FD_203134 | JGI IMG/M metagenome (GOLD analysis project Ga0308009, IMG submission 203134) | Marine microbial communities from water near the shore, Antarctic Ocean - #127 | ecosystem: Environmental > Aquatic > Marine > Unclassified | place: Southern Ocean | collected 2014-07-24
TTCAATAGAGGTTAACATAAATGGTAGTGTAGGCAGTACTTTTACCATTGGTTTTGCAGAGACAACTACTAGTGGTGGAACCGGAGTTGTAACTGGAGTTCCGGACCAAGTTTTAGACGACGAAAACGTATTGCAGGATGTTGTTCAAGTAATACCAGCAGGGGGTACAATAACTTACAACTTCACTATACCATCAACTACTACTGTAAAGGAATTTACTATGACTATAGTAGCTGGTGATGGTAGTACAACTGTTAACTCTGCGTTAGCATCTAAAGTTTACAATCAAAGACCAGACCCAGTGATAGATATAAGGGCTGATATTCCAGATGCTTGGACTACGGTTTCGGCTGAAACGCAAAGCGTTACGTCAACTGGTAAACCCGGTATTTATGCAGAAGAATTAAGGTGGAAGGCTGATAGTATGTTGGGCTTGGATTTCGAACTAAAATTCGGTAGTACTGGCACTTTTGCCGTAGTTAGGTCACCAGGATCTAGCGACTTTGCTACAGCTGGAGGTAGTGATACGGTTGTAGGTTTAACAAATCTAACAACTGCTATATCATCAGATGGCACTCACGCTTATATACGTGGTACTATAACGGCTGACAAATTTGGCTTAACTAGTTCCACTAGAGCTGTACCATTAGATACTTTATTCACATATACAGCACCGCAACCTTAGAAAATAAAACATGGCAGATATAACATTAACATTCTCTAACGAGATAAACATCTCAGTTCAAGTAGGTGACATAGCTTATTACTGTACTCCGATCGTAGACGGTAGTGGGTTTAATACTTCTAATCAATCAAGTATAATAGAGATAGGACCTATAAGTTCTATAACAGGTTTGGTTATAGTCTGTGATATGGCTTTAACCACTGTACCACCAACAGCCAACGACTTCATACTATTTAGTAAAGATAATAAAGTGAATACTAGCTCTCTATTAGGATATTATGGCTTAGCTAAGTTTAAGAACGATTCCACCGTTAAGAGTGAGATGTTTGCTACTGCTTGTGATATATTCGAGAGTAGTAAATAAGGGTTTAAGACTGTGATTATATATTAGTAATTAAATATAACCAAATGAACCTACCAGTATTAAATACCAGAAAGAAAATCCAAGCCTTACAAGAGACTTTAATAGCAAGTGCTAATGGTTTTGATATAGTAACAGAACATGATACTCACTTATTCCCATTAAAGCATACTTTTGCTGATGGGGTATATGTCAGGCAAATGTTCATGGGTAAGGACACTGTCGTAGTTGGGGCAATACACAACCACCTTCACGTGTGGTTTTTACTTGCTGGAGAGATAACTGTAGCAACTGAAGAGGTGAGCGAGGTATACGTTGGACCATGTTATGTAGTGTCTACTCCAGGAACTAAAAGGGTTATATATGCAAATGAGGATTCAGTCTTCGTTAACGTACATAAGAACCCAACTAATTGTGAAGACATCGATATGTTAGAAAAGGAGATTGTCTCCGCTACATTTGAGGAGTATGAGGAATACATAAATAAAACAAATAAGATATGAGTTTTTTATTAGCAGGAGCAGCAGTTGTTAGTGCCGGTGTAGGTATAGCTAAAGCTGTGTCATCAAACAAGAAGCAGAAAGCTGCTGAACGTAAAGCCGCTAAGTCTCGAGTAGAGATGGATAAGCAGAAGGCTGCATTCTCTGAGCTAGATACTAGCAACCCATTTATGAACATGGAGAATTCATACGAAGACCTTACAATCAATCAAAAAGGTATGGAGTTGCAGAACCAACAGAACCAACAATCTCAGTCTAACATACTAGGTGGATTAAAGCAAAGTGCTGGTGGTTCAGGAGTTGCAGCATTAGCTCAGCAAATGGCTAACTCAGGTCAGTTAGCTTCACAGAAATCAGCAGCTATGATTGGTGATCAAGAAGCTGCTAACCAGAAACTAAAAGTAGCAGAGGCTAGTAAGATACAAGGTAAGGAAAGAGAGGGTGAAGTACTATCTAGAGAAATGGAGAGGAATAAAACTTCTACTCTACTTGGAATGGCTCAGAGTGAGACGGCCGGATATAATGATCAAGCTGCTGGGTATGAAGCAGCTAAGTGGGATGGTATAACCTCAGCTGCTGGCTCTGTCGGTAATGCTATGGGTGGAGTTTAATAAACAAATTTAATAGTAATATAATGGGAGCAGATGCAACGTTAGTACAAGGTGCTTACAACGCCACTAAATATACGAAGAGCAAGGTTGACGCAGCTACGAAAGGGCTGGGCGATAGCTTGAGTAATACTGTAGGTAAACTCAAGAACAAAAAAGATGCGGAAGCTGAAGAAGTAAAGAAGGCTGAGAATACGAAAGTTTCTGATGCCAAGAAAGAACAGGATAGATTAGCCCTGGAAGCTAGAAAAGCTAAAGAGAAAGAAGCTAAAATTAGGTTGGAAGATTTCAATGCAGCAGCAGAGGAAGTTAGGAACGCTGATGGTAGTTTACCAAAAGGGGATTTTGTTGGGTCTCAAGCAGAAGTGGAGGAACTAAAGAAGAATTTCCTAAGTGAAGACCCAATTGTACAAGCTGGAGCCAAACATGATCTAGCAACTATAACATCTGGTTTAGGGGAAGTTAAAGACCTTAGGTTGTTGACGTCTACTAACGTATCTAATAATGACTTCAGTGCGGGCATGTCTAATGAGAACCAAGACTTCTACAGGTCAACTATGGGTAAAGAACCTATTGTTATGTATAAGCAAGAGGTTGATGGTGATGGTAAACCTACCACGAGAACAGTTGGAGTTAAAGGACCAGATGGCGAGTGGATGTCCACTACTGCTTATTCATCTATGATGGAAGGTGATATGGTAGATGTCAAGAGTCAATCAAGTTTACTAGACTTAAAGACAGCTAAAATAAAAGAAGGGACAGATGGTAAATCTACGGATGTGTATGACGGAGAATCTGTAAACGAGGCTGTAACAAGTATAATTAAGGGTAGCTCGAATGTTCGCTCGTTAATGTATGATGTACAGTTTGGTACGACTAGCTTTGTAGAAGACTTAAGCAATTCCGACATGTTGAATAACTTAACGTATGACCAGTTAGGTATAACAGCCGAGGATGCTTATATCTTAGATAAAAATCATGATGAGGTTATAAACGAAGATGATAAGCTAACTAAGGAAGACAGAGAGATGATTGCTAAGAACTTAGCCGACGATCCAGACCTAGATGAACTTAGGAATGATCTACTGAAGAATTACTTATCGTCACATGTAGAGAAGAGCTGGAACAAAGCTCACAAAGCAGTAGTAGCTGCTAACCCTGTAAGTAAACCCAGTAAGGTTATCACAGGCGAATATAACGAAGAGCAATCAAATGTCACAGCAGAAGCTTTGAGACTACAAAGGTTGTCTGACGATTACATACCCGCTTCTGATTGGGTGGCAGGTACAATATAATATATAATTCTAAACACAATATAATAACTAGTCTATGACAAGTAAAATTTACCGCCTTAGTAATGGCAAAAAAGTTAGAGTTAGTGAGGAACAAATAAATACAGGTTGGGTTGAGGCTCACCCTGATGCTACTCTTGTTTCTGAACCTGAAGTGAAACCAAAACCGGATACTGAGGGAAAGGAAGAGGTCGTTGCAAAGAGTGCAGATGCGGAGACCAACGATCAATCAACAAGCACTACGGATTCCAACTTGGAGGATGGTTCTTCGGACTCACAATCAAGTAATTTCGAGTTTCCAGTGGTTCAACCTGACTTGAGTCTACCTCAAGATGGGACAACTTTTAACGTACCCGAAGTAGTTGAGGGTATCCCTGTAATAGAAAACCCAGATACGTTTTATAAATCTCAAGTTACAGAAGTAGAGGCGAGTGAATTGCCATCAGATCAGGGGGTAGAAGATTTAGAGTACTCAAGTAATGATGTAAGTTCACCCCAAGATAATATACAGTCTATCGATCCTGTTATGGATTTTAAGGCTATAGAGGAAGCTGAGGCTAATAGGGAATCTGATACAACCCTGTTGGAGGTTTATTTATCTAAGAACTACTTTAATAATCCGGGCGTTATAAATGGTATTACGGGTAAGAATACATTACAAGGAGCATCGAGAGAGGATGTAGATTTAGATGACCTAATGCACCATGTCAAGTTGACTATAGGTTCTGAGGACGAAGGTAGAACTTCCTTCCCCAGCTTATCAGATAGTGATATAGACGTGATAATGAAGGATTTGTATATTAGCGAAGCTCAGAAAGAAGAAGAGAATGCTTCAAAACAAGCTAGACAAAGAGGCGTACAACTAGCTATCGACAATAACGAAGCTATAGAAGTTGCAGTATTTGACTTAGAGATAGCTGACATTAACACTCACCCAAACAAGAGTGAAGTTGATTTAGCTAAAGTTAATAAGGAACTTAGGATAGGTAATCCATCAGATGAGAATAGAAAGATATTAGAAGCTAGGAGAGATGAATTAATTGACTCCTTATTCTATAAGGATGAATTAAAGTGGGTACCAGGAATTAAAAAAGGTAGAGGTGGTAAACACGAGAAGACAGGTAATAGAATACCTAAAGGTGTTGAATACAAGATGTTTCACGATCCTAATACAGGTAGAAATATAAGTGCTGAGGAAGCTGAGGTTATAACAATTAGTGGTGGCGAAGCCTTAGACATATCCAGTCCATACGAGGGTTACATTGCTACGTTTGGTAACACTTCTCAAGATAAATTAGAAAGATATTATTCTGACTTGTTGCTAGAAGAACAGGGTTTCGACCTGCAAGGAGCAAAGGTTGGAGATTTTAAAGTTGGTGATAAAGTACTAGCTATGCATTTAAGAGACGCAGGTTTCGAGATGCAAGACAATGGAGTATTTAAAGACGTACCTCTTAACTTAATAACTAAACACTCTAACATACTTGGAGCATCGAATATATTCTACAGGGATTTTGCTTTTACCGATGGTGACGTAACACCTCAGAGCTATGATAGTAGTATGTACTCTAATCAAGAAGAGTTTGTGGAGTATGTTAAAAATAGAAAAGCACAGCAAGTGGATATTGCAGCGAAGAAGGAAGCTTTATGGCAAGTGTACCACTTAAACAAAGATGTTACTAGTATAGAAAAAACCAGGACAGGTCAGATACTTGGCCCAGCCTCTAAAGCTTTTGATTATAAGTTTGGTGAGGGTTATGCTAGGGAACACTTTGGTATGACCAACATGGAAGTCATAGACATATTCAAACAAGAGATAGTGCCTAGCGCTGGATTAAAATTGTCTAAAGAACAAGAGCGTCATACTAAGAGAACTTTAGCTGACAAGGGGTTTGAATCCATAGGTGGCTTAGCTAGTATGGCTCCAGATTTATTCCTATTAAACAAGGCTACAGCCCTATCGGGTATTACAAAAGTTGTGGAAGGTTTAATGGGTGCTAGATACTTGATAGGTGGAGCTAACTTATCTAGAACTCAAGCAATAGCATACGCCACAAAGAAGGGTAAGGATTTAAGTACGTTACTAAAATCTAAGAAAGCAGTGGAGGTAGCTGCAACTAACTGGCAGAAGGGTAAAGGCTTAGCTGTATTAGCCGTTGCTGAAGAGGTTAAGATGAAAGAAGGTTTAGGTGCTTTAACTGGAGGTCAATTGGAATTCCAGAGGGGTGTTGGTGCTGGGTTTGCTCTAGGTGGTAAACTACTACCATATACGTTTAAGAACTATACTAAATACAATAGATTAAACACAGCTCTAGAGTTAACCTTAAAGAATGGTCCCGCATTTGCTATCGCAGCTGAAGCTGGGGAAGCAATCGACGCAATAGTTAATGACCTACAAGGAACAGAGGAGATTGAAACCTTCTTACATGAACATTGGGGAGACTATGACGAAAACTTCGAAAGAACTATCTTACATTTAATAACTGGTAGCGGTTTAGGTTTACACGGGTTAAAAGCTAACGATGTTAAAACCTACGAGGGCATAGCTCAATTCAGGAGAGAAGCCCAATTCAAGAGTGCCGAAAGCAGGTTAAATATTGAGGAAGCTTGGCAAGTTGAAGTGGACAATAGAGCCTCTAACGAAGGCATACAAAAGAAGACTAGACACGGGTTGGAAAGTAAGAATTACAAGAATTTTATAGAAGACTTAAATAATAATGGATCGTTCGAGGAGTGGTGTGAAACTCAAAGAGTAGAAGGTAATAAAGACTTTTCTAACTTGGAAAAATACCAACAAGATTACCACATGGCTGAATCATATTTAGATAAGGCTGATGACGTAGAAGCTTGGTTAGATCCAGTAAAGGGTAAAAAGCTATATGACAAGTACTACGAACCTCTAGTAGAACTGTATAAGGAGAAGGGTAAAGAATTAATAATAGAATTAACAGACAAAACAATTTACCAGAAATATGTTACAAGTGAAGGTAAGTATGCCTTCCAGGAGGTTAATGCATTGTATGAGTTTGGTAAAGGTAATAATGCCACCAAGATAACTATAGATACTACCAAGTCTAAAGGTAGAGATGTAGCGAGCCATGAAGCTCTACACGCCTATTTCGGTATTATGTTTGAAGGTAAACCTCAGCTCAAGACTCAATTTGAGGAGTCTTTTAAAAAGACTTTAAGTAAGATAACAGCTGGAAATGGTAAAAGTGTTTACGACAATATACTAGAGGATCAAGCAATAACAAGTATGGGTAAGAGGGTTCAACTCGAAGAGATGATGACTTACACTGCTGAGTACTTATCTAAAAAAGAGAATCAACATCTCATGGATAGTAAAGTATTCTCTAAAGTTGCTGAGCTATTTAATAACTTCTCTGAGTCTGTGACTGGTAAACCAGGTGATTTATTTACCCAGAAGGAGATTATAAATATGTTAGGTAGGTTTAGTCAGACTGGTAACATATCGGAACTTAAAGGGTTAAAGGATACGTACGTAGAAATAGGTGATACTGAAACATTCTCAGATAAGTTAGCTTCAAAACCATCAGAAACGGTTAGGACAGTTAAGGGTGAGTTAAACAACATGGCTGCTGAGAAAAAGAAAATCATTGAAGATCAAAAGAGTTTAATCGCAAATAAACCAGAGGGTTACAAAGATTTACAAGCAGCTAATACTGTTAAGATAGCTGAGATAAATAACGAGGTAAAAAGCTTAGAAAAGATTAGTGACGAAGGTAATCCTAGGACTAGACTGAATAAGTTCTTGTCTGAACAAGTAGTAGTAGAAGACCCATTAACGGGTAAGAAAACATTAGACTACAAAAGTAAATTCACTAAGGAGCAGCTGAAGGATGGTGAAGGTAAGAGAGCACTAGATAACACGTTTGTAGAGCTAACTAATAGTGAATTTATTAAGAATAGGATAAAGCAAGGCATGGAAAGCTTCGGCATACCAAAAGGTGGTCAAGCTGAGAAAGACTTTGTACAGGAGGTTATAGAGAAATTACAAGATAGATTAACAGGTAACTTCGATCCTGGTAAAAACAATGATGTTTTTGGTTGGCTTGAAGGAGTTTCTGGTGGCGCTGGTAAGTCTATACTATTCAGAGCTAAAGGAGATGCAATGGTTGCCTACAATAAACGCGTTAAAACAAACTCATACGATGCCAATGAAGGTATGAGTGATATGTTTATGGATGAAGGTACTGGTGGCTCCGGTGGCGGTGGAGAAGCCCCTCTGGAGAGATACTTCTTTAGGGAAACTATAAGTGAAAGTAAGCACAATTTCAGTGAGGAAAGTAATGCAAGTATTGACGATGCTATTGCTAGAGAGAATATAGATGTAAGTGGTTTAGAATACAAAGATGTAAAAAAGTTAATCGTAGATCAGAAGTTAGAGGTAAACAAGAAAGGTAAAACGGTTGTACCAACATCTTCTTCTAGAGTTGAACCAACAGGTCCTTTAGCTGATGTACTTAAGATAAACTCTGAAAGACACGGTATACCTATAGAGAGAATATTGGCAAACCAAACCCTGTCTCAACCTATGAGGACTAAGGCTCGAGACGTTATATACGCTGAGCGAGTGGAAAAGATATCTGCACTACCAGAAGGTACGACTCCTAGTGGGAAGTCAACAGGTGTTGCTACATCTAAGCTTGGTGATTTCTACTTAAAGAAAGCTAGAGTCTCTTCAGCTAAAACAGGTAGTACACAGGGTAATAAAGAACAGAAGCTTAAGGACATCTTAATGGAAGATTACTTAGCTATGTTTGGTATAAAAACTGATGGAACCCATCTACCTGGTACGACATTTGATGGTGCTATAAAGCAACAGATAATTCAAGAAACTTCCTTAATAGTTAATCAAAGCGCTAGGAAGAATGCTAGAGACTTGACAGCTAGGATAGGTGAGGGTAGAGGTATTGAAATGGCTTCGAAAGACTTCAACAAGGAAGAGAGTAGAGGTAAGTTAGGTAGCTCTGTGGTTGATGGTATTGCTAACGAGTTTAGTGAACGATTTGGCTTAGATAGTAACGAGACTAAGGATATATTTGATAGATATGCTCTTGGTGTACTAGAGAATAAAACGTATGTGGATTGGTTTGAGAGATCTCTAACTGAAGATGCTGTAACCAGAATGAGGGAGGTTATCTTAACAGGTAAAGAGTTGGAGGCTATAGTAGCAAAGGAAACCATAGCAGCACAGAGTGCTAAGGAATATGTTGAGAACATCGACTTTGAATCCAGTGGTACTACTACTGCTATGGAAATGCTGTCTGATAGGTTAGGGTTTAAAGTTACACCCAAGCACTTGAAGCAGGCTGCTAACAATACCATACAAAGATCTAGGTTTACAGGTAAGAAGAACGGCAAGAACTATCTTAATCGTAAAAACATAGAGGGCTTCCGCTTAATGGCTGGGGAGTACTTTAAGTTGTTCCCAGAATCATTCGGTATAACCTTTGCTAAGAATATGATTGGTGATCCTTTAAGTGGTAGGAAGAATGGGTGGCATGAGATAATAAATGGTGAACTTGTGGAGATTAGTAATACTGATCCTATACTGAGCTTAAATGAAGTCTACAAGAATAATGTAGGTAAGTCACCTGAATCTGTCTTCGAGGGTTTAACTAGTAAATACGCTAAAGGTAGTGTTATAGCTAAAGCTTTTGCTGAAGCTAATAAATTAACAGAAGCTGGAGATATTGAAGCTGGGAAATTAGTTATAGAGAAAGTACTAACCAAAGCTGATCAAAAACTTAAACGAGACCTCTATCAAGCCTTAGGTAAGGCACAAGAGTTATTCTTGATGGAATCTAAAAATGCAACCGACTATGTTAATCGAGCTACTTTTAATTTTGATATAGCAAAGAATAATACTGGAGCAACAGAAGGTGAGAGAATATTAACAACCTCAGCAGCTGTTAGGTTGGTGAAGGGTGAAGGTACGGGGCTGAATAGACCTCTAGTAAAAGAGTTAATCGAAGGAGGGATGAGTGTTGAGGATGCTTTAAAGAAGGATCATCCAAAAGTAGAGCATGTTAAGTCTAGCTTAAAAGCTTCGTTTGACAAGGCCTTCTCGGTAAACCAACACCGTTGGTCTAGTGATGGAATTTCACTAGGAGCCGAGTATTTGGGTGTACATTCAACGGTAGGACACTTAGATGTTATAGATGTTATAGGTTTAAAAACTAACACAGCAGGTTTAGCTAGGTTTGCTCTACACAGGAAGGGCTTGAAAGACAACCTAGAGATCAAAGATGGTAAGTTCACTGGTAAAACACTAGAGGATGTCCTGATAGAAGAAGCTGTAGTCGAGTTACAATCTTTAGGTAAGAAAATAAGAGGTGAAGAACTCAAGCAGGATTATATGTTTGACGCTTTAAATTCCTTCTTAATTGAATCGTCTCCTGGTATGGCTGAGTTTGTTTCTCAAACCGCTAAGAATAAAGATGCTTTAATAAAAGAAGGTAATATAGCTATAAAAGCTATCAGGGATATTGGCTTAGGTAGTAGAGACTTAACTGGGTCAGAGGCTAAGAAAGCTGTGATGACTATAGAGAAGGCTATAGAGTTGGGTAGAAAGAGAGATAAGACACCTAGGAAAATGTATGCATGGGATCTGGATGGGGTATTAATCCATTCTAAATCTGGTGTGCGCTATTCCTTACCTAACCCAAGTGGAAAACCACAACCGGGTAGGAAAGTAATATTCATGGCTGGTGGTGCTGGGTCTGGTAAGTCAGGCGTAGTAAAAGCCTTAGGTCTAGAAGCTAAAGGGTTTAAGACAGTTAATCAGGATATATCACTAGAGTGGTTAAAGAAGAATGCTGGACTACCAACTGACATGAGAGATTTAACATCTGAGCAGCTTAGCGAGGTTAACAAGTTGAGTGGCGAGGCTAGACGAATTGCTAAGCGTAAGCAAGGTAAATTCAAAGGTAATGGAGACGGAGTTGTTGTTGATGGTACTGGTGGTTCTTTAAATGTTATAAAGAAGAAGGTCCAGGAGTTTAAAGACGCTGGGTATGATGTTCAAATGGTATTCGTAGAAACCTCCCTAGACGTAGCACAGAGTAGAAATGCTAGTAGAAAAGAGAGATCACTAGGTAGTATCATAGTAGAACAGAATCACAAAGCTGTTCAGGGCAACAAGGAGGCATTTAAGGAGTTGTTTGGTGATAGGTTTGCAGAAGTTAATACTGATATGCTTTCTCAGAAAGATGCGATGCCTAAGGACCTCGTAGACAATGTCGATAACTTCGTTAGTGGTCACATCAAAGCTAGGCTAGATGCTGGAGAGTTTGCATCCTTGGGAGCTAAACTAAAAGCAGAGGGTGCTGAGTTTGATTTCAGTGAATTCAACATAGTAAAAGAAGGTACACAAGGTCCATTCTTCCAGAAAGCTCTAGCAAAAGCTAAAAAATACGGTAATAAGAATCAGTTTATAATAACAGCTAGAATGCAGGAAGCTGCCGGACCAATTCACGAGTTCTTAAAATCTCAAGGTTTAGACATACCATTAGAGAATATAACAGGTTTAGGTAAAAGTGAAGGTGAAGCTAAAGCTATGTGGATGCTGGAGAAGTTTGCTGAAGGTTATAATGATATGTATTTTGCTGATGATGCTATACAAAATGTAGAGGCTGTCAAGAAAGTACTAGATCAACTGGATGTAAAATCTAAGGTACAACTAGTCTTAGCTTCAAAGAACTTCAATACTGAGGTTAATGATATAATGAAACACTCTTTAGATATAGAACCTAATAAAGTCTTCTCTAAAGCAGAGGCTAAGATTAGAGGTAAGGATATTAAAAGACGTAGAATCTTCATGACAGATTCAGCATCTGACCTTGAATTACTGTTAGAGCCTTTATATGGTAAAGGTAAGACAGGTATAGATAACCAGAAGTGGTTTGGTGAGAATTTTATCAAACCTTTCGAGAGAGGGCATAATGCTATCAACAATGCTAGGCAAAAAGCTACAGATGGTTATATGAAACTACGTAAGCAGAATAAAGATGTAGTTAAATCTCTAGACCAAACAATTGAAGGTTCTAGCTTTACTACAGACATGGCTTTACGTACTTACATATGGAATAAGAATGGGATGGAAATCCCTGGTATAGATAAGGCAGCTGAGCAAACGCTAGTTGAACATGTTAGAAATAACCCAGAGCTACAGGCTTTTGCGGAGAATGTAGCACGTTTAACTGGTATTGAGACTGGGTTAAGGGAGCCATCGCAATCTTGGTGGGCTGAAACTGTAGCCAGTGAAATAGGTGGTTTAGGTGAAGGCCGAGGTAGAGACAAGTACCTACAAGAGTGGATAGATGCTAAAGACATTATATTCTCTGAAGAGAACTTAAATAAAATGGAAGTCAAGCTAGGTTCTGACTGGAGAAAGAACTTAGAGGAAATGTTCTATAGAATGGAGACTGGTAAGACTAGGAGTGCTGATTTAGGTACAGCAGGTAATGCTATGATGGATTACTTGAATGGATCTGTTGGTACTATAATGTTCTTGAACACTAGATCTGCAGCTCTTCAGTTGATGTCAACAGTTAACTTTGTTAACCATGACTTCAATAGTCCAATGGCAGCAGCTAAAGCTTTTGCTAATCAACCTCAGTACTGGAAAGATTTCATGCATATTATGAATTCAGACATGTTAAAGCAGAGACGTAGTGGTTTGCAACTAAACGTTACCGAAGCAGAGATTGCAGCTGCAGCATCAGGTAAGAAGAATAAAGGTAAAGCTGTATTAGCTTGGTTATTAAAACAAGGTTATACACCTACTAAGATATGTGATAGTTTTGCTATTGCTTCCGGTGGTGCAACCTACTATCGTAATGCTGTATCTAAGAATATCAAAGATGGCATGACAAAAGTTGAAGCTGAAAAGAAAGCATGGATAGATTTCCAGGCTGTAGCTGAGAGAACTCAACAATCCTCTAGACCAGATCTATTATCAGCGCAACAGGTTTCTGTTGGTGGTAGAATAATACTACCATTTGCAAACACGCCAATGCAAATGAATAGGATTATGATGAAGGAACTTATCGACATCAAGAAAGGTAGGTACGAAGGTTTAGTAGGTGATAACTCTATCACTAACAAGATAAGTAAGGTAGGTTACTATGGATTTGTACAGTCAGCTATATTCGCTGGGTTACAGTCTGGGTTATTTGCTCTTATGCTTAACAGTGACGACGATGAATTAATAGCAGAGAAGAAAGTTAGAGCAGTCAACACTATAGCTGATTCATTCTTGAGAGGTATGGGTATATCTGGAGCAATATTATCCGGTGTTAAAAATGCTTTCATAGAATTCCAAAAGCAAGATGATAAGAGTTGGGGAGCGGACTTCGGTGAGGTTATTGAAGATCTACTAAATATGTCACCTACTGTAGGTTCTAAGGTTGGTAAGATAGATGCAGCGCTTAATACTTACATGTGGAACAAGAAAGAGATCAAGTCGGAAGGTTTAACTTTGAATGGTCCTGCTATGGAGAGTTTAACCATGGCTACTGAGTCTATTCTTAACGTACCAGTTAATAGGGTTAAAAGAAAGATTGATAACATCCAAGAGGCTCTAAATAACCAGAATGAAGTATGGCAGAGACTTATGGTTGCTGCTGGTTGGAGTCAATGGGATGTTGGGATCGGTCAACGTAAGAAAGCTGAAGAGAAGGTTATTAAAGATGAGGCAACGGTAGAACGTAGAGAGGTTAAGAAAGCTGAGACTAAGAAAGCTAAGAAAGACGAAGCTGAGCGTATTACTAAAGAAAAGGAAGCTGCTGGTATTAAAGAAGTTAGATGTTCTGGTAAGAAATCTAACGGCGATCGATGTGGTATAACAATCGAGTCTAAAGCTAAAACAGCTCTGTGCTCTTACCATAGAACCTACAAACCCACAGAGAGTAGCGACAGGAATAACAATGGTATCAAGGAATATCAATGCACAGCTAGGACTGGATCTGGAAGGAGATGTAATAACAGGACTGAAAACAGGAATAACAAATGTTATGCCCACCAATAGGGTTAACTGTTGTTGTAAGTATGTAATATTCTAATTATAAGTAAGTAAACATTTAAACAATATAAAATGGCTAATTTAACTAACACTGGTAACTACCAACTCGCTGCTCTTGGGCAATACGGTAGTGCACTAATAACCGCTGCTACTACTAATGTCAAACCCCCAGTTGGTATGGCTTTTGTAGCTATAACAATGCTAGACGATTGTACTTTCGATACAGCCGATGGTCTACTAGCTCAAGATAGTTCTTTATGGGCTAGCACACTAGCAGCTTCAAGCGGAGCGGGTACAAACGGTACAACCATTACCGTTGCTACAGTGTTTCCTAAGGGTATCACTATATATGGTAGATACAATGAGATAGACCTTAACGCTGGGGTTTGCATAGCTTACATAGGATAGTATGCTAGGCCTTGGAAGTTGTGTAGCTAGTATGAGTAGTATTTACGGTGGTTTTACTGGTAGCTTTAAAGTGGGTTTATTTCTAACTACTGACGTCAGCAAGTTGTTAATCCTTGTTAGGTCAGTGAATCACAGTGTGGATGCAGACGAAGATGATAGCTTGCCAGGTATACTATTATCAAATTTAGTTATAAAAGTAAATGGAGTTGCTAACAGTGCCTACGATTTGGTTTCTGGTAATATGGATATTGATGGCGGTAACTATGTCCTACCAGTGTTTGTATCTACGGATTCACTAAGCTTTGATGACACTGATTATAACGGAATATTTGTAAACCCAAACCTAGTTAATCTATATTCAGACTCCTCGATATCAGGAGGTGGAGTAATTGGAGATGTTTTAGAGATTAGTGGTAACCTAACCCTCAATGATGGTTCAAACGGGCCTTACATCCCAGGTAACCAAGGTGGTATGGGAATGATTCAGTTTACTACAACTTCATCTGGTAATGATAATCTACAAGTATTTCTAGATCCTACCTATGACTCGGTAGCTAGTGGCTTTAGCTTACACGGAGCTAGAACAACCGTTGGTAGTTCTATCATAACACTGAATTAATGGGGATGCTAAGATGTTTTGGGTTCTTATACCTACTATTACTAAGCACTACAGTTAATGCCCAGCTGTTTAGGTTTGCCACATTCTATGCTAGCTTTTCGACTGGTACACCCTTTGCTGAGAACCAAGAGTTTATGGTGGATGGTATAGCTGGTTCGGGTTATTTAGTAGAGATGACTCAAGTTAGTCAACCAAACTATAACATAAGTATCGGGTTAAGGAAGGTAGCAAGGTTTGATTACCAAGTAAAGAGAGGTAATTTCTATACTGGTTCTGAGAATGAAATTAGCGACTATGCTACAATATCTAACGCCCCAGGTTTAGAGTACTTGTTTGAGTACTCCTCTATAAGGAGTAGAGGTATGAAGTTCCAACAGCACGAATACAAGGTTAGGTATATATCAAATAGGTTTACCACTAGAGCTACGTATGTTAACGATGGCTTAATAGATCTTAAATATACTCAAGCTGAATTCAGGTTACGAAAGAACTTTGGTGGTTTAGATATTACAGCGGGTGTAGTTCATAGAGCCCATCCAGTGTACGGTCAATCACCAATTAACGATTGGTTCTCTAAGCCAGAGAACAAACACTGGTGGCAATTAGCTAACGAGTTCGGAGCTACTAGTGATGACAATGAAGTCTGGGCTTTAAATGATGAAGAGATTGCAGACTCAGATAGTGAGTTCTACACATACCATTTTGGTAACTTGGTTAATAGATATAACAGAGAGCAATTAAACCTCTTAGGACTGCAGCAAGAGGTTTCGGTTGTAGTGGGTTTAGATTACTACCGCAGTAATAAATCTGCATGGTTTCATAGTTGGGCTTCTGTGTACCCGATGCATCTAGGTGTTAGCGAGTGGTCATATGAGTACCCAGGTAGTAATACAGATTGGGACTTAGGTTTAGTTACAGGTTTTAAGTTTAATAAGCACTTTAGCTTATTCATAGAAGGTAGATACCTTAAGTATTGGGATATTAAGTCTTATGAAATGAAGACAGGAATAAACTATTTAATATTTTAATAAATGGCAACTAAGTTAAGTGAGCACAGTGAAGTACAAGTTAGTATAAAGACATTAGGAGGTATAGCAGCTTTAATAGCTACGCTTGTTGGTATGTGGTTTACACTACAAAGTGATATTGCAGAGGCTAGGAAACTACCTGAACCAGCAGACCCCGTCATTACTCGCATGGAGTTTGACATGAAGGATAAACTTGTTAGACAAACTATAATGAATACTCAGGAAGATGTTTCTGAGATAAAAGAAGATATGAAACTGATTAAACAAAAGTTGTATGAATAAACTACTTCTAATCGCATTTCTAATATCTAGTTCTCTATATGCTCAGTATATACCACAGGACAAGTTACTACACTTAGGTGGTAGTTACGTTATTAGTTCTGCTGTTAGTGCTGTAGTTTATAATAGGACAAAGAATAAGAAGCGTGCAATCATATACGGTCTATGTGCTTCTATAGTAGCCGGAGGAATAAAAGAGATTTACGATATAAAAAATGGACAACCTGAGTGGAGTGATCTAGGAGCGGACGTTGCTGGATCTATACTAGGTGTTATCACAATCAGAGTAGCAATATGAGATACCTGTTATTATTATTAATACTAACCACAAACGTACTAGCTCAAGAGTTTGTCACATCGAGTTCATTCGAAGCTAAGACAGCTAAGGGTATTACTGTCATAGAGTTTTGGGTTGATTGGAATAAGGGTAACGAAGTTACCTTTTTAAGTAGTTTAAAAGATTGCTCAACCTACAGGGTTAGCATAGCAAAGAGTGGGGATATACAGAGCGAATATAAAGTTGTGTCTGTTCCCACTGTTATTGTTTTCGATAATGGAGTAGAACAGAGTAGGTTTAACCCTAGTATAATGATGCAATTACCAGCCACTAGAAGTGACATACAAGAAGTAATAGATGAAATAATATTTAACAAATTCCAGTAATGATAAAAGAAAGAATCAAAGAAGTGGCATGGTTGCTAGCAACTATAGTAGTATTTATCTTTATACTAATAGGTGCATCGAAAGCTGTGAACGCTCAGCAACAAACAGTATTCGTAGAATGTACAGCAGGTGAGTTCCCAGGTGAAGTCACGTGGCAGATCCTTACTTGTAATGGTGGTATACTACTAGAGGGTATTGCACCTTATTTAGGTGCTGTGGTCTTACCTGAATATTACCAGATTAGCATGCAAGATTCCTATGGTGATGGTTGGAATGGAGCTTACTTGTATGTAGACCAAGAGGAGTATGGTTTCTTATCTGATGTTGACTGGATAGATTCACTAGGTTCTTGGCCACAAGAATTTAAAGAACAATTAATAGACGTAGGGTGTTTGACTATAGGGATAGAAGAGATAACTACAGAAGCGTTTAAACCTTTGTATTTCTATAACTTGCTTGGTCAAGCTGTTAAACCCACTAGAGGAATATACATCGTCAGTGATGGAACATTAACTAGAAAAATCTATATACAAAAATAAATGAAGTGGATAGGGCAACATATATGGGACTTAATTTCAAGGTTCAGGAGTGACGTCTATTTAGATGATGTTACAGCTGGAACTGTAGCCTCAACTGACTTCCTTGGGGTTGACAGTGCTGGTAAAATAGTTAAAACCACGGGTGGTACGAGCGGAGGTAGCCTTGATACTGAGAACATTGAGACAACGGGTAGTGGTATAGACGATATGGAAGACGTAACTCTAATAACCTTCTCAGGTAATCATGTCCAAACCTTTGATCAAGGGAACGGTAACCTACTTGTTAATATAGGTGATGCTATAACAGGTGCTTCAGGATTTTCTATAGCCTCTGGGGCTTATTTCGTTAATTCGTTCACTAATTACAATGTGGCTATTCCAGTAGATGCTGCTGGCAAGATGTTCCACAAAGGCACAGCTTCAAACTCTATAGCAGTCACGGACTCCACTAGTTTTACTTTTAGCACTTCGACTCAGAGGTCTAAAATGGAGCCAGTTGGGGGTAATAACTCTAAGATAGAAGTAACCATTAGAGGAGCCAACTCTAACACTTCAGGGGGTAATAACCAAATACTAGGGTCTACTATACACGAGATTAATAATAACGGAACCACCACTGATAGTGCTACTGGTATAACTATACAAATATCTAGCTACGTTCAAGACACTATTATAGATGCAAATTCTAGAAAAGCAATAGTGGCTGTAACATGGGACCCCTCTGTTTTAGCTGGTGATCACATATCTGCAAATGCGAGTGGTAGTCAATTATACGAGAGTATATCTATAAAGCACACCGATAATGGTGGTGCCACTATATCTGGGAGTGCTGTTTTTACATCAACAGAGAAGTTCTTCTTTGATGGAAGTAAGGTTACGCCCACTTACAATGGTAATCCCACCGTGAGTATATTAAACCCTAGTGCAACAAAGCTCTTGAGTAATATACTATACTACTACAATACAGGCTCTAGTTCATATGGAGTGGGGTGGAGCGGGTCTCAGGATGGGATAGCTGGGTTCGCTAGAGATACTTATCCTACTACTAGTAATCATGGCACTACTACATTTGATTTCCCATCCGGTTTACAGGCAGATAGCACAGCCGACGCTACAATAAGCAGTCACGGTTTCACAAATAATGAGGACGGTACATTTGCAAGGAGTATTTACATGTCATCAAATTATGTTGGTTTAAATAAAACGGTAAGCTTTAAAGTGTCTAGTGTAGAAGGTGGTTTCTCGTCAAATGCAGGTGCTGACACTAACATTGCGACAACTTCAGCAGCTAATTATATCAGTCGGGGTAGTACTAATTCAGCTGTTGCAGAATACTTCTTTGCAGAATCCTACAGGATACCTGAAGCATCGATAGCTACCGTAAATACTAGTAGTGCTACATTAACTACTCTACAAAACAATTCCATGGGCTCCAGTGCTTCATTGGCTTCAGGTAAAGACCACTTAATTCAAACATATAACAGTTATAATAGTTTTAAATTAAAACACCCCAACGATATGGGTACCGTGGCTAATCTGCCAGTGCAGGTACAATGGACTGGGAGTGCTCCAAGCGGTAGCACTTATGTGGAATATTATAGATACTTTAACTACAGTGGCTCTGCTACTTCGAGGGTGTGGGATTTAGGTATGACAAGGGCACAGTACTTACAAAACTACAATAATAGCAAAATGGAGATATGGATCTCAAGGCCAGGGGATAATTCATACCATAACTTTATAAAAATGAATCCAGTTACAACATACAATTCTAATGACAACACTAATAGTTGTTATTCTGGATCTCAACCCGCTTCAGGTTCACACTTTAAAGCTCAGTTCGCTGGGTCTAGTAATTTATATATAATGAAGATAAGAATGAAATCGGGCACCACTGGGGCCATCTCTAAAATAGTTTCAATATGAACAACATAAATGTATCTTTCGAACATGGTAAATACTATGTTACAGTAAGTGATAACAATGGCGTTACATCTTATAAATTTTTAGTATCAAAGGATGAGTTAGAGAAATTCAATGGTAAACTGTTAGAATATATATCTTAAATGGGTAAATTTAATAATAACAAGCTAATAGATGTTGGGTATAAAGCGGCTGGTGGAATACTGAGCTCTGATGGAGAATCTAACGATGGTGGTGACTCAGGTTTTGCGTGGTTTGCTGAGAAGTTTGGTTTAAGCCCTAACCAGTTAGCTACAGATACTTGGTTACAAGAGGTTCCGTACGCAGCATCTCTAGGGGCTGACGCTGCTATAGCTGCAGCTGGTATTTCTTATGTAGTTAAGAGGAATACAGTGACACTAATAAGGGAGAGCGCTAGTACTGGTGGTGATACACAGGGTCATAACGAGACTTTATGGCTTGCGAGAGATGCTAGCCTCAATAGGATGCGTAACTTCGTAAACCCATTCAATCACCTCAATAGCGCTGGTGCAATATCACCTGGTTATGGTATACGCTTGTTCCAATCGAACAATGACGGGTCTGTAAATATGAGTGCTGAGATATATACTGACGTAGGGTCTTGGCAGTTCTTTTACAAAGAAGGCGCTTTGGTTTGTGGTATAGGTGACGTACCTAGTGATATGAGTTGGAATGTATCTACTCAGTCAGATCCTAGGTTACATGCTATTATATACCAATACATAGGTTTAACTGCACAACCTACTAACAGTCCAACAACGACTGGACAAGTAATGTCATACAACAGTAGTGGTAATGGTACCCTAGAGTGGAGTTCTAATGTTGGAGGTGCTGATGGTACTGACGGAGCGGACGGTGTCTCTCCTATAGCTTTAATGATGACCAACTCTAATCACGCTATCCCAGTAAATAATTCTGGTGGTAGTGGTAACTACATTGGTAGTGGTACGGATATATCAGTATTCTCTGGTGGTTCTGCTATCGCAGTTGGTACTAGTAATGATGAGTGGGAGATTACTAATACGACAATAAACCCAAGTAGTAGTATAACTATTGGAGCTCAAAGCGCTAACGGAGCTAATAGCAGGAGCTTCGATGACCATTCAGCTATGTCAGCAGATGCTGTTACTATAACTTACGAAATAACTATACACAGGTCTGGTACAGACCAAGTGACTTCAGTGACGCAAAGCTTATCTAAGCAGTATCAAGGTCCAACGGGTACTGATGGTGGTATAACGGTGGCTTATACCAACATGTATAACGCTGTTATTGATGCAAAAGATCAAACAGCTCTAGACGTAATATCAACAGCATCTAGTGAATCGGCATCTTCAATTTCTGCTACTACAGCTTCGACTAAAGCAGGCGAGGCCTCCGTATCAGCATCGTCTTCATCAGCTTCAGCTGCAGCTAGTTCTAGCTCTGCCAGTTCGGCAGCCGTAGCTAACACATCAGCTTTGGGGGCGGAAACAGGGGCAGGTAATTCAGCTAGTAGTGCATCAGGGTCAGCAACAGCAGCTAATACATCCAAGCTTGCGGCTGAGACAGCGGAAACAAATGCAGAAACGGCTGAGAGTAATGCTTCTGGATTCGCAAGTACAGCTACCACCCAAGCAAGTGCCGCTTCAGGGTCTGCCTCAACAGCTGCAATACAAGCAACGGCTGCGAGTGTAGCTAAGACTAATGCCGAAACAGCGGAAACAAATGCAGAGACAGCTGAGAGTAATGCCCTAGGGTATGCCAATACGGCTTCTACTCAAGCGAGTGGATCTTTAGGGTCAGCCTCAGCAGCTAATGCCTCCAAGCTCGCAGCTGAAACCGCAGAGACAAATGCTGAGACAGCAGAATCGAACGCATCGGGGTTTGCTTCTTCGGCATCAACATCAGCCTCCGCTGCGAGTGTAGCGAAGACCGCGGCAGAGACCGCAGAAACAAATGCTGAGTTAGCAGAGACAAATGCTTCGGCATCGGCATCAACGGCTTCAACATCAGCTAACACAGCCACCACCAAAGCCAGCGAAGCAAGTAGTAGTGCTAGTGCAGCAGGAACTGCGGAGACTAATGCCTCAGGATATGCTTCAGCTGCGAGTATATCTAAAACAAATGCTGAGACAGCTGAAACTAACGCTGAGACAGCAGAGAGTAACGCTAGTGGTTTTGCATCAGCAGCATCTAGCTCTGCGTCAGCAGCTAGCACATCAAAATTAGCCGCAGAAACTGCAGAGACAAATGCTGAGACAGCAGAGACTAATGCTGAAACCGCAGAAAGTAATGCTTCTGGGTTTGCTTCAACTGCTACTACCCAAGCAGGTAATGCATCTGGGTTTGCTACAGCTGCTTCGGGGTCTTCTTCAGCAGCTTCAACGTCGGCATCAACTGCTAACACGTCTAAACTCGCAGCTGAGACAGCAGAGACCAATGCCAGTAACTCAGCGAATGCAGCGTCAACCTCTGCTAGTAATGCTACCACAGCGAAGACTGCAGCGGAGACGGCTGAAACTAATGCTGGTAACTCAGCTTCAGCGGCATCAACATCAGCCTCTGCTGCTTCTAGTTCTTTTTCGTCAGCCTCTGCAGCTGCTAGTGCTGCTGCTACTCAAGCCTCTGCGGCTGCCACAGCTAAAGTTAACGCAGAAACTGCGGAGACTAATGCAGAGTTAGCGGAGACCAATGCTGGTAATTCAGCTTCGGCTGCTTCGACTTCTGCTGGCACAGCTTCAACCTACGCTGGTGGGGCATCAACTTATGCAACAAACTCATATAACTCATATATTAGTGCGTTGACAAGCGCGAATACAGCAACCACAAAAGCAAGTACAGCTACCTCACAAGCTAATATAGCTATAACTAAAGCTGGTGAAGCTGCTACCAGTACCGCAGCCGCGGGTGTATCGGAGACGAATGCAGAGACAGCTAAAAACGCTTCTGTCGTAGCTAAGGATGCATCGGTAACGGCTCAAGGTTTATCAGAGGCCGCTAAGGATTTAAGTGTAACGGCTAAAGACGATAGTATAACGGCTAAAAATGCATCAGTATCAGCTAAGAATGATTCAGTTACAGCCAAAGATGATTCAGTCACAGCTAAGAACGCTGCAGAAGCAGCTGAGACAGCAGCTGAAGGTTTTCGTGACGAACTAACAACACTAACCACTGCTACTACTACGGTGGGTGTTGGTGGTAGCTCTGGTTCTTCTTATAACTCAGGTACTGGAGTTTTAACATTGGATATACCAACAGGAGCAACGGGTAGTACTGGATCTGCGGGTGCCGCGGGTGCTGCAGGCGCTACGGGTGCTGCTGGTAGTGACGCTACTGTCTCTAAAGCAAATATAGAAGCAGCCTATACTGATAACAGCGTTCTGGTTAGTGATTCTATACTAAACACCACTGTGATAAATGCTAACACCAGTTTAACGGATGTAGGTTTGAATACCGTCTTTGACGGTGTTGATTTTATTGGTAGCAGTAGGCACGTCCATAAGGTCTATGATGGGCTCCTTTTTAATGCGGTACAGCAGTTAAGTTTCCTACCTAAGTTCAGGGTTATCCACTCCGGTACTGGTAGTTTAGTAACTGATGTAGACCTAACCACTGTAACCTCTTTAGATGATACTGTTACAATAACTTGTGGGTCAAATACCACCCCTTCTACGGTTTGGCAGCAGATTAATAACCCTACCAACGCTGATTACGATTCTAGCTTTGCATCTAATATAGCTGCAGTTGCAAACATGAGTTGGAGTGCATCGTTCCTCGGGGCCAGTTCTGGTGCGTTTAGTGCCACCAATTCCACTTCGTTTGTTACCGGGAATATAGCTGCGGTGGCGGGTTATTTGCAATACCTAAAAACCTCCTTGCTAACTGTAACGTCTGCTAAGGATCTAGAGGATATGCCTGTTAGTACCACACAATTAACTGCTATAAATTTAAAGCAAGATAATTTAGGTATATCAAGCTTCGAAGACGATCATACTAAGATTGCCGCAGGCCAAGGTACTGTTGCAGTGTCAGCTACTGCTATACACGATAGATTTCAAGCTATTGAAGCTACGGATATACACTCATCAGCTGAAACTGGCGGTAGTAAATTCCTAAGGGAGAATGGTTCTGGTGGGTGCACTTGGGAGACTGTAAGTTCTGGTGGTGGTGCTACTACTATATCAGGTTTAACAGACACTAATATACAATCAAAAAGTAGTGGTGATATGTTGAGGTGGAATGGTATGAAGTGGATAAACACAAGATCCCTATCCGTTACCTCCGTTACATCCCCTAGCGTTTTTGCAGATAACGTCTACTCAGGTTCTCAGAATGCTTGGATACTTCGAACTATGATTGGATCAGGGGAGAAGTATTTACAAATAGATACTGGTGGTGACTTCGTTGTTGGATTAGACTTCGATAATAACAGTACCACATATAAGCAATTTAAAATACTCAATGGTGCTGGATCACAAGTCTGGGGAGTAGATGAAGCTGGACACATTAGATCTGATGCTAAAATAAAGAACGCAGCGGGTACAGAAAAGATAGATCCAAACCACTCTAATGGTATTAAGTTTTCGACTCACGCAGATATAGTTGGTAATATAACCCTAACTGGAACAGTGGACGGAGTTAACATAGCCTCGAGAGATGCAATACTAACATCGACTACTGCTACGGCTGGAGCTGCATTACCTAAGACTGGTGGTACTATAACTGGGGATTTAAGCATGGACAATGCTGGGTCTAGTAGATCAATTATAACTAATAATAGTACTACAGCTAATAGAGTTCTTAACATACCTGATGTATCAGGTATTATAGCCACTACAAATAAGGTTATAGAAACCAAAGTAGCTGCATACCACTCTAGTTATGTGAACGCTGGTTATTACACCACTATAAGTGGGGCAAGTACAAGTGAAAGCAATAACTTAGCTTATTATTCGTTTACCAGTGTTTTTGTAGTTCCATATGACGGAAAGGTGTTAAGGATATGTTCTACACATCAGACTTCTGGTTCAAAGTCTAGTAACTTCGAGTTGTACATAAATAAAAACCCAAATACACAAATAGGTACAACGGTATCGAGTGGTACTTACACTAGTAGTTTCTGTGTAGATTGTGCCTCAGATTGGATATTTAGTAAAGGTGATAGTATAGCGATAAAAAGAACAGATACCGCAGCTGTTTATGGTACTAGTATGACTGTGGCTTTAGAATACGATACAACAACATAAATTATGCCATTAGATACAGCAAAGCAAGAAGACATGTTCGGTATAGGAGACGGGGATGGACAGATAACAGAAGAGAGGGAGACTTACATTAAAGGTAGGTTTGACAATAATGACTACCTATCAGATGATGACTCCTTCGAAACATTAGCACCTATGATATACCAAATGCAAATGGTATCTAAAGAACTAAGCGAGATACGTAGGTATCTAGAAGCAGAAGTTGGGGATGGAGCTAAAGGTGAAAGTGGGAATACTGGAGCTAGAGGTGCTACTGGAGCAAGAGGTGCGACGGGAAGTCAAGGAGCTGCAGGGTCTGTGCCTGACATGAGGGGTCTTAATGGTAATTCCATACCAACAAGAGCCCCAAAGAAAGGATCAGGTGATCTTTGGAATGATAGAGGAACAGTAAAAATAGGATAAAGATATGGCTAAATATACTAACATAAGCGGGGGATCTGCAACTATAGTAGATATAGACACCAATAATACTGGGCAACAGTATGCTGGTAATATATCTAGTATTAGTATATGTAATAACAGTACTAATGAAGCCGTCATAACACTGAGGCTTTATGCTCATGATACTTCAACCACTCTTGATAACATATTTATGCTGAAGGGCGTTAAAGTGCCATCTGGAGTAACATTGATATTAGATCATGATATATCATTCGATGTTAGTAAATATTACTTAGTCATGGAAAATGCTGGAACAACTCCAAGTGTAACTATTATAATTAAATAATATGAAATTAAGTAAAAACTTTTTACTATCAGAGATTACTCAAAGCAATACCGCTAAGAGGTTAGGTATAGATAATAAACCAGATGATAAGCACTTACAGAATCTGCAAAGGATTATTACTGTTCTTATACAGCCTATTCGTGACGCTCTTGGTCCTATCAGGATCAGTAGTGGTTATCGCAACCCCTCGCTTAATCGCGCTATTGGTGGTAGCGCTAAAAGCCAGCATTGTAAAGGTGAGGCTCTTGATGTTCAGTTTTGGAAAGGTGGTAAAATGTGTAACGAAGAAGTTTACAAGTATATTCTAGATTCGAATATGGAATATGATCAGATGATAAACGAGTTTGACTTCGCTTGGATACACTTATCTATAAAAGAGAGTGGTAATAGAAAGCAAGTATTAGAAGCATTTAAAGATGAAGACGGGGACACAAAGTATAGGTATGCTAGTGTTTAATATTAACTAACTTATTTTATTATATTGGATAACAAGCAGAAGAGAACTCCCAAGGGAGACGTTAAATTTAATATTAGTTTATCAGAAGAACAGAGAGAAGCTAAAGCTGAAATGTTAAATCATGCATTCAGCTTTGTAGTAGGTAAAGCAGGTAGTGGTAAGACATTATTAGCTGTACAAGTCGCTCTTGATATGTTCTTTAAACGAGAGTACAATAAGATTATAATTACCAGACCAACTATTGCAACTGAAGACAACGGGTTTTTACCTGGAGATGAGAAAGACAAGTTAGAACCTTGGCTAGTACCTATTATGTCTAATATGAGAAAGGTTTACAACAAACCTGAAAAGATTAAAGCGATGGTAGATAACGAAGAGGTTGAATTAGTATCTCTAGCACACTTTAGAGGTAGAACGTTCGACAATGCTGTAGTTATCATTGACGAGTTTCAGAACTTAACTAAGTCACAATTCAGAATGGCTTTAGGTAGGTTGGGCAAGAACTCCATGATGATCTTCTGTGGTGATTTCCAACAGATCGATCTACCAAATCCGTTAAACTCGGCTATAGATGATGTAGCTAAGATACGAGAGAGTAAACACGTTTATAAAATAGTATTAGAGGATAATCATAGACACAAAGCTATTGATGATGTACTCAACTTACTTACTGGATACTAAAAAAGGGAGGCTGTGAAGCTTCCCTTTTAGTTTGTAATTACTTAACAATTCCTTAATGTACTTACTGTTAACCCCTTATAAGATAGGGTGATTATACAGTTATGAGACGAAGAATAGAATTAAGTAAAGCGTTATATGTTATAGTGATGATAATCGCTTATGCAGTAGCAATAGGGGTAGACTAATTTAGTCCACCCCTTTTTTTTTATGCTATGTAATCTCGCAAGAACCACCTGCACAAGCTAACTGATCCTTAAGATCGGTATTATCATCTAGTTCTACAACTCCAGATAGATCAACTTGATGTAATGTCTCTAACATCTTGTTAAACTTCTCTTCAGTTATATCCTCAAATGGTGCTTGAACATAAGTACCACCATTGTATGGTAATACAGATAAGCCATTATAACACTCTCTGTTATCCCACATCCATTTCCCAGCTTCATCCCATTCGTCATCTTTAAGACTTACGGTGGCTGAAACATTGTGAGTATTAGATCCGTTTCTATGACCTGGAGAAACCCATTCAGTAGAAACTCTCTTTATCCTCTCCAACAAATCAAATGCTGATTCAGTTCTTACCGTAGAACCTTCTGGAGCTCGTTGTGGTACACTTATTACAGCTGTATCGTGAGCCCTGAAGAATTCGTCTTCGACAAGTTCTGGATGATTGATCTTAAGATACGAATAGATAGCCTCGTTCTTCCCTACGCGCAGTCTACGGACATAGAAATCGTTATGCCATGCGTGAATACCTGATGACGTTCCTAGTACCAGAGATGTTGTCCCTGCAGGTTTAACACAAGTTGTTCTAGCTGCTTTATTTATACCAATAACCTTAGCTATTCTAGCATTCTCGCTTTTAACAACTTTAGCTGCTTCACCCATGTCAAGATTCATAACCTTGTTAGAGCTTATACCTGTCATTGAAACACCTATAAGCGCATCCTTCTCAGTTGTGTCCTTCCATATCTCACGTAGATAGTGGAAGTCAGTATAACCCGCTTGTAACGTACCAATGAAAGCCGCTGCTTTAACCCTATCGTTAAGATCTGCTTGATCAACTATATCAGAAACGTTTACCTCACATAGGTTACAGAACTGATATGGACGTAGAGCAATCTCACAACAAGGATTAGTACCCCAATCTT
>Ga0308009_10000547_pt1 | contig 26926 bp, 15 predicted proteins | sample Neamet127_FD_203134 | JGI IMG/M metagenome (GOLD analysis project Ga0308009, IMG submission 203134) | Marine microbial communities from water near the shore, Antarctic Ocean - #127 | ecosystem: Environmental > Aquatic > Marine > Unclassified | place: Southern Ocean | collected 2014-07-24
CCCTTCGCGATCCCGCCCCCATGCTGGAGCGTTTTCTGCACCAGTGGGGCGGCAAGGAGGACCTCTGGATTTTCGGCTATGCCTCCCTGATCTGGCGGCCTGATTTCGACTTTACCGAGCAGCGGCGGGCCAGGGTACACGGCTGGCACCGCGCGCTCAAAATGTGGAGCCGCATCAACCGCGGCACGCCCGAGTGCCCCGGCCTGGTGTTTGCGTTGCTCTCTGGCGGCAGTTGCCACGGCGTGGTCTACCGGGTGCCGCGCCACCAGGTGCCAGAGGTCGTGGCCAAACTCTGGCTGCGCGAGATGGTGACCGGCGTGTATGACCCGCGTTCGCTGCGCTGCACGACCGACAAGGGGCCGGTGCAGGCACTGGCTTTCACGCTGTCGCGGCGCAGCCCCAACTTCACCGGTGAGCTCAGCGAGGCGCGGTACCGGCAAATATTTTCCGACGCTTGCGGCCGTTACGGGACCACCCATGACTACGCGCACCAGACATTGGAGAGCCTGCGCCATCACGGCATCTCCGACGCCACCCTGGCGCGCCTGCTCAAGTGGTCAAAAACGCAAACAGTGATTGCCAGCGATCATCCAGAAGCCTAAAGTTGATACATCACATCCAATCAACCCGTCCGGAGACAAGCATGAAAAATCACCTGATCCTGATCGCTACCGCCACCCTGCTGAGCGCCTGCGCCAGCGCACCCAGCGGGCCGCGCGCGGGCGCCCAGCTACAAGCCACCACCGGCAACAGCACCAGTGGCAACGCCAGTTTTGTACAGGCCAGTGGCAAGGTGCTGGTCAGCGGCGAGGTGCGCGGCCTCAAGCCCAATGCGGAACACGGCTTTCATGTGCATGAAAAAGGCGACTGCTCCAGCGGCGACGGCATGAGCACCGGCGGCCATTTCAACCCGGCCGGCGCACCACACGGTAGCCATGGCGCGGGCGCGCACCACGCCGGGGATCTGCCCAGCCTGAAGGCCGATGCCAGCGGTGTGGCGCGCTTCAGCTTTGAGTCCAGCATGATTGCCGTGGGCAGCGGCGTGACCAACGTGGTTGGCAAGGGCCTGATCGTGCACCGCGACCCCGACGACTATAAAACCCAGCCGACTGGCAATGCCGGCCCGCGCCTGGCGTGTGCGGTCATCAGCTAGGCGCCTGGGGCCCGGCGAAGCCGGTTCCGCGGCCCCTGCTTGAATAGAACCAATCAGCGCGCGGCCAGCAGCTTTTCGGCGTGCGCGAGATCGTCCAGCGTATCGATATCCGTCACCACACCGGCATCGTCCAGCACCAGAGTTGCTACTAAATTGATAGCTGTCTGCGAAATAACGATGGGGGCTGCGCCCTGATTTCCATTCAAGGCCAGAAGCTGGTCGCGGCACGCGGCCGAAAACCCGACCGGGTGGCCGCGCACGCCCCGGTACGACGGAATCACCACCGCGTGTTGCGCCAGCGCCTGAGCCACGGCGCGCAAGGTGTCGCTGCTCACCAGCGGCAGATCACCCGGCAGGATCAACCAGCCAGCTGAATCTGCCGTGGCCCGCACCCCGGCAGCAATCGAGTCGCCCATGCCGGGCCGCGAGGCATCAGCCTGCACCACATGGTGTGGCAGGCCGCTGGCGCGAACAGCGTCAAGCACATGCTGCAGCACCGGCTTGCCAGCCAGCAAGGCTGCCAGCTTGTGCGTGTTGCCACCACTGGCAGTAAACCGTTCGCCGCGCCCGGCGGCCAGCACGATGACGGTGGGACGGAAAAGCTGGGGCATATCCATTCGACAGAATCAAACTTAGCTTGAAGCGACGCCGGCCCTGGAACCAGCGATCTCTCTGCATCCCCAGCACGCAGCAGGCACTCGCCCGCTAGCAAGCTCAGTCCGCAAGCGGTGCGCAGTTTCGAACACACTCATATCCTTGATATAGCAGCAAGGTGCTTCCCGCCCATCCACTGCGAAGTAGCGCATTAGTGGCAACTCCAGGTATCGACACCGTTTTTTGTGGCGCCAGAACGTAACGGGCAATTCCCCTCCGTAATGTTTAGCATAGTCTGGCTTCAACTGGATGGGCTGAATAAGATGCTTGGCACCCAAGGACTGCACAAAGGCCGACACGGGGGCAATATCTTGTCCATATGCGACGGTGTGCACAATCACCCTTCCGGCACCCATGGCCTCGACCAGTTCATGCACTCGCCGCAGCACGTTTGGCAACTTGTACCGCCCAATGCGATGTGCCTCCGCCTCATCCAAGGTGTCCAAGGACACACCAATGGTCTGAAATTTCATGTTCGCGCGATGGGCGTCGATAAGGCTCGCGTTGGTAATGATGTAAGGCTTGTGTCCCAGGGCAATCAGTCTGTCAATCATTGGCCAGAACTCCGGGTGTGCTGTCGGTTCTCCCTCACCCTGCAATGAGACGGTGTGGGAGGGTGTATCCAGCTTTTCAAGAACCGCTTCGAATCGCTCCCAGGACATATTCTCCTGCTTCATATGCCGCCCCGCGCAGTAAAAGCATTCAAAGTTGCATTTGGTGGTGATCTCAATCTGCACAAAGGGCGATTTGCCCCTCCATTCCTTGCCTGCCGCTATTGACGATGCGGGTGCACAGCCCTGGTCTGTCAGCCTTGTGTCTGCTGGACCGATCGACTGGTACCGCTCTTTGCGCTGGGACATTCTGGTTCCATTCATTTGAGTCTACGATTCACAACTTCAGTCGTCATCCCCAACCTCGGCTGTCATCCCGGACTCGATCCGGGATCCATGTCGGCATGACGCAGGTCGCCGCTTAAGTAAGTGCCTTTCTCCATAGAACATCGCACTATCGCTCCCGCCCAGCTTCGCGGAACGCCTTGGTCACTGGCGACAGCAGATACGCCATCACGCTGCGCGTACCCAGGTGAATCTCGGCTGAAACCTGCATGCCAGGCGCAAGGTGGTGCTTTGCGCCATCGGTTTCCAGAAGTTGGCCCTTGAGGTCGATCATTGTCTTGTAGGTAAATCGGTCTGTTCTAGCCTTAGCCTGGCCCTGCTGGCCATCACCTGCACCTTGTTCACTGGCATCGGCGCTCACCTGGGCGACTTTGCCTTGGACCATCCCGTACTTCTGAAATTTGAAGGCGGCAACCTTCACTTTCACGCTCTGGGATGGATAGATAAACCCGACGTCATCGTTTTTTACCCACACCTCGGCGCGAAGATTTTCATCGACAGGTACCAGCGTCATCAAGATGGTGCCCGGGCTGGTGACCGTGCCCACCGTGTGAGTCGCCAGGTCCTTGACCACGCCGTCTTGCGGCGCCTTCAGCTCCAGGTAGCTATTGCGATGCTCCTGCTTGGCCATCTCCTGACTGGATTTTTCCAGTTGCGACGCAATATCAACACGCTCGGTCTGCAATTGCCGACGGTAGTCGGCGGTGATCTGCTCAATCTTCTTTTGCTCTTGCAGTATCGTGCCCTGTGCCGAAGCAATCACGGCCTCTTGAGCGAGCAAGTCTTGCTCTTTCTCGATCAGTTCGCGCTGTTTATCGGTGTGCATCAACTTGCCGGCAAAGCCTTCATCAAGCAGCCTTCCATACGCAGCCGCCTGCTGCCGGTAGTGCGGCAAGGTTTGCACCAGCTTCTTGCGCACTTCTTGCGTTGCCGCCAGATCATGTCTGGCTTTGTCCAGGGTAGCCCGCGCTTGGGCCAGCGCGTTGTCGTAGGCCTGGCGATTCGCGGTGTACTGCGCATAGACCTGTGCAAACAGCTCAGTTGGCTCATCGGCCCGCGAAAGAAAAGGCGCAGCGACAAGCTGGGCATCTATCCGGCGCAGCGCAATACGCTTGTTGTGGTAGTCAGCAGAAAGCGCTTTGAGGTCAGACTCTGACAAGGCTGTGTCCATGCGGATCAGCACCTGCCCGGCTTTGACAGACTGGTTTTCTTTGACAAGGATTTGCTTGACCACGCCAGCATCGGTCGGCTGCACAATTTTCAGATAGGTGTCTGGCACCAGCTTGCCCTCGGCGACGGCCACGATATCAAGTTGCCCGAAGGTGGCCCAGATCAGCAGGGCCGTCAAAAAAACCAGCCCCGCCCCCAGCACCCGCCGCCCCAAGGGGCTGGGCGGGGAGTCTTGCAAGCGCATCAAAGCCGGCTGAAAATCGCGTGGGTCAGCCTGAATCCGGTCACCCAGGCGTTCTACGCTTTTTTGCACAGCCGCCATGGCGGCTGAGCCCTTGGAAGGGCTTTGCCCATTCTCGGTTTGCCGTCTCCCTTGCGGCGCAGGTTCAACGTTGGTCATCTCAGTTTAATTTCCTGAAACCCTCAGACAGGCCGTTCAGCGTTGACATGCCGCCCGCTGCACCTGCCTGCCCAACTGACCCGGCAAAACCCCAGTGCATCGCACCGTGTACCAGGTCATCGCCGCTGCCGAAACTCACCCCCTGAACGCCCTGCCTTGAACCAGCGTCGTCCTGACCCAGGCGCTGGATAGAGCCTCTGACTGTGCCCCACTGCCGCGCAATCTGCGCTGCGGTCAACGGGCCCGTGCTTGCGCTGCCTTGCTGAGACAGGTAGGCCGCCAGTGAACCAAAATCATGACGGGGCGCTGCGCCCAGGCGCTCATTGATCTGGTTGACGGCGTCCGCCAGGCTTGCAGATTTTTCATCTTTTTTCTTGTCACGCGCCTCGCCTCGGTCATAGGAAGAAGGATCGTCGTCGCGGCCATGGTTGTTTCGAGGCTTGCCATGCCCGCCCCATCCCGAACCATAATCGCCACCCCCACCGCCACCGCCGTCTGAATTGCCATCACCCGAACTGCGCCGGGCGCGTGCGCGCAAAGCGTTTTCATCCCACACGGTGCCGTCAGAAAATTCAATACGCTCCACCCGATCAGCGCCTGATTCAAACCAGTCTTCCACCGTGACGCTGCCGCTCTGGCCAGCAACCCGCAATACCAGGTCATTGTGCTGGCGCGTAACACTGACCGCGCTGGAGGCAATGCCCGCAGCAAAACGAATGACGTCCTGGCCCCCCTTTTCTTCGATGACATCTTTACCGCTATTGAGGCCAACCACATAAATATCGTTGCCCAAACCACCGGAAAGGTCATCGTTGCCCGTACCTCCATCCAGCACGTCGTCCCCAGCACCGCCCTCCAGAGAGTCGTTGCCGCTGCCTCCGCCAAGAATGTCGTTGCCTGCACCGCCCTTGAGCTGGTCATTGCCCTCGCCGCCATGCAGGCTATCGTTTCCGGCGCCACCATCAAGCTGGTCGTTTCCGCTACCGCCCAGCAACTGGTCATTGCCAGCCGATGCCCACAACACATCGTTGCCGCTGCCCCCGTCGATGGTGACATCGCCATAGGCATAGCGGCGGCTGGTCAAATCAACAATATCGTTGCCACCCTCCATGCTGATCAGCTCGATCTGCTGGATGCGCGGGCCAACGTAGCCATCGGGCGGGCTGTAGCTGTCATCAAGAAACAATGCATCATGTCCGTCGCTGCCCACCAGCGCGTCCTGACCAGCGCCACCGTTGAAAATGTCGTAGCTGCGGTTTCTTCCGGACAATGAAAGCTGTTCCCCGCTACCCGCATTGCCGGGGCTGCCACTGTTGACTGCGCGGAAGCTGCCGTTCCAGGTGGCGTCAGCGCTAAAGGCCAGTGTGTCGTCACCGGCTTCGCCCGAGAGCCGGTCTGAGCCGGTTCCGCCATTCAACAGGTCTTTGCCGGCACCACCACTGAGGGTGTCGTTGCCCGCCCGCCCATCGATGATGTCGTCGTAAGGCGTGCCGTTCAACACATCGTTGCCGGCAGTGCCAATCAAGGTCTGGCCCTGGGTGCTGCCACTTTGCACAGTCAAGGCAAAGCCAGAAGGCACGCTGGCGCCAAACTGATCGGTCGCCGTGACGCGCAAACTCAATGCGCCCACATCATTGCTGCCCGGCGTGCCTGAGAAGCTTAGCGTCGCCGCATTAAAAACAAGCCATGCAGGCAGTGGGTTGCCATTGGCCAAAGTAGCTGACAAGCTCAGACTGTCACCAGAATCGACATCGCTGAAAGTGCCGGTCGGCAATGTCAGCGTGAAGGCGGCGCCCTGGGTCGCTGTCTGGGCCGCCGTCTGCAGCGCCAGAAGCGGCGCGTCATTGGTGCCGGTGATGGTCATGGTGACGGTGGCGGTGCTGCTTGCACCGGCACTGTCGGCCATGGTGTAGCTGAAGGTGTCGGTCGTTGTAGCTCCCTGGCCCAGGCTCTGGAACAGGCTGCCCGGGTTGTAAACGACGTTTCCGTTGACCAGGCTTACGGCTGCACCTGCTGCGGAAACGGCCATTACTGCGGAAATGCGCTTGCCGTCTCCGGCGTCCACGTCAGCGTCGTTGCCAAGCAAGGCGGAAGCCATTAGGGCTACCGGGCCGCCGTCTTCTGCCGCGCTGCCCAGGTCGTTGGCAGCGACCGGTGCGTCGTTGGTATTTGTGACGGCAATGCTGAATATGTCTGTTGCGCTGGCGCCCGAGGTGTCCGTTGCTGTCACGCGCACATCAACGCCGCCGACATCGGCATTTAGCGGCGTACCGCTGAAGACGCCAGTGGCCGCATTGAAACTCAGCCAGGTCGGCAAGGCGTCGCCATTGGCAAGCGTTGCGGCAAAGCTCAGTACGTCCCCCACATCGATGTCAGAGAACGCATTGGCGGGCAGCGTGTAGCTGAAGGCAGCATCTTCTGCAACACTTGTGTCGGCCAGGGGCTGGGTCAGCACCGGGCCGTCATTGACATTGCTGACTGCCAAGTCGAAGTTGCTCAATGCCGTCAAGCCGCCTGCATCGGTCGCCGTCACTGTGACGCTCACCAGGCCCACATCGCCGTTGGCGGGTGTGCCGGCAAAGGTGCCGGTGGAAGCATCAAAGCTCAACCAGGATGGCAGCGCATCGCCATTGGCAAGGCTTGCGGTGTAGCTCAGGCTGTCTCCGAGGTCTTCATCGTTGAAGGTATTGCTTGGCAGGGTGAAGCTGAACGCCTGGTCTTCGGTGGCCGTTTGGTCCGACACCGCAGCAGCCGGGGTAGGCCCGTCATTGGTGTTGCCCACAGAAATACCAAAGGTGCTGGAGGCTGATGCGCCGGAAGCATCGGTTGCTGTGACGTGCAAGCTCAACTGACCCACATCTGCATTCAAGGGTGTGCCGCTGAAGGTCTGCGTTGCAGCATCAAAGTTCAGCCAGGTCGGCAAGGCATCGCCGTTGGCCAGCAGGGCTGTGTAAGTCAGCGTGTCGCCTGTATCCATGTCGGCAAAGCTTCCTGTCGGGATGGTGAAGCTGAGGGAGGCGTCTTCTGTGGCGGCCTGGGCGTTGAGCGCAGCGGCCAGCGTCGGCGCATCGTTGGTACCCGTGACGGATATCAACAATTGCGCATCAACAGTGTTGGTACCGTCGCTGGCAGAGTAGGTGAACGAATCCACCATTTGTGCACCGGCTTTGAGCTTCTGCACATCAGGGTGCGCGTTATCCAAGGTGTAGCTGTAAGAGCCATCACCAGCCAGCGACAGGCTGCCCCAGGTGCCCTGGAATACGCCAGCAGACAAGACCTGTAGCGTGTCGGATACATCCGCATCGGTGTCGTTGGTCAAAACATTTCCAACTACCGCAACGGGACTGTCCTCAACTGCCACGGCAGCATCATTGATCAGGTCCGGTATTTCGTTGAAGGCAATATCCAGCGCAAATATCTGGCTCATCGCCACGCCATTCGGGTCAACGGCAAAAACCTGGAGTTGATAGCTGCCGTGGGCACCCAGCGGCGGCGTGCCACTGAAGGTCCGGGCGGCCGGGTCGAATTGCAACCATGCGGGCAAAGGCTGGTCGCCAACCAGCTGCGCCGCCCATTGCAGGCTTTCTCCATCGGGATCGGAAAACGCATCTTCGGCAAGTCCAAAGGTCAGCACATCTCCGACACGGCCTGCCTGCTCACCCAGCACTGTACCGATGACGGGCGCGCGGTTGATGAAGCTGCTGAATGCCAGCAAAGTGCCATCCGCTAGCTCAAAGTCTCCGATGGCGCGCAGGGGTTCATTGCTTCCGTCAACCGATTCAATATAAATGGAGTCCCCCTGGGTGCCGTAAGCCACTCTGAAACCACCCGCTTCCCGCAGCACGGAAATACTTTCCGCAAGGACGCCCTCGCCGAAGAAAATGGTATTGCCTTCAGAGCCGTCAAGCAGGCTGTCCTGACCATCCCCGAGGTTAAAGACGTAGTTGTCCTGTCCGCCGCCGCCCTCCAGCGCGTCATCACCAGTGCCACCGGTCAGCACGTCATCGCCCTCACCGCCGCTCAGCGCGTCGCCGCCCGCATACCCGTAAAGGCGGTCGCTACGACTTGTGCCCTGCAATGTGTTGCCGTCGCCATCACCTTCGGCCACAAATGTGTTATCCAGAAACTCATCCCAGCGCATCACCGTGCCATCGGCAAACTCAAAGCTTTCGATACCGTGTGCGCCCGCCGCTGGATTTGCCCTGTCGAACCCGGAAATACTGATCTGGTTGTTTTCATCAAAAACAATCAGGAATCGATTCAAACTGGCATCGACCGCGTCTTCAATGAAGCGCAACTTTCGTTGAATGTTTTCAGGCGTGATGTCTGCGCCGAAACGCAAGACATTGCCGCCGGTCACATCAACCAGGTCGTTGATGGTGACCCAACCGTCTCCAAGGTTGTAGGCGTAACTGTCATTGCCCAGGCCGCCGTTCAATTCGTCGCCGCCGGTGCTACGTTCGATCATGTCGTCCCCGTCACCTGCGTTAATCTGGTCGAACAGAGATGTGCCTTGCAACAGGTCACCGTTCTGCGTTCCGTCGATCACGAAGCCGCGTTCAAGCAGTTCTTCGTAGGTGAGCACAGGGCCGGAAAAACCGAACTGGAAGAAATCAATCGTTCGCTCGCCTTCAGGCGTGAGCCGATTGAAATTGGTCAGTGTCACAGTGTTACCGTTCTGCAGCATAACGACCAAGGCGCCGTCGGCATTGAGGCTCAAACGCACCAGGTTGGGGTCATCGATGTCGGCAAAAATAATCGTGTTTTCCTGGCCCAAGGTGGACAGGTCGGTGATGGTGTCGCGACCGGATTCCGAACCGATGTGGTAGGTATCTGCCCCGGCGCCACCTTGCATCAAATCGTCGCCCTGCAAGCCTTCAATCTCATCACCTCCATCACCGCCGGTCAACACATCGGCCTGCGCGGTACCAGAGATAAGGCGTGCCCGGTTGAACAAATCAGCCATCGACAGCGTCGCGCCGTCTGAAAACACAAACTGACTGATAGGAGCCAACCCCGCCGAAAGGCCGTCCCAGCCCTCCAGAACGATGGAAGAGTCCCGGAACCTCAGCGTGCTGACCCCGCCTTCGACGGTCAACTCAAGCTCATCGACTGTGATGCTTCCGGTAAATACCACCAGATTGGCATCCATCGCGCTATCAACAATGGTGTCATTGCCGTCAGTGTCATTAATGAGGTAAGCGTCATCTCCAACGCCTCCGACCAGACGGTCGTTTCCGGCTCCGCCCTCGATCTCGTCAGCTTGCAGGCCGCCGCGCAATTCGTCATTGAAGATCGTGCCTTCAATAAACTCGTCACCGCTGGTGACCACTGTGACATCTGGCGAATTCCACACGTCAGACAGCTCAAGCGCTGGCCCTTCCTGAAAAACAAAGCGTTCGATCGAACGGTTGCCTGACAAGCGCTGCTCATCAAACCCGGCCAGAGTGATAACGTCGCCAGCGCTACCTGCCACGGTAACGACAAGGTTGCTTCCGCTGCGCGAGAAGCTCAGGTCAGCAATGGTGATGCCGGGCCCAAACACCAGTTCATTTTCGTAGGGGCTGCCGCCGTAGCCTCCATAGCCACCGTAACCGCCATTGCCTTCTTCCGAAAAAGCCAACAAGCTGACCCCGCCGCCGCCTTCTCCCTCGTCTTCCTCTCCACCCAAGTCCTCGATGTAGAGAAGCCCATCCCCGCGTGCATAGACATAAGTGTCATATCCACTACCCCCAAAGGCCTGGTTGTTACCCTGGCCGCCAGTGAGCGTGTCTTCCCCTCTACCGCCCATCAATATGTCGTCGCCATCGCCGCCATTAATTTGGTCGCGGCCTGCCTGACCGTCCAAGTAGTCATCTCCATCGCCGCCCCACACCAGATCGTCGTTTTCGCCCGCGACAACCACATCGTTTCCACCTTCGCCATTCAATACATCGGCATCCGGCGTCCCGAAAAGCAAATTGTTGCCGCTCAGGTCATCGTTGGCGGTAATGGTGTAAGCGCCTCTCAAGTCACCTGTCTGCGCGTAAGCCATGGCAGCGGTACCGCCCGCGACCGGCTGGGCGCCTGTGAGCAAAAACTCTGTTGCATCCTGCAGCACCCATGCACTCGCCGGAGATGACAGGCCTGCGACATTGCTGTGGGCGCTTGCCATCAACTGCTGAAGGTCGTACTTCTGCACGGCACCGCTGGCGTCAACAAACTGCACCATGGTCAAAGCGTGGCTGTTGAGAGGCGTGGCCAACTCCGTGTCGTACCAGGCAGTGCGCACTTCGTCGCTTTCATCGGCACCGATGCTGAACACCAGATCGCCGTTGAAAGCGTCAACCCAAACCCGCACATCGCTGGCAGTGAGTCCGCCGCCAAAACTCAAGGTGCTGCGCGCGTAACTGCCCTCCACCCTGTCCTTGCCATCGCCCGCATTAAACACAAAGGTACTTGTGGCTCCGTAGTCGGACGAAAGCACATCATTGCCTTTGCCACCAGCCGCGACCACGCCGCTGGAAACCCTGATGTCGTCGTCGCCCGCACCACCATAGACAAGCGTATTGGCGCCGCTGACCTGAATCACATCGTTGTTGTCGCGGCCATCCACGTAGAGGTCAGCGCCGTCAGCACTGATGTTGTCATCGGCCTGGCTGCCAATCACATCGATGCCGTAGTCAGACACATACTGATGACCCACTACCCCATAGTCCCTCATGGCAACAATATCGGCATAGCCGAGGGTCGTGCCGTCTGCCAGCTTGAGGGTCAGCGATTGCGAAAAAGCCGGGTCAACACCTGAACCGTCAGGCGCTCGAATCTGCAAGGCATCGTTGCCGCCGAATCCGATGACCAAGCCATTAACGACATATGCGTCGGTGGCGTAGTCATAGTCGTATTGCGCTTGTACGGTGATGTCGGCAAGCGATATACCTGAGCCCAGCTCAATCGCTGCGGCAGACAAAGGGTCCAGCATGATTGTGTCAAGCTCATTACCGCGCTCATACCGATAGACATTGCTGCCCGTACCGCCCGACAGCAAGTCGCGCCCTGTTCCGCCATCCAGACTGTCGTCACCGTCATTGCCATTCAGTTCATCGTCACCGGCCCCACCGTCCAGCGTGTCGTCGCCCTCACGGCCATACAACATGTCGCTGCCAGCGTTGCCCTGCAGCAAGTCATTGCCCAGACCGCCGTCCAGCGAGTCATCTCCTGCGTTGCCGGCCAGCGTGTCATTGCCCTCAAAACCAGATATCTGGCTGCGTTTGGCCGTCCCCACCAATACGTCGTCATTGACCGACCCCAGAAGCGCCTCGGTGGATTCGCTGGCTATAAGGCTGAGAATCTGCTCGTAGCGCAATGCCACACCACCCACCTCAAACATCTCTACCCTGGCGCCACGGTCGCCTTTGACGGTGATCTGATCGGTGGTTCCCGCAATGCCGATGATCAGGTCATCGCCCTGCACGGCCACCACCAGGTCACTGGCCACAATGCCATCACCGAACCGGATGGTGTCGCCACCACTGCCGTAGTTTTCAACCACGGTGTCTTGACCGTCGCCACGGGCAAAGGTGTAAACGGTGGTGCCGCGTGAGCCGGTCAAGTTGTCATTGCCCGCGCCGCCATTTAGTGTGCTTGTGTTATCCGTCAGCACATCGGCAATCACGTCATTACCCGCCGTGCCTGCAATGGCACGCTGCTCAATCTGCTCGCGGGTCCAGGCCGAGCCATCGGCAAAATACACGCCTGAAAGTACCTGAATCCCCTGCACCGACGTATACGGACTGAACCCGTTAACAAAGGTGATGGACTCACCGGTATCCACAATCGTGAACACAGCCGAGTCTCCCACTCGCCGCACTTGCACATCTGGTGCGGAGATGCCTTCCTTGAACCTCAAGGTATCTCCGTTGTAATACCTGTCACCCTCGACACGGTCTTTGCCGTCGCCCCGGCCAAACAGGTAGGTGTCGCCACCGCCGTTGCCATAAGACGTGTCGTCGCCGCCCGCAGCATCAAAGGTTTCGCTTGAAGAAAATCCGACCAAAGTTTCCGCCGTGGCGTCGCCTAGCAGCGTCTGCGCCAGCACCTCTTGCGGGCCCCACGATGTGCCGTCGGCAAAACGGATGGCCACCAGGTTAAAGGCACTATCGTCTGGGGCGGTGCTTCCTGCGCCTTCAATAAATGACTTGACGGTGAGGGTGTCAAGGCTGCCCTTGATACTGATCACCAGGTCTCTGTCAACGCGGGTGAGCTTGATGTCTTCAGGCGCAATGCCTGCCTTGAACTCAACCGTATTTTCTCCCTGGGCGATGTTTGCCAGGTTGTTGTAGTAGCTGCGATAGATGTTGTAGTAGCTCCGGTCGGCCGTCAGTACATCCTGCCCGTCGCCGCGCCCAAACCGGATGGTGTCGGCGCCCCTGCCTGCATCCAAAATATCATTGCCCGCACCGCCATCCAGAATGTCGTTGCCGTAGCCACCCATCAGGGTGTCGGCGCCCGCACCGCCCTCCAGGCTGTCGTTGCCGCCGGCACCATTGAGCAAATCGTTTCCTTCACCGCCGCCAATGTGATCTGCGCCCCTACTTCCCGTAAATTCATCTATTTGAGACGTTCCTTTCCACGCCTCGGCGTGAATTTGTGCGAAGTTCCATGCCGTACCATCAGCAAACTCGAAGCGCTCTAGGCCGTTTACTGAATGCTCTCCAGCGTTTCTGTAAAAAATTCCGCTGAAAAAGTCTTTGACCGTCACCTGATCGGTTGTGTCCTTGATCGACACCACGAGATCGCTGCCGCGCTGGGCCAGCACCAGGTTCGCTGGCGAGACACCCGGCTTGAAGCGGAGTACGTCCTCATTGGTCCTGCCGTAGTCACGATCCACAATGATGTCCTGTCCATCGCCGCGTCCAAACACATAGACGTCGCTGTCGTTCACGCTCTCGGCTCCAAAAACCCAATACGGCGGGATTTCCTGTCCGTTGCTGTCCCAAGTCGAAATCTGCGCATTGCCATAAAGCGTGTCGTTGCCCGCACCACCCTCCATCACATCAGCGCCACCGCGCCCCACAATGATGTCGTTACCCCCGCCCCCGTTGAGCCGGTCTGCGCGGTCTGCATATTGCGTCCCTATCAGCAAGTCGTCACCGTCGGGGGGCAGGGGCAGGCTCTGGCGCACTGCTTCTTGCATGTCCCACTGCGTGCCGTCGGCAAACACAAAGTTGACTGGGGCCGAGCCGCCTTTGTACAGCTCGTTGTAATCCGAGCTCCGCATCGTCAGCGTCTCGCCCGTATCAACTATGGTCAGGCGCACCGCGCTGTAGTCGTCTTCCCTGAGAAGGCGCACCTGTACATCGGCTGGGTTGAGTCCTCGCAAAACGACCGTGTTTTGCCCGCCAGCATCGGCCAGCGTGTCTTTGATGCTGTCGCTGCCCTGGCCCCGACCCCAGTAGTAGGTGTCGTTGCCCCACTGACCATCCAAAGTATCGTTGCCTTGACCGCCCACGAGCTGGTCGTTGCCCTGACCACCCATCAAGGTGTCGTTGCCCTGTCCGCCGATGAGGATGTCCGCGCCTGCATAGCCCCCCAACGTGTCGTTGCCTGCCCTGCCCACCAGCGTATCGGCATTGCTGGCGCCGTAAAGTGTGCTGTCGCTTACAGCGGCAAACCTGTATTTGAGCCCTTGCAACGAGGTAGTTTGTTCGGTATTGAAACTGGCTGTATCCATCAACTCCGCCAGTTGTGCCACCCCATCCCAGCCACTGCCCGACAGGCTGTCCTTGGTAAAACGCATGAATTCCGCCAGCTCTACAGCCGCCTGCGCAGGGTTGGCCGCCACCTTCTGGGCAAAGGATGCGTCAACTGCCGCAAAGTCCAGCCGGAGCCCTTTGTCATCAATGACCAGCTCCACCTGATCGAGCAGCTCTTGGCCTGCCGTTTGCAGGTACAGGCTTTGGTAGGTGCTTTGTTTCAGGCTGTCATAGGCGCTTTGAAAGAATGGCAGGCGCTGGGGTTCTATGCTGACGCTGTAATAGGTGTAGCCGACTCTGCTTTGAGTTACAGCATCGTAGTATGAAGAATTGACTGCTCTGGTGTAGCGTTCAATCACCGGCTCGGCATTAAAGCGCTCCAATGCGCTGAGTTGCGCATACAGCGCCGGTTGTTGCTTGGCAAAGTTTGCAATGGCCTGACCAGCACTGCTGGCGTACCAGCTAGACGCATTGGCAGGCGTGGGATTGCGCGCAAGAGCATCACCCATGGCGCTGGTGTTGGCCCATGCGGTGACGACGTTGCTCAGCAAAGCCTGACGCGCCTGGGCCGTGGTGGCGGCTTTGAAGCTGGTGAGGGTTTGTTCCAGCGCTTGGGACTGGGTGCTGCCCAGACTCATGGCTTGGCGCAAATCCCTTACCAGGCCTGCGCCTTGTAGTTGGGGCAAGGCGGCTGCGGTGGCGGTGACTGGGGGGTTGTCAGTGAACTCGCTGTAGAAGTTGTTGGTGGTGAAGTTGATGCTTGTGACAGCTTGGCGCGTGGCGGTCAAGCCGTCAACTGACGTTTTGGTGAAGGTGCTGTTGCCTTGGCCCAGGTTGCTGGGCAGGGTGATGCTGCTGACGCGTGCATCTGGCAGGCTTTGCAGTTCATTGGCCTGGCTGATGCCGTCTTGATTCGCATCGCGCCAGACTTTTAGTTCGGCGAAGGCGGTGTCGTTGGCGTTGATCACGCCGTCGCTGTTGCTGTCCAAAGGAGCGAGGGCTTGGAAACCATTGGTAGCGAGTTGGCCGTTGAGCAGGCGGGTTTGGTCGCCGAAGAGTTCTCTGCCTGAGTCGATCAAGCCGTTGCCGTTGATATCTCGCACCAGCATGCCGTCGTCTGATCTGGCCCACTGGGTGCCGGTCTTTACTCCGTCAGAGTTGTGGTCGAAGAGGACTGCGCTGTTGCTGCTTGTTAGTTCAACTCCGTCGCCGTCTAAATCCAGGATCAGGGGGTCGCTGGGGCGGGTCCAGTTGAGGCCTCGGTTAAAGTCGCGGTTAATTTCGTCGGGCGTTGGCCAGCCTTCCAACTCCCAAGACGTGGGGCCGTCCGAGTTATTTCCGGTGGGGGGCGTTGAGATACTTGGCGGAATAGGGTAGGAAGTAGTAGGCCATGAGGGAGCGGGCCAATTCCAACGGGTAGGCGGTATAGGGTTACCAGACACATCCCTAGGCGCTGGATTAGGGTCTTGGTCAGAATGGCGCCATTGAGATGTCGGCAACCATGTGGCCGGACCGCTACCTGACGCGCTTGTGTCAACAGTCTGCCGTGCACGCCTAACAATTTCGTCCCAACTTCTGGCACCTCTGCCGATATCGAAACCAATTTCATTGTTTTGTTCGTCCATTGCTCTTCGAGCTGGAGTCTGCCCCTTAAAGTCACCGTCGATTTCATGAATACCTGCAACGGCGCGTGCAGTGGTTTCTCCGTAGCGCCGCGTCATCTCGGCTGTCCAGAGGAGATGCCGATATGCGTCGTAAGGACCTCCATCTTTTCCAGGCAAATTAGCCTTCGCAGCCTCGTTAATAGCCAGTCGTGGAATATTGCCACCGGGAATCAGATCACGAATAATATTTGGCATTTTTCGTCCTTTAAAATTGAAGTTCACACGTACCGCATCGGACGCCTTTAGGGGTTAGATATACCTCAGCCGAACATATTCGATGCCGCATTTCAACAACGCAACTAGATTTGACATACTGACTGTTAATCACATATGAGAACCAAATCAAGTTTGCGCCTTTCGTAATGTTGTTTGGTGAGACGAATGCCGTTGCGGCCTCGCCAAAAACGACAGGCTGCTCACAATTGTTATTGGATTCAACAAACCTCTTGGGCTCTTCAAGGCTGACGCAGGCCAGTACTACGCTCTCACCGCGCAGGAATAAATCGAGACTGTAGAAAGAGTTCCAAAAAAAGATCCCCAAACTTACTGCAACTCCAATCGCAAGACCGGCTCCCAAAACTTTGAAACGGTGTTTATCGAAAAACATTAATCAACTCCCTTTATTTCATGCCTCTGTTGTTCACTGCCCCGCCTGTCGTGCGCAACAGCCCTGGGACGGGCTCTGTATTCATAGCAGAGTTGGAGACGCTTGGCGCTAAACCTACGCTGGCGCTGACTGAACGAAGGGACGCGCCGCATGGCAGTCGGGCTGCGTCTGATACCCGAGCGGGAGGTTAAAGCGTCTCCAAATTTGCTACGCTTTCGATAGCTCCTTGCGCATATCCTGCCTGGGCTAGTGGCTGATTTGACGCTCAACTTTTGTGGCTGTGGTGCATTCCGCCCCTTCAGCCCCGCCAACTGCACCGCCCCATCCCAGCCGCTACCCAACAGGCTGTGCTGGGTAAAACGCACAAACTCCGCCAGCTCCACTGCAGCCTGCGCAGGGTTGGCTGCCACTTTCTGCGCAAATACTGCATCCACCGCCGCAAAGTCCAGCCGCAGCCCCTTGTCATCAATGATCAGCTCAACTTGACTTAGCAGCTCTTGGCCTGCCGTTTGCAGGTACAGGCTTTGGTAGGTGCTTTCTTTCAGGCTGTCATAGGCGCTTTGAAAGAATGGCAGGCGCTGGGGTTCTATGCTGACGCTGTAATAGGTGTAGCCCAGCCAGCGGGCCTGCACCGGGTCGTAGTAGGCGCTGTTGGTCGCGCGCACATAACGCTCGATCACTGGTTGGCCGTTAAAGCGCTCCAGTGTGGTCAGTTGTGCATACAGTGCGGGCTGACTTTGGGCAAAGGCGGCTATTGCATGGGCCGGGCTGCTGATGTACCCGGTTGGGCTACCGGCCAGCAGTGAGGTACCGGACAGTGGATTGCGCGCCATGGCATCGCCCATTGCGCTGGTGTTGGCCCATGCGGTGACGACGTTGCTCAGCAAAGCCTGACGCGCCTGGGCCGTGGTGGCGGCTTTGAAGCTGGTGAGGGTTTGTTCCAAGGCTTGCGATTGGGCTGTTCCCAGGCTCATGGCTTCGCGCAAATCCCTTACCAGGCCTGCGCCTTGTAGTTGGGGCAAGGCGGCTGCGGTGGCGGTGACGGGGGGGTTGTTCGTGAACTCGCTGTAGAAGTTGTTGGTGGTGAAGTTGATGTTTTTCACAACTTGGGGGGTAGCCCTGGGGTTGCCGTTCTCTGGATCATGTTTCATGATTTAGTCCTCTCTTCCTCAATCACCGCCATCTTCTTGGGCTGCGACGGCTCCGTGGTGCCGAGCGAGCCGTCTTTAGCAACCGCGCGTGGTCCAAACTGAATCACCTCATCAACCTGCAAGCCACGCGGCAGGATGTGAGCAATAAACAGCATGGTCACCGTGCCCTTGAGTTGGTTGATGGTCTGGGCAAAATGCTCGGCGGTTTGCTGGTCCAGGTTGCTGGTGGCTTCGTCAAACACCAGCACCTTGGGCTTTTTGAGCAAGGCACGCGCTATGGCAATGCGCTGGCGCTGGCCGCCTGACAGGCCCACACCATGTTCACCCAGCGGTGTCTGATAGCCCTGGGGCAGCCCTTCAATGACTTCGTGAATCTCAGCCATCTTGCATGCCCGCGCAATTTCTTCAAAGCTGGCTTGAGCATTGGCCATCTGCAGGTTCTCGTACACAGTGCCAGAGAAGAGTGTGGTCTCTTGCGGCACCACGCCGAAGTTGGTGCGCAGCTCATTGGCTGAGAGGTAGCGCAAGTCTTGCCCGTCGATCACGATGCGTCCGTCACTGGGCGGGTAAAAGCCGAGCAGCAGCTTGGCCAGCGTGCTTTTGCCGCAGCCGCTTGGGCCCATCAGCACGGTCAGGTGGCCGGGCTTGATGGTGAGATTCAGGTTGCGGTAGAGCCAGGGGTGTTGCTCGGAGTAGCGAAAGGACACCGCCTGAAAGTCGATGTGTCCGCCCAGTTCGTCTTTGCTCTTGGGGCGCTTGGGGATCAGCGCATAGGGCTCGGTCGGCATGTCCATCACATCGCCCAGCCGCTTGACTGCTATGCTGGCTTGCTGAAACTGCTGCCACAGCCCCACCAGGCGCAGCATGGGCTGGCTCATGCGGCTGGCAAACATCTGGAAAGCCACCAGCATGCCGATGGAGAAGGTGGTGGCGCCCGCTGCTGCGTTGTTGGCGCTGTCCATCACCAGCAAGGCGCCCACTACCAGGATGGCCAGTGTCATGGTTTGCTCCAGCGCGTTGGCGATGGTGTTGTAGGTGTTGGAGAGTTGTTTGGTCTCAAAACCTGCGGCCAGGTACTCGGCAATCTGGTCGCCGTAGCGTTGCTCCAGCACGGGCTCCATTTGCAGCGACTTGACCGTGGCCATGCCAGAGACGTACTCAGTCACGAAAGCCTGATTCTTTGCGCCAAGCAGAAACTGCTTGTTGAGCTTGACCCGAAAAATGGGCGTGACGGCCAGGCTCAAACCGACGATGAGCAGCATGATGGCCAAGGCTATCAGGCTCAGTTGCCAGCTGTACCAGAACATGACGGCCAAGAAGATCACCAGAAAGGGGCAGTCAAGCAGCAGCGTGACGGCGGCGCCCGAGACGAACTCGCGGATTTGTTCGACGCCTTGCAAGCGTGCCACCAATATGCCGGTCTGCCGTTGCTCAAAGTAAGGCATGGGCAAGCGAAACAAATGGCGAAACACGGTTTGCCCGAGTACGGCATCAACGCGGTTACCGGTGTGCAGCACCAGGTACTGGCGCATCCAGGTCATGGTGGATGAGAAGATCATGAACATGACCAAGGCGATGCCGACCACCCACAGGGTGTTGATGGTCTGGTTGACCAATACCTTGTCGATCACAACCTGGGTAAACAGCGGTGTGGCCAGCGCCACCAGCTGAATCGCCAGCGATGCGCCCAGCACGTCGCGCCAGATGCGTTTGTGCTTGATCAGCTCGGGGATGAACCACCTGAAGCCGAACTTGGGTGCGGCCTCTGCCATGTCGTCATCAGCCGCCTGGGCGGTGGAGCGCACGAACAGCATGACTTCCGGTTCGAAGTTCGACTCATACTCAGTCAAGGCGATGGTTCGTGGTGTCTTGTCGCCTGCTTCAAAGTACACCAGCTGACCATCTTCAACCTTGGCCAGGAGCGCAGGCTTCAAGCTCGGCACCTGAACGTCTTGCGCTGACCCCGGTGTCAGCGCCTGCGGCTCCGGCGCGAGGCACTTGATGAATGCCAGGCAGGGCAAGGGCAGGGTGGGCAGCTCTGACGCCTTGACGCTTGTTTCGCCGATTTTGAAGTCAAGCGCCCTGGCCGCAGCCAGTAGCGTACTTTTGCCATAAGGCGGGGGGAACTGCTGCTGCAGCAGGTCCGCTGAAAAGGGAATCTGATAGAGCTGGCAAAGGCTGCCAAGCGCCCAGGTCAAATCCCGCGCGGACAGCGCTGTGTTTTCCCCCGTTGGCGGACCGTCTTGCATTTTCCCTCCACCTTTTCCCCGCACATCAGCACACGTCTGCGGGTTCGTTTTTTAACTTTGCGCGACTATATCTTTGACGCATCTGATAACCGATGCCAGTTGCGCATACTTAGAAACAGTGGAAGGAAACACCCCTGTCAATGTTGACAGGGGTCAACGCCAGTTCAAGGGTAAACAACTAGTGCGTGACGGCGATAATGAACGATTCCGCACCAAGTACTGCTGCCATACAACGAGCCGTCATTAACTTATGACTCGATCGTCTTTAGAACAGTGGTCGCTATTTCGCGTGCCATGCCTTCGGGGCTATGGTTTTTATGTTTGCATGCAAACCTCTGGGCTGCTTCAGAGAACTGCTGGTTCTCTAAAACCTGGTTCAAGGCTGCTAACAGATTTAACGGACTTTGGGGCTCGGGAAGAAGGCCAGCGCCCAGCTTGCCTACTTGCTGCGCGCTGAGGAGGGACTCAAGGTTTCTGACATAGAAAACGATGGGTTTTCCCGCCAACAGGCTTGCGCTGATAAGTCCCGCACCTCCATAACTTACAACTGCATCACAATCGCCCAGCACCTGGCTCAGGCGAAGTGCTTCTGATCCGATCGACACATTGGGGGCACGCCACGCTTGGACCATGGATTCATCAGCGTTGCGAAGAAAAATGCAATAAGCGTGTGGTGAAGCATGAATTTTTTCTCGCAAGCCAGCCAGATCGGGAAGCGAGGCGTTGAGATAGGCAAAGACCTTGCGCGGATAACTTCCTGGCGGCCAAACGGGCTCATGGCCAATATCCGTCACAAACAGATTGCCGCAATAGACCACGTTTTCGCGAGGTGCAAATGCATCAAGCTCTGCAAAGCTCATCAAAAACACTTTGGAGGCGCGAAAAATTTCGTGAATGCTTGCTACAAACCCCTCAGAGAAAACTTCATTCACCGCTCTGATGACTTGCTCGTCAACCACGCCATTGGACAAAGCTCCATCTGGGCGCATGGGCGGTGAGGGGTGGACAGCAGCCGGCAGCTCAAAAGGAAGCGCCATGAGAATGCTGGGGATACCGGCACGCCTTGCGCAAAGCAAAGACAGGGGAGCGTAAGAAGCAATCACCGCGTCAGGTTTACACAGAGCAAACAAACCCGCCCATGCAGCGACCATCCCTTTCATTTTTTGTGTGGACGCAAAACCAAACACTTTGAGAATATCGGCCATGGTTTTTGGCTGCGGGCCCCGTGCAGGGAAAAACTGGTCCGGGTGCGTTGGTGCCTGCACGACAATGAAGCCTTCCTTGTGCAACAGTCCTCCGGCCTCTCTGACGTCTCGCAGCGCGAAAATCACCCGATGGCCTCGCGCCTTGAGTTCACGGGCTATTGGCAACATCGGCAGGACATGCCCGAAGCCCTGGCCGATTTCCCACGTGAACAAGATAGTGCGTGTGTGCATGTTTTGCCCTGTTGTCCCTATACTTCCAGTATGTCAGAGCCCACCCAAAACATCGCCGACCTGCGCAAAAGTTATGAACGTGCCGAACTTGACGAAGAGGCCTCGCACGCCGATCCTTTGAAACAGTTCGATCAGTGGCTCAACGAAGCCATCAGCGGCAAAGTTCCCGAGCCGAATGCAATGACGCTGGCGACGGTGGCCGCCAATGGCCGGCCGTCCACCCGTGTGGTGCTGGTCAAGGGTTATGACGAGCGCGGCATTGTCTGGTACACCAACTACGACAGCCGCAAGGGCCTTGAGATCGCGGCCAACCCTTTTGCGGCCTTGCAGTTTCACTGGGTCGAGCTGGAGCGCGTGGTGCGCATCGAAGGCCGGGTAGAAAAAGTGTCGGCTGAAGAAAGCGACGCTTACTTTCACAGCCGGCCACTCGATTCACGCATAGGCGCCTGGGCCAGCCCGCAGAGCGAGGTGATCTCAGGCCGCGGCGTGCTGGTGGCCAATGCCGCCAAATATGGCGCGAAGTTTCTGCTGCAGCCGCCCCGCCCGCCGCACTGGGGCGGCTACCGGCTGGTGCCGGATAACTGGCAGTTCTGGCAGGGCCGCAGAAGCCGCTTGCATGACCGGCTGCGTTACACGCCGCAGGACGGCGGCGGGTGGTTGCGTGAGCGGCTGGCGCCTTAAGCGTCACAGGGTCAGAAAGACCAGCAATATCGATAAATTATCCTTGTATATTCGTCATGTCGTGCGTAAAATACAAGGATGTTTTCTCGAATCAATCAGGCTGTTATTGCTGACTTCTTAAGCTGGAGCCCTGCAGTCGGCATAGTGGGAGCGCGACAGGTTGGCAAAACCACGCTTGCCAAAACCTTTGCCAATACCCCTGAAACAGGAGTCTACCTGGACCTTGACAGCCCACAGGCTCTCGCCAAATTAGGCAACGCCAGCGCTTTTTTTGAAGCTAATCGCCACCGCCTGGTGGTGCTGGATGAAATTCAAAATCAGCCCGAAATTTTGCAACTGCTGCGTGGCGAGATTGATGCAGAGCGCCGTCCGGGCAGGTTTTTGATTCTTGGTTCAGCCTCTTTCAAACTGCTTAAACAATCGCAATCCCTGGCGGGGCGCTTGGCATTGGTTGATATGGCGCCGCTGCTGCTGTCAGAGGTGTACCGCACCTTTGCCGACACGCAAACATTGTGGTTGCGTGGTGGGTTTCCGAACAGCTACATGGCTAGAACCAACAGCGCTTCCTGGGCCTGGCGGGATGCATTGATCAGGCATTTTCTAAACACCGATTTGCCTGCCCTGGGCATCAATGTCGACCCGCAACTGATGCATCGGTACTGGCGCATGTTGGCACATTTGCAAGGGCAGCTTTTCAACGCGTCAACCATTGCAGGCTCGCTGGGTATATCGGCATCGAGCAGCATGCGTTACCTTGACCACCTGTGCGACACGCTTATGGTGCGCCGCCTGGAGCCGCACTTTGTCAATCTGGGCAAACGTCTGGTCAAGTCGCCGAAAGTGTATGTGCGCGACAGTGGCTTGCTACACAGCTTACTGTCCATCCATGAGGTCAATGATCTACTGGGCCACCCAAGCACAGGCGCGTCGTGGGAAGGCTTTGTCGTCGAGCAAATCGCCAACCACTTGCCAAGCGGCGCCAGCATGTCGTTCTATCGCACGGCAGCAGGCACTGAGATGGACGTGGTGGTTGAGCATGGCTCGCGCAAAATCGGTTTTGAAGTCAAGTTTTCAAGCGCGCCCACAGTCACCAAAGGCTTTTGGCTCGCCTGCGATGACTTGCAACTTGATGCAGCCTATGTGGTGGCACCTGTAGCAGAAGGCTGGGCCATGAAAGCCCCTGCTGAGGTGATATCGGTGATGGATATTGCGGAAAAGTTGAATGTGACGAGGCCGTTTATAAAGGCTTGATCACCGTTCCCCGAGCGCCGGCATCCACGCGGGTGATAGATTGACCCGCCACCGCATCGAGCTGCGCAGGCGTCACCAGCCCCGGCGCAATCTCCGCCAGCGGCACCAGCACAAATGCGCGCTGCCACATGCGCGGATGCGGCACCGTCAGTCGTGATGAATCAATGCGGCTCTTGCCATACAACAGCAGATCGAGGTCCAGTGTGCGTGGCGCATCGCGGTAGGGGCGCTCGCGTCCGGTGGCCAGCTCCAGCGCCTGCAGTTGCGCCAGCAGATCGAGTGCGGGCAAGCTGGTATCCAGGGCCACCACGGCGTTGATGTAGTCGGGTACGAAGTCCTGCCCGGCCTGGCCGCTGACCACGGGCGCGGTCCGGTAGAGGTTGGAGGACCTGTCCACGCGGGTATGCGGCAGTTGGTCCAGCGCCTGTATGGCCTGGCGGACCGATGTCTGCGCGTCGCCCAGGTTGGCGCCTATGCCGACATACGCCCTGACCGGCGGCGCGGCATCACTCCGGGGCGCATCGGCTGGCATGGTGCAGGCTCAGTAGTCGCCCGGTGTGTCAGGCGGCGGGCTGGCAGACACTGCGCCGCCTTCGCGGTTGCCCGGCTTGCGGCGGCGCCTGCGTTTTTTGGCGGGTGCTGCCTCAGCAGAGTCACCCGATTCTGAAGATGGTGCCGGTGCGTCGCCGAAAGCAGAGCTGCGCGGAGCATCGGAATCAGCGCGTTTGACGCGGGTACGCGGCGGCTGCGGCTTTTGCGATTGCGCCAGCCGCATCTGCTCGATCATCTCGTGGCGCTCATCGTCATAAGCGGTGCTGAATTTTTCCCACCACTCGGACAGTTCAATATCGATCTCGCCGGTTTGCGCGCGCAGGCGCAAAAAGTCAAAACCGGCGCGAAAACGCGGCTGGTCCAGCAGCGAATAGGGTGAGCTGCCGGTGCGCTTTTCAAAGCGCGGCTGCATGGTCCAGATCTCGCGCATGTCGGTGCCCAGCTTGCCGCGCCCCGACACGTCACCAATTTTGGCGTTGAAGGCGTCGTCAATCGCGTCCTGCAGCGCGGGCATGATGTGTTCGCCGCGCTGAAGGCGTTGCTCCCAGCCGGTGCGTACATCGGCCCACAACACGCAGGACAGCAAAAAACTCGGTGCCACTGGCTTGCCCTCGCCCACGCGGCGGTCGGTATCCATCAGCGCCAGCTGCAAAAACGGTTCTTCAGCCGTGTCCACCACCACGTCAAGCAGCGGGTAGATGCCGGTGTTCAGTCCCAGAAACCTGAGCTGCGCAATACTGGCCAGCGAATGGCCGGTCTGCAGCAGCTTGAGCATTTCGTCGAACAGGCGCGACTGTGGCACGTCGGCCAGCAGTCCCTTCATGGACTTCAGCGGTGCAACCGTCTTGTCCTCGAACTTGAAGCCCAGCGCACTGAGCTTGGCCGAAAAACGCACAGCGCGGATGATGCGCACCGGGTCTTCGCGGTAACGGGTGGCCGGATCGCCGATCATGCGGATGATCTTTTTCTTGGCGTCACGAATGCCGTTGTGATAGTCGACCACGATCTGCGTTTGCGGGTCGTAATACATCGCGTTGATGGTGAAATCGCGTCGTGCTGCGTCTTCTTCCATCGGTCCCCAGACGTTGTCGCGCAACACCCGGCCGGAGGCGTCCACCGCGTGTTTCATGCCGGCCAATTCGCTTTTGCTGGTGCGCTCGTTGCCGCCGACCTGCTCGGCCAGGCTGCTGTCCAGATGCGCTCGGAAGGTCGAGACCTCGATCACCTCGTGCTCGCGGCCGCGTCCATAGATCACATGCACGATGCGGAAACGCCGGCCGATGATGAAGGCCCGGCGAAACAGCGACTTGACCTGCTCAGGCGTGGCGTTGGTGGCTACGTCAAAGTCTTTCGGGCGCAGGCCGACCAGCAGGTCACGCACCGCGCCGCCAACAATATAAGCCTCATAGCCGGCCTGCTGCAGGGTGCGCACCACGTCCATGGCGCGGTCATCAACCAGTTTGGGATCAATCGCATGGTCCTGTGGGCCGACTTCGCGGCGTTCACCAAAAACTGATTTTTTGCTGCGGGCAGCGCCGGCGGCGGGGCTGCCGGTCTTGCCAAACAGCTTGTCGATAAATTTTTTGATCATTGAATCAGGAGATTTTGCCGGAAGGGCCGTGCTGGCTGGGCCAGAGCGGCGTCACCGGCCGTTAGAACAGCTCAAGTATGCGCCATCCGCGCGTCACGGCGATGGCGCGCAGGCGTTCGTCCGGGTTGGTCGCCACGGGATGGGTGACTTTTTCGAGCAGGGCCAGATCATTGAGGGAATCGGTATAAAACGTGGTTTCGACCGAGCTCCAGTCCCAGCCCCGCTCGGCCAGCCACTGCTGGACCCGCGTCACCTTGCCTTCGCGGAAGGACGGCGTGCCACGGATCGCGCCTGTCAACTGCCCGCCGGCATCGCGTTCAAGCTCCACGGCAATCAGCTCCGTCACGCCAAACGCCGCCGCAATCGGGCGCGTCACGAATTCGTTGGTGGCAGTCACGATCAGCACCTGCTCGCCGGCGTCCTGGTGCTTGCGAACCAGCGCCAGCGCCGCGTCCTTGATGCCTTTTTGCACAATTTCCCGCATGAAACGGGCGTGGGCAGCTATCGAATTGGTAGCGCCCTGCTCTCGGATCGCCTGTGTGGCAAACCGCACATAGTCATGGATGTTGAGGGTGCCGGCCTGGTAGTGGGCAAAAAACTCGGCGTTGCGGCGCTTGAATTCCTGCCCGTCGCACCAGCCCAGCGCAATCGTGAACTCGCCCCACTCGTAGTCGGAGTCGAAGGGGATCAGCGTGTGGTCGAGGTCAAACAATGCCAGTTTCAAAGTCAAAGGTTCTCCAGCATGGACTTGATCAGGGGGATGGTGATGGCACGCTGGGTCTGCAGCGCATAGCCGTCAAGCTGGTCCAGCAGCTGCATCAGGTTGCCGAGGTCGCGCGAAAAGCGGCTCAGGATGAAATCCATGGCTTCGTCGCTCAAAAACACGCCGCGCGCATCAGCCTCCTGCCGCAGCACAGCCCGGCGGTCGGTTTCGGTCAGCGCCTGCAGCGCAAACACATGGCCCCAGCCCAGGCGTGTGCGCAGGTCTTCGCGCAGGGACAGGTCGGCCGGCGGCGAGGCGCCGGCCGCCAGCACCCAGCGCGGGTGGCCGTCGGGGGCATTGAGGGCGTTGACGAACCAGTTGAAGGCGGCCTGCTGCTGCACGGCCGTGTACAGGTGGCAGTCGTCGAGGATGACGGCCGCCCAACTTTCGCTGAATTCTGGCGGTTCCAGCACCGTCGCATCCATCCAGCCAACCGCCGCGCCCTGCTCGCGCAGCGCCTCGCTGACGGCCTTGAGCAAATGGGTCTTGCCGCTGCCGGGCTCGCCCCAGAGGTAGGTCGGCACCGGTGAGCGCAGGCTGTTGCCGGCCCACAGTTCAAGGTGTTTGAGCGCCGCTTCGTTCGGTCCCGCAAAAAAATTCGCGAACGACGGAGGGGATGCCAGCCCGATATCGAGCGCAATCTGCTTCACGGCCGCCGCACCCCGCCTGCCTGCGCCGAAAGCCGACAGCAAGCAGACCTGTATGGAAAGGTGAAAGTAAATTGCATACAGCCGGTCTGGGGTGAACCCTTAGAATCTTGGGATCGATTCTATCGGGCTTGGTGCCCGTGCGAAGCCGCCTACCCACCAAGCAGCATGACCACCACTTCCCCTTCCCCCCTGAGCTACAAAGACGCAGGTGTCGACATTGACGCCGGTGACGCCCTGGTCGAACGCATCAAGCCGCTGGCCAAAAAAACCATGCGCGAAGGGGTGCTGGCCGGCATTGGCGGCTTCGGCGCGCTGTTCGAGGTA
>Ga0308009_10000549_pt1 | contig 26829 bp, 39 predicted proteins | sample Neamet127_FD_203134 | JGI IMG/M metagenome (GOLD analysis project Ga0308009, IMG submission 203134) | Marine microbial communities from water near the shore, Antarctic Ocean - #127 | ecosystem: Environmental > Aquatic > Marine > Unclassified | place: Southern Ocean | collected 2014-07-24
TTAGACTTATCCACAATCGAGTAGCCCGGCTACTCCACCAAGGGTGGGGTCAAAATTAAATGAAAAGCCGGGGTCAGGATTTAGTGGAAATCAACAATCGAGCCACAACATGCCCTGATACCTGACCACAAGCCTATCGATGCTTTTGCGAATCCCTCAACACGGGTTCGCTGCTGCATGGCTGCGACGAACCCACCTATGGAGTTCGTATGTCTTATTTTTTCCTTTCGTCCGCTGTGAAGCGCGGCCTTGCCCAGGTGCGGATCGCTCCTGGTTGTTCCAAGCGAAGCGCAGGGGCTGATTCCGCCCGCAGCGAAGCGAGGACGGCTTCGGCCCCTGCGCTGAAAAGTGCACCAGTGTCGAGCATCCCCCTTGGTAATCACGGGGATAACAGACGGTGTTTCATATCGTGGAGGGCTGCGTGATGGGCAAGGCATCATCCCGCAAGCGGGCAACTAACCATGATTCGTCGAGCGGTCGGTTTGAGCCCGCCGGGCCAATGAACGACGTTGGTATCCGCAACTACGCCAAAACAACCTTGGCCGCTGCCGAGCATCTGATTGCGTTTTACCAGGTGGTCATCGACCAGGCGGATTTTCAAAATGCGCGGAATGCCTCGGCAATTTCGTTTGCTCTTGCTGTCCTGGCGGACAACATCCATGGCCAGTTGACGCTGCGTCAGCGTTCGCCAGTCGAGGACGTTCACGCAATAGCCCAGGTCGCCAGGGGTTATCCCAAAATCTGCATGGTGGACGGCGTGGAGATTCTGCCGATGCGGGGTCACTGATGGCCCTCTACAAGCGTGCAGATTCACAGTTCTATTGGATGAGGTTCGCGCCTATAAAAGGTGAGTTAAAGCCGCTCCAGCAGAGCACTGAAACGGCTGACAAAAGGAGGGCTAAGCAACTCCATGACCGCATCCAGTCGGAGCGGTGGGATCAGGAAAAACTCGGCGTCAAGGTCGTGCATTCGTGGGATGAGGCGTGCGAAAAATTCCTGCTTGAAACATCGCACAAGAAAACGCATGAGTGGGACAAGTCGATGATGCGATGGTTTCAGCCGTACTTCGGCGGCAAGGCTCTCCAGGACATAAACCGGCAGTTGCTCGACCATGTCAGGGCGGTTCGAGCGAAGGGCGTCAAGCCTGGCACGGTGAATCGCTACATGGCCCTGGTGCGCACGATCCTGCGGAGGGCTTGCTTCGAATGGGAGTGGGTGGACCGCGTGCCAAAGGTCGGCATGCTTCGCGACAAGGAGGGGCGCATTCGGTCACTCACGATGGCAGAGTTCAAGCGGCTGCTTGCTGAGCTTCCCGACCACCTCGCGGACATGACGCGCTTTTCAGTTGCTACGGGGTTGCGCCAGGCTAACGTGACGCGGCTCCAGTGGAAACAGATCAGCATCGAGCGGCGTCATTTGTGGGTGTCTGCAGATCAGCACAAGAACGGCAAGGCTCACGCGGTGCCCTTAAACGAGCTGGCAATGCAGGTGCTTCTCCGGCGGCAGGGCGATCACCCGACGCATGTTTTCACGTACGAGGGAAAGCCGATTGTCCAGGTGAACACAAAGGCTTGGCGCAACGCTTTGATCAGAGCTGGTATCGAGGATTTCCGTTGGCACGACCTGCGCCATACGTTTGCAACGTGGCATAGGGAGGCGGGCACTCCGACGCATGAGCTGCAGCGCCTGGGGGGTTGGAAAACACAGTCCATGGTTGAGCGGTATGCTCACGTTGCGCCTGAAGGGCTGCAGTTTGCAGCTAGTCGACTTGATTCAATTATGCAGACATGTGGGCGTGCCAATCTATAGCGTCGCAAACGCGAAGGGAGAGTTACATGGGAATTTTGAACAAGGTCTTTGGTTATCGTTGGAGCCTCTACATAGTGCGTAACGGAAACCAGATTGCATATGCCATGCATGAAAATTCACCGATGCGAATGGTCGGCTATGTGATGGGCTACTTTGCCGGAGGTGCAGAGCCGAAGGAGCCGTGGAGTCTCATCCTAAATTTCAACCACAAGCACCAGACGATCATTCTTCGGTCTGCGCACTTCACAGCTGACGGCGGCAATGTAACGCGGCAACTTGTTCAAGAAGTCGAGGCGATTGATGCCGACTGGGATGCGAAAGGTGGAGAGCCAATTTTCGAAGAGGCCGCAACAAAGCGGAGACTGAAAATTAGCGATCATGTGCCGGGAAACATGGATATCCAAGCGATGCTCGCGCAGATCGACAAGCCTCGTGACGCCACGCTGTTTTCGGTTCTTGGCGAGGTGTTTGGAAAGAAATAGCCTGGTCGTCGCTACCGGGATACCGTTAATTCGCCAGAAAGGTTTGTACAACTCACCCAGTTATGGATAGGATGAGGTCGTCGCCTACGTTTTGACTACATGAAAAAGCCTCTGTTCCTTGCGAAACAGAGGCTTTCATTGGTGCCGGAGAGATGAATCGAACACCCGACCTTCTCATTACGAACCCACAGTCGCCGAGATGGTTGGCGCTGCTGTTGTTCACGCTGGCGCGGGCCATTGGCGGCAATGCGAGGGCAAGCTATTCCGCCAACGAGTGGCACGACGGCAGCTTCTTTTGGTTCGACGTCGAGCGCGCGTGGTTGGCCGGAAATGGGAGCCGCGTGGCGAACCTCCTGCTGGAAGCGGACAAAACGTTTTTTTCGAAAAACATTGCATCCAAGTTGGGCTTGGAAATGCCACGCCGACTAGCAGAAGCCGCGAGCATTGCGCCGGACTGGTCTCTCTTCAAGCCGCCCTGGTGAGTCCAGCGGACTTAGGGCGGAAGGGCGTCGCCCAGCCGCTGGAAATCGCGACGGTGCATGGCTGCGGCGTCTACTCGCCAACACGTTCAGGTGACAGAGCCAAAATTTTGATATCACAATATGGATCAAGGACTTAGGTGGACGCGAGCGGCGCAGCGCCGGCGCCGTGGCGGGCCGCGGTAGGCGGATCTGTTTGGGACTGGCTGAGCACCATGGAAATCCGAAATCACAAGTAATATCAGGGACTTGCAGACCGCGAACCCCCCCACTGATCACATCCAGGGAGTCCCGTGCCATCCATCGCAGATCTCATGCGGCAGGTCATAAGACTCGACCAGGCCGGTGACGCCCCGGCTATCTTGAAAACCAGTCAGGACATCATGGAAAAACTGGCCGACCACTTGAACCGGCCAAACCAGGAGAAAGGTCGTCCCCACCCGCCCGTCACGCCCACCCTTGATCACTTGGCTAAACATCTGCAGGAGAGCGGCGCACACGGCATCGAAGCCGGCGTGCCCATCCTCACGCGCATCGCGATCGACGGGCATGTGCCGCCACGGCAAACTGGCGTGCTGCCGCCTCGTCGACCACATCGCCTGTAAACCGCAGTAGGCCTTGGAAAAACGAGGCGAAAAGGTTCGATGCTCTGAACAACCACTCCGGACAGACCATGGCCCAAGAATTGGTCGGCCCGGAAAAATCTTGATATCACAATTGGAATCAAGGACTTAGCAGGACATAAGCGGCGCGACGGACTTTGTTCGGCATGCGGTGGTGCATCCGTTTTGGGGAAGGGGGCAGAGCAGGGCGGGCCGGATTCAGTTTGAGTGACAGGGCGAGCTGAACCGCAGGATTAATAATAGGGTGTCTGCGATTTGAAAGTAAGGAGGTTCAGATGCTTGAATTTTTATTCGGATACGCCCTTGGCTCCAGCGCCCGAAATTCAACGCCTATGAGCGGCAAGACTGTAGCCATCAGTGTTCTTGTCGTGATGGCCATAGTAGGTATGGGTTACCTGATGCTGCCAATCATGCTTTCTGAAAGCGCTGTGCAGAGCACTGGGCAATGTGCCGGCGGTTTGGTCACCTTGGTCGAAGCTTCGATGTGCGAGCTGATGAGTCATGCAAAGACAATCGGTATGGTTTTCCTTGGAATTGCCACGGTCGTTGCTGTTGGGTGGTTTTTGCTGGTTCGGGCGAGAACATGATCCGCCTCCTTTGTGCCCTGCTTGTCTGGTATTTTGCGTTTGGTCTTGCTACTACTTATGGTGGAATTTGGCACAGTCAGAGCCATCCGAGTCCGAATGCCAGTGTCCAGTTTATTGGTGGGGAAACAGAATCTGGCACTCTGCGGCGAGCATGGAATCGGGATTGGGAGTTGACCAGATCTGATGGCTCCAAGCTGCATTTCTCAGACGCATCTACCGTTGTATTCCGTTACGAGCGACCAGCCGAGAGCCTTACGTTTTGGCAGCAATGGCGGGCTTGGGGGCCGGTCGTGCTGGTGTCCTTTTGTTTTTTAATGTTCGCGATCATGCCTGTTCTGAGCCGTGTCACCAAGTTGCGCAGCGTCGCCTGGAAAACGTAGTCGGCCTTGGGAAAAAACTGCGAAACGGTACGATCCTCTGACCCAATCACTCAGGACAGACCATGGCCGAAGACACCCCATTTTTGCGCAAAATCGATTACGCCGCCATGCAGGCGGAAGAAGATGCGCGGCAGTTGAAAATTCAGCAGCTGCAGGCCACCGGCCAGAAGCTTTTTGCCCGCATCCGGCCAAGCTCGAAGTACTACGGGCAGGGTGGGGAGGTCTGGGGCGATGGAGAGGATTTCCTGTTTCCGGTGGTGATCACCTCGTCACGCGAATACGCCGTGAGTGGGGGCCCCGGCGGGCAGTACCGCCTCAAGGATGTGGACCTGTTTGCTGAGTTCACCCCAGGTGTGCCGCCAGTTCAAATCACCTTTGAGAGTTGACGCACCATCTCAGTTGCGCATCGAGGAACGGGCGTGCAGATGTCGCACAGAAACATTGCCAAAACCCGCTTTTCGGCCATAATCTAACCACTTGGACACCCGTCCAGTAGCCAGCTGCGCTTATTGCAGCCAGTTTGCAGGTTCATCGCCTGTGAATAACCCAACGTCTTTCGGGCAACCGATTGCACTTTCAGAGGATATTTTGATGATTCACAAATCCCACGCCGGCGTTCGCGCGCGCATCCTTTTCGGGGTTCGCGCATGAGCTCCGAGTACATCTACGATCGCAAGGCCATCAACCTGCGCGGCGAGAAAGAAACCTACACTGCTCTTTTCGTCAAGAGCCATTCCAGTAACGACGGTGATCACACCCCGCGCTGGAAGCTCTACCACTTCAGCAAGCAAACTGACGCGCTCCCCTATGTCGCTCAGTGCGCCCATTACTGTGATTCGGGGTTGACCCGTGGACCAGGCGGCAAACCCCTCAGCGGCGAACGCGAAATCTCCAGTTGGCGCGAAGCTGTCAACACAGCCAGCGTCCTGAACGACGCCAGCCCGGTGAAGGCATTCGACCTAGTCTTCAGCCCGACTCCGCGGCTTGATGCCGACAGTGTGGCGATGATGGTGGCAATTTTGAGACTTGCAGATGGCAAAGGGATGGACTTGCACCATCACATTGCCGACGAGCAAGCTGTACCGCCCGCTAACTCGTTCATCACACTGGACTTGTCGTACGCACCCCATGTCGATCTGATTTGGGAAGCGATCAACACGATCAAGGTGTACAGCCTCTACGGAACTGACAGGATGGTGGGGCTGGGTCCTTACCGCTTCTTTGATGCGGTCAAAGGCTTGCTGGCCCTCGGGGGAAATTTTCCCTCTGACGACAAGCCGCTGGTTACCCAGCCGGTCAAGGTCACAACCAATCTGCTCAAGCTGTATCTGGGACAAACCTTCCACAAGTTCGAGTTTCCCGTCAAAGGTCAGCCGGTCTACAAAGATTGCCGCATTGTTGTCGCCAACTGGGCATGCCGTGTTCTGTCGCTGGATCCGGACCGCTGGTTTGGAAATAAGTTGGCAATGATGGAGAAGGCGCAGCCAGGCTGTGCTGAGTCGGCCTACCGCGCATGGAAGCGGCACATCAAGGCGCTGCCTGTCACCCCGGTATCCCGGATTGGCACCGTAGAGGTCTGCCCGTTGAACGGCGCTTCGGCCGCCGCCGAAAACGAGACTCGTGCAACCATGCAGAGCCTGGAAAGATGGCAGCAGGAAACGGTGAAAGCCTTTTTTGCTACGCATGGCAAGAACCCCGAGACCGAAGCGGTCTACACAAACACCGTCGAGGACCATCTGGCGGCGCTTTGCCTGAGTAGTTTCGTGCCGTGCTGCATTGCGGTCGACGAAATGGCTCCAGCCTGATATCAGGATGTGGCCATGGTCGGTACCTACAGCAATCACACCCGGCGCTACGTCCAGGATTCAGCGCTCTTGAATGGACACTGGTATGTCGAGCCGTCTTCAGGCGAGCTCTACATCGTGCCAACTATCGGGCGGGCCGAAGGCCCTGCCGGCGACAAGCTCGATCAGCTCAACAGACTCTATGGGCCACAAGCCCTGACAGAGGTGAGCACCGAGGTAATCGCCAACCTGACGGGCTTGAGGCTCGTCCCGTGGTTTGAACGCAAGTTCCACCCCACTAACGGCTACTACGTAGCCTGAAGGGTTTTTCGGTGCCCAAAGACGGTTCCGAGAACCTGACAGTTGACACGTCCTGTGGCCCTGTTGTCCTCGACCTGAAAAACAGTTCGTGGGAGTCAAAGGGAACTATGGGTGGTTGAGCCCAATCGGTGTCGATAACCTGCTGCTTTTGCTTCAAACTCGCGAAGAGTCATTCGCGATTCGGTAGGGTAGCGGACCCGCAAATAGCCTCCTTCCATAGCGGAAGGAGGTTATTTTTTTGCCTTGCGAATCTTGCTCGATGTCGATAAGGGCTATAGAATGAAACGGTCACGCAGCAATGCAACCGGCTAGCTTCGCCGCCTTGAAGCCATCCCATCGGATTAACACCTGATGGACACGTTGAGAAATCAACTTTTTTTTTGGAGAATCTAAATGCCCCACGGCAACACCATTCCCGCTGACACGTCAACCATGTTCGAGCTCATCGAAATGACGCGCCTCCTCCTCAATACGATGGAAGAAAGGCGTTACCTCACGCCGGAGTCACTGGAACAAAAGCGCCTTCTTCTTGCACGCGCTGAATCGGCGGCCGCCAACATGCCGATCGGCGATGCACGCTTCGTGCTGTGCATCAACGATTCGGGAGTCAGCCCCATCGAGTTTGAGACCGAATCAGACCGCCTGGAATACCTGCAGCAGCAGGAAGACTTTGGAGACAGTTTCTACACCCTGAACGTCGCACCCGACCGAAGCGTGGAAATCTGCCTCGCCGAGTTGGTGGTTCCAGCATGAACACGACTCTGCGACTCAAACCGCGCAATGAGAATACAAAGCGCTGGAGCGATGCAGTCAACCCGTCTGTGTCATCAATCTTCTTGTGGCAGGGACTGGGCGAGGAAGCCAGGGCATCCCTAGCTGAACGCCGTGGCGGTCAGATCGGACTTGCTGACTGGCTAACGCCCTTCGCAGCTGTGTGTGAGCGCATGTACGACCGCCTCAAGGACGATTTGCCCGGCGTTTACCACTACGAGATTGTGGAAGAGATGGGCGCCTGGCTTTGGGAGCAAAATTCCCCGAACCTCGTGTCCTTCACAACAGAGCTTGAATCTCGGGTGACCCGATGGATCAAGGACTGCCAGCCAGCAGTGAAGGTCTGATGATGCAAATGAATGCAGCAAAGTATTCGGACTCGCCCAATGTAACGTGCATGCCGCTAGCGGCGCCAGGCCTCTGGAGCTACCGATACAAAGGTATCTTTGGGTGGATCATGATCGGCGCCAAGGATGACGCAGATGCGCTGAAGGAAGCGCGGCGGTCCATGAGCACTTCTTCTGTCCAGATCGAGAATCTCGAAAAATGGAATGGTGCCTCGTATGTGAGCGCAGCGCATCTCGGCGAGAAGGTGATGAGCAAACTCGACATGGACAGAGTGATCACAAATTCCTTGATCAGCCGGGGATGGCGGCCGAGCGTAGGCGCTGCCATAGCGGTTAAAACTTTCGAGACCGCCGTCGGTCCAAAAGACGCACATGCGTATTTGGAAGTGGGTAGTCGTGATGGTACCCATCGCGCCCTGACGGGAGACTACAAAAGCGAAGGTCGCAATGCACTGGAGCCAAGGTCGGTACTGATCCCCAAAGCGGCGGAACTAGCTGAAGTCCAAAGTTTGGCTATCCAGTTCGCGATTGAGGCCGAAAAAGTCGTGTCCAACACTTTTGCGGTCACGCGGCATCGCCCCAGACCGCTCGATACTTCAGCTTCCACAAACAGGGAACAGGCTTCGGCCTGAAAGGAAAATGCCAGTAGCAATATCCGAGGCTGCCGATTTGAAAAAACTTGCGTGTGGGTACTTCTCACACCGCAAAGCTGCAGACGACGCCTTTCGCAGCAATGATGGCGAGCTTAGTGTTAGCCACTCGGCGTCAGCGTATTCGTATGCGCGAGCTTTCAAGTCTGCTGCTGGGCTGTCTAACACGGACCTTGCGGTTGCTGAAATGCGTCGCAATTATCGAAATTAATCACAAACCCGAACGGGCACCAGTTGCCCTACGGGGCCGGTGTCCGTTCATCAACGGAAGAACGGAGAATTTTACAAATGACAAAGATTGAGCGTGCTGAAAAGCAATACCTCGACGGCTTGCGCCGCATCTACGAACACGGCAAGGACGTACCAAATTCGCGGACAGGTACCGTTTGCCGGACCATCATCAACATTGATCTCGCCTACGACGCCTCTACCAACAAGGCGCCGATCACGACGACACGCAGGCCAGCCCCGAGGCTGGCCATTGCGGAACTTTTGGGCTACATCAAGGGCGTCACATCCGCCGCGCAAATGCGTGAACTGGGTGCAAAGTCATGGGATGCTAACGCCAACGAAAACGTGGCTTGGCTGTCCAATCCGAACCGCCAGGGACAGGACCACCTGGGATTGATCTACGGCGCAGTCGGCAAGAACTGGCCGGTACATCATCCAACCCCAGGAGGCAATACAAGCCTGGATCTGTTTCACAAGGTCTACAACAACCTGAAAAATGGCGTTGACGACAGGGGTGAGTTGATCAGTTTCTGGAATCCGGGAATGTTCCATTTGGGTTGCCTGCGACCCTGCATGTACGAGCACCAGTTTTCTTTGGTTGGCGACGACTTGTATCTGAACTCTACCCAGCGTTCCAGTGACTGGGCATTGGGGACTGACGCCAACAAGTTGCAAGTCTGGCTGCTGCTGCGCCTGATGGCGCAAATCACCGGCAAAAACGCCATGGTGGCATACCACCGCAATGTGAATTGCCACATCTATGACAACCAGATGCCGCTAGTACCAACGCAATTGGAACGCGAAATGCTTGAAGAGCCAACGCTGGATATCAACCCGGACATCAGGACGCTGGAAGACCTGGAGACGTGGGTATCACTGGACGACTTCAAGATCACGATCCCGAAGACCCATCCGGCAATTGCATATCCGTTCTCGGTTTGATACTTAGGACTGGAATATGGCAAAGAATTCAGTTGACATGGGCCCGGTTTCGGACACCGAAGCCTTCAAGGCTGCAGAACATTGGCGGCGCTTCGCGCATCGCACGAGCCTGGTCTTCAAGGACCGCGAAGGGCAGTGGTTCTGCCTGAGCTACCGCCGTGACGCGATCAAGCGAGCCATGCTTGCCGTAGGCACGCGGGGCTACATGTTCGTCAATGGCGAAGGCCACCCAGCGAAAGTCGGTTGGCGTGAAGCCTGCGTCCGTCTACGCAACGTGGACTACATACAGGCTCTCTGATCGAAAGCAATTTCAAACCCCCAAGGCCCATCCCTCACCGGATGGGCCTTTTTCCTTGCCTGTTGCTTTTCCAAAATTCATTTATCGGTAGCGGTGGGCTGGTTAATTCAGAACTGGAAATATTTCTTTCGCCCAGATATACTCAACACATTGCAACCGCAGTCGGCCAGCTTTGCCGCTAAAAAGCCAGTTCACAGTGACCTCAACAGCACTGTGATGTTTTGCAGGAAACCTCCTGCTATTCAATTCAATTGAAATCATGCTCAAGAAATTTGCATTACTTGACGATGGAACAATCGCCATCATTCCACGCCCGGAAAAGGCCAAAGACGCTGACGATGCGGGGCGCCAGCTCGGCACTGACGTTCTGTTCACGCTCGACAAAGCGGAACTGAAAGCACTTCAGAACAACATCGTTGACGTTTTGGGCAACCAAGAGAAATCGGAAGCGATAGCCCACATGGATTCGCTCTCTCTTCAGGACGCCATGTGGTGGTTCCTCGAGAACGTCTCGGAAGACTCACCAGCCAGATCTGACTGCTTCTTTGCTCTGCGGCGTCGCCGCGTCAACGAAGCTCGCTAAGACAAGACTGCCGCCCCCGGCAGTCTTGCTCTCTTCGCACTCAACTCCACACACTCAATTCGAGTGACAAGCTTCCCCTTGAATTCCAGGCGCTTGTTGCTAACCTTTCGTCAGAAAGATCTGAACATGAAAACTTATCGACTTCTTCCCCGACTGGCCACCATCAAACGACTGATGGTGAGCTTCGTGCTGCTCCTCATTCTTCTGTCCGTCACCCTAGGCGCCCTGGTGGTTCCAATCCGGGCGTCTGCTGACGTTTTGAAGTACGCCTTTATCGATAGCGGTCTGAGCGCCGCGCAGGCCTACCTCAAAGGCAAGATTGATCCCAGACAGTCCAATTCTCCATATAACAAACCCGATAACTCGCCCAGCAAAGCGCAAACCAGCGGAGACGTCTGCAAAGCGCAGGTGCCGCGCGGGATCACTCCGTCATTTAACAATCCCACATGGAATGTGGGTCTCACGACGCTTTGCTTTCCGGAATACACCGTCGCTTACTCGTCCAAAACCAAAACGCCCCTTTGGGCGGCAGAGCACTTGACCCGGCAGCGGGTGACTCAAGCGCGCACTCTCAAGCGCCAAAACACCTTCCACGAAGAGCAAAAGCTCCCTGCATCGGCGCGTTCGTTGCTGAGTGACTATGTGCGCAGCGGCTACGATCGCGGGCATATGGCGCCAAGCGGCGGTGCAAGCAACAGCAGCTCGCAGAACGACACCTTCTCGCTGGCCAACATCGTCCCGCAAAATGCAAACAACAACCGGCATATTTGGCAGGGAATCGAAATTAGCACCCGAAACTATGCCAAAGAAAACGGCTCGCTCTATGTCGTCACCGGCCCGCTTTTCCTCGGGGCAAAAATCCAGTTCATTAACCGCCGGGTTGCTGTACCCACCCACTTATGGAAATTGGCCTACGATCCTGCAAAACGAACAGGCGGCGTCTACATTGTCGAAAACCTCGACACACAAGCCGTGAGGTGGAAATCCATTGCTGAGTTTGAAGCGCTTAGTGGCTATGATTTCAAACTGGGCAAGCCGCCGCTGATGCCCATGCCACCGCCACAGCCCTACCATTGAAAGAGCTGGCCTATGACCTCGAACAAGAAATTGCCTCTCAACAAATTTGCTTTCTCGCCCGGGGGCAGCCTGAACCTGGGGACAGGAGATTTGCTGACCACCATCGAGAGTTCCGAAGATCGGCTTAGTGTGATGAACACCTTCGACATCCCCAGAGACGCATCAGGGCTGGCTTTGGCCCGTGACCTGGTTGATGTTCTCCTGGGCGCCATTCAGACCATGAAGGAAGATCAGCAGGCCGGCAAGCTTGAAACCACACTCACTCTCAAAAAGCCTATCCGGAAACCGAATCCTTTGGGTTGATTCAAGGTTGTCCGACACCTGACGCCGGCGCACCGACCGTTTACATGCTTAGAATTCATCGCACCTGGCTCCGCATGGCCATTCTTCTGTTGGTTGGCGCACTGATTGTGAGTGGGCTAACCCTTTATGAGCGCTTCAACAGCCAACCAGGGCAGGACGGTAACGCCAAGATCGCCTGGGGCTCCATGTGCAAAGGCACCGAGTGCAGGCCTGCGGCATTGTTGTACGGGAGAATCCCAGCCAGCGCGACGCCGGTGATCCAAGCCCTCAGCAAAAGACCTGAGGTCCGCACACTCTGCCTGGACTCTGTGGGAGGCAACGCAGCGGCCGCTCGCGACCTCGCTTCCTGGCTGATCGACCATAAATATGACACCTGCATCCCCCAAATTGGGACACCGCCAAAAAAACTTGATGCGATGTGCGTATCCGCCTGCACGATGATCTTTGTTGAAGGGCAGCGCCGGCTACTGTCGACGACTGGCCTTTTTCAAATTCATAGTGCTTCAGTTCCGTGGATCCGGCGCCTGTATGGAGATCCTGCGAACGAAGGAGGCACGGCAGCACCAGCCCCTACATTGGTTTTCCGCCTGTTAGAGCCCGTCAACCGATTCGCGGCGAGCGTCAGTCTTTGGCTGGCCACATTGGGCCTGCCCGAATCCCTTGCACGGGACAGGCTCATGGAAGAGGCTGGCAAAACTCCTTTCTACCTGCTGAGGACCGTGCCGGCTGACCGATTGCTTGAGTGGAAGGTGCTGACCGAGCCAGCCACCAATGACATTTTCTTCACCGCGGCCAAGCCTGACTGAGCGGGGTGTTGTCAAAGTCACGGGCGCGCGATATAGTTGGATCTCATTTAGGTGAAAACCTAGACGCTAGCTGAAGCGCATTCAGACTGGATCTGCAGCAATGCAGGTCAAATTTCTAAACCCACGGGGCACAAACTCCGTGGGGAGTGGTGTCCCTTCATTAAATTGGAGAATTTATGGACACCATCGACACCTTCGTCTGTTTTGCTGCCTTGATGGTCATTTTGAACATCATTGTGCAAATGGGCAGTGAGTGCGCCGCCGCAGTCTGGGAGCGCACAGTGGCTAGCCTGGATGAGTTGGATTTCCTTGAAGGAAATTCGGTACCAATGACATCGAGCGGCGAAGCCCTGCTCATCTCGTTGGCTGCGCTGCTCAAGCGATTGGCAGTGCTGCCATTGACGCTATACCGCGCGGTGGATGCCCGGGTTTGGCGAATGAGCCGTGAAGCTCGTTTGTCCCGCCTGCGTTTGTCCCTGAGATCGGACATCCTGCTGGCAGTTCACTCGATGATCACTGGCTACCCCGAGCGTGCAGCCCTGATGTACCTCAGCGCACTTCGCGAGCGGCTCGAAGCAGCTGAATCAACACCACAAGGTTCTGGCCAATTGGCCACATAGCACCCGCCTGAAAAGGCAGGTGCCCAGGATGCCCGTTCCCGCTTTTGCGGCGAACGGGCTTTCCCATTTCTGGCTCCTAATTTCGTCAATCGGCCCCAGCGGGGCAATGCAGGCCCGCCTGCCCGCGCGCCATCAGATCTTTGAGTGACAGGCCTTTGCAAGGCACTTGTTTTTGGCTAATTCCCCTATAATCAAGGTTCTTCGGTGAAAGCCAAAGCGTCAGCTGGACGTACCAGCCAAGGCCCCTCAGTAATGAGTGGCCAACCTCAGTGCGGAGCGCAACTCCGCAAATGCGAAGTTCCTCCGTTTTCAACATACAGTTTGGAGAAAACAATGGACTCTCAGTACTTCCCTTTTTTGTTCTTTGTGGTCCTGGCTTTAGCCCTGGCCGGCGCCCTCTACATGCTCGGCAAAACCAGTGCCGAACGCGTGTGGGAAAGAGCCAAAGAGGAACTGGACGCAGATCCAACCTTGTTGGTTGTTTCTGTGCCCTATGTCACTTCACTCGAAGCCATCCTGATCTTCGTCGCCGTCATGCTTCGAAGCCCTGCTCAGCTCGTCAAAGCGACATACCGCGAATGCCGGCTTCAAGCATGGGAAAAGAAGGCAGCCATTCGCCAGATTGATGCAGCAATGCGCGAACACAGCGATGTGCTTGGTGCGGTGTCCAGCATCATTTCTGGTTATCCAGAGCGCGCGCGATACTTCCTTGATGCGCAGCGTGGCATGGCACACGCTCGCCGCTTTCAGGCGTACATGGATGACTACCAGGTTCTCCACGGCCCCGAAGGCGCCCAAACCTCTTGAGCAATCAAGAACCAGCGACTTGTCCACATCCCTTGGGGTGTGGACGGGTGGCTTTACCAGCTGCGGATTGCAGCAATACCCGCGAGGGAACAACCGGCGATGCACTCGCGTCGCACTCACAAAAGGAAAACACCATGGAAAGCATGGATCAAAATTTGGCCGACCCCGACGAGTCAAATGAAACTGAACAGACCTTCCTCCAAGAGGACGGATCTACAAACCTGCAAGCCCTGGTCTTGCATAACAAGGCGGCGATCATGGCTGCCTTGAAGTCGAACGGTGTCACAAACGCCACCAGCGAATACTCCGGCAGCGGGGACGAAGGAAGTACGGGAAGTGTGACTGTTCACCCGGAAAACACGGCCGCACTGGAATACAACGTGACTGTCAAGATGATCGGGTCGACCTTCGATTCGAGTGCGGAAAAATGGATAACAAAGGCGTCTGATTCGAATCTCACTCTTGAGCAGGCTCTGCGCGACGTTACGGACCAACTAATTGAGATGAACGGTCACGCAGGCTATGAAGACGGTGATGGCGGTGGCGGCAGTGTCACATTCGACGTCGAAAACGACACAGTCGAACAAGATCATTACGACTGCGTCGTAGAGAACGTTCACAGCGTCCATGAACTGTGATGCCGGCAGGCCAGAGATTCACATCTCGCTGGCCGCTTTCCCAGGAATGCGCCACGAGCAAGCCGCACAACGGGCAGTCACTACCTCAAGGCTTGGCCTGCTACAGGAGACTTGCTTTGGCAACATTTCGGTAGCTCATGTCCAGCTGGTTCCTCAAAGCTTCGGACTTCTGAGTGAATCCATGGCAGACAGCCTCATGGCAGCCTACCCTGAAGTGCAGTTCCGCCTCCACGCCAATGTGAGGGTCCTACCGTCACACCGGATTGCCGACCTCGCCAACTTTGATGCTCACGCTGATTGGTTCGGACAGGCCGCAAAGTTAAGTCAGCGCTTTCGGGCGCCGGCGTACACCGCTCACAGTGGCTACCGTGAACACGCCACGCTGGAGAAGATGCTTGAAAACGCCCGCCGTGCCGCCGACTTGTTCGGCTGCCCGGTAGGCGTTGAAGGTCAGTACCCAGTCAAAGGCGATACCTTGCTGATTTCCTCCTGGGAGGAATACCGCAAAGTCTTCGATTCAGGCGTCCCATACGCCATTGATTTGAGCCACTTGAACATTGTCCTCACCAAAAGCGGCCGCCGCGAAGACAACCTGGTCAAGGAGATGTTGAGCAGTGAACTGTGCCTTGAGGTACACGTCTCCGCCAACGATGGGCGAGGGGATTCCCACCAGGTCTGTGATTCACAGCCGTGGTGGTTCCCGATGCTCAATTTCATCAATGAAAAAACGATTGTCTTCACCGAAGGCAATCACCTACGTAAAAAGGAAATCGCATGAACGCGATGACAAAACATTTTTCGCCAGCCACTGTGGCCGACGTCAAAGTGGCGGGGCCTGACATGCTGGTTCCAAACGAGGAAGCGCAAAAGGTTCAAGAAGCCGAAGCTGCCGCAAAAAAAGCAGCAGCAGCGTTGAATGCAGCCTATGCCGGCGCCTACCTCTTGTTGTTCCTGGTTCGACATCCATGGATCAATACAGTCCAGCTCGATTTCAAGCCCACGATGGACGGGGACGATGCTGGTGGCTACAACCGGAATCTAAACGCCAGCCTGAGTGAGATCACAGCGGTCCCCGAATGCGATATCCCCGCAGACTTCCGCGATGTCAGGGGGGATCTTGACGCAGAATTGGCTGAGGACCGCCTATGCGATTCACTTCAGGACGAACAATTCTTCGGTGAGATTTACTCGTCGATTTTCGAGCACTGGGAAAACGACGACATCGTGATCAAGTTGGACAGGAGCAAAGTTCAACATATTCTGGACTCGGGTGACATGAGCGGCCTCGCGGCCTTCAGGATCCTGCTGCCGGATTTCCTGCACAAGATCGGCGGGCATTCACCTGCCCTGGCTGCAGCGGGTTAGGCGAGTTTCGCCGGCCCTCTACGCGACACTACGCAATGCAAAACCCCCTGGCTCGAACGCAAGTTCGAGAACCAGGGGGTTTTTTTTGGCCTTATGACCGGATCGGTCAAGTTTCCTTAGTCAACGACGCTTTCTCCAACGTTTTGAACTCGTCGATTTCAGATTGCGTTGCTTCTCGATCCTCGCCGGTCACCACTAATACAGGGTCTTCGCTCGGGGGGATAAGAACCCTGACTGGTGAAGGGTATGGCTTCTTCACTTTTGAATGTCCATTTGATCCCGCGGTTGCGAACATCACTTGTGCAGATTGAGAGGCTTGGCCGATGCCTGCCAAGAGAAGGCTTTGAGCATCAACGTCTTCAATTCTCCAGTAGATTGTAGAGACGTGAATCTCGTAGCGTATTTCCAGCTCGATCTTCACTGTTGTTTCAATCTCCTTGCAGCGTATTTGTTCGAGAGCGGCATCAGCCTTCATGTCGATTCTCAAGCGGAAAGATGGCACGCTTTGGTTGTCAAACTCGACCGCGGGTCGAAATGCTGTCGGTTGGTATCCAGACCGCTTGAGGACCTGTGAAAGCACCATGCAGATCGGTCTCCCGCTCGTCTGGAGGACCTCAGTCAGAGTTAAAGGCTTTTTACCTGAGTCATGGAACTGGGACGAATCAAGTTCTCCACTTGCCGGAAAACTTGACCTCAAAGGGGCCAATCCAATTTTCATTCCAAGCAGTTTTTTCAGCATTGAGGCCAGCTCCAGAAGTTCACTTTCCCCAGGTGCGAACGCGGCCGCGATCTACATGGGTGAAATTTTTGTTTCGATAAAGCCCGACGCCGCCGCCGGCGAGCCACATGCCGAATCGGGCGACCTGCTCGATGGAGACACCGGGGATGGTGAAATCCACTGCGCCGGCCCTGGTGTGCCAGCTGTCACGGGCAGCGCCCTCTGTCATTGAGTTCGTCAGGAAATGCCTGAAGCCACTGGTAACGTCAAGCGGACGTGAAACGCCATACACGCTTAGCCAGCTGCAATAAGCGTAGAGGATGTCAACCACAATAGGATCCATCAAAGCCCACGGTGTGAGCTGCGATTTCTCTACTCGGCCACTGGTCACTGCATGGGTGAGCACAGGGCTTTGTTGCGCCATGAGGCTTTCAAACCGCCTGTCACGCAGGAACCAGCAAATTTTCTGGTACGCCTGCTGGTCAAGCTGGCCATCACGCCAGTAGTAGGTCTTGATCTCTTCTTTGGTGCCCAGCCGGCGCAGCCATACCCATCGGGGTTGCGACCAGAAACCCTGTGGTGCCGCCTTTGATGCGCCACCGTCCGGTACCGTTGCGAATGCGCCCAAGGATGCTGCGCCCGCCATGCAGCCCAGTGATGCTTGAAGAAACCCTCTACGACCGATTTCTCCAGCAAGGCTCAATGGGGCAGGCCATATTCCGCCGTCGCCAGGTGATGGAAAGTTACAAAGGGAATTCACCATTTAGAGTCCACTGTTTTGTTCACGACTTTTTCCAGCGCACCCAATTCGGAGGCGGTCCATTCAGAAAGGCAGAACGTCTCCACGTAGTGGTGAACAGAAGCGCCTTCGCGCCGCTTGACGTCAGTGTGAGGAAGTTTGAGACCAAGCAGCAGTTCTGCCACTTCAGGAGCTGCCTTCAGGCCCTCCTGGAACGACCGCACCGCATCGTTGGCCTTGTTTCGGCGTAGGTATTCAAGGCCCAGCGCGTAATACGCTCTCGCATCCTGGGTGGTTGCGACATGGTGCAGTGAAGCCACGGCCGCTTGGTCGCCCATCAACTGCTCGATGTGGGCTTTGACAAACCGGGCGTCGGTACCGGCCTCGACATCCCACCGGATCACACGATTCACCATCGAAAGGGCAGTCAGCAGATCTGAGCTGGCGATTCGTTGTCTGGCCAGCGTTGCCCCAGCATTGAGGAACGAGGCATTTCCTTGGGAGGCGCTGTAGTAGACATCAACCACCCTCCGTCGAATCAGTGCCGTAGAGCCGGCATTCCACGCGCGTGATAAAGCTGGTGTCGCTTCGTCGTAGGGGCCCTTACCGTTCAAAATGGCTGATGCAAGCGCGTACTGCGCACAAATGAAAGTGGGATACTCCCGCGAAATTTCCATTGCACGATGCAGCAGTTGCCTGTTCATTGCCGGTATATCCTCACCGGTAATCGCGATCAATCGCGTCACTTCGTTGTCAACGGCTTCCGGAACCATGCAACTGCCGAAACAATCCTGTTTCGCGTGGTTCTGTGTGAGCTGGGAGTAATACTTCACGCAGCTGCCCCACCTATACGGGAGCCATTGGGCGTCCTGGTTTCGCGTACAGAAGAAGGGAGTTTGGGTGGCTCATCACTGATGCTGGGTTCCCAGCTCCACACCGGTTTTCCTTCAGCTTTGTAAATCGCCAGCTTCGCAATTTTTCGCTCAACATAGTCATGTGTGTTCATGCCAAACACTTCCAGAACGTGCTCTGGAGAGGTGTCTGTCAAGATGAAGTCTGGGAGGGCGCTTTCCCCAGAGCGAACGCTCAATGGCTTGATAAAACTCCTGTTTTGCGTCACCAGTAAGTCAGCCAGCGCAGCCTCGTAGCTGGAATCAATCGGAATAAAGTGGCGCGACGTCGGCATAAGTGCGGCGTCTGTCACTGACAGGTTGCCATTGGCAGTCAACTCCACAAGGCACAGTGCAATGACAGTCTGCTTTTCCCGGTTTCCGATGCGGTGATAGGCCTTTGGATACGACGTTGCCAGCTTGCCCCGTAGCTCGTCGGAGAAATACAGAAAGGGTGGAAAGTGGCGGAGGGTTAGGCGAAAGCCATAGCGCGATCGCTCCATCAGCATTGCCTCGCCAAGAATCAAGCCCAGCCTGGCCAATCCTTCGCGCGGCACCAGAGAGTCCTTGAACTCACCCCATGCCCGCTCAATCGCTGGCATCCGTCCTGGATGCAATTCCGGTACCAGAAACATGCAATCCGGCATCGGCCTGCTTCCGAGTTTGCCTTGTTCCATCACCGGTAATAGGGCCTGGGTCACCCGCCACCAATCACGAGTCCATTTGAAACCCCAGGTGTTCAGGCCGCTTTCTTTCCACAGGTGGTGAATCACTCCCAAAAGCCCCATCCGGCTTCTGGATGGCCTCTGACCTGTGGGTGTATTCACGACCGCGTCGTCAGGATCCTCAGGAGATATGTCGCCGTTCGCCCTGAATACGCGTTCAAGTTGAAACTCCGTGGCGATTTCAAATCCGTGAGCCGTTTCCTTGACTGCGGGCAAGACCCCGTTCGATGCGCTGTTGGCATCTTCCTGGTCGCGGTAAAACGGGCAGGCATAGTGGTGGTTGTGGCCATCGTGCGGCCATACCGCAAGGAAATTTCGCTTCCTGACCGTTCGGATCACCAGCTTCCGTGCCGGCGTGGTGCACAGACAAAGGCAGTGTCCGGGCACAGCCTTTGCCTTGGCAATCAAGGCGGCATAGGCATCGATGTCCCCAAGCACAGCCGATGTGGTGAAGCTTTGACCTGATACACGAATCTCCATTTAGCTACGTTATGGAGAAAGCAGGCGAAATCTCGCCGGTTAAATGGGCCAAATTGGCGATTTAACGTTTTTTTGGAAGCTTCGTACCCAAATTTGAACGCTTCGGGCTTTCCCCTTGAATCGATCTGGCGCCAGATCGCCCCATCGGCATGGCCTTTTTAGGCGGCTTTGACTCCGTCCTTTGCGACGCTCATCGAAGAATTTGTGGCTGAGGCGTACTGGCTGGCCAGCCCCTGCAAACCCTCGACCACGGAAACGTTGGCGGCAAGCCCTCCCGAAGTGGCCGACACCGAGGCTGCCGAAAGATCTGGCCTGCCTGCAATCAAATCCTCGTACTCGCCGGAATCTTCGGCGTTTTCGGTGAAAGACCCATTGGATAGCAACAGGGCCATCGCAGATTCGAAAGCCTTGCGGTTGAACCCCATGTCCTTTTCGGCTAGTTCGCGGGCCCGAATCTCCTTCAGCGCTTCTTCGAACCCTGCGAAACGAGGCTCCAGCGAAGCGTAGTAGAAGGGCTGCTTGTAGGACTGGGCGGTACTTTTGGCGCGCAGCACCAGCTTCATGGGCAAGCCAGATAGCTTGCCGCCGAAACCAGCGTGCAACGACTGCAGCCGAACGCGCATATCGTTGACCGAGTTGTACGAGCCAGTTCGGAAAATGAAGGCCCCCTCGGACGCGTGCTGGCCTTCAATGTGGAACAGTGCGCGCGCAAAGGTTTCACACCGGTGCTCCCGCTGTAGCCCAAAAGTGCAGGCGGCCGGGCCAGGACACGTCACGCTCTCCACCTTCCCATTGGCAGCGCGTTTGGCTTTCAGGCCGTTGCCAACGCATGCCGGCCGGCCATCGGTCGTGAATGCGGCGTACTGCTCGCCCATGTTCAGGTTGGGGTTGTCGTAGATGATCCGCACCGGAATGGAGGCCAATTTGCCATTGGCCACGTTGGTCGAGTCACCCACAAGTGTTTTTTGCGCTTGATGCATAACCCAGTTACCTTCGTCATCGCGGAACCGGGTGTGGATCGAAAACTTGTCGTCGGTAAAAGGAATCCGCTTTCCGTCCGTCTCTGCGATGCCGCCGATTCTGATGGTGCCGATCACTGGCGTCTGGTAGGTCAGTCCTGCCAACAAGCCGGGCAGGCTGGTGGACTCTGTTTCTTCGGTTGCAGCGGGTTCAGGCGACAGCGGGGATTGTCCGGATGCAACGGCTGTCAGTGTGCTCGGCGAAGCCGCTGGCTCCGCAGAGGCCGGTTCACTGTCGTGGGTGTCAGTAGTATTTGTGTTCATGAGCAATTTCTCCAAATGGGTGTCGATAGGCTCAAGCGTGGCATACCGACTCGAAAATTCAAGTGCGAAAGATTTGCTTTAGCCCTGGCCGGCCGGGTCAGTGTTTGTAGGCGCTTTGGTTGAGGTGGCTGTTGGAAGCGCACCGCACAAAAGCCTCCTGGATGTTGCTCATGTCCTGTGGACTTACGACGTCATGTCCAAAGCGGAGATAAATCGCCTTGGCATCAGCCGGGTCTTCTGCAGCGAAGTTCATTGGCTTGCCTTCATCACCGGCCTCATCGTCTGCATCCACGCTGAGCGCGAACGTGAAATTTCCTTCGTGGTCCAGGTCGAAGTCGCAGCGCATCGGCTCCTCGTACATCCCGCTCCAGCACTGCACGCCCATCCTCAGCCCTTCTGCGACAGCCCGGGAAAGCGGAAAGGCCGGCAGGATCTGGTGCCTGTAGTGCTCCTCACCTTTGCTGAGCGCCACTTCCATTTCAAGGCGTTCCTGACTGACCAGGAACTCGTCTGGGTCGGGCAATGAAAGGGGCCGGGGGTCACTGGCCTTTCGGAAAATGACACCCACGATAAAGACCAATCCGCCGCCGGCAACATCAAATTCATTGATCCTGAAAAGATCGGTAGCAATCTGGACACTGGGAAGCTGGTTCTGCAGGCTCACCAGCATCCGTAAAACGCTTACCTCCTGCGAGCGAGCATTACTTACAAAGCTCGCATCTACCGCACTTGAGAGAAAGGTCAGTCTCTGCGCCTCATTCGACATGAACTGACTTTTTGACAAGCAGCTGCCGAGCTCGTCTATGCCCAGCTCCTGTAATGACCAGTTCCGCGTGGATATCCGGTTGGCGTTGAGCAACACCGGCCAGGCAAAGAGAGCGCCGCGGTAGGCGGTATCGAGTTGGAAGTCCTGAACTTCTGGGTGAGGGATGAATTTCATGTGCCCATGATGCCAATTTGGAATGCGGCTGCTTGAGTGACAAGGCTGAGCTACTTTTCTTGAGTGACAAAGAAGGGCTTGAATTTTGAAGCCGGTATGGGAACCTTACCCAACTGTGAAAAAAGCCTTACAGCACCACACCCATATTTCAGCCAAGGACATTCCGTGAACAACGCCATCGATCTCGATTTCCTGCAGGGTCATGCAACTCAGCTTCCCAGCACGCCTGGTGCGGGCCCATCCGCGAACAGCACTACCGAGGCGGCCACGCGGCCTGTGCAGGCTCCCGCCACATTGATCAGCACAGGTGCACCACAAGGCCCAGGCGCCATGGACCCACGCACACCGGTAGTACCCGGTACCAAAAGCCTGCGACAGACCGGGGTTTCCCCAAATTCCTATGTGTGCGAGATGGATGCTGTCGAATACCACAATGAATCACCCGGTATCTCGTATTCCCGGATGAAGCACATGCTGGTTTCGCCAGCGATGTACCAGCTCAAGCTCCAGCGCCCGATGCAGGAAACCGATGCCTTGCGCGTTGGCCGCATGCTCCACACCACTGTGCTGGAACCTCATTTGGTCAACAGTGAATTCGCCATCTGGCGCGACGGCCGCCGCCAAGGCGGTGAATGGGATCTGTTTCGCCTGACATGCGGCAACAAAACCATCATCACCGAACCTCAAATGGCCTGCGTCGAGGGGATGTCGGAAGCGCTGATGAACATGGCAGACTTCCCGCTGGATGTGTGGCTGTCGGGTGTGAAGGGCCAAAACGGCGGTGCTGACATCGCCCCAGCTCTCAAGGAGCACAGCCTGTTTTGGGTAGACGAAGAGACCGGCCTGCAGTGCAAAGCAAGGCCGGATGCGATGACCTTGGCCATGAATGCACTGGTGGGCGACCTCAAATCGGCGCGATCGGCTGCTGTGGACCAATTTGTCTTTGACATCTTCAAATTCCGCTACGACATGCAGGCGGCTCACTATCTTGCCGGCGTCAAGGCGGTGTACGGGATTGATGCGCGATTTGCGTTCTTTGCGGTCGAGAAGGAGGAGCCACACGTTGCGCAGACCTTCCTGATGAGCCCAGACGCCCTGGCGCACGGAGAGCGTCATCGTCGCTACTGCCTGCGCATGATCAAGCGCTGCCTCTACGACGGAAGCTGGCCAAAACAGCCGCCCGGAGCCAAGCCCGTGTTGGTGGAAGTCCCCTTTATGCGTGACAACTCGCTCAATGACATGGCCGAAGCGTACGGCGTTCCGCTTTAAGCAGGCGCCACAGCGCAGAAATGGGAAGCCGCAGGCTGGGATCGGGCCAGTTTTGCAGGTGCTTCCACTTGCCCCAAACATCGGGTAATATCGAGTCTTCAAAGCGCAAGCCGCGAGGTCAGCTGTACCTTAACAGCCTGGGGCGTGTTCACTTCGGTGAGCTGCTCAATCTCAATGTCTTCACGGACTATTCCCATGTCAATCCGAGAAAAATTACTCGCGTTATTCACTCGTGACCCGTTCTATGCCCATATTTTGGAGCTTTTGAACAACGGTCAAAACGACGTCGTACGGTTCCCCCCGTTCGCGTACTTCACCATCCCATGTGAGGGTGATGAAGTGATCCTGACGATCGAAAACATCGCAGCGATTGAAACGGCGCTGGGCCAGTCCCTCGTCGAAGGGTCTGCCATTGGCTACCGCGGCAAGCACGAGCTCTTGCGTTTGTCCGCACCCTTGGCGTTGAAGGTCGAAATTGAAACTGTCCTACAAGAGTACCAGTCTCAAACGGCCTCTCCGACTTCGTAAAACTCCACGCCGGCGCACTGCCGGCTCACAGAAAGTACCGCCATGAAAGAGATGATTGCCCTGGCAAGCCCGCCAGCAGGCTTCACCTTGGACCCGATTAAACATGACCGTCTGCCGACCGAAGACAAACTTCGCGCGATGCCAGCGCTCCAGCCTATCCGGCTGGCGTTGTCACTCGACGATGTGGTCTCGGCCAAGTCGGGTCAGCGGGTGCTGCAAGCCAAAGGTGGCCTCCACCTCAAGTTTGCAAAGCCCAAGTTGGGTACATGAAGCCCCTGAAAGACCCCGAAGCCTGGGGCGCCTACACAGGCATCCCAGGCGCACTTCTACTGGCCATGAACAACGGCTACAGCCAATACGGTTGGGCCCTTTTTCTGGTCAGCAACATCAGCTGGATCGTCTTTGCCGTTCGCGGCAAGTACACCAAGCTCCTTCTGCAGCAGTTGGCCTTCATGGCTACCACCCTGCTTGGTTTGTGGAACACCTTTTTCGTTCACTGGTTCGCCAGTTAGCGGGGAGGGTGCTCTTTTCATTTGGAGAACATCATGCACAGCTTCAAGCCTGTTGCCAGCATTCTTTACAAAGGTTTTTTTACTGCGGAATGCTCTGTCAGTGGCCACCCGGTTATTGATCTGAAAACGGGGCAGGCTCGCCTGTTCAAATTCAGTGGATCCGTGGAAGCGTTTTCGGCTGGCCATGCTGGCCCGAAGCTCAAGTCCGCCCTCTTCAAAGAGTGCGCCAACGCGCTCCTGGTGCACCACGGCGCCCTGATGCTTTGCGAAGATCCTTGCTACTCAGGTTCGCAGAAGACTTTTTCGCTGAACACGCGATTCGGCCCGGCCCATGTAACACCTGTCGATACCTGGATCATTTTCCGTTTCCTTGAGCCTGCCGGCAAAAGCTTCCCTTGGGGAATGTCTGGCACTCGCGGCAACTGGAACTTCTACTCAACCGACGGTGACCTCGGCGCGCTGCTGGAAGAATTTGCGGATGGCCTGACCAGATGCACATCCCCGGCTGCCGGCGTGCAGGTTGCACCCACGGCTCGCGTCGAGCTTTTGCCGCCGACCGTTATGAAAAGCGCTGCAGGCTGGTACGTCGGCTGCTACTGCAAGACGGAGGAGGGCGAATATCCGCACAGTCGTTACAGCGACTACTTCCGCAAGCCACAGCTGGCTCAGCACTGGCTCGACACCTCTCTGGCGTCAGGTTCACTCTGACCAACCTGTTTCTTCAACCAAACCCACCGTCATGCACATGGCGGTGGGTTTTTTCATTTTTGCCTGCTATTTCAGCTTTAATTATTTGCAGCTGGAACTCTTGTCAAACCTCACAGACCGCGCTAATATGGCGTTGTTATTCCTTGCACGAGGAAACTAGGCAGCTACCCCGAACGGAAGCCTGTGCATCCCGAAATGGACTGCAACCCGATGGCGTAAGCCATCCTGAGTGTTTTCACACTCACGCCTCTCTGAGGTAAACCACCTGGACTTTACGTCCATGGCCCAAAGCTAACTCCCGCCCGAACACTGGCTGCGCTTTTGCGCGTCTTTTGGTTCGGGCGGGATGGACAGACATTTCTGGACCGCATGTTCCTCAAAGCGCTTTCATCCGAGAGCTTTTTGAGGACCATGTGGTCTGCCTCGTGCAAAGGGAATGTCTATGTCTCAAGTTCAATCAACGCCAATTGCGGCGGGGCGGGTGGCACCAGTTGCTGCCTGCACCCCAGCCGCCATGCGCGCCGCCGGAGTCCCCTTCAGCGCCGCGCACTGGTTTCAGTGTCATGCACGCCGTCGAGGCGTCAAGACTGCGACCGAACTGACTGTTTTTCAGTTGGTACGTCATCTCGTTGGTAGCCAGACCAGGACAGTTCACTGACTGCTCGGCACCCAAAGCGGAGGATCCCTAAAGGACCTCCGCTTTTTTCTTTTCTGCATCTCAAAAGATGCCAGCCGTGCAACCGGCACTCTGTTGCAAACAAACCCTCAAAGGCAAGACTTTTCAGTCCTTGAAATCGATTCATCGACTGATACGCTACCCAATCTTTCTACTGCTTAGGCAGTGCCGCAGCTGACGGCTTCACTTCAGCCAGACCCGCAAGGGAACCATCAACTCCACATTGGAGATTTTTCATGTCTTGGAGAAAAGACCTTGAGGCCATCAAAAGCCTCGGGAGCCAAGACCAGGGAGCAAGCTCTCTGGCAGGACTGCACGATGCGCGTAAGCGCCATCTGGCGCAGTTCTTCACACCGCTGGCGGTGGTGGAGGTCATGTGGGCTATCGCCCAACAGACCTTTCACTGCCGACCCGCTGCAGCCGACCGCATCAGCCTGCTCGACACGTCGATCGGGACCGCGCGGCTGATGCACTTTGCAGATCCTGAGCGCTTCCACATCGGAGGTGTTGATATCCATGAGGATGTCGTCAGCCAGGTGATGCACCAGGCAGAAGCCCACAAGCTGTCTGCCGAAGTGCTGTGTGCCGGCCTGCAGGACATCCGTCCCAAGGGCTGGGATATCGCACTTTTGAACCCACCGTTCTCGATTTCTCTCGAATCGGCTGCGTTGACACCCTACCCGTGTACCAAACACGGCAGGCTGGGGCCAAATACCTCAGCCCAAAGCGATGAATATGCGATTGCATCGGCGCTTGACGCCGCATCAGTCGTCATCGCCATCGTCCCGCAAAGCCTTGCCAACGACCTTCTGAGGCGTGGTGAAGACATTGTGGGGGAAGATGCTGCCAAGCGCCTGCGCGCCATCGTGGCTAAATGAGCCCATTCCCTCGAAAAGGTAAAATAAGCTTAAGTCCCTGTCCCCGTTGATTTTTCTGACTCTCCCTTCGCTGAACGAACGGACCCATCAGCCAGGTTCGTAACCACATTAGGACCAGGCGCCGGCGCACTGAAGCGCTCGAGCATGCTGGCCACGACCTGCTCTTGCGCCGTGACGGATGACCTGGCAGTCGCCAGCGCCAGTTCCAGCTGCTGCTTCGCAGTGAGCAGTTCATCGACCTTAGCGTGCAACTGCTCGTTCGAGGCGCTGAACCGCTGGACGGCCGCGTCCTGCTCGACCAGGCGCCGGCCCAATTCCTCGGCGCGCCTTTGCGCAAATCCCAGTTCATCCTTGAGCGGCCGCAGGCCCCGCACCTCTTCCTGGGCCTGGTGCAGATCGCCTTGGGCGCGCGACAAATCGCCCAGCAGGCGCGCGTTTTCCTGCAGGGTGTGGACGGCTTCCTGCTGCTTGGTGGCCAAGGTCTCGTTCACGGTGCGCAACTCGGCCTGCAGGTACTGCACCTGCTGCTCGTGCTTGCGCTGGTCCTGGTCGCGCTGCTCCTTGGTGGATTCCCGGAAAT
>Ga0308009_10000550_pt1 | contig 26828 bp, 20 predicted proteins | sample Neamet127_FD_203134 | JGI IMG/M metagenome (GOLD analysis project Ga0308009, IMG submission 203134) | Marine microbial communities from water near the shore, Antarctic Ocean - #127 | ecosystem: Environmental > Aquatic > Marine > Unclassified | place: Southern Ocean | collected 2014-07-24
AGGTAGTGGCTGAGAGCGTGCTAGTCGGATGCTGGGTGTATAAGAGACCTCGCTCAAAACCTCATGAAATAAATCACGATATTCTATTGTTATCGGATATAGCAGTTAGGCAGTTTTATTGATTGGCACGCTGCAATAGTAACTACGGGAAATACAAAGGATTGAGTTAAAGGAGGATTACAATGTTAATACTGACCCGCCGAATAGGCGAAACATTGATGATCGGAGACGAAGTCACGGTGACCGTCTTGGGAGTAAAGGGAAATCAGGTAAGGATTGGCGTGAACGCTCCAAAAGAAGTATCGGTGCATCGCGAAGAGATTTATCAGCGGATTCAGAAAGAGAAGGATGGGGATGTTGATGATGATAGTAACGAGGGGAGTGAAGAGTAGGATAGTTTGCTTTCTTGGGCTGAATAGAGAATTTTATGAAACCAGCGGTTAGCTGGTTTTTTTTGGCTGAAATTTGTGATTATTGACCTGTTTAGCTATCTATTAGATGTAGCTCTGCGCCTCCTTTTCTGTGAAAACTTGTACGCTTCTATATTTGATTTTGTACCTCATATCGAATTACTCTAAATCCCGTCTTTCTCAAAATGTCTTGAGGTTGCTATGAAAAGCCTTCTGTTGCCTACTTCCGTACTTTCACTCTGTTCAATTTTCGCTTTTATTTCAGTAGTTCTTGCCACAAATGCTTCTGCTCAATCATTGGGCGCGCAGGAATTCTTTCGTATCAACGAATTTGATGGAATAAAAATATCACCTGATGGCGAGCATATAGCCATGGCAATTCCGTCAAGCAGGAATGGCTCGATGGTAATAATGAAAACAGAATCCAATGAAATTGTTGCTCAGTTCGACGTTAGAATTAATCAGAACGTAGGCGAATTTCATTGGGCAAACAATGAACGGATAGTGTTCTCTACGGTAATCAATGTTGGAGGTCTGGATACACCTTTACAGACGGGCAGTATCTTCGCGCTTAATATAGACAATACTCGTAAGCTGAGACTTGCAGGCCCCATTGCTGCAGATAGAAACGTGTATGGCATTTCCAATATGCTGATGACCGACGACGAGCATATTCGAGTTTTAAGCGCCCGGGTTAGAAGGGGTTCAATAAACCGTAGTCGACCCGCCTCGCATCTGTTAGACATTTATCTTCCACCAACTACCACCGTAAAAGATTCTCAGGCGAATTTGCGCAACGAAGTACGCAGCCCTCTACCATGGGGTAGGCTGCATTCAGATCGGTCCGGTAGTGTACGTGTCGCTACCGCTTTGAGTGAAGAAAGAGAAGTTCAACTACACTATCGACAGAACGAAGATTCTGATTGGTTAGATATTTCCGAAGACTTCACAGTTATCGAAGGCGATGAGAATGTACTATTTCTTGATTTCGATCTGGATAATAAGAGCTTCTACGTCTTAAAAATGACTGACCACGGCACCACTGGTCTAATTCAGTACTTTCCTGAAACGCGCAAAACAGAGATCATCTACCAGCACCCAGTTTTCGACATTGGACCGATTGATATCGTGCTGTCAAACAGGCAGGATAAAATTATAGGTGTGAAATTCTACGGCAATGTGTTGGAAAAACACTACTTTGGCGATCACCCGGACATAGATTTGCATAAAAGTCTCGATTTAGCATTTCCTGATGAACGGGTACGTGTGACCAGTGCGACGAGAAATGGCGAGAAAGCCATATTGGAAATATCAGGGCCTCAAAGGGTCAGTGATTATCTGATCCTAGATACTAGCTCAACACAGCTAGTGGAAATCGGTTCTGCTAATAGCCTGTTAGCTAAAGATAGAATGGCACAGGTACACCCTTTTATAATTAGTAGCACTGAGGGCCATGAGTTACGCGGCTTGGTAGCGCTGACTAACACCCCATCAGATAATCAGCCGATGATAGTCATTCCTCACGGAGGACCGATAGGTCTGAGAGACGATCTCAATTTTAATAGAGAAGTTCAGTTTCTTGCCCATCACGGTTTTAATGTTTTACAGGTAAATTTTCGCGGGTCTGGCGGTTATGGTCGTGAATTTCAGCGTTTGGGTTACGGCGAGTGGGGGAAGGGAATGATACGCGATATTTCGTTAGCCACAACTTGGGCAGTACAAAATGGACTAGCAGCGAGAGATAAAATTTGTATTTATGGAGGTAGTTACGGAGCCTTCGCAGCACTTGCCTCAGTAGTACAAGAGCCAGACAAATATCAATGCGCCGCGGGCTATTCTGGAATCTACGATCTGACCACATTGAACGACAGTGATATTCCTTTTAATCCCGGTGGTGGCACCTACTTAGAAGATGCCGTTGGTGTTGACGAAACAGAATTGAAGCAGCAATCCCCAGTTAATTTTACTGACAATATAAAAATTCCAATTTTTCTAGCTCACGGAGGCCAAGACAGAAGAGCGCCGATCTCACAGGCGAACAATTTGCGCGAGAAACTTGACGAATCAGGCGTCGTTTATGAATGGTTGTATAAGCGAAACGAAGGTCATGGATTTTTTGATGAAGAAAACCGAACTGAGTTTTATGACAGCCTAGTCTCCTTTTTCAATAAAAACTTGCTTGAATGAAAGTCGAAGTAAAAAAGTTAAGGGATACTAACAAGAGTGCAATCACCAACTCTTTAGAGTGATGAGTGCGCTTGGATCGATGCTAAATCAATCCGAAGCTTATTTTTGTTGTTGGGTTTGTAATATTGTCGAATTAGTGTCATCGACTAAATAAAGCTCATTACTTCTTCGACGGCACGATGCGCTTCTAGGATTGCAGCATCTGTATGTGGGCTTGCAGCAGCATCCGCATTGGCAATAGTTATTTGCCCATAGGGCTGCCTGCCGACTACACAGGGCCGCTCGTCGGAAGAGGTAAATACCCAGTCCCATGGTTCATCTAGCGTGTTGTAGGTATAAGAATATCCGTGGGGCCAACGATTCACTGCAATGCCAAAAATATCTCGCCCCGGATCGAAGCCACCACCACCCAATACTCGGCCAAGCTGGTCACGAATACTGCGTTCATAAAATTCGAAGCTCGTGTTGAGCAGTTCCCGTCTACCCTCTATCAACTGCTCTTTTTTAGGTAATCCTGGGGCTGCAGGGTAACGAGCTAGACTTAATATTATCGGCTCATTGGGGGATTCAGCATGGTGCAAATCTCCCAAACTTACGGCTTCATCTAACAACACTCTGTAGTGATGCATTGAAGGCGTGTAGATTCGATTAATACCCAAGTTCTCAAAAGCCTTCCAGTTTTTAATGCCAACACTCGTGTAAACCACTGGACCTTTCGTGCCATAGGCCAAGGCTTCTTTTTGCTGGGCAGGCAATTCTGGAACCAAGTAAGGAATAACGGTATTCCAACAGGCCATTACACAGGCTTTGCCGCGAACTTTATGCGTGAGCCCGTTATGCACATAGTTCACTTCAACAGACCGGCCTGCTCCGCTGCCTTGATGACGCACGTGCACCACAGTGCTGTTAAGTCTGATGCGAGTGGATTGATTGCTCTTATCAAGCAAGCTGTAATCCACTCGTGCAGTACTCACATCTTCCTGTGTGTGTCCTGGTACGGCATCGGGAATTAGTTTCCGCACCAACAGCCGAGTTACTGTAGCGTTGCCATCTGGGAAATGAACTGAGATTTCACCGGGTAGTTGACGGCCATGATGACCGCCGGGAAGATCCGCGAGCATCCCCTCCGGAGATGAATCCAAATCCATACCAGAAAACCCTGGGTTGCCTGATTGCCAAGCAAACAACGCCGGCAGCGCATCAGCACCAACAACGAAACTGCTGTTTCCTGAGTCTTTGAAAAACCACATCGCCTGCGGGTCTATGCCAACAGTGTTCAGTAGGAAATCGGTATAGCTAATCTTGCTCAGTCGCTGCTTCTTTTGATCAGAAGAAAGCCCCGGCATGTAATCCGGAAGTTCTCTACTATAAAGACGACGGAGGTCTTCTTTGGCCACATCAGACAAAGGAGATTCATTAAGAAAATCTTCCGAGTAGCCATAGCCTTCGCGCTTCACTAATTTGTCACTGCCCCATGTTTCTTTGTCGAAAAAATAGGACGAGCCCAAGCCCATGCGCCGATACATCGAACGGCTCAGCGCTGTGTCGCTGAGAAAACGATCAAGGTCAACACCGATATCTTTGAGTAGTTTCAAGGACGGCGCGTTATATCGTTCGGGAGATTCTATATTGAGTGTGCCGCCATTGAGCGCCATCATTCGCCCGTTGTAGTCAAATTCATTGCGTTTGGCATGGCCGCCAAAATCATCATGGTTGTCGAGGATTAGTACGCGAGCATCACTTCCAGCTTTCTCGAGGAAAAAATGCGCTGCAGATAAACCGCTGATGCCGCCACCGACGATAACCAGGTCATATTCTTCGCCAGTATCACTGGCTAACGATAGATCCCAGCCTCGTTGGTCGCGCATCTGATGTCCTACTTCCCAAGAGCCATCATGGCTGCCACGCAGTCCCAGCTGCGACGGCGGGTAGTAGTCAGGAGATGATGAAGATTGCGCCGAGGAACCCGTAAGCCCAGGCATCAGGAGTGCTCCACCTAGGGGAGCTGCAAAACCATTGATGAAATCCCGCCGACTAATCGACTGATTCATTCCGAGGTCCTTATCATAGGGTTTTGTCATGGGCCGTCACTGTTTGAAGCTGTATTATTTATTTGAAGTCTATGTGACTATAAGCTCTTAAGGTGCTTCTGACAATCCATGTTGATGTTAAGATAACTGTTCTAGAAGTACGCTGAGTCACTATAAAACTGGGTATGTTGTTAAGAATTGAGAAGTGAAGATTAGAGTTTAGAGCGCGTGAGATAAGTTAAGTTGTTAGGATTGGATAAAAATAAAATGCAGAAGTTCGATGTTGTAGTTGTTGGCGCTGGTTTCGCGGGCATGTATGCCTTGCACAAGCTTAGAGGGCTAGGGTTTACCGTTAAAGTAGTTGAAGCCGGCGATGGTGTGGGCGGAACTTGGTTTTGGAATCGTTACCCAGGTGCGAGATGTGACGTTCACAGCTTAGAGTATTCCTATCAATTTTCCGAAGAATTGCAGCAGGAATGGAGCTGGTCAGAAAAGTATGCGCCGCAACCGGAAATATTAGAATACGCCAATCACGTTGCTGACCGATTCGATTTGCGCAGAGACATCCAGTTTAGCACTCGCGTTACCTCAATGATTCTGCAAGAGTCTTCGCGGTGGATACTAACCACACACAGTGAAGAAGTAATCGAAGCCCAGTTTTGTGTTATGGCCACGGGCTGCCTCTCCAAATTTAATATTCCAAAATTCGAAGGCTTGGAGAGCTACGCCGGAGAAGTACTCCACACGGGCGACTGGCCCAAACACGAAGTAGATTTTGAAGATAAGGATGTCGGCATCATTGGCACGGGTTCGTCGGCGATTCAAGCGATCCCCCTAATCGCTGAGAAAGCTAAATCCTTGACTGTTTTCCAGCGCACAGCCAGTTATTCGATTCCTGCACACAACTCGGCGACCGATAAGGAATATGAAGAATCTATAAAAACAGATTACGCCGAATTTAGAAGAAGTAACTCTCTGCGTTATGCGGCGCTTAACAACAACCCTAATCCAGTCTCTGCGCTCGCATTAGAAAGTGATGAGCGCGATGCCTATTATCAATCACGTTGGAATGACGGTGGCCTTTCATTTCTTGCAAGCTTCAATGACATTGGTAGCAATCTCGAAGCCAATAAAACTGCAGCAGCATTTGTACACAGAAAAATACACGATATTGTAAAAAATCAAGCGGTGGCCGAGCTTCTGTGCCCAAAAACCGTGCTGGGCTGTAAACGCTTGTGCGTCGATACCAATTACTACGGAACCTTTAACCGCGACAACGTGACGCTGGTAGACATAGGGGAGGCGGGGATAGATAAGATATCCGAGCAGGGAGTTATTGCTAAGGGTGAAGAGTTTAGTTTCGATACCTTAATCTTCGCTACTGGATTCGATGCAATGACTGGTGCGCTGTTAGACATCGATATACGCGGCAGCAACGACCTTAGCCTTAGAGAGAAATGGCAGGATGGGCCAAAGAACTACCTAGGATTAACAATCAGTGGTTTTCCAAACCTATTCACAATAACAGGACCGGGAAGTCCCTCTGTGCTTGCCAATATGATTGTAGCCATAGAGCAACACGTGGAATGGATCGCGAGTTGCCTCAGTTACTTGCGTGATAACTCGAAACAGAGAATAGAAGCCGAAGTGACGGCCGAAGAATCTTGGATAGATTTGGTCAATGGCATCGCAGAGACCACGATCTATTCTAGTGGCTGCAATTCTTGGTACACCGGCGCCAATATTCCCGGAAAGCCTCGAATCTTTATGCCCTATTTAGGTTTCCCGTCGTATGTAGAGAAGTGTGAAAGTGTGGCCGAGCAAGACTATAGCGGTTTTAAGATTAGTTAAAGCGACCCTGTAGCTTCCACTGGAGCGTCCGCTTATGAGGGTGGAGCGGGCATTTAGTGGGGCGCTGCCGGGCTCTGGGCTAATGACCGCTACCGACCCAAAGCGGACACTTGAGATCTCCAGAAAACCCTCAGATTTAGTCCTAATTCAGCGACTAATGTAGCTCATGGGAGCGTATTCTGGACCCTTTGTCTAAACCATGAGGCAGCGTTGCAAAGTGCGCTGTGGCGCCTAATTTCCAACCCTGAGGGCGAGCTATCCAGAAGGTTTGCGATCAAGCCGCGATGAATTGCTTCAAAGAATGGTTATAGAACATTCCAATCTCGCCTGTGAAAGTGCTACATTTAGTGCCTATACTAGATACATGAATAACTTAGATGCTGGATGCCTGCAGAAGGGAAGAGAGGCCTGACTGGCAGTCATAGATGATTAATCAGTCTTGTAAACAAAGGATGGAACTATGAAATATTTCAGTAAAATTCTTTTACCAGTCATATTGGCATTGTTGGCTCTTCCAGCCTTCTCATACGGCCAATCCAATGAAATCACCTTCCACAAAGACATCGAGCCGATTTTGCAGCGTAGCTGCCAGAACTGCCACCGGATTGGTGGTGGCGGTCCAATGCCATTGGTGACTTTTGATGAAGTCGCCCCCTTCGCCGGACTGATCGAATTCAAGACAGGTTTGCGAGACGAGGCTGGAGCCATGCCGCCATGGTATGTAGAGAAGAATATCGGCATTCAGAGCTTCAAGAACGACACGTCCCTGAGCGATGAGGAAATTGCCGCCATATCTACATGGGCTAGAAGCGGCACTCCCAAGGGGGATTCTGCGGACGCACCGGAGCCGCTGGCTTTTGATGACAGTATCAAGTGGAAAGCCGGCGAACCAGACTTGGTCGTCATACTTCCTGAGATTACCAAGCTAGCTGGAACCGCTGACTGGTGGGGCGAGTTGGAAACAGTGCCTACCGGGATGACCGAAGATCGCTATATAAAGTCTGTGGAGGTTGTTGAGGTTAACGACGTCGATATGACCCAACTTGCTGGAACTGTTGGCGGTCGTTATATCTTCCATCACATGCTTTGGTTCACTGCAAAATTGGACGAGGAAGGAAATCCTCAGCGTTCGTTGTTCAATGCTCCCTGGCCTGTCCATGAAGTTGGGCGTAACGCCGATATTTTCGACGCTAATACCGGCCGCCTTTTGCAGGCGGGGTCTGCCATAGTTTCTGACTCGATTCATTTGCACTCCAACGGCAGAGACACGACAGGTCATCTCGAGATTGGGTTTACCTTCCATGAAAGAGGCTTCGAACCGAAGTATAGAGATTCGATTAATTTTACCGGTAATGGGGTTGATATAAGCATTGCGCCGAATCAGACGGATCAGGAGCTGCATGCATACAGCATTCTTGAATCCCATACTAAGATCGTCTCTTTCGAACCTCATCTACACGCCCCTGGATCTCGAATGTGCCTAGAGGCGATCTGGGGTCATCAAGTCGAGACTTTGTCCTGTGTAGGTTACGACCACAATTGGGTGCGAACCTATCAATTCCAAGATGCGGCGGCACCGCTACTTCCCAAGGGCACTATTCTTCATATCACTGGTTATATGAACAATACAGAGACTAATATAAATATCCCTGATCCACGCAACTGGCAGGGGTCTGGCAATCGTTCTACCCAGAATATGTTTCTCGATCTCGGTATTCGGGTTTCTATGAATCAGGAACAATTCCTGGAAGCCATGGAGGAGAGGCAACAAGTTCTCAATTTAGGCCCTAACGATCACGTAGTAGGGTGTCCACTCTGTACGGCGACTCTTGTGTCACCAGTGACAGATGCTGACGATTAGATCCCAATCAGTAGAGAAAATAATTGAGGAAGTGGATACGACTATGAATACTTTTATGAATGGTTCTGGAAGCCGAAGAAAATCTCTATTACTTGCTGCGCTATTAGTTTTATCACCTGCTGTAGTTACCGCAGAAACTCTACTGCATGGTGCACCTGTGTATCCTTCATTTGAGGGTTGGCACCCAAATGCTGACGGCACCTTTAATTTGATGTTCGGTTACATGAACGAAAATTGGGAAGAAACACCATTAGTAGAAGTTGGAGACAATAATTTTTTCTCACCAGGGGATGCAGATCAGGGCCAGCCGACTAATTTTTTACCGCGCCGAAATCGTTTCACATTCGAGGTTACGGTATCTGCAGATTGGGGTGATCGTGAGTTGGTCTGGAACTTGGATATCAATGGCGTTCAAGCGAAGGCCTACGGAACATTAAAGCCAGATTATCTGGTTGATAATATAGTAATTGCTTCTGAAACAGGGTCCCTTGGGATTGGTGTCAGTAGTCCCGAGTCCAGAGCAAATGTCCCACCTTCGCTTACAGTTCAAGGCGATGAGGTGCGGACAGCCAAAGTAGGTGAAGCAATCACTCTTCGGACTCACCTGGTAGATGATGGGCTGCCGAGATCCAGAGCTAGGACCGCAAGGGACGAGGAAGACCTGCATCGCGCCATGTTTCGCGCGCCTCAAAAACCCACCGTGAACAAAATTAATGCCTTATACCAAAGTTGGAATGTCTATCGCGGGGCAGGCAAGGTTACCTTCGATCCCCCACAAACCAAGGTATGGGAAGACACTCGCGTGGCAGCTAACTCGCCATGGGGAGGATTATGGTTGCCACCTGAAATTCCGGAAGATGGCATGATTGAAGTAACGGCGACCTTCGATAAACCGGGGACGTATATTCTCTGGGGGCGTGCCGATGATGGCGGGCTGTATGATGACGGTTACATTACAGTGCACGTGGAATAATCAGGATCAGGATTAGTTCTGATTAATTTCCAACTTTTCTTTCTGGTCGACCGGTTTGTGCGCTGCGCAAGGATTAAACTCTTCAGTTTTACTCTAAATTTGACCGTCCTCGTCCTCCATTAAAAATGAAGGCGGTCATGGTTTACTATGCCTGCTATTGGCCGACAGCGGATTTAGATGATTACAAATTACTGAGCTAGAGTAACTTGCTCTTTTAATTGGGCCTATTCCTATTAAACGACTCTGCCCCCTTTGGATCACTATGAAAAGGAAGAGAAAAGGAGTTTATTGATGATTGGAAGTACTCAATCTGCTATTACGGTGATCGGTAGTATCAATACCGATATGGTCGTTAAAACTCAGTCGCTGCCTGCGGTAGGGGAAACGGTAATTGGTGGAAATTTTTTCATGTCAGCAGGAGGCAAGGGCGGAAATCAGGCAGTTGCAGCTGCTCGCTTGGGCGCTGAAGTGTCGATGGTCGCCAACCTAGGCATGGACATGTTTGGCGATACAGCTATTAATAAATTGCAAGCGGAGGACATCGACTGTGGATTTGTCAGCCGCGATAAGCATCAAGCATCGGGAGTAGCGCTAGTTAGTGTTGATGAAAGCGGAGCGAATCACATCGTGGTTGCCCCGGGTGCGAATTCCACATTGCACAGCAGGCATGTTGAAGCTGCATTAAAGCAGATAAGGTCATCATCTTTAGTTCTTATGCAATTAGAGATTCCAATGGGCACAGTAACTAGAGCTGCTGAACTTATCCGAGAAAAGGGCTGTAGGCTTATTCTGGACCCCGCTCCCGCCCAAGAACTACCTGCGTCAGTTCTTGCAAGTGCATACCTGTTAACCCCCAATGAGACTGAAGCTGAGAGTTTGACAGGAATCCAAGTAGTGGACGAGAATTCCGCTCGAAAAGCGGCGACTAAAATTTTGGCGGTCGGTGTTGAAAATGTTGCTATTACTCTTGGTAATCAAGGTGTTTTTTTTGCGAACAATAGCAGTTCTCATCTTATTTTAAGCCCTACGGTTGACGCTGTTGACACGACCGCGGCGGGCGACTGCTTCAACGGATCGGTCGCGGCAGCCCTTGCTACGGGAAGTAGTTTGCTCGAAAGTATAGAGTTTGCATGCAAGGCTGCGTCGATTTCTGTAACGCGACTTGGAGCTCAAGACTCCATGCCCTATGCTCGTGAAGTTGAGATGTAGAGAATAGGTTAAGAGAAGTGCCGAATTAACGTAGCCAATCAACCCATAGTACTTTATTCTTTTTGCAAAGCTTGAGCCTGGGATTAGGAAAGCAGGAGCCTATGATAAAAATAATTAGAAGTACATTTGCTGCAGTAGTGTTGGTATTGCTGACCGCTTGCGGGGCAGATGATTCCAGTGACTCGCCCGCTGCAGGCGGTGCCGAAGCCAAGCCTAGGATTGCGCTGGTAATGAAGTCTCTCGCCAATGAATTTTTCGTCAATATGGCTAGCGGTGCAGAAGCCCATCAGGCTGATCATAGTGAGCAATATGAGCTCTTGGTAAACGGTATTAGGAATGAAAGTGATCTGGCTCAACAAGTAAATCTTGTAGACCAAATGATTGGCTCTTCTGTGCAGGCCATCGTTATAGCTCCGGCAGATTCTCGAGCGCTGGTGCCGGTACTGGCACGTGCTGTCGCAGCGGGAATCGTAGTTATCAATATCGATAATCGCCTGGAGCCAGAGGTCCTGGCAGAATATGATCTACAGATCCCTTTCATTGGTCCAAGTAACCTTGAGGGGGCAAAGTTAGTGGGAGACTACGTGTTGCAGGATTTGACTAGTGATAGTGAAGTGGCAATTCTTGAAGGGATTTCCTCGGCATTTAATTCTATTCAGCGACGAACTGGTTTTGAACAAGCTGTGGCGCAAGCGAATATGCAAGTGGTGACATTGCAAAGTGGTGATTGGGACCAGACCAAGGCCGCGCAGTTAACCTCGGCAATTTTGTCTCAGTATCCCGGGCTCGATGTTATTCTGGCGGCTAATGATAATATGGCGCTAGGCGCAGCCGCAGCCGTAGCATTAGCAGCGCTTGATCACAAAGTAACAATCGCTGGGTTTGATAATATCACGGCAATACACCCTTTGATTGAGGCGGGGGCAGTCGCAGCTACCGTGGACCAATTCGGTGATCAGTTAGCGGTATTCGGTATTGAGTATGCGCTTGAGATTATGGCTAGCGGCGCTGTACTTGAAGACAAAGAAACACCTTTGGAGCTAATTACCGCAGCTTCTCTTTAGAAAATTTCGGCAACGAGAATTCAAATCGTGACTGCACGCATCACTATCAAAGGACTTAATAAGAGCTTTGCCACGCCGGTACTCAAGCAGCTTGCACTGCAAGTAGCCCCAGGCAGTATCCATGGCCTGGTAGGAGAGAATGGCGCCGGAAAATCCACGCTGATTAACATTATCTGCGGTCTCTTGGCTGCCGATTCAGCGTCTCTCACATTGGATGGTCGCGCCTATCATCCCACCTCTCGAACAGATTCTCTTGCTGAAGGCCTGGCTCTTGCTTCCCAGGAACTAAGTCTGATTGAAACTCTGTCTATTGAAGAAAATATTTTGCTCTCATCGTTTCCTCAAAATGCTGTCAGCATTGATCGGCGTGCAGTAAGGCAACAGGCTAAGGTGCTAATGGAGATAGTTGGTCTGCGAAACATACCTCCTCAGACACAGCTTGCACACTTAAGCCTGGCAGAGAAGCAATTGGTAGAACTGGCGAAAGCACTGTCGATGCCAGCGGATAGAATCAAGCTTTTAATTTTGGACGAGCCCACATCTGCTTTGACATCTTCTCAGGCTGATCAAGTACACAAAATCATTAAACAGCGTGCAAAGTCGGGCCTGAGTGTGATTTATGTTTCTCACCGATTGGATGACGTTCTTTGTGTATGTGATACGGTTTCCGTATTGCGTGATGGGGTTATTCAATTGACTGCAGCCAGCAATTCCTTGACTAGCAATGATCTAATCAGAGAAATGTCCGGTGAGGAATTGTTGCAGCACAGTGGTGATGAGCCAAGAGAAACAGGCGACCTGCGACTGGGCATAGAGCAGCTATCGAGTGCAGACTTTCCTGAGCCTATCTCGCTGCAATGCCACGCTCGAGAAATAATCGGCATCGCAGGATTGGCTGGAGCAGGCAGGTCCGAATTATTACATGCTATCTATGGTCTGGCTGCTGACCGCCAGGGGCGAGTAGTATTAAATAGGTCCGGTGCCAATGTGCTTATTGATTCCGCGAATACGGCTGCCAAAAATGGCATGGCACTAATCGCAGAAGATAGAAAGTCTCAGGGGATATTTTCTGGTAAATCGATCTCTTTTAACACCACAGTGGCAGGTCTCGGTAAACTAAGTGGAAACTTAGGCGCGATCATACCGAAGCGTGAGCAACGCGTCAGCGAAGAGCTGATTTCAAGACTAAAGGTAAAGTGCGAAGGCACGCTGCAATCTATTGACAGGCTTAGTGGCGGTAATCAACAGAAGGTTCTGATTGCCCGCTGGCTGCAGTCCGAGTCTGATGTTTGGCTGCTTGACGAACCAACTCGAGGAGTAGACGCGGGGTCGAAATTTGCGATTCACGAACAATTACGAAAACTGCGCGATCAAGGTGCAACAATGATCATCGTTTCCAGCGAGCTGGAAGAGTTAACCGCGCTTTGTGATCGCATACTGGTGTTGTCGAATAAAAAGGCGGTAGCCATATTTAAGCGTGGCCAATGGAGTAAAGAAAAGTTGTTAGCGGCAGCCTTTAGCGAACACAAAGGTGAGCGGGCATTGGCTGGATAATGTATCTATCGCTACTACAAATCAACGGCCAAGAAAACACACTCGGAGAGTCACGATTTTGTTTGGTAAATTAAGTTTACTATTTGAAGAGTTCCTTATTTTTATCGCTCTGCTCTTGTTGATGCTGTTTTTTGGCTTAATGACAGAAAATTTTTTTACGCTTGGAACTCTTAGGACAATTTCAACGCAGCTGCCTGCGTTGACCGTTGTGACTATTGGCATGACCTTGGTGCTGATAAGCGGCGGCATTGATTTGTCGGTAGGGTCGATTGTGGCATTAAGTTCCGGTGTCATCGGTATCGCATTCACAGTATTCGAATTGCCATTGCCCGTGGCTGCGATTCTGGGAATTTTGGCTGGAGGTTGTGCGGGCCTAATCAATGGATTTTTAGGAAGCTATCTTCGCTTGCCAGTTTTTATAGTCACTCTGGGAATGTTGGAAGCTGGCCGTGGTATGGCATATCTGGTTACCGATTCGCAGACAGTTTACATCGGCGCCAGTATTCAAGCATTGTCTCTGCCTATATCAGGCATCGGTGTATCGGCTTCTTTTCTTATTTCCCTGGGGTTAGTAGTGCTAGCTCAATACGTTTTAACGCGCACAGTTTATGGTCGTTACCTTATAGCCATAGGGACCAATGAGCAGGCGGCGAAGATCTCAGGTATTCGAACTGAACCTTATTTGATGTGGGTGTTGGTAATGTCCGGTTTATTAGCCGGTCTCGGCGGGCTGATGAATGCGGCTTATCTTGGTGCTTCAGACCCCAACGCCGCAACTGGTTTGGAGCTATCTGCAATCGCTGCTGCTGTAATCGGTGGTACTAGTTTGATGGGTGGGCGTGGATCAATAGTTGGTGCTTTTATTGGCGTGTTGATTATTTCGGTGTTACAGAACGGGCTAGCACAAATGGGGGTGTCGGAACCGGTTAAGCGATTGATTACTGGGCTGGTGATTATTCTAGCGGTGTTAATCGATCGTTGGCGCGGTCGGCAGGTTTAGCATTTGTTTCCTTAACAATATTAAGAAGAATTAGAAAACGAGAGTAACAATTATGCGAATCATTAAATATCTAGGGCTGTCGATGTTTGTTTTTTTTACCGCTGCAAGCTGCAGCGCACCAAACGAGCCTGACGAAATCATTGTCGACAGAGAGCAGTATCTAGATCGGCTTGAAGGGTTCTGGCTCGGTCAGAGTCTCGCTAACTGGACGGGACTGGTTACGGAAGTTGACAAGATTGGTGGCGAAGGACCCGAGGGGGAGTTTTATACAAGGGACGATTGGGGCGGACCAGATCAGCCGCGATATGGGGGTTCTCAACCCTCTTCGGTTTCCCCGATTATCACTTGGGTAATTCGCGAGAGAGATGAAATTTGGGGTTCTGATGATGACACCGATATTGAGTATATCTATCAGCATTTACTGCAACAACATGAGACGTCTATCTTAAGTGCGGAGCAGATTCGTGACGGTTGGCTCGCTCATATCTATTCTGATGAAAATTCACCGCACATGAGAAATGGTCAGCCAGAAAATTACCTCTGGGTGTCTAACCAGAGAGCGTTTACTCTCATGAACGAGCAGGGATTGCTCCCGCCAGCCACCAGCGACCCGGCGAACAATGAACACTTCGATATGATCGATGCGCAATTAACGACGGAAATTTTCGGTCTCTATGCTCCAGGGCGACCCGATATGGCGCTAAAAATGGCGCACTTGCCGGTGCGCGTGACTGCTCATGACGAGGCCGCATTAGCTGCCGAGTTCTACATCATAATGCATTCTCTCGCTGCTGTAGTCGATCCTAGCCAGTCTCGCAAAGAGCAGATTCATGATATGGCAGCGCAGGCCCGTGCTCTGACTCGAGATGATTCGTATATAGCTAAAATGCATGACTTTGTGTTTTCTAGATATCAGGCCGGAGTTTCTTGGGAACAAGCACGCGATGATGTCTATCAACGTTATCAGGTAGAAGCACAAGATGGATATGATCTCAGTGGACGTACCCTTTCCTGTCTTGGCTGTTTCGCGGCGGGAATAAATTTTGCTGCCAGCATGGTAAGCCTCTATTTTGGTGAAGGGGAGTATCAGGAAACAGTCAAGATCGCCGTCTTGGCAGGCTGGGATTCCGATAATCCTGCAGCGACCTGGGGAGGGCTCATAGGTTTTATGGATGGCCGCAATGAGTTGGAAGCTAACTTTGATCTAGCTATGTCAGACCGCTTCGATATCAATCAAACAAGATATGGCTTCCCGTTAGCAGATGGCATTGATACTTTTCCTAATATGTCAGCTGCCGGTCAAAGCATCGTCGATAGGGTCGTAGTAGAGAGGTTGCAAGGCAGCATCGACGGCAAAGTCTGGCGGATTCCAGGTTCTTCGTCCAAATAATAAGTAAAAATACCGGGTCCGCGTCATTGCTCAACTGTTAGAAGAATTTAAGCAGCATAGAGCCATATCTCTTGTCTGTCCGATATTTCACAATTTGTAACATTTAGATTTTGGGGCTATGCGATAATTCCGCTTTTACATGGCCTTTCTAAACTCTTTTTAAGCAACTGGCAATGTTTGGCCGATATTGTATGGACTCTGCGATCTGCGCACTTTACCTACCAAAAAAATGAGACAAGCTGGATGAGAAGTAAAATAGGTTCCATCAAAATTGCAGGCTTCATGTTCTTCCTCAGCCTAGGCTCCTCAGTCTCCGCGCAAGATAGCGTAGGGGATGACTCAACTGTTAGGTATCCGGCAGCCTACTTCGAAGAATGGGCGCCTGTTACGGCACAGGACATGATGGACAGAATTCCGGGCCTCAGTAACAGTGGTGGTGGCAGTCGTGGTGGGTTCAGCAGCGGTGGTCGCGGTCATGGCGGTCATGGCGGTCCTAGTGGAGGCAGAGGCAGAGGGGGGCGTGGCTTTGGTAGCGGCAGTGGCGGGAGCGAGATACTCATTAACGGCAAGCGCACGGCCGGCAAGAATAACAGCACCGGCAGTCAGCTCGGCACTATTACTGCGGATCAGGTTAATTACTTCGAGATCATACGCGGCACTTCCGGTGAATTAGATGTTCGGGGTAGCGGGCAGGTAGTCAACGTTGTTTTATTCGAAGAGTTAAGTTCTGCCACCATTCAATTTGAGGCCAGCCTCCAACTCTCCGAAGACGATACCATTTCTCCTGGCGGCAATCTGTCATTCAGCGGCCAGCAAGGTGGTCTCGACTATCAGGTCAGCGCCCGGACAAATGATGTCTATTTTAGAAGCCTCAGCAAAGAAAATTCCATTCTAGGTGATTTCTCTCCCAACGATCTCATTCGTGAAGACAGAGCAACTGATGGAAACAGCACCACCGTTAGTGCGAATTTAGGCTATGACATAAATGCGAAGAGTAGTGCCAGGTTCAATGTTCAGTTTGGCGAAGGCGTTGGAGAAACGGATCTTTTTCGTCGAACTATCGACCTGAAGATTAATCCGAATACCTTAGATAGGCAGCGAGAGAGCAGCCCCAGTGGTACCGACGATTGGGAGATTGGGGGTGACTACGAATACAACACAGAAGGCGGGAATCGCTTCAAGATACTACTTATTAGTAATTCTGCGACTCGAGAGAACAGGCGAGAACGCTTCGATCAATTCGATGATGGCTCCGAGACTAAGAATTTATTTCTGGATACTAGCAGCACAACTAAAGAACGCATTCTTCGAGGGTCCTTCACTTTCGATATTTTCGAAGGGCAGGATATAGAACTCGGTGGCGAGCGCGCGCAGACTATCCTCGACTCCAGCCTAGCACTGGGCCTCCTGAGTTCAACCGGTATTCCATCTCCGGCTTTTGGTGGCCTGGTTCCAGTATCGGTTAGTAATGCAAACTCCTCGGTAGAGGAAATACGCTATGAGCCCTTCGCTATTCATAATTGGATTATCAATCCGAGCATGACTTTGGAAACTTCGTTACTCTATGAAACTTCCGAAATCACTCAGAGCGGTGACGTAACCAAGAAAAGGGATTTTGATTTCGTAAAACCCAAGGTCGATTTTAGATATAACCTGACGCCTACCATTCAACTTCGTGGAACTATCGAGAAAGTGGTGGAACAACTTAGTTTCAACGACTTCGTAGCGGCTACCGATAATCAGGACATAGACTCGAACGTACAGTCAGGTAACGCCAACCTTCGCCAAGAGTGGTATTGGAACTACGAGATCAATACCGAGTATCGTCTGCCAAACGATATAGGGGTTCTAAGCGCTCGAGCCTATTTTGAGGACTGGAACGACAAAATTGAAAGGATGGATGTCTCTACATCGGAGGACAACCTACAGAGCGCTAACGGTAACATTGGTGACGGAACCAAGTACGGCCTCGAGCTGAATAGTAGTGTGCGCATGCGCATGATCGATATGCCCAACCTACTAGTTACCGCAAGTTTCTCCGTCGAAGATTCGAAGATCACCGATCCCTTCCTGGGAACCCAAAGGCGCTTTCTGTTTAGCAACAGGGGCATGTCGTCCCTAGGTTTTCGTCACGATATTCCGAAGTGGAATCTCAACTACGGAGTCAGCTGGAACAACTCCTTCGACGGCAATCGTACACGTATCGACATTGACGATATCGAGCTTTCCGCTGGGGACCCCTTCTGGCAGAGTTTTGTCGAGTGGCGCGGGCCGTTTAGCATGACCTATCGTCTGAATGCGAGCCGATTGGTTAATGATGGTGAATTTTGCCGCGAACGACAACGCTTCGTTGGTCGTGTTTCTAGCGGCATTCTCGAGGAAATAGAAGACCAGTGCAGCTCTTCAGGTCGGACAATTTCTCTCAGCGTGAACGGCACTTTCTAGTCTGGCATCTCTCCCTTTTAGTTTTCTCACTTTGTTAATGTAACTTTTGGCGGCATTGAAGCAGGATCCACAACGCAGGCTTTTTAGCTAATACCAGCAATAGCCGTGAACTGCTCAGCTGTTTCGAGGAACCAGTAATGCAAGAATCAAGCGCACCATTCCGTTTTGGCAACAGCTACGCCGAGGAGTTGCCAGACTTCTATGTCGAGAGCGCCCCGATGGCTGTCGAGACGCCGAACTTGCTGCAATTCAACATGCCGCTTGCCATCGAGCTTGGGTTGGGTGTCGCTGATCTGCCCTCACAAGACCTGGCGCAAATCTTCTCAGGACAGAAATTGCTGGCTGGCTCTCGCCCGCTGGCGCAAGCCTACGCTGGACATCAGTTTGGCGGATTTTCTCCGCAGTTAGGTGACGGACGCGGCTTGCTCTTGGGTGAGGTGGTAAGTCCTGATGGATGTCTACGCGATATCGCGTTGAAAGGTTCTGGACGAACTGCGTTTTCTCGCGGCGGCGACGGCAAAGCCGCGATCGGCCCCGTGCTGCGTGAATATCTGCTCGGCGAAGCGATGTACTGCCTAGGAATTCCAACGACTCGTGCTTTGGCGGCCGTTGCCACAGGGGAATCCGTGTATCGCGAGAATACATTGCCAGGAGCCATCCTTACTCGCGTAGCTTCCAGCCATATTCGCATTGGAACTTTTCAGTTCTTTGCATCTCAGCAGCGGTGGGATCAGGTTAGGCAACTAGCCGACTATGCCATCAAGCGTCACTATCCGCATCTAAGTGGCGACAACGATCGTTATCTATTGTTCCTGCGGGCGGTATCTGAACGGCAAGCGTCTTTAGTCGCCGATTGGATGCTGATCGGGTTCATCCATGGCGTCATGAACACGGACAACATGGCGATTTCTGGTGAGACGATCGACTACGGTCCCTGCGCTTACATGGAAGCGTTTAGCACTGATGCCGTGTTTAGCTCCATCGACCAACAAGGGCGTTACGCGTACAAGAATCAGCCGCAGATGGCACAGTGGAATCTAACACGATTCGCCGAGACACTGCTTCCACTGATTGACGAGGATGATCCCGAACGAGCTGTTCCGGAAGTGGAAGCTATCCTCAACGATTTCACCCTCCACTATGAAAAGCAGTGGTTAGCTGGAGCGCAAGCGAAGCTGGGATTAGAAAATCCTAGTTTGGACATCGACAGTGATAAGTTACTCGTGAATGACTGGCTCAATCTGCTGGAAATTTATTCAGTTGATTACACGCTAGCGTGGCGAAGACTGGCTGACGCCGCTGCAGGTAATTCGGAATCTCTGGAAGCGTTGTTTCCTTCCAGTGAGGTATTCGCCGATTGGCTTAGCCGATGGCATGAACGAATCGCTAAGCAGTCTGCTGTCGACAGCACTTCGAGGATGCGCTCTGTAAATCCGATCTACATCCCGCGAAACCACTTGGTGGAAGACGCGTTGGCTGCAGCAACCAACGACGCCAATCTCGAACCGTTCGAGAAATTGCTTGCTGTGCTCACACACCCCTTTGATGAGCGACCGGAGCTTGCTAATTACGCTCAACCCGCGTCGGAAAATTTTACGGGCCGCTACAAGACTTTCTGCGGCACGTAGTCTCTATTTCCGCGGTGTGTTAACTACACCATTTACGCTATTACCTATCAAAAAAAGGCCCACAGTTAAGTGGGCGTTTTATGTTGTATCGAAAGGTGAAATAGAACGAAAGTGAACGGTACGCTAAGCTGTTTCTGCAGTCGCAATATGACGGATCTTGCTGATCATCGATCGTAGACCATTGCCGCGAGTTGGCGAGATGTGGCGGAACAGATCAAGGCGTTCAAACAGTTTATCAATATCCGTCGCTAGCAAGTCTGTTGGAGTGAGATTGTTAAAAGCCAGCAGAATAATTGCAGCCAGCCCGCGCACAATGATGGCGTCGGAATCGATCAATAGAAATAGTTTGCCGCTAGCTTCATCGTAGTGGTGAATCAGCCACACCTGACTCTGACAGCCATGCACATAGTTTGCTTCTATGCGTTCAGTATCCGGAAATGGCGGTAGGGCTTTGCCCAAGTCGATAATAAAGGCGTAGCGATCTTCCCAGTCGTCGAGAAGTTCAAAGGCGTCATATACATCTTTTAAGGTGGTGCTAGTGCCCAGAGGGTTGTTAGTGAAATCGTTTGCGCTGGCGTTCATTACAACATTCCCAGTTCCAGTTTGGCTTCGTCGCTGAGCATTTCTTTGCTCCACAGTGGATCAAAGGTTATTTCTACTGTGACTTTGTCTACGTTGGGCACGTTTTCCAGTTTGGTTTTTACGTCTTGGGCAATCACCGGGCCCATGCCGCAGCCAGCGGCGGTGAGGGTCATGGTAATCTTGACGTGGTTGCCAAGCTCGGGATCTTTCTCAAGGTTGCAGTTGTAAATCAGTCCCATTTCCACAACGCTGACTGGAATTTCCGGGTCATAGCAGTTACCCAGAGCTTCCCATAGCTGATCTTCGTTGACAGAGCCATCTTGGGGAATATCAAAACTACTGACCTGTGGCTGTTTCCCAAGGGCATCGGCGTCTTGTCCTTCAATGCGGGCCATATTGCCGTTTACTGCTACGGTATAGGTGCCACCTAGTGACTGGGTAATGCTAATGAAGGCATTCGCCGGAATCATGATTTCCGTTCCTGATGGCACCAGGCGGGCTTCCACCTCGCGTGTGGTTACTACAACTTCCCTTTCTTCCATCTTCTACTCCGTCACGACACTGTAAAGCTTTCGCCGCAGCCACATTCTGCTGTGGCGTTGGGGTTGCGGAATTCAAAAGTAGAATTCACGCCTACGGTGACGAAATCGATTTCAATACCGTTTACCAGCGGCAGGTGTTCGTTCTTTACAAACACATCTACGCCCTCGAGATGAAATACTCGATCATTGCTCCCGGATTCTTCCACCCACTGGGTTTCGTACTTGAATCCGGAGCAGCCGCTTTCTTTAATGGCTAGGCGGATGCCTAGAGCTTCCGGTTTTTTGCCTAACTGTTTGCGAACATGTTCGACCGCGCTGGGGGTCATCGTAATCGCAACTGCAACCTCAACGGCTGGGGTAAATAATTGAACTGTCATGGTTGTGCCTCCATTAGGCAAACAGGCGTTGTATTTTCTGCAGAGCTGTAAAAAGCTGCTCTACTTCTTTAAGGGTATTATAGAACGCAAACGAAGCCCGAGCCGTACCGGGGATCTCGTAAAATTCCATCAGCGGCATGGCGCAGTGATGGCCGGTGCGAATCGCAATGCCCTGCTGATCCAGCAGGGTGCCAATATCACTGGGGTGAAGGCCTTCAATTTTAAAGGACATCACTGGCACTTTGTTAGCCGCAGTGCCAACCACCGTCATGCCCGGCACACTGGGGACTAGTTCGTTGGCGCGCAGCAGCAGTGCGTTTTCGGCAGCTTCCATAGCGCCGCGATCGAGGCTTGCGAGATAATCAATAGCTGCACCTAGGCCCACGGCTTCGGCAACGGCCGGAGTGCCGGCTTCGAATTTGTAGGGTAGGGTGTTGTAGGTGGTGCCTTCAAAACTCACCCGGTCGATCATTTCGCCGCCGCCCTGCCAAGGGGGCATGGCTTCCAGTAAATCGGCTTTGCCATACAATACGCCAATGCCAGTGGGGCCAAACATCTTGTGCGCTGAGAACACGTAAAAATCGCAATCCAAGGCCTGAACATCTACCTGAAAGTGGGGCACTGCTTGAGCGCCGTCGATTACAGTGATCACCCCCTGCGCTTTGGCTTTAGCCACCATGTCGGCAACCGGGTTTATCGTGCCCAGTGCGTTAGAGACATGGTTAAAGGCTAAAATACGGGTTCGCTCACCCAGCAGACAGTGGAAAGATTCCATATCCAGCTCACCTTCAGGGGTGATCTGAATGGGCACCACTTTAGCGCCAGTGCGCTCGGCCAGCATCTGCCATGGCACAATATTAGCGTGGTGCTCCATCTGGCTTAGCATAATTTCGTCACCGGGTTTAAGCTTCTCAGCGAGGCCATTGGCGACTAAGTTGATCGCTTCAGTTGTGCCGCGGGTCCAAATAATCTGCCGCGAGCTGGGTGCGTTCAGGAATTTTTGAACCTTCTCGCGGGCGCCTTCGAAGGCGCTGGTGGCGCGATCACCAAGGGTGTGAGCGCCGCGATGTACATTGGAATGTATCTGCCGGTAATAGCGGTCCATGGCCTCTAAAACCGCTTCGGGGCGTTGCGACGAGGCGCCGTTGTCCAGATAAACCAAAGGCTTGCCGTTCACCTGTTGTGACAGTATAGGGAAATCCCGACGTACCGCTTCTACATCAAATTGCGGCGGGGCGGTCTTGGCTACGGACAAGGTGTTCATACCCGTTTATACCTCTTGAAATGCTTGGTCGAAGAACCGGTTCAATCCAGTGTGGGCGGTGTTGCGCACCTGCTCTACTGGGATTTGGTCGACCAGTTCATTGATAAATGCCATGGTTAGCAGCACCTTGGCATCGCGAGGGCTAAGCCCGCGTGACACCAAATAGAATATGGATTCCTTATCAAGCTGACCGATGGTGGCGCCGTGGGCGCACAATACATCGTCGGCGTAAATTTCCAGCTCCGGCTTGGTGTCGATTTCCGCACCGCTGGTAAGCAGCAGATTTTTGTTGCTCATGTTGGCGTTGGATTTCTGCGCATCTTGATGGATGTGTATACGGCCGTTAAAAACAGCGTGGGATTTGTCTGCCGCAATGTTGCGATAGGTTTCCTCGCTGTTGCAGTTGGCCGCAACGTGCTCGATAGTTGTGTGGTTATCGTAATGCTGGGTGCCTTGGGTTACTACCACGCCATTGAGTTTACACTCGGCGCCTTCGCCTTCAAGACGGACATGCAGATCGTGGCGGCGTAAGGTGCCGCCAAAGCCCACGCTGTGACTTTCAAAGCGCGAGCTGCGTTGTTGGCGCACGCCGGTGGTGCCCATATGCTGCACAGTCTGTCCTTCGGTGTTCAGGCGCACGCTAGTCACATTAGCGCCATCGCCTAGGCTGAATTCGGTAGTGGTGTTGACCATGACGGAGCAGTTACCGCTGGATACATAATCTTCCACCAGGGTGAACTGGCTGTTGTTGCCTGCGGCTACCAGAATACAAGGGTAGGCAGAACCACTGTGATTGGCCGTGGTGTGATGAATCACGAATAGTGGCTTGCTTAATATTAAGCCGGGCTGGAGTTGAATTAGCAGACCATCTTCGAAGCGAGCGCCGTTAAGTTGCGATAGATTTACTGAGCCAGATTTCGCTGGCTGATCACTGATGGACTTGCTCAACAGATCAGCGGCAAGGGCAGCGTCATCTTCGCTTAAGTCGCTGAAGCGTTGAATGCTCAGGCCTTCTAAGGTTGGATAGTTGCTGGATTCAGGGCGCACAATGCCGTTTACTAGAACCACGGTGTAACTCGAATTGTCGGCGGCAGTTTCGGCGCTGGCGTTCATAGGCAGAGTGCTGGCCATGTCGTCGGTCAGTTTTAGATGCTTGGCAGAGTACTTCCAGTTTTCGGTTTTGCGAGTTGGCAGAATCAAGTTCGCCAAGGCGCTGGCTCGATCAAAGCGCAGCGTCAGCAGCGCTGCTGGTAAAGCCTGTCCCGCCGGTTGCAGAAAGGCGCTGGAAAGAGTGGATGCAGATTTCATTAAGCGATCTCCTTATCCATGGTTAGCAGCTGCTTGGTCTTCGATTCCGAGCCAGCCGTAACCTTTCGCTTCCAATTCTAGAGCCAGTTCTGGGCCGCCAGACCTGATGATTTTCCCTTCGGACAGCACGTGCACGTAATCGGGCACGATGTGGTCCAACAAGCGTTGGTAATGAGTGATCATAAGGATGGCGCGATCGGATGCGCGCAGCGCGTTCACGCCGTCAGCTACAACTTTCAGGGCGTCGATATCGAGCCCAGAGTCAGTTTCGTCAAGAATGGCCAGCTTCGGCTGCAGCAGTAGTGCCTGCATGACTTCGTTACGCTTCTTTTCACCGCCGGAGAAACCTTCGTTAACGCCGCGCTTAAGAAAGGCTGGGTCCAGGTCTACCTGTTTAGAGACTTCTTTGGCCAGCTTCATAAATTCGGCTGCGTTCATATCCTCGATGCCATGGTGCTTGCGCATGGCGTTTACTGAAGTGCGTAGAAATTGTAGGTTGCTTACACCGGGAATTTCTACGGGGTACTGGAATGCTAGGAATATGCCTTCGCGGGCGCGTTCTTCAGTAGCCAGATCTAATAGATTGTCACCGTTGAAGGTGACTTCGCCTGCAGTGACATCGAATGCTTCGTTACCTGCTAACACTTGTGACAGGGTACTTTTTCCTGAGCCGTTTGGGCCCATGATGGCATGGACTTCGCCAGCTTTGATTTCCAGATTGAGGCCATTAAGGATCTGTTTGTTCTCAACGCAGGCGTGCAGATTTTTGATGCTGAGCATTGGTGATTTCTCTCTCGTAAACTTTTGAATTCGGGTCAATAAAATTTTACTGCTGCGTTAGTCTTGGCTGTGGAACATTTAGCCTACGGAGCCTTCCAAGCTGACTTCTAGCAGTTTGCCTGCTTCTACCGCGAACTCCATGGGCAGCTCTTTGAATACTTCTTTACAGAAGCCGTTGACGATCATAGACACGGCTTGTTCTGGTTCGATGCCACGCTGACGGCACAGGAACATCTGCTCGTCGCTGACTTTTGAGGTGGTTGCCTCGTGCTCTACGATGGCGGACTTGTTCTTGCTTTCTATGTACGGGAAAGTGTGCGCGCCACAGCGGTCACCAATCAATAAAGAGTCGCACTGGGTAAAGTTTCGGGCGCCTTCGGCTCCTGGATTAAACTTCACTAGACCGCGATAAGCGTTGGAGCTGCGGCCTGCAGAAATGCCCTTGGAGATCACCGTGCTGCTAGTATTTTTACCGATATGGATCATCTTTGTGCCGGTATCGGCTTGCTGGTAGTTGTGGGTCAGCGCGACAGAATAAAACTCGCCCACGCTGTTGTCACCGCGCAGGATGCAGCTGGGGTATTTCCAAGTAATAGCGGAGCCAGTTTCGACTTGGGTCCAGGACACTTTGGAATTTTTGCCGATGCAGGCAGCACGTTTAGTAACGAAGTTGTAGATGCCGCCTTTGCCGGTTTCGTCGCCTGGGTACCAGTTTTGCACCGTGGAGTATTTGATTTGGGCGTCGTCCAGGAGCACCAGTTCTACCACCGCAGCATGCAGTTGATTTTCATCGCGCATGGGCGCGGTGCAGCCTTCCAAATAGCTAACGTAGCTACCTGCATCGGCGATGATCAGTGTGCGCTCAAACTGGCCAGTGTTGGCGGCGTTGATGCGGAAGTAGGTGGACAACTCCAGCGGGCAGCGAACGCCCTTGGGAATATAGACAAAGGATCCGTCTGAGAACACTGCTGAGTTCAGCGCGGCGTAGTAGTTGTCAGCGACAGGAACCACGCTGCCTAGATACTTCTTCACCAACTCCGGGTGCTTTTGTAGCGCTTCGGAAATCGGGCAGAATATAACGCCAGCTTTTTCTAGTGGCTCTTTAAAAGTGGTGACAACAGAGACAGAATCGAATACGGCATCTACGGCAACGCCGGCCAATTTGGCTCGCTCATGCAATGGGATGCCCAGTTTTTCATAAGTTTTTAGCAGTTCCGGGTCGACTTCGTCCAGACTCTGAGGCATATCCTCAGGACGCTTGGGTGCAGAATAATAGGAAATATCGTCGAATTTTACCTGCGGGTAGTCAACGTGTGCCCACTCAGGCTCATCCATTTCCAGCCAGCGTCGGTAGGCTTTGAGGCGCCACTCAAGCATGAATTCGGGTTCTTGTTTGAGGTCCGAAAGACGGCGGATAACATCTTCGTTGAGGCCGGGCTCAAAGGTGTCTGACTCGATCTCGGTCACGAAGCCGTGCTCGTATTCCCGCTTGATGAGTTCTCTCACCTCTTCGTCTGTAGTTGCCATGATCAGTGCTCCGTATTCACTAATAGTGGGCTGTGATGCCCCTAAAATTCCCTTCAACAGCGCAGCTTGCTGGGCTGATCCTTATGTTGGGCTCAATTATACGGTACCTGACTAATTTAGTCAGGTATAAATCGAGGAAAAACGTACGATAATACTAACTGGCTGTAAAGCGGGCAATCCAATTAGGAGAACTATAAAGAGCGCTAGTCCAAAAATATTTTGTCCAAACTCTATTTGCAGGAAAGGTATTTTAGTGGCCATCTAGCGAATCACACGATCTCTGGTGCAAGGCGCGGTATCCACATAATGTGGAGGAACCGGAGAAACGTAAAACAGAGGAAATTAGTCTAGAAGAAATCACTGCTATTTCAAAATGGTGCTAAAGGGATAGGCCAAATATTCCAAAGTCAGATTTGGCTAGGGGGATATCCAAATATTTAGGTTGGCGGAAATGTTCAAATCAAGCGCAAGAATTCATTATTAGTGCTATGCAGCAAGCAGCTAATATTGACACTAAAAACTAACTATAGAGGATGGGTTGCGTGCGAAATAACACGATACCATTTAACCGTATATCGAAAACAAGCTCTCGCATCAAGAGCGCAGTGGTCTGGTTGCGTTGCGGCGATGACTGAATGACCGCTTTCAATTTGGTCCTAGTAAGTCTGGGCAGCAACCGTCAAAGTCTCGCAAGTCCCAAAAGCCACCGCCTGCCTATGAAAGAACTCACCCCGAGCTGAGGTGAAAGATTACCAAGAATATTAGAGCAGGAACCTAGTAATTTGATACAAAAGAATACTACAAATAGCGGGAGCTTATAACGCCAACTTATTGTATTTTAATAAC
>Ga0308009_10000554_pt1 | contig 26680 bp, 19 predicted proteins | sample Neamet127_FD_203134 | JGI IMG/M metagenome (GOLD analysis project Ga0308009, IMG submission 203134) | Marine microbial communities from water near the shore, Antarctic Ocean - #127 | ecosystem: Environmental > Aquatic > Marine > Unclassified | place: Southern Ocean | collected 2014-07-24
CCCGATTTCGGTGCGCGAGTGGTGTGAGCAAACCAGCGCCACGCCGGAAGATGCTGTGACGCATCTGCTGAAACGCGGCGGTTTCCCTGAACCTTGCCTGGCCGAGACCGGCGAGGAGGCTGATCGGTGGCGCACGGAGTATTTCTCAGACCTGGTGCGTGAAGACGTGCTGGAGTTTTCGCGCCTGCAGGAAATCACCACCATGCGCCTGTTTGCCGAACTGCTGCGCTCCCGGGTCGGCTCGCCCTTGTCGCTGGCATCGATGGGACGGGATTTGGCAATATCGCCGGGCACGCTCAAAAAATACCTTGAAATTCTTGAAGCTTTGTTCATTGTTTTTACCGTGCGTCCCTGGCACCGTAACATCGCCCGAGCCACTTTGCAGGCGCCCAAGGTGTATTTTTATGACACCGGACTTGTCAGGGGCGATGACGGCGTTCGCTTCGAAAACTTCATGGCCTGTTCGCTGCTCAAACACGTCGAATGGCAACAGGACGCGTTGGGCACGGACGCCGGGCTGCATTACATCCGCACCAAGGATGGCGCTGAAGTTGATTTCGCGCTCAGCCAGGGCGACACCCTGACTGATCTGGTGGAATGCAAGCTCAGCGATGCCAAGCCGCACCGTGCCCTCATGCGTTTTGCCGGCGAATGGCCGCAAGCACGCGCCTGTCAGGTGCTGCGCCATTTAAGCCATGCCATGGATGTGGGGCCACTGCAGATCCGCGAAGCGGCTGGGTGGCTGATGGAGCTTTCGGCATGACAACACCTGACCTGTTCACCCAGTCTGAGGGCTCTGCGGTTGAACGTATTGCCGCGCTGCGCAACGAGCTGCACCAGCATTCCCATCGTTATTACGTGCTGGATGAGCCAACGATTCCTGATGCCGAGTACGACCGGCTGTTCCAGGAGCTGCAGGCGCTGGAGGCTGCGCATCCGGAGCTGGCCAGCCCGGATTCGCCGACGGCGCGTGTGGGCGGCAAGGCGCTGGACCAGTTCGCCAGCGTGCGCCATGCGGTGCCCATGCTCAGCATACGCACGGAGACCGACACCGAAGCGACCGGCGCGCAGAACTTCGACACCCGCGTGCGCAAGGCGCTTGGCCTGGCCGAGTCCGATGCGCCGGTCGAATACGTGGCCGAGCTGAAGTTCGATGGCCTGGCGATGAATCTGCGTTACGAGAACGGTGTGCTGGTGCAGGCCGCGACGCGCGGTGACGGCGAAGTCGGCGAGGACGTCACGCAAAACATCCGCACCATCCGGCAGATACCGCTGCGCCTGATCCCTCACCCCAACCCTCTCCCGGGGGGAGAGGGGGCGGGACGGGTAGAGGCTAACGCGGAAGAGGTCACACCGACTTCCTCCCTCTCCCCCTGGGAGAGGGCAGGGGTGAGGGCTCCCCCAGCAGTTCTCGAAGTTCGCGGCGAGGTTTACATGCAGCGCGATGACTTCGAGTCGTTCAACGAGAAGCAGCGCGAAAAAATCGCCCAAGGCGCCAAGAACGAAAAAACCTTCGTCAATCCGCGCAACGCCGCTGCCGGCGCCGTGCGGCAACTGGACCCCAGCATCGCGGCGCAGCGCCCCCTGAGTTTTTTCGCCTACGGTCTGGGAGAAGTCACGCCGCAGGAAGAGGGCGGGCCGCAGTTCGACACCCACTTCCAGTTGCTGCTGACCCTGAAATCATGGGGTTTTCCGGTCGCAGCCCATACCCAGACTGCGCAAGGTGCTCCTGAATTAATAGCGTTTCACAAAAAGATCGCACGGGAGCGCGACCAGTTGCCCTACGACATCGACGGCGTGGTCTACAAGGTCAACAGCCTGGCCTTGCAGAAAAAGCTGGGCTTTGTGACGCGGGAGCCGCGCTGGGCGGTGGCGCACAAATACCCGGCGCAGGAGCAGATCACCACGGTGCTGGCCATTGACGTGCAGGTCGGCCGCACCGGCAAACTCACACCAGTGGCCAAGCTGGCGCCGGTGTTTGTCGGCGGCGTGACCGTGACCAACGCCACGCTGCACAACGAGGACGAGGCCAGGCGCAAGGATGTGCGGGTTGGCGACACGGTGATCGTGCGGCGCGCCGGCGACGTGATTCCCGAGGTGGTCAGCATGCTGGCCGACAAACGTGTGAAAGACGCGCCGCAGTTCACCATGCCGCGTAGCTGCCCGGTCTGCGGCTCGGACGCAGTGCGCGAGGAGGGCGAGGCCGACTACCGCTGCACCGGTGGTCTGTTCTGCGCTGCCCAGCGCAAGGAAGCCATCCTGCATTACGCCCACCGGCGCGCCGTTGAGGTCGAGGGCCTGGGCGACAAGCTGGTCGAGCAACTGGTTGATGCCAACATCGTCCGTACGCTGCCAGACCTCTACAAGCTGGGCCTGACGGCGCTGGCCGGCCTGGAGCGCATGGCCGACAAGTCGGCGCAAAACCTGTTGCAGGCGCTGGAAAAATCCAAATCGACCACCTTGCCGCGTTTCCTGTTTGCCTTGGGGCTACGCCATGTGGGTGAGGCCACGGCCAAAGAGCTGGCGCGCCACTTCGGCAAACTCGATGCGATCATGGACGCCAGCGAAGAGCAACTGCTTGAAGTCAATGACGTCGGTCCTATCGTCGCCACCAGCATACGCACCTTCTTCGACCAAGCGCACAACCGCGAGGTGGTCGAGCAGTTGCGTGCCTGTGGTGTTCACTGGACCGAGGGCAAGCCGGCCATGCGCGCGCCCCAACCGCTGTCGGGCAAGACTTTTGTCATCACCGGCACCCTGCCGACGCTGAGCCGCGACGAGGCCAAGGACAAGGTAGAGGCCGCCGGTGGCAAGGTGGCGGGCTCGGTCAGCAAGAAAACCGATTACGTGGTGGCGGGCACCGAGGCCGGCAGCAAGCTGACCAAGGCGCAGGAGCTGGGTGTCACGGTGATCGATGAGACCGGTTTGCTGCTTTTGCTGAAATCGCCTTCGGGCTGACAGCGCTCAGGCAGGTGGATCGTTAGCCTCGGGCAGTTTCTCCGGCCGCCGCCACAACCACAGCAGGACGCAGGCCATGCCGGCAATCAGCGGCAGCGCCATCCAGCGTTTTGGCATGGTGAAAAACATCAGAGCCGCACTGCCGCTCATGGTCAGGGTGGCCAGCCACTTGGCGCGCCTTCCCACCACGCCGCCTTGCCGCCAGTCGACCAGCATCGGTCCGAAACTGGGGTGGCGTTCCAGCCAGGCCAGCAAACGCGGGGAGCTGCGCCCGGCAGCCCAAGCGGCGAGCAGGATAAAAGGTACGGTGGGCAGGACCGGCATAAAGATGCCGATCAGCCCGAGCGCCAGGCTCAGCACCGCCAGCGCCAGCAACAACCAGCGTGCGACGGCGGGCAGTGGGGCGCGAACGGCGGCAGGCGGCGGGGACAAGGGCTCGGGCATGCCCTATTTTGCCGTGCGCGGTGCGCGTCCTCTGTATGCTTGCGGTTTTGGCGCCCCTGTGGCTGGAGCGTGCTGGAGTGCCGAGACGGTAAACTGCGGCCATGAATCGTCAAACAGCACTCAGGCTTCTAACCGAGCACAAGTCCCGTTTGGTCAGCCAATTCGGGGTGACCAAGCTGGCCTTGTTTGGCTCAACAGCCCGCAATTCAGCCACAGATCAAAGTGATGTGGATGTTCTTGTCGCATTCGACGGCCCAGCGACGTCGGCTCGCTATTTCGGCGTGCAGTTCTACCTTGAAGACCTGTTGGCCTGCCCGGTTGATCTCGTCACCGAGAAAGCGCTTCGAGCTGAATTTCGCCCCTTTGTGGAGCGGGATGCTGTTCATGTCTGAGCTGACGCCAAACCGGGAGTGGCGCTTTTATATTGACGACATGCTCGGGTTTTGCACCCGCGTGCAGACTTTTACCGCTGGACTCGATCAAGCCGGGTTTGTAGCCGATGCCTTGCGCTTTGATGCCACGGTTCGCAACCTTGAGTTGATTGGCGAGGCGGCCACCCATATCCCCGAATCTGTCCGTACTTCGTTGCCGGATATTCCTTGGCGCATGATCATCGCAACGCGTAATCGACTCATTCACGGCTACCTGGGTATCGACAATGACACGCTCTGGAGTATTGTCGAAACCGACGTTCCGGCATTGCTTGTCAAGCTACAGGCATTGAAAGCGCAGGGGGTGGTATGACCATCCGCGACATTCTCAAAATGGGCGATCCGCGCCTGCTGCGTATCGCCCCGCCCGTGACCGAGTTCGACACCGACGAAATCCACCTGCTGGTGTCCGACATGTTCGACACCATGCGTTCGGTCAACGGCGCTGGCTTGGCCGCGCCGCAGATCGGCGTGGACCTGCAACTGGTGATTTTCGGCACCGATGCGGTCAACCCGCGTTATCCGGATGCGCCGCTGGTGCCGCGCACCGTGCTGCTGAATCCGGTGATCACGCCGCTGTCGGACGAAGAGGAAAACGGCTGGGAAGGCTGCCTGTCAGTGCCCGGCCTGCGCGGGCTGGTACCGCGTTATGCACGCATTCGTTACACCGGCTTCGACCCCTACGGCGACCCGATTGACCGCACGGTGGACGGCTTTCACGCACGGGTGGCGCAGCACGAGTGTGACCACCTGATCGGCAAGCTTTACCCCATGCGAATTCGCGACTTGACTCAGTTCGGTTTCACCGAGGTGCTGTTTCCGGGCCTGGACGCGTCCGAAGACGATTGAACCACCGCCGGATTTCAGCCGCCCAGTGAGGCTGGCAAATCGGCCGGCAGCGGCGCCTTGCCGCCCGTGCCGAAGACCGAGCGCCACCAGTCCGCCGAGCCATCCGGCGGCAGGGGCGCGGTGTTCGCAGCATGCGTATCCAGATAATCCAACGTGACGCGGCGCCGGTACTGCGCAACCTCCTCACCGGCCAGCTCGATCAGCGGACGGGCCGCGCCCCGGCTTTGGATCAGCACCTGTTTCGGGCTGGCGCCGGCCTTTATCAGGGCAGAACGCACGGCAATGGCGCGGCGGTCGCCCATCAGCCAGAAGAAGCGATGGCTGCCGGTGCCGTAGCTGTGGCCGGAGACAAGCACGACCTGCTCGGGCCGCGCGGCCATCCAGCTGGCATGGGTGGCCAGCAGATCGCCATAGATCTCGGGCACCAGCCAGTTGTCGGGTTCAAAAAAGACCTGGCGGGCCAACGGCCGGCCGTCATCATCGCATTCGCCCGAGGCCAGCAGTTGCTGCTCGCGGGTCAACAGGGCGTGGGTCTGGGCATGCATGGCAAGCTCCTTGAGGTGGCAATGTTCGATGACGGCAGGGCTGCCAGTGTTTTTCTGACGTCCTCCGCAGTGAATTCATTGTCTACCTTTGGCAGGCCCTAACAAGCCTCAAACGGTATTGATATGTAACTTTAATAAACTCGTTTAACTTATTGATTTAAATAATTAAATTATTATTTTAGAAGCCTTATCGTCGTCAAAGTCTGTCGCAGATCAGGCCGCGAGCGCTTCCAGAATCTCGGTCTCAATCGCGATTTGCGCCTTGTTTTGCTGCAGTTCCGGACCGTCGATCAGGAAGGTGTCTTCGACCCGTTCGCCCAGGGTGGTGACCTTGGCAAGCTGCAGGTTGATGCGGTGGTGCGCCAGCACACGGGCAATCGAGTACAGCAGGCCGACCCGGTCACTGGCCGACACGCTGAGCAGCCAGCGCTGGCCTTTTTCGTCGGGCCGCAGGTCGACACGCGGCGCGATCGGAAAACTTTTGACGCGGCGTGACACCCGGCCCTTGCCGGGCGGCGGCAGCGGCTTGTTGTCTTCAATCGTGCGGCCCAGATCGGCCTCGACCATAGCCACCAGTTCGCGGTAATGGTCGGCCAGGGTCGGGCTGACGACCTGAAAGGTGTCCAGCGCATAACCGGCCGAGCCTTTGCAAGGTTTGGCGGTGTGCACCTTGGCGTCCAGGATGCTCAGGCCCGCCTCTTCAAAATAGCCGCAGATGCGGGCAAACAGGTCGGGCGCGTCGGGCGTATAGACCAGCACCTGCATGCCTTCGCCGCCGGCCGAGCGGCGAGCCCGCACCACGCAGGTGGCCGTGCCGACGTGGCGCGACAGGTGCCGCGCGTGCCAGGCGATGTCGCCAGCGTCGTGACGCATGAAATAACTGATGTCCAGCGTGTCCCACAAGGCCTTGTGCGCCTCAAATGGTTCGGCGTGCAGGGCCAGCATGGTCAGCGCCTCGCGTTTGCGGGCCTCGACCTCGGCGTCGGCGTCGGGCGCACGGCCACCCAGCACGCGCAGGGTGTAGCGGTACAAGTCTTCGAGCAGCTTGCCTTTCCAGGCGTTCCAGACCTTGGGGCTGGTGCCACGGATGTCGGCCACGGTCAGCAGGTACAGCGCCGTCAGATAACGCTCGTTGCCGACACGTTTGGCGAAGGCGCCAATGACCTCCGGGTCGCTCAGGTCTTCCTTCTGGGCAATGCGGCTCATGGTCAGGTGCTCGCCGACCAGGAACTCGATCAGTTCGGCATCTTCGGCCGGGATGCCGTGCTGGCGGCAGAACACCCGCACGTCGAGGCAGCCGAGTTCAGAGTGGTCGCCGCCGCGGCCCTTGGCAATGTCATGGAACAGCGCGGCGATGTACAGAATCCAGGGCTTGTCCCAGCCAGCCGCCAGTTGCGAGCACGCTGGGTACTCGTGCGCGTGTTCGGCCATGAAAAAGCGCCGCACATTGCGCAGCACCATCAGGATGTGCTGGTCCACCGTGTAGACGTGGAACAGGTCGTGCTGCATCTGTCCGACGATCTTGCGAAACACCCAGAGGTAACGCCCCAGCACCGAGGTCTGGTTCATCAGGCGCATCGCGTGCGTGATGCCCGAGGGCTGCTGCAGGATCTGCCGGAAGGTGTCGCGGTTGACCGGGTCACTCCGAAAGCCCGCGTTCATGATGCTGCGCGTGTTGTACAGCGCGCGCAGGGTGCGGGCCGACAGGCCCTGAATGCCGCGCGTGGTCTGAAACAGCAAAAAAGTTTCCAGAATGGCGTGGGGTTCGCGCTGGTACAGGTCGTCGCTGGCCACCTCGATCATGCCGCCCCTGTCGAAGAAGCGTTCGTTGATCACCCGCATGGGCGCGGTGTGCGGGCGGATGCGCTCCTCGATGTTGAGCAGCAGGATCTGGTTGAGCTGGGTCACCGCCTTGGCGGCCCAGTAGTAACGCTTCATCAGCGCCTCGCTGGCGCGGCGTGGCAACCTGCTGTCATCGTCGATTTGAGCGGTATAGCCAAAAGACTCAGCCACGGCGGTTTGCAGGTCAAACACGAGACGGTCTTCACGCCGGCCCGAGATCAGGTGCAGGCGCGCGCGGATCAGGCTCAACAGGGCCTCGTTGGCCTTGATCTGGCGCACTTCGAAAGCGGTGGTCAGACCGTTGCGGGCCAACTCGTCCCAGGTCTTGCCCAGACCGGCGGCACGGGCAACCCACAGCACCACTTGCAGGTCGCGCAGGCCGCCGGGGGACTCCTTGCAGTTGGGCTCCAGCGCGTAGGGCGTGTCTTCAAATTTGTTGTGGCGCTGACGCATCTCCAGCGTTTTGGCCACAAAAAAGGCCTGCGGGTCCATCAGGCTGTCGAGTTGGGCGAGCAGGGCCGCAAAAATCTTGGTGGAGCCAGCCACCAGGCGCGCCTCCAGTAGCGAGGTCTGCACCGTCACATCCTTGGCGGCTTCCTCGACGCAGCCCGAAACCGTGCGTACGCTGGAGCCGATCTCCAGGCCGTTGTCCCAGCAGGCGCCTATGAAACTTTCAATCTTGCCTTTGAGCGCCGGGTTGCCTTCGACCTGGGAGTCGTCGCGCAGCAGCAGCAGCACATCGACATCAGAATGGGGAAACAGCTCGCCGCGACCGAATCCACCAACGGCCACCAGCGCGCAGCCGACCGGAAAATCGGCGCGTTGCCAGAGCTGGCGCAGGGTGGCATCGGTGTGCCGGGCCAGCCGGCGCAGCAGGCTGTGGATGCCGCGTGTGGAGGAGCCGCTGCCGGCCAGCGAGGCCAGCAGCGCGTTTTTGCCGGCACGGTATTGCTCCCGCAAAATGGCCGCTTCGGGCATGGCGGGCGAGGAAGGCAGCGCGGACAGCATCTGCGTGCGGCGGAGTGCGGCGACGCCGGTTCAGGCGGCTGAGTCGGCCAGGGCGGGCGCAGACGCCGCGTGGTAGGCCTCCACAAAGTCCGGCGTGGCCGGGCTGCCGGCCGACATCGTCAGCACTTCGTAGCCGGTCGGGGTCACCAGCACCGTGTGTTCCCACTGGGCCGACAGCGAGTGGTCGCGCGTGACGATGGTCCAGCCGTCTTTTTCCGGACCGTCCTTGATGTCGCGTTTGCCGGCGTTGATCATGGGTTCGATGGTGAAGGTCATGCCGGGCTTGAGTTCTTCCAGCGTGCCCGGACGGCCGTAATGCAGCACCTGGGGTTCTTCATGGAAGCGCTTGCCGATGCCGTGGCCGCAGAACTCGCGCACCACCGAAAAGCCCTGCTTCTCGGCAAAAGTCTGGATCGCAAAACCGATGTCGCCGAGCCGCGCGCCAGGTTTGACACGCATGATGCCGTGCCACATGGCTTCGTAGGTGACTTTGCACAGGCGCCGGGCGGCAATCGAGACGTCGCCAATCATGTACATGCGGCTGTTGTCGCCAAACCAGCCGTCTTTGGTGATCACGGTGACATCGATGTTCATGATGTCGCCTTTTTTGAGCGGCTTGTCGTTCGGGATGCCGTGGCAGACCACATGGTTCAGCGAAGTGCACAGCGACGCCGGGTAGGGCGGGTAGCCCGACGGCTGATAACCCAGCGTTGCCGAGACCGTGCCCTGCACGTTAACCATGTAGTCGTTGGCCAGCTTGTCGATCGCGCGCGTGGTAACACCAGCTTGGACGAAAGGTGTGAGGTAGTCCAGCACCTCGGACGCCAGTTTGCAGGCGATACGCATACCTTCGATGCCGGCTGCGTCTTTGTACGTAATACTCATGCCGCGATTATCCCACCTGAGCCCGGAAGGGTCAGGGATGGCAGCCATCGCTGATAAAATTCAGGGTTAACGAGCACCCCGGCAGGCCTGCAGCGCTGCCAAACCCCGGCCCCCGCCGACAACCACAAGGCCACCGCCACCGTGACCCTGCACCTGACGACTTTCGAGGGCGATGCCCACGGTATCAGCGCCCTGAGCGATTTCCGCGTCCAGCAACTGCTTCCCCGCCTGCAAACCCTGGAACCCAAAATCAGTGGCGTCAGCGCCCGTTTTGTTCATCTGGTGGCCACCGAAACCCCGCCGGCTGCCGATCTCAGGGCCCGTCTGGCCGCGCTGCTCAGTTATGGCGAGCCGGCCGCGCCCGCCGCCGAAGACAGCCTGCTGTTCATCGTCTCACCGCGTTTCGGCACCGTGTCGCCCTGGGCTTCCAAGGCCACCGACATTGCCCACAACTGCGGGTTGGCGGTCAAACGCATAGAACGCATCACCGAATACAGCGTGAGCCTCAAACCAGGCTTTTTTGCCAAAGGCGCACTCAGTGCTACCCAGCTCAGCCAGGTCGCCGCCTTGTTACACGACCGCATGACCGAAAGCGTGATGGACGACCGGACGCAGGCTGCCGGCCTGTTCACCGAGCTGCAGGGCGCGCCGCTGCAGACGATTGACGTGTTGGCCGGTGGCAGGGCGGCGCTGGAAGCCGCCAACAGCGAGTTCGGCCTGGCGCTGGCGGTGGATGAGATCGACTATCTGGTCAATGCCTTCACCGGCTTGCAGCGCAACCCGACCGATGTCGAACTCATGATGTTCGCCCAGGCCAACAGCGAACACTGCCGCCACAAGATCTTCAACGCCGACTTCACCATTGACGGTGTGGCTCAGGACAAAAGCCTGTTCGCCATGATCCGCAACACCGAAAAGCTAAACCCGCAACACACGGTGGTGGCCTATTCGGACAATGCCTCGGTCATGGAAGGCCTGCCGGTTCAGAAGTTTTATGCCAAATCGGCCTCCGGCCCATATGCAGCAAGCGGAACCAGCTATCAAAGTTATAGCGCTTCAGAGGGCGTGCTGACGCATGTGCTGATGAAGGTCGAGACGCACAACCACCCGACGGCGATATCGCCTTTCCCCGGCGCTTCTACCGGCGCTGGCGGCGAGATCCGCGACGAAGGTGCGACCGGTCGCGGCTCCAAACCGAAAGCCGGTCTGACCGGCTTCTCGGTGTCGCGGCTGTTCGACGACAGTTTCGGCAAGCCGGAGCACATCGCCAGCCCGCTGCAGATCATGACCGAGGGCCCGCTGGGCGGCGCCGCCTTCAACAACGAGTTCGGCCGGCCCAATCTGGCGGGTTACTTCCGCGAGTACGAACAAACCGTGGGCGGCCAGCGCTGGGGCTACCACAAGCCCATCATGATCGCCGGCGGTGTTGGCACCATCGACGCGCGGCTGACCAAAAAGATTTTGTTCCCGGCCGGCACGCTGCTGATCCAGCTCGGCGGCCCCGGCATGCGCATCGGCATGGGCGGCAGTGCGGCCAGTTCCATGGCCTCGGGCGCCAATGCGGCGCAACTTGACTTCGATTCCGTGCAGCGCGGCAACCCGGAGATCGAACGCCGTGCGCAGGAAGTCATCAACCAGTGCGCTCAGCTTGGAGCCGGGAACCCGATCCTGGCGATCCACGACGTGGGCGCTGGAGGCCTGTCCAATGCCTTCCCCGAACTGGTCAACGACGCCGGCCGCGGCGCACGTTTCGATTTGCGCGCCGTGCCGCTGGAAGAGAGCGGCCTTTCTCCGAAGGAAATCTGGAGCAACGAAAGCCAGGAGCGCTACGTGATGGCGATTGCGCCGGAGTCGCTGCCGCAGTTTCAGGGTTTTTGCGAGCGCGAGCGTTGCCCGTTTGCGGTGGTGGGTGTTGCGACTGAAAAGCCGCAGCTTGTAGTGTCAGATGCCGGGAAGCCCCTCACCCCAGCCCTCTCCCCAGAGGGGCGAGGGAGCCATTCGCTCTCCCCAGACGGGCGAGGGAGCCATCGACTCTTACTCCCTCTCCCCCCGGGAGAGGGCAGGGGTGAGGGCCTCCCCGCTTCCATCCCGGTGGATATGCCCATGAATGTGCTGCTCGGCAAGCCACCCAAGATGCACAGAGGCGTGAAATCGGTCAAACACACTGTCAAGCCGGTCGACCTGACCGGCGTGGACCTGCAAAAAAGCGCGATTGCCGTGCTGAGCCACCCCACGGTTGCCTCCAAACGCTTTTTGATCACGATTGGTGACCGCACCGTCGGCGGCCTGACGCACCGCGACCAGATGGTCGGCCCCTGGCAGGTGCCGGTGGCCGATTGCGCGGTGACGCTGGCCGACTACGTTGGTTTTGCCGGTGAAGCCATGAGCATGGGTGAACGCACGCCGCTGGCGGCTGTCAACGCTCCCGCCTCGGGCCGCATGGCGGTGGCCGAAGCCATCACCAATTTGCTGGCCGCACCGATTGAATTGCCACGCGTCAAACTGTCGGCCAACTGGATGGCGGCCTGCGGCGAGCCCGGCCAGGACGCCGCGCTGTATGAAACCGTGAAAGCCGTGGGCATGGAACTGTGCCCGGCGCTCGGCGTGTCGATTCCGGTCGGCAAGGATTCGCTGTCCATGCGCACGGTCTGGTCCGACGCGGACGCCAGCAAGAAGGTCACCTCGCCGGTCTCGCTGATCGTCAGTGCGTTTGTGACCCTGCCGGATGTGCGTGGCACGCTGACGCCGCAACTCGACGCGACGGAAGCCGACACGACCCTGATCCTGATCGACCTGGGCAAAGGGCAGAGCCGCATGGGCGGCTCCATCCTGGCGCAGACGCTGGAGCTCGAAGACGGCGCTGTGCCGGACCTGGACGAGCCGCAAGACCTGGTGAATCTGGTCAACGCGATCAATGCGCTTCGCCGTCAAGGCCGGTTGCTGGCCTACCACGACCGCAGCGACGGCGGCCTGTTCGCCACGGCTTGCGAGATGGCTTTTGCCGGTCACGTCGGCGTGTCTCTCAACATCGACATGCTGGTGCTTGAAGGCGACGGCATCTCCGACAGCCGCATGGACAGCGGCGACAGCAAGAACTGGGCATCGCAGGTCGGCGCGCGCCGTGAGGAACTGACGCTGAAGGCGCTGTTCAATGAAGAACTGGGAGCGGTGATCCAGGTGGCAACGTCGCTGCGCAACGAGGTCATGCAGACCTTGCGCGAGCATGGCCTGGCGAAGTTCAGCCATTTCATCGGCAAAACCCGGCCGCAGCATGCGGCGCTTGACGTCGGCAAGGGCGAAGTCCAGGTCTGGCGCGACACCAAAGCGGTGTTCAGCGCCAAGCTGCAGGACCTGCACCAGGTCTGGGACAGCGTGAGCTGGAAGATCAATCATCAGCGTGACAACCCGGCTTGTGCCGACGCCGAACATGCGGCCGCTGGCGACCCGCTGGACCCCGGTTTGCATGTGTATTCGCCGCCGCCCCTCACCCCAACCCTCTCCCCAGAGGGGCGAGGGAGCCATTCCGTCTTGCCCCCTCTCCCCTTGGGAGAGGGCAGGGGTGAGGGCTCCCCGGCGTTGATGTTGTCGCGCCCCAGAGTGGCCATCCTGCGCGAGCAGGGCGTCAATTCACATGTGGAGATGGCCTACGCCTTCACCCAGGCCGGCTTCGAGGCCTTCGACGTGCACATGACCGACCTGCAGACCGGCCGAGCGCAACTGGCCGACTTCACGGGCGTGGTGGCCTGCGGTGGCTTCAGCTACGGCGACACGTTGGGCGCCGGCATAGGCTGGGCCCGCTCCATCACTTTCAACCCGGCGCTGTCGGCGCAGTTTCAGGCCTTCTTCGCTCGCCCCGACACCTTCGGCCTGGGCGTGTGCAACGGCTGCCAGATGTTTGCCGAACTGGCCGACATCATCCCCGGCGCCGAAGCCTGGCCGCGTTTCACCACCAACCGCAGCGAACGCTTCGAGGCGCGCCTGAGTCAGGTAGAGGTTCTGGATTCCCCCAGCCTGTTCTTTACGGGCATGGTCGGCCACCGGCTGCCGATTGCCGTGGCGCATGGCGAGGGTTATGCCAACTTTGCGCACCGGGGCGATGCGGCCAAAGCGATTGCCACCATGCGATTCACCGACAACCACGGACAGGCGACGGAGCAATACCCGGCCAACCCCAATGGCAGCGCCGGGGGCTTGACGGCGGTGACCACGGCCGACGGCCGCTTCACCGCCATGATGCCGCACCCTGAGCGCGTATTCCGCAACATCCAGATGAGCTGGACGCCGCTGGACAAGTCCGGGCCGAGTCCATGGATGCAGCTCTGGCGCAACGCGCGCCGCTGGGTAAACTAGGAGTTTGGGCGGAGAAAACCGATTGAGGGCCCGAGCCTGCGGCCAGGCTCGCCAGTCAGTTCCGGGGGGGTGGTCCGCGCAGCAGGAAAACCCGGCAACTCGCCGTAACGGCTTCTCCGATTCCCGCCCTGCGCATCGGCAGCGTCCTACATGGCGCTGATGAGGCGCCTCCTAGCGTGGGGGTTGGTAATTTTGCCGCTTGCCCATTCCCCCATCCACACCATGCCCAAAACACCCCAACCCGAGGTGGCCGCCAAGGCTGCCGCGCGCAACACCGACAGCGGCCCGGCCGGCGGCGCCCCCATCGACCCCAACGACCTGCCGTCCCGCAAGATGGCAGAAGTGCAGGCTCTGGCCGAAGCCATGCCCTACAACGTCAGCAAGCCGATGGAACACGGCTTCGACAATGCCCTCCATCCGCAGCGCGGCGCCACCGTCGACTCGCCGTCGCGGCTGGCCACTGGCAGCACCCTGTCGGAAGAAAACGGCACCGAAAAAACCGGCAGCACCGCGTTGGAGGGCTTGAACGCCACCATTGAACCCCTGGACCGCGTGCGCGTGGATTCAGGCGGTCAGGTGCTCACTACCAACCAGGGCGTGCCGATTGCCGACAATCAGAACTCGTTGAAGTTCGGCTTGCGCGGACCAGCCTTGCTGGAAGATTTCGTGCTGCGCGAAAAAATCACTCACTTCGACCATGAACGCATCCCCGAACGCATCGTTCACGCGCGCGGTTCCGGCGCGCACGGTTATTTCGAGTGTTACGAGCCGCTGCCGCACTACACCAAGGCCGCGCCCTTCAAGGAAGCCGGCAAGATCACGCCGGTGTTTGTACGTTTCTCGACGGTGGCGGGCGAGCGCGGCTCCAAGGACACGGCGCGCGACGTGCGCGGGTTCGCGGTCAAGTTCTACACCGACGAGGGCAACTGGGACCTGGTGGGCAACAACATGCCGGTGTTTTTCATTCAGGACGCCATGAAATTTCCGGACCTGGTGCATGCTGTCAAGCCTGAACCGCACAATGGCATGCCGCAGGCCGGCAGCGCGCACGACACCTTCTGGGACTTTATTTCGCTGATGCCCGAATCGACCCACATGATGATGTGGGCCATGTCGGACCGCGCCATTCCGCGCAGCTACGCCACCATGCAGGGTTTTGGCGTGCACAGCTACCGGCTGGTCAACGAGGCGGGCGAGTCGGTGTTTGTCAAGTTCCATTGGGAACCCAAATACGGCACGCACTCGCTGGTCTGGGACGAGGCGGTGAAAATTTCCGGCGCCGATCCGGACTTCCACCGTCGCGACCTGTGGGAGCGTATTGAATCCGGCGCCTTCCCCGAGTGGGAACTGGGTTTGCAGATATTCACCGAAGAGCAGGCCGAGAACTTCAGCTTTGACATCCTCGACGCGACCAAGATCATCCCTGAAGAACTGGTGCCGGTGCAGAAGGTCGGGCGCATGGTGCTTAATCGCAACCCCGATAATTTCTTTGCGGAAACCGAGCAGGTCGCGTTCTGTACCGCGCATGTGGTGCCTGGCATCGACTTTTCCAACGACCCCTTGCTGGCCGGTCGCATCCATTCTTATGTGGACACGCAGATCTCGCGCCTGGGCGGACCAAATTTCCATGAAATCCCGATCAACGCGCCAGTGGCACCCGTGCACAACAACCAGCGCGACGGCATGCACCGCCAGGCTATTCACCGGGGCCGCGTCGCCTATGAGCCGAATTCGCTGGGTGGCGGCTGTCCCTTCCAGGCTGGGGCGGCACAGGGCTTTGTGACCGTTGCTGCGGGCCTTCAGGCCAAGGAAGAACAAGCCAAGGTACGTGGGAAGCCTGAAAAATTTGCTGACCATTACACCCAGGCGACCCTGTTTTACGAAAGCCAGACCCCGGTCGAGCAGGCGCACATCGCGGCGGCTTTCCGCTTCGAGCTCAGCAAGGTGACCGTGCCGGCGATTCGCGAACGCATGGTGGCATCGCTGCTCAATGCCTCGGAAGACCTCGCGCGCAAGGTGGCTGATGGCTTGGGCATGGACCCTATGCCGGCACCACTGCCACGTGCACTGGCCAAGCCGGAGCGGGCCGAAGTCACCAAGTCACCGACCTTGTCCCTGCTGGCCCGACCCGGCGATGGTTCGCTCAAGGGACGCAAGGTTGCGATTTTGGTGGCAGCCGGCGTGGTCGGCGCATCCGTCGCCGCCGTGCAGGAGGCCTTGCTGGCGCAGGGCGCGGTGGGGCGCCTGGTTGCGCCGCGCATCGGGCCCATGGCAACCAAGGAAGGCGACAAGCTGGATGCCGACGCGTCGCTGGAAAACGAGCCCGGCTTTCTCTTTGATGCGCTGGTGTTGCCGGACGGTGAGGCCGCTGTGGCTGCGCTGGCCAAGAACGGTCACACCATGGAGTTCATCAAGGACCAGTACCGCCATGGCAAGACCATCCTGGTGCTGGGCGCATCCCAAGCCTTGATGGACAAGGCCGGCGTGCCTTCGGAACTCCCCGACGGCCAGCCCGATCCGGGCCTGATGTTTGCGGACGGCGGCGCAGACCAGGCACTGGAGGCGTTTGTCAATGCCGTCGGCGGTCCCCGCCATACGGAACGCGAGACCGACCCGCCACGGGTGTGATTGCATGAGCACATGAAAAAAGCGGCCTGAGGGCCGCTTTTTTGGGATCCGGACGGGAAGCCCGACGAGATCTATTCCACCTTGGCCTTGTCGCGCAGGCCTTGCTGAAAGGCCGCCAGTTTCTGTTGCTGCATCTGCTGGGCAATTTGCGGCTTGAGCTCTTCAAACGGCGGCAATTTGGCGGTGCGGATGTCATCGACACGGATGACGTGAAAACCGAACTGGGTTTTCACCGGTGTGTCGGTCAACTGGCCTTTGTTGAGCTTGGCCATGGCCTCGGCAAATTCGGGCACATAGCTGCTCGGGTTGGCCCAGTCCAGGTCGCCGCCGTTGGCACCGGATCCGGGGTCTTTGGACTGCTTCTTGGCGATGTCCTCAAACTTGCCGCCTTTTTTCAGGCTGGCAACAATGGCCTTGGCTTCGTCTTCCTTTTCCACCAGGATGTGGCGCGCTTTGTATTCCTTGCCGCCGTTGGTTGCAACAAACTTGTCGTATTCACCCTTGAGATCGGCGTCGGTCACCGGATTTTTCTTCTGGTGGTCGGCGAACAGCTCGCGGATCAGGATCGCCTGGCGCGCCAGTTCCATCTGGGTCTTGAAGTCGTCGGTGGCCGACAGGCCGAGTTTTTCGGCTTCCTGCATGAATACTTCGCGGGCGATGACTTCCTCGCGAATCTGGCCCTGCATCTCGGGCGTGACAGGACGGCCGGAACGCGCCAGTTGCGATGCCAGTGCATCCACGCGCGCCTTGGGCACGGCTTTGCCGTTAACGATGGCGACGTTTTGCGCCAAGGCGCTGCCCGCACCAACTGTCATCAGGGCGCTCAGGGCGCCGGCGAATAAAAGGTGTTTTTTCATGATTTTCCTTGGGTAATCGGGTTTGTTTTTCACGCCTTGTGTTGCGGGCGGCGAAAAATCAGGGGGTATTGATGATCTCGATGGCCAGTGCATGCAGGCCCTCATCAATGAAATTTTGCAGTGCATCATACACAAGCCGGTGGCTTGCCACGCGGCTCTTGCCTGCAAAGGCGGGGCTGGCAATGCGCACCCGGAAATGACTGCCAAAGCCCTGCGCATTGGCGCCTGAATGGCCCGCATGGGCGGCACTTTCGTCCAGCACTTCCAGATGGGTTGGTGTCAGGCGGGCGCGCAATTGTTCCTCGATACGAGCGGCATGAACCGGTTGCGGCGTGACGGGCGGGCGCATCATCAGGCCTTGACGTGTTTGTTCAAGAAGACTGCTTGCGCCATCACAAACACCAGCATCAGGCCCAGGCCGCCGAACAACTTGAAGTTGACCCAGGTCGCCGTCGTGAAGGTGAAGGCCACCCACAGGTTAAGCAAACCCATGAGCGCGAAAAAAACGATCCAGCTGTAGTTGACCTTGCGCCACACGTCATCGGGCAGGCTCAGTTGCGAGCCCATCAGTTTCTGGATGCCATTTTTTTTGAACACCAGTTGGCCAACCAGCAGCGCGCCGCCCATGACCCAGTACAACACGGTGGGTTTCCATTTGATGAAAGCCTCGCTGTGAAAATAAATGGTGGCGCCGCCCAGCAGCGTGACCAGCCCAAGGCTAACCCACAGCATGGTGTCGATCTTGCGGCCGCGTGCGACCAGCCAGAGGATCTGCGCCAGCGTCGCCAGGATCACCACCACAGTGGCCAGCAGCACCGGCGCCTCGGCGGTGCCGACCACGCCGCCGGACACCATGAAGCCGAGCCACTCGGTGGCGGTACGCGCAGCCCATTCGGTGTTGCCTTCGGCGTACTTGAACATGCCGAAGAACAGAATGATGGGGAGGAAGTCGAAGAGAATTTTCATCAGGTGATTATCGTGGACAGGGAGCAGTGAGCGGGCGTGGGGGAATGTCTTAACAAGCAGGGGCCGCGGGTTCGGCTTAGCCGGCTCGCAGGCGCAGCGGCCCCCTCGGGGGGCAGGGAGCTACGCGCAGCGAGCGACCGTGGGGGCGAAATCGAGCGACGCGGAGTTCATGCAATAACGCAGGCCGGTCTCGGTGGGACCGTCGGGAAAAACATGGCCCAGGTGCGCGCCACACTGACTGCAGACGGTTTCGGTACGGGTCATGCCATGGCTGCGGTCCACAATGTCGGTGATGGCGCCGGGCACAGCCAGGGAAAAACTGGGCCAGCCGCAGCCGGCATCGAACTTGGTGCTGGCGTCGAACAGCTTGTTGCCGCAACAGATGCAGTGGTAGCTGCCGTCGGCCCAGACCGCTTCGTACTTGCCTGTGAAGGGGCGCTCGGTGGCAGCGTGCCTGGTGACTTCAAAGGCCCCGCGCTCTGCGCCCTTTTCGGCCAGCAAGGCCTTCCACTCTGCATCTGTTTTCTGGATTTTCACGGTCATGGTGCTACCTTTTGAGAGGATCTTTAATTTTGCTTACGAACTGCAGCTGATTTCAATCGACGACGCCCAGTCGGGCGGGAATCCGGCGAAAGTTTCGTGATCCGGATGTTCTTCAAATGGGGCTTGCAGCAGCATCAGCAAGGTATCGACTCCAGAAAAGTCCTGAAGTTTCGCAGCCCGGATGGCTTGTTCACCGAGATGGTTGCGCAACACGTACTTTGGGTTGGTCTTAAGCATCAAATCGGCCCTCAGCCCTTTATCCACGGGCGTAAGGCGCTCTGAATACAGTAGCGCCCAGGCATCAAAGCCGGCCCGGTCCAGGAACAGGTCACGCACCGCTTCGTTGGCAGCCCCCGGCGCAAAACCGTTCAGACGGCGCCAGAATATGCTGTAGTCCACTTTGTCGGCAGCCAGCAGCTTGAAGACGTTTTCAATCAGGGCCTTGTCTCCCGGCCGGGCATCGGGCAGCCCCAGCTTGGCGCGCATGCGGCCTTCCAGGGCTTCCGGGAACACGGTTTTGTAAGACTCCAGCGCGGCCAGCGCCTGTTCCTGCCCGTCCATCAGCGGCAGCAAGGCTTGGCCCAGGCAAAACAGGTTCCAGTAAGCGATGTTGGGTTGCTTGTTGTAGGCGTAGCGGCCCTGGGTGTCGGAATGGTTGCAGATGTGGCTGGGGTCAAAGGCATCAAGAAACTGGAAAGGGCCGTAGTCAATCGTCAGGCCCAGAATGCTCATGTTGTCGGTGTTCATCACGCCGTGGCAAAAGCCGACGGCCTGCCACGCGGCCACCATGGTCGCCGTGCGTTCGCTGACCGCCTGCAGCAGCGCCGCATAAGGCTGGGCGGCGTCACGGCAATCGGGATAGAAATTGCCGATCACGAAGTCAGCCAGGGTTTTGAGGTGCGCGTGCTGGTCGCTGTAGCTGAAATGTTCGAAATGCCCGAAACGGATGAAACTGGGCGCGGTGCGCGTGACAACGGCCGCAGTCTCGATCTCTTCGCGGCGGACTTTGGCGTCGGAGCCGGTGACACACAAGGCGCGCGTGGTCGGAATGCCCAGGCCGTGCATGGCCTCCGAACAGAGGTACTCGCGGATAGAACTGCGCAGAACCGCGCGGCCGTCGCCCATGCGGGAGTAGGGCGTCAGGCCCGCACCCTTGAGCTGAATTTCCTGCGGTCCGGCAGCGGTTTGCAGCTCGCCGAGCAAGATGGCTCGGCCGTCGCCGAGTTGCCCGGCCCACTGGCCGAACTGGTGGCCGCTATACACGCTGGCTAAGGGCTGCAAACCCTGTGCCACTTTGTTGCCGGTGAACAGCTCCAGCGATTCCTGGGATGAGAACCACGGCGCCAGCAGCCCCAGTTCGCGCGCGAGCGCCTCGTTACGACCGATCCAGTAGGGGGTTTGCAGTGGCGTGGGCTGGAGCTCGGTGAAAAAATCCGGTCCCAGCGCCGCGAAACGGTTGTTCCATACCGGGCCAGGGATGGCCGCAGGGAGGGCGTTGATGACTGCGTTCATGCGGACATTGTCCTATGCGGCCAACAGCCCCGTGCCTGCGGGGTTAAAAGCCGATTCGGGTCAAACAGGCTGATGTGGGGTTTTGACCTTGCGTCAAGTCCGGATGGAGGAAGTCACGGGTATGGCGCGGGCAGCTTGGGCGTTACCATGCAGCCACGGCGTTGTCGCAGGACAGCGATTTTTTACAGGACAAAAAGGAAATATGACCATGTTGGGTTTGATGCAAAACCAGCCGCTGCTGATTTCGTCGCTGATCGATTTTGCGGAGCGCCACCATGGCGATGCGGAGATTGTGTCGCGCCGTGTGGAGGGCGATATCCACTGCTACACCTACCGCGATGTGGCGGGCCGCTCGCGCCAGGTGGCCAAGGCACTGGATGCGCTGAAGCTGCAGTTCGGTGACCGCATTGCCACCCTGGCCTGGAATGGTTACCGGCACCTTGAGCTGTATTTCGGCGTCAGCGGCTCCGGCCGCGTGTTGCACACCTTGAATCCGCGCCTGCATCCCGACCTGGTGTCCTGGATTGCCAATCACGCTGAAGACCAGGTGCTGTTTTTTGATATCTCCTTTTTGCCGCTGGTTCAAGCCTTTCACGCGAAATGCACCACCATCAAGCACTACATTGCACTGTGTGATGCGGACAAGCTTCCGGCCGACAGCGGCATCCCCAGCCTGAGCAGTTACGAAGCCTGGATCGCTCCGCATTCGGCCGACTACATCTGGCCCAGCTTCGATGAAAATTCGGCGTCGAGCATGTGTTACACCAGCGGCACCACCGGCAACCCGAAGGCAGCGCTGTACAGCCACCGTTCAACCATTCTGCATGCCTACGCAGCAGCACTGCCCGACGTCATGTGCCTGAGCGCGCGTGACTCGATCCTGCCTGTGGTTCCGATGTTTCACGTGAATGCCTGGGGCATTCCGTACTCGGCCGCGCTGACGGGCGCCAAGCTGGTATTTCCCGGTCCGGGCCTGGACGGCAAGTCGGTGTACGAGCTGATCGAGAACGAGAAGGTGACCTATGCCGCCGGCGTGCCTACAGTCTGGCAGATGATGCTGGGCCACATGAAGCCGGCTGGCCTGAAATTTTCCACCCTCAAGCGCACTGTGATTGGCGGCTCGGCCTGTCCGCCGGCCATGATCCATGCCTTCCAGGAAGACTACGGCGTTGAGGTGTTGCACGCCTGGGGCATGACTGAAATGTCACCGCTCGGAACACTCTGCACCCTGAAAAACAAACATCTTGGCATGTCGAAAGACGAGCAGATGAAGATCCGGCTCAAGCAGGGGCGGGCTATCTATGGCATGGACATGAAAATCGTCGGCGCAGACGGCAAGGAACTGGTCTGGGACGGTAAGGCCTATGGCGACCTGCATGTGAAAGGGCCGTGGATCGTTGGCGAATACTTCAAGGGCGAGGGCGGCAACCCGCTGATTGATAGCTGGTTTCCGACCGGTGACGTCGCCACCATCGACGCCGATGGTTATATGCAGATCACCGACCGCAGCAAGGATGTGATCAAGTCCGGTGGCGAGTGGATCAGCTCCATCGACATCGAAAACATCGCCGTGGCACACCCTGCCGTGGCTATGGCAGCCTGCATCGGCGTGCGGCACCCGAAATGGGACGAACGCCCCATCATCGCCGTAGTGAAAAAGCCCGGCGCCGAAGTCACGCGCGAGGAGTTGATCAAATTTTATGAAGGTAAAACCGCCAAGTGGCAGATCCCGGACGATGTGGTGTTTGTGGATGCGATTCCGCTGGGCGCCACCGGGAAAATGCTCAAGACTCGGCTGCGCGAACAGCTTAAGGACTACACCTTGCCCGGCGTGTAGGTCGCAGCCACATTCCGCTTGGCGGAATGTCGAATCCACCGGTTTGCTCCTGCCTTGTCGCCTGCGCGATAGCCGGGCATTTTTTTACGGGCAATCCCCTACGCTGCAGCGCACAAAAACTTGTACTCTGCCTTTATCAGTTAACTAGGAGACATTGATGAAATTGACCATGAAAATTGTTGCAGCATCGGCCATCATGATGGCCGCTGGCATGTCCTTTGCCCAAAAGGGCGAAACCGTCAAAGTGGTCAGGATCGACCCCCTGACTGGGCTGCTTGGGCCGGTGGGCGTCAGTCAGGCCAAGGGCTACCAGTTTTTTGCTGAAAAATTCAGTGGCGCCGGCAACCCGGCCGGTGTGAAGTTTGAGTTCTCCACCATCGACAACAAGCTCAGCCCGGCGGAAAGCTTGAACGCGCTCAAGGCCGCGATTGACCAGGGTGCGCGTTACATCATCCAGGGCAATGGTTCCTCGGTGGCCCTGGCCTTGAGCGACGCAGTCGCCAAACACAATGAGCGCAACCCCGGCAAGGAGGTGATCTACCTCAATGACTCGGCTGTGGACCCCGACCTGACCAACAGCAAGTGCAACTATTGGCACTTCCGCTTTGACGCAGACACATCGATGAAGATGGAGGCCATGTCCAGCTTCATCGCCACGCAGCCTGACATCAAGAAAGTTTATTTCCTGAACCAAAACTACTCGCACGGCCATCAGGTCGTGAAGTTCGGCAAGGAGGCACTGGCGCGCAAGCGCCCGGATATCCAGATAGTCGGTGAAGACCTGCACCCGCTGGCGCAAACGCGTGACTTTGCACCGTACATCGCCAAGATCAAGGCCTCTGGCGCCGACACCGTGATTACCGGCAACTGGGGGTCCGACCTGTCGCTGCTGATCAAGGCCGCCAACGAGAACGGCTACAACGGTAAGTTCTTCACCTACTACGCTGGCGTCACAGGCACGCCAACGGCCCTGGGTCAGAACGGTGCGGGACGCGTCTATCAGATTGCCTACAACCACTACAACATGGGTGGGCAGATGGAAAAATGGATGAAGGAGTTCAACGCCAAGTACAACGATGACTTCTACACCGGCTCGACCATCCGTATCTTTGAGATGCTGGGTGCCGCCATGGCCAAAGCCAAATCCACCGACCCGGTGAAGGTGGCAGCCGCCATGGAAGGCCTGAAGGTCAAGAGCTTCAACGGCGAAGTCGAAATGCGCAAATCCGACCATCAACTGCAGCAGCCGCTGTACATGTCGGTATGGCAAAAGGCGGATGCCAAGAACCCCTACAGCCCCGAAAAAACCGGCATGACACTGGCGATGGTCAAGGAATATCCGAACTACGTGTCGAGCACGCCGACCAGCTGCCAGATGAAGCGTCCGTAATCTCTGACGCCTGAAGACTGCAGACAGAGCCCGAGCGGGTCGCCGTATCGGGCTCTTTTACTTTTACCGACGAGGAAGGTCACGCTGAATGGAGTTTTTCATCATCTCGATGCTGAACGGGCTGAGCTATGGGCTCTTGCTGTTCATGCTGAGTTCAGGACTCACGCTGATTTTCAGCATGATGGGGGTCCTGAATTTCGCCCACGCCAGCTTTTACATGCTGGGCGCGTATGTGGGCTACACCGTGGCCCAATTCGTTGGATTCTGGCCGGCTTTGCTGATCGCCCCTCTGGTCGTCGGCGGACTGGGCGCGTTGTTTGAGCGCCAGTGTTTGCGCAAGGTGCACAGGTTTGGCCATGTGCCTGAACTTCTGATCACCTTTGGGCTGTCTTACGTGATCGTCGAACTGGTTCAACTGATTTGGGGCCGCATCGCGGTGGAATTCCGTCCGCCAGAACTCCTCCAGGGACCAGCTTTCACGCTGATCAATGATTCGCTCAAGGGTTTGAGCCTGTTCTGGGGCACTGCGCCCGCCGAACTGTGCAGCACGGCCGACGCGGCGGTGCGCATTGTCTGTTCTCCGTTCCCTGCCACCCGTGGCTTCATGATGCTGGTGGCCGTGATCATGCTGGCGTCGGTCTGGTTGCTGCTGACCCGCACCCGCATCGGCCTGGTGATTCAGGCCGCGCTGACGCACCCGGAGGCGGTCGAGTCCCTGGGCCACAACGTGCCGCGCGTGTTCATGCTGGTGTTTGGCGCCGGTTCGGCACTGGCTGGTCTTGCCGGGGTGATCGGTGGCAGCACCTTCCTGACCGAGCCGGCCATGGCCGCCACCGTGGGTTCTGTCATCTTCGTCGTGGTGGTGGTGGGCGGCATGGGCTCACTGTCTGGCGCCTTTGTGGCCTCTGTGCTGATCGGCGTGATCCAGACTTTCGCGGTGGCGTTCGACTATTCGCTGATCACCCTGGCCGAGCAGACCGGTGTGCCGCTCAGTGCTGCTGTGGCCAACAACTCCTATATCAAACTCACGTTGTCGCAGGTGGCGCCTATCCTTCCCTACTTGTTTTTGGTGCTCATCCTGATCTTCAGGCCGCGCGGCCTGCTCGGCAAGCGGGAGAGCTGACCCATGAAAACCCATTACCAATTCGCGCCGCTCAACATCGGGCGCTGGCTAACCTGGGGCCTGTTCGCACTGCTTCTTGTGGTCGCCCCAATGGTGTTTGGCAGCGGCCTGAGCTTGACCGTGTTGTCCCAGATGGGCATTGCCATCATTGCCTGCCTGTCCTACAACATTCTGTTGGGGCAGGGCGGCATGCTGAGCTTCGGGCATGCGGTCTATACCGGCCTGGGCTCCTTCCTCGCCATCCACGCGCTTAACAGTGTCGGCAACGGCTCGCTGCCTCTACCGGTGTCCCTCGTGCCGCTGGTGGGCGGCCTGGCCGGTGTCGGCTTTGCAGTGTTGTTCGGGTATGTCACCACGCGCAAATCGGGCACCACCTTTGCCATGATCACGCTTGGCCTGGGCGAACTGGTCTTTGCACTGTCGCTGATGATTCCGGAATTTTTTGGCGGTGAGGGTGGCGTATCGGGCAACCGGGTCGTTGGCAAAGCCGTCATGGGCGTCAGCTTCGGTCCGCAGATTCAGGTTTATTACCTGATTGCCTGCTATACCTTTGTTGCTGTCGGCCTCATGTTTGCCTTTACCCGAACTCCGTTGGGCCGCATGCTCAACGCCGTGCGGGACAACCCCGAGCGGGTTGAGTTTGTCGGGTATGACACCCAAAAAGTGCGCTACATGGCCTTCATCATTGCCGGTTTTTTTGCCGGCATCTCCGGCGGTCTGGCGGCGCTGAATTTCGAAATCGTCACGGCCGAGGTGGTGGGTGCCGCACGCTCGGGCGGGTACTTGTTATTCACCTTCCTGGGCGGCGCCACTTTTTTCTTCGGTCCCATCATCGGCGGCATCCTGATGGTGCTGGCAACGGTGTTGCTGTCCGAGTTCACCAATGCCTGGCTGCTCTACCTGGGCCTGGTGTTCCTGTTCATGGTGATGTATGCGCCCGGCGGCATCGCGAGCCTGATCATGATGAATCTGCGCGTGGCCGCCTTCGGCAGGCTCCGTCAATTATGGGTCAGCTACCTGGCGATGACGGTCACCGTGCTGGTCCTGCTGGCGGGCGCTGGCGCGATGATAGAGATGGTCTACCACATGCAGCTCAACACCACGCTCGGCTCACAACTCAAGTTTTTGGGCGTCACGCTCGACGTTAAAAACTTCAATAGCTGGTTCGGTTCGGCGTTTGTGATGCTGACCGGTCTGGGGCTGTTTGAAGTCACGCGCCGCCAGTTCCTGGTCGAGTGGGGTGATATCCAGGAATACATTGAAAAAGAAATCAAGCGCAGGGAAAATCTATGAGCCCCCACGCTTGTCACTATGTGTACGGCGCTTCCCCCCGAGGGGGCGTGATTCCCCTAGGGGTGGCCCGTCGGAGAATCGCATGACCTACGCACTTGAATTGAAAGACCTACGAAAAAGTTTCGGCAAAACCGAGATCATTCGCGGCGTGAATCTGGCCGTCAACGCCGGTGAACGGGTCGGCATCATCGGGCCCAACGGTGCTGGCAAGTCCACGCTGTTCAACCTGATCAGCGGGCGCTTCGAGCCCAGTAGCGGTGATGTGCTGCTCGGTGGCCAGCGCATCAACGGCAAAAAGCCGTTCGAGATCAACCGGCTTGGCCTGTCACGCAGTTTCCAGATCACCAACATCTTCCCCAAGCTCAGTGTGTTTGAAAACCTGCGCTGCGGTGTGCTGTGGAGCCTGGGCTACAAATACACCTTCCTGAAGTTTCTGGCCGACCTGGACGATGCCAACGACCGCGCCGACGAGCTCATGAAAATGATCAAGCTCGACAAGAAGCGCGATGTGTTGGCCATCAACCTGACCTATGCAGAGCAACGCGCGCTGGAGATCGGCATCACCATTGCCGGAGGCGCCGGTGTCATCCTGCTCGACGAGCCGACGGCGGGTATGAGCCGCAGCGAAACCAGCCGCTTTATCAACCTGATCAAGGAAGTGACCGTCGGCAAAACCCTGCTGACGGTGGAGCACGACATGGGCGTGGTGTTCGGCCTGGCCGATCGAATTGCCGTGGTGGTGTACGGCGAGGTGCTGGCTTTCGACACGCCGGACGCGGTGCGTGCCAATCCGCGCGTGCAGGAGGCCTACCTCGGCTCCCATGTCGCTGATGCCCAAGCGGGGAGCCACTGATATGCTAAAAATCGAAAACCTTCACGCCTACTACGGCAAAAGCCATGTGCTGCATGGCGTTCATTTTGACGTCCAGCCCGGTGAAATCGTGGCTCTGCTGGGCCGCAACGGGTCCGGCCGCTCCACCACGGCCAAGGCCATCATGGGCCTGGTCGATTGCCAGGGCGACATCCAGTGGAAAGGCAAACAAATCGCCGGCCACAAGGCCTACGAGGTGGCTCATCTGGGGATTGGGTATGTGCCCGAGAACCGCGACATCTTCCCGACACTGACCGTGCACCAGAACCTGATGCTGGGACAAAAAGGCAAGGGCAAAGGTAGCCGCTGGTCGTTTGAGGACATGTACCAAATGTTTCCGCGCCTCCG
>Ga0308009_10000557_pt1 | contig 26515 bp, 20 predicted proteins | sample Neamet127_FD_203134 | JGI IMG/M metagenome (GOLD analysis project Ga0308009, IMG submission 203134) | Marine microbial communities from water near the shore, Antarctic Ocean - #127 | ecosystem: Environmental > Aquatic > Marine > Unclassified | place: Southern Ocean | collected 2014-07-24
CTGAAAAGCTGATCATGATGACGAATACCCCCGGGGTGTTGGACAAAGACGGCAAGTTGCTCACTGGCCTGACTGCCAAACGAATCGATGAATTGTTCGAAGATGGCACCATTTCAGGTGGAATGCTGCCCAAGTTATCTTCCGCGATCGAGGCAGCAAAAAGCGGAGTAAACTCAGTTCACGTGGTGGATGGTCGTGTTCCGCACTGCCTTCTGCTTGAAATTCTGACAGACCAAGGCGTGGGCACCATGATTCGCAGTCACTGAGTTCGCAGTCACCAGGCCACTCAGCAAGGCAGTCCGCGTCAAACGCAGGGGGAAACATGTCGAACAAAAGAATACCCAATTTGTCGGTTACTGATGGATTTGATTTTGTGAAGAAAATCTGGGGAAGTCTGCCGATCCCCAGCGTGATGAACCCAACCACTGATCTCGATGAGCTTGACAAGCGCATCTCTGATCTCAAAGCAGTTGAACAATGGCTCAATGTCAACCTCAGCATGTTGCGGGCCACCATTCAGGGGCTGGAAGTGCAGCGCGGCACCATTGCCACCATCAAATCTTTCAGCTCCAATCTGGGCTTGGGTGGTGACCGAGTCAGCGATGTCAATCAAGCTGTAAACGAGGAAATCATTCGGAACGCCATGCAGGCCGCAGTTGCGCCACCACCCGTGCCTCGTGTTGAGCCCGTTGCACCCAAAATTCCCGATCCAGAGCCCGCCGCGCCTGCTGCTGCAAGCGATGCGGCTGCGCAAGAATCCTCGAAGGCCATTGTGTCAAATGCCACCGCTTGGTGGGGGTTGTTGCAGGACCAGTTCAACAAAGTGGTTGCCACTGCAGCCATGGCAAGTTCCGGTGCCGAAGCCAGTCCCAATGCAGCTGAACCATCTCCAAAACCTGCCAAGCCCAAAGCCAAGCGTGCGGCCACGCCCCGTAAAAAAACCTCAAGCAGCACCCGCCCCGCGCGTACAAGGACATAGATGTTTCGTTTTGGCCATGCCACACACCCCAACTGGAGAGAGGCACTTGAACTCGTGTTGGTGCAGCTCGAAGGCCAGATGCAACTGGAGCAGTTCGCAAGCGATATTTCCCGGCCTCAAAAGCTGGGTTTGATTTACGCCACAGAAGCTTTCGCAGAAAACATGCCTCAAATTCTTCAGGGTTTGCGCCAGCGAACCAATATCAAGGAGTGGGTTGGCGGTTTGGCGCCTGGTGTGTGCAGCAGTGGAGTGGAGTATTACCAAGAGCCTGCACTGGCAGTCATGCTGATGGAGTTCCCTGCCGATTCTGCGCGAGTTTTTTCAGGCAAATTGCCATTGCCCAAACCTGGCACAGTGACTGCGTCGGGGCGGGAAGCCATGTCCTCCGCGCTCATTCACATCGATCCGCTCACTGAGGACATTGACGATCTGCTCGATGATCTGTCGCTTAAAGTCAGTACTCGTCAAATTTTCGGTGGTCTTGTCTGCGCAGGTACGGCCAATACCCACATTGCCCTTGAACCCCTGTCCGGTGGTGTGTCTGGCGTGGTATTTGCCAGTGGTTTGCCTATCGAAGTACGCATGACTCAAGGCGTTCAAGTGGTGGGCATGGAGCATGAAATCACCGGGCTTCGCGGTAATTTTGTCGAAGAACTCGATGGTTTGCCGGCGCTCGATGTACTGCTCGCTGATTTGGGTTTGCAACCCGACTCGGACGAAGGTGATCCCGCAAGCCAGGCCGCCGAGGTGTTGGCCAAACGTTTTGCTCATGGTTTGTTTGTCGGTCTCACTGACCGTGCACTTGCTGAGTCCATTGCGCTTAAGGGTTACACGGCGGGTCGCTCCGAGGCGCACCAGTTGAAAGTACGTCCCGTGGTTGGAATGGATCCCAACAAAAAATCCCTGGCTGTTGCTGAAGATTTCAAGTTGGGCGATCGATTGTCTTTCTGTACTCGCGATGAAAATTCTGCGCGGGTCGATTTAACCAGAATGTGTGCAGAACTGCGCGAAGATCTCGACGCGCCGGCACCCAAACTCAACGAACTTCAAGCCGCTGGTTTTTCTGGAATCCATTCTCAGCGCAAACCTCGCGGCGCGGTGTACATTGCCTGCAATGGTCGTGGCGCGGCATTGTTCGGCCTGCAAGGCGTTGAGCAGCAAATTGTGCGAGAGCAATTGGGGGACATTCCCCTGATTGGTTTTTCAGCCAACGGCGAAATTTTCCGTGGTGCTTTGTACGGTTACACCGGTGTGCTGGCTTTATTTTTCTAAATTTGATTATTGACATGAATATTTTGATACTCGCAGCAGGCAAGGGCACCCGCATGAAGTCAGCCTTGCCCAAGGTGTTGCACCCGGTGGGTGGCCAGTCCATGTTGGGCCGGGTGGTGGGTACCGCTTTGCAATTTGAAAACCCACATGTGGTGGTCGTGGTTGGGCACGGTGCCCAAGCGGTTCAGCAGCATTTGTCTCACCAATCAGGCATTCTGTTCGCCTCTCAGTCAGATCAACTGGGTACAGGTCATGCGGTTCAATGTGCAATCCCGGCCTTGGCTGATCATCCTGTTACCCTGATTTTGTATGGTGACGTCCCCCTTATTCAATTCGAATCTTTGCAGCCCTTGGTTCAGGCCGCGAAAGCCGGGCAGATGGGCTTGATGACCTTGCATATGCCCAACCCAAACGGTTACGGCCGCATTATTCGCGATACCGAAGGTGCAGTGGTTGGCATAGTCGAACAAAAAGACGCAACTCCCTCGCAGCTCACTATCACCGAAGTCAACACCGGCATTCTTGCTTGCCCCACCGCGCAGTTAAAAAACTGGGTAGGCAAACTGAGTAACAACAACGCGCAAGGCGAGTATTACCTCACCGACATCATCGCGATGGCACATGAAGATGGGCTGCTGGTGCGCACCTGTCAGCCCACGCACAGTTGGGAAGTGTCGGGCGTCAATTCCCGAGTTCAACAGGCCGAGCTTGAGCGTATCTGGCAACTTCATCAGGCTGAAAAATTAATGATCGAAGGTGTGCAGCTGCTCGATCCCGCCCGGATCGATTTGCGCGGCACGCTGCACTGTGGCGCAGATGTATCCATCGATGTTGGCTGTGTGTTTCAAGGTCAGGTCACCTTGGGCGATGGGGTGTCCGTCGGCCCATATTGCGTGCTCAACAACGTCAGTATTGCGGCGGGTACCCGTATCGAAGCCTATTCCCATCTCACCGATGCCACCGTGGGCGAAAAGGCGGTCATTGGTCCCTACGCGCGTCTGCGCCCTGGTGCCAAATTGGGCAATGAAGTGCACATTGGAAACTTTGTCGAAGTCAAAAATGCCAGCATTGCCAACCAGTCCAAAGCCAATCACCTGGCCTACATTGGCGACGCACAAATTGGTGAACGGGTGAATGTGGGTGCAGGCACCATTACCTGCAATTACGATGGTGCCAACAAGCACCTCACGATCATCGAAGACGATGTTTTTATCGGCTCAGATACCCAATTGGTCGCACCCGTGACGGTGAAGAAGGGTGCCACCCTCGGCGCGGGAACCACCCTCACGAAAGACGCGCCCGAGAATGCACTTACCGTGTCACGTGCCAAACAAATCACGATCACGGGCTGGAAACGCCCGGCCAAATCAACCAAAAAATAAAGGAATACCTCACACCATGTGCGGAATCGTCGGCGTACTCTCAAAAACCAACAGCGTGCCAGTGTTGATTGATGGCCTGAAGAAACTTGAATACCGCGGATACGACTCAGCCGGGCTGGCCATTCAGTCCGATCTCGATCATTCCATTCACCGTGCGCGCAGCGTGGGTCGTGTGGTTGAGCTCGACTCCAGTACCAAAACCCTGAGTGCACGAATGGGCATTGCTCACACCCGTTGGGCTACACATGGTGTGCCCAGTGAGCGCAACGCACACCCTCACATCAGTGAAGGGCGGGGTGTTTCGGTCAGCGTGGTTCACAACGGTATTATTGAAAACCACGAGGAAATCCGCAAGGCGCTGACTGCTGAAGGCTACGTTTTTCAGTCCGACACCGACACCGAGGTCATCGCCCACCTCACCCACAAGCATTTGGTTCAGGGGCTTGAGTTGATGGCAGCCGTGCAGGCCACAGTAAAAAAGCTGGAAGGTGCTTTTGCCATCGCGGTTATTTGTAACACAGCACCGCTGACCTTGCTGGCTTCCAAGAAAGGTGCACCTCTCTTGGTGGGGCATGGCGAAGGTGAATACTTTTTGGCTTCCGATGCTTCGGCACTCGTGGCCTACACCAAGCAAATTACCTACCTGGAAGAAAACGACGTGGTGCAGTTGCACACCACTGGGGTTTCATTCTTTGATGGCGCAGGTCTTCAGGTTGAGCGGCCCATCATCGAAAGTCAGCTTTCGGCTGATGCCGTGGAACTGGGCCCCTACGCCCACTACATGCAAAAGGAAATTTACGAACAGCCTGGCGCAATCGCAGCCACGCTGGAAATGGTCAGCAATGCATCTGCCGTAAAACCAGAACTGTTTGGCGCAGAGGCTGGCAATATTCTACCGGGCATTCAGCAAGTGCTTATTCTGGCGTGCGGCACCAGCTACCATGCTGCGCTGGTTGCGCGCTATTGGCTCGAATCGATTGCCGCCTTGCCGACCAATGTTGAAATCGCAAGCGAATACCGCTATCGCACCAGCGTCAGTCTGCCTAACACATTGGTGATCACCATTTCGCAATCGGGTGAAACAGCTGACACCCTTGCTGCGCTAGAGCACGCCAAGTCTCAGGGCATGGTTAATGCCCTGTCCATTTGCAACGTACCTGAATCTGCACTCATTCGCGCCAGCAAGCTGAAGTTTTTAACACGTGCAGGCCCTGAAATCGGTGTGGCTTCAACCAAGGCATTCACCACGCAACTGGCTGCGCTTTTCACTTTCACGCTGGTCATGGCCAAGCTGCGTGGAAAACTCACCGCCGAGCAAGAAAAAACCTTACTCACGCAACTGCGTCATTTGCCCTCGGCCATGCAAAACATTCTGGCACTCGAGCCTGAAATCAAGGCCTTGGCTGCCAGTTTTGCAGAGAAGCGCCATGCGCTCTTTTTGGGGCGTGGCGTGCACTATCCCATTGCCATGGAAGGCGCGTTGAAGCTGAAGGAAATCAGCTACATTCATGCTGAGGCTTACGCTGCTGGTGAATTGAAGCACGGCCCCTTGGCCCTTGTCGATGCCGACATGCCAGTGGTTGCCGTAGCCCCCAAAGACACTTTGATCGAAAAGTTGAAGTCAAATTTGCAGGAAGTTCGCGCACGTGGCGGTGAGTTGTATATTTTTGCTGACCGAGACACAAAGATCGAAAAAGCCGACGGTGTGCACGTGATCAATTTGCTTGATCACGCAGGGCACTTGTCCCCGATTTTGCACACCTTGCCCTTGCAGTTGTTGTCCTATCATGTCGCCTTGGTCAAGGGTACCGATGTGGACAAACCTCGAAACCTCGCGAAGTCCGTCACCGTCGAGTAAGCGACTCTGCTTCTTCGGCCTTGAATTTTTTCAAGGCCTGTTCCGAGCCTTGCATTCGACTTAAACCTTCGGCCACCCGGTGAAACAATCCGGGTGCCAGTACCAACGGCGCAATCGTCTTGGGCGCAATAATTTTACGCTGACGCTTCTCAATACCTCGGTACATGGCATCAATCACCTGCTCTGGTTCAATCGCACCAAAAGCACCCTTGTGCCCTCCCCAAAGCACGCCCGCATTCACTTCCTGAATCATGGCCGTATTGGTAAAGGTGGGGTGTACACAACCCACGTCAATGCCGTCCAATGCCAGCTCTTGGCGGGCCACATCCGCCAGCGCCTCAACTGCGGCTTTGGATGCTGCATAATGCCCCATTAAAGGCGTGTGAATTGCGGCAGCCAGAGATGAGATCACCTGCAAGTAACCTTTGGTCTCGCGCAGGTAAGGAATGGCAGCGCGAATGGTGTTGAATGCACCATTTACATTCACCTGCATCACCGCGTCAAAGTCAGCAGGGTTCATGTGCTCAATCGAGCCCATTTTCAAGATTCCGGCGTTCACCACGACTACATCAATCCTGCCAAAGCGCTCTTTGCACTCTGCCATCGCAAGCTCAAGATCAGCAGGCTTGCACACATTGGCCTGGCAGCCAGCAATTCCCTCTCCGCCCAAAGTTTCAACTTGCGCAAACACCGCCTCAGCGTTCAAGTCCACAATAAAGGCTTTGCCCCCTTTGCTGATCACTTTTGCAGCCAAGCCCGCACCAAGACCCCGAGCGCCACCCGTAATAAACACCACTTTGTTTTTCATATTCAATTCCAGAATGTCAATCAAAGGTTTTCAATAAATTCGATACAATCTGCAGCAAAGCGGTCAGGCGCTTCCTCCATCGGAATGTGGCCCACCTCTCGGTACACCTTCAGTTCCGAGTGCGGAATATCCCGATTGAATCGGCCTGCCATTTCAATGCTCACCCATCGGTCGTCACCGCCCCACACAATCAATGTTTTGCACCGAATCTCAGGCAAACGTTCCGAGCCTAGTTCTCCGTCGGTGAACACACCGACCATATGCCCCACAGCGCTTCGGTTCGGTTTGTGCATGAACAGCTCCAGGTACCTTTCAAGCACTTCTTTTTTCAGTTTACTTTTGTCGCCATATACATCACGCACGGCCATTCGCAGCAAAAATGCGGGCACTGCGTGTCGCGTCAGCCAGGCAATTGGTTTGATCGTAAACAGGGTGATGTAAATCGGCAGCGGTTGTTGATATCCAACAGCATCAGAAATGATCAAGCCACGCACCCGCTCCGGGTGTCTTTGCGCCTGGTCCCAACTTAAAAAACCACCAAATGAATTGCCGATCATCACGCATTTTTTAATCTGCAACTCGTCCAGTACCGCATCTACAAACTGCTGATAGAAAGCCACGTCCATTTTCCGAACGCAGCCTTGTTGGTCGAGCGCAGGCCCAGTCAAACCGAATGGTGGTAAATCGAATCGAATAATCCTGAATTGTTTGCTCATCTGCGCACACACATCACTCCATGTGTGCAGGCTGGCAGCAAAGCCGTGAATCATGACCACATCAGGCCCACTCCCCTCAATACTCAGATGCACTTTCAGCCCCATACAGTCCAGGAAAATAGATGTGGGCAAGGCATGTTTCTCGATTAGCGTCCTTCTGTCTGGGCCAGCCCATCCGAATTCATTCAGCAATCTGTTCACGCGATGTCTCCTGCGGTTTTCGTTCAATACAGTGTAGAAGCCCCACGTGCTGCTCGAACTTGATTACAATCAACGGTAGTTGATATTTCCGGACAAATCCTGCTCCAATGCAAGCTCGCCGAACTGTTGCCAGTGTAAAAATTCTGAGTGAGCTAGGCGTAAGGCTTGGCTCTACCCGCAGCGCGCTTCTCATGGGTTCCTCGATTTTGCCGGCCCAGCTGGATGATCCCCATCTCGAAATCGATCCTGATCAAGAGTTGCAGGTGATCCACAATCTGGTGCGCCTGCATGGCAAAGTACCCGGGCTTGGGCTAATGGCCGGCGCTGAATATCACCTGACCACCTACGGTATTTGGGGCTATGCACTCATCACCAGCCCAACCTTCAGACAGGCCGTCGAACTCGGTTTGCGCTATCTCGATCTCACGTTTGCATTTTCAAAAGTCGAATTGGTGCTGGGCAACGGCCTGGCATCCATGATCCTGTCGGTCGATCATTTGCCCCCGGCAGTGCGTTCATTTGTGGCTGAGCGCGATTGCTCTGCCATTCAGGTTTTGCAGCGAGAATTGTTTGGCGTCAGCTTGCCTTTGCGCGTTGTTGAATTCGCATTTGCACCCAATGCGCCCATGGCTCAATACGAAGCCATGTTTGGCTGTATTCCGCAGTTCAATGCCGCAGTTAACAGGGCCACATTCGACGATCAGTGGCTTAATTTGCCTTTGCCCAAAGCCAACGAGCACAGTGCCCGTTTCTGCGAGACTCAGCTTGAGAATCTGCTGTCACGCCGAATGCAGCGGGGCGGCGTGTCCGCCTGGTTGCGCAACAAATTGCTGGCTGACTTGTCGTCTTCCCCGAGCCTCGCGCAAATAGCCACCGATCACTTCATGACAGAGCGCACCTTGCGAAGGCGTCTGACCGACGAGGGTACCAGCTATCGCGATCTGCTGGCCGAAGTTCGTCAAACCATGGCCGAGGAACTGCTCAGTTCTACAGGGCTCAGTGTGTCTGAGGTTTCTGCCCGGCTCGGCTACTCGTCGCCCTCAGCCTTTATCCATGCTTTTCAGAAATGGCACAATTGTTCACCTCGCCAGTTTCTGGATGCTCGATCGAAGCAGATAGAGCGCCACCAGTCCGGGAATGGCAGCCACGGTTGAGAACACAAAAAAGTCGCTCCATCCATAGGCCGCCACCACATACCCGGCAGGGGCAGCCAGGTAAACCCGTCCCATAGCCGCTAACGATGAAAGCAAAGCGTATTGTGTTGCTGAGAATTCCTTGCTGCACAGGCTGGTCAACAAGCCAACAAAAGCAGCGGTTCCCATACCCCCACACAGGTTCTCAACAAATACGGCACTGCCCATGGCCCAAATATTCGGTTCGATGAGCGACAACGCCCAAAATGACAAATTTGAAACCGCCTGAAATATTCCAAACAACATCAGCGAGCCATAGAGACCCATCCGTGTCATCAATGCGCCCCCCAGAAATGCGCCCAACAGTGTGGCGATCAGGCTCACCGTCTTGTTCACGGCACCCACTTCGGTCAATGTAAAACCCAATCCCTTGAGCAGAAATGCAGTGGTCAATGAACCCGCAAACGCATCTCCCACCTTGTAAAGCACAATCAACAGCAAAATCCAGATCGCCGCTTCTTTGCTCATGAAGTTGCCTGTCGACTCCCTCACAATGTCAAACAGTTTTCTTTTCGAAGCTCGCCTGGCCAGGTCCTCGGGTGTGTCGGCGGTGGGGCTTAAAGCAGTTATCACAGCGCAGGCGGCAATCAGCCCCGCCATCAACAGGTAGGTGCCAGTCCAGCCCAGGTACTCGCCAGCCAGTATCAATGCCAGTCCGCCTGAAACCAACATGGCTACCCGATAACCTGTTACGTAGTAAGCAGCGCCAAGACCGCGTTCAGGAGCGGGAAGCAGGTCCGTGCGGTAGGCATCAATCGCCATGTCCTGCGTCGATGAACAAAAGGCAATGGCCACGGCAACTGTAGCCACTGTCCAGGCAGAATGTGCGTCCACAAATGCCATGGCGGCAATCAGGCCGGCACAGGCCAATTGCATCAGCGCAATCCAGCCACGCCTTTGGTCAAAAAACCCAGGCTTCAAGTAATCGAGAAAGGGCGACCACAAAAATTTGTAGGTGTAAGGAAATCCCACCACCGCGTACAAACCGATGGTTTTAATGTCCACATTCTCGACTGCCAGCCAGGCTTGAAGGGTGCTTCCTGTCAGGGCCAGGGGTAGTCCACTCGAAAAACCAAGAATTAATATACAAATAAGACGGAAAGGGGGCATGAGGTGTTGACGTTGTTTAAAAAAGCATCCATAATCCGGGGTTCTCTTTTGGAGAGATGCCCGAGTGGCTAAAGGGGGCAGACTGTAAATCTGTTGGCTTACGCCTACGTTGGTTCGAATCCAACTCTCTCCACCAAGAATTCAAGCAGTTTAACCGAGTGCGCCCTTGAAAAGGGGCGTGCAAGGTGTGCGGGTGTAGCTCAATGGTAGAGCTGAAGCCTTCCAAGCTTAAGACGAGGGTTCGATTCCCTTCACCCGCTCCAGGCTTTAATAGAAAGTTGCTCATGTGGCTCAGTGGTAGAGCACTCCCTTGGTAAGGGAGAGGTCGGCAGTTCGATCCTGCCCATGAGCACCATACCGTTATAACCGCACTCCTTTGTTGGGTGCCCGCACCGAGGTCGTCATGGCAAAAGAAAAGTTTGAGCGTAAGAAGCCACACGTAAACGTTGGAACGATTGGTCACGTGGACCATGGCAAGACAACATTGACAGCGGCGATCACAACAGTATTGGCGCGTTTGAGCGGCCATGGTGAAGCCAAGGGCTACGACCAGATTGATGCGGCGCCGGAAGAGAAAGCGCGCGGCATTACGATTAACACGGCACACGTGGAGTATGAAACCGATGCGCGTCACTATGCGCACGTGGACTGTCCCGGTCACGCCGACTATGTGAAGAACATGATTACCGGCGCGGCGCAGATGGACGGCGCGATTCTGGTGTGTTCAGCAGCAGACGGCCCCATGCCCCAGACCCGCGAGCACATTTTGTTGGCCCGTCAGGTTGGCGTGCCTTACATCATCGTGTTCCTGAACAAGTGCGACATGGTGGACGACGAAGAGTTGTTGGAACTGGTGGAAATGGAAGTGCGCGAGTTGTTGTCTTCCTATGACTTCCCTGGCGACGACGTACCTATCGTAAAAGGTTCGGCCAAGCTGGCGTTGGAAGGCGACACGGGTGAGCTGGGCGAAGGCGCGATCAAGCAGTTGGCGCAGGCGCTGGACACATACATTCCAACACCTGAGCGAGCCATTGACGGCGCGTTCCTGATGCCAATCGAAGACGTGTTCTCAATCTCCGGTCGTGGCACTGTGGTAACAGGCCGTATCGAGCGCGGTATCGTGAAGGTTGGTGAAGAAATCGAAATCGTGGGTATCAAGGACACAGTCAAGACCATTTGTACCGGCGTGGAGATGTTCCGCAAGTTGCTGGATCAGGGTCAGGCGGGTGACAACGTGGGTGTATTGCTGCGTGGTACCAAGCGTGAAGACGTGGAGCGTGGTCAGGTATTGGCCAAGCCCGGTACGATCAAGCCGCACACAGGCTTTAGCGCCGAGGTGTACGTGTTGAGCAAAGAAGAAGGTGGTCGTCACACGCCATTCTTTAATAACTACCGTCCTCAGTTCTACTTCCGTACAACCGACGTGACAGGCTCGATCAGCTTGCCGGCGGACAAGGAAATGGTACTGCCAGGCGATAACGTGTCGATCAATGTTGAGTTGATTGCCCCAATCGCGATGGAAGAAGGTCTGCGTTTCGCGATTCGCGAAGGCGGGCGTACGGTAGGTGCTGGCGTAGTTGCCAAAATCACCAAGTAATATTCGAGTTTTTTAGGGCAATAGCTCAATTGGCAGAGCGTCGGTCTCCAAAACCGAAGGTTGTGGGTTCGATTCCCTCTTGCCCTGCCAAATTTGGTAGGACCGTCGCCGCTGAAGCGATTCAGCGGCGGCTTACATTTTAAGAATATGGCACAAAACGACATTCAAACAGTATCTACAGGGCAGGACAAGCTGATGCTTGTGCTGGCGATTGCCTTTGCAATCGGTGGCGCGGTGGCTTATCAGGTTTTGTCAGCAGAAGATTTCTTCATTCGCCTTGGCGTTGTCTTGTTGGGTGTTGTTCTGGCGATTGGCAGTTTTCTGCTCTCTCAAACCGGCAAGCGGTTTGTGGGTTTCGCCAAAGATTCCGTAAACGAAGCCAAGCGTGTTGTTTGGCCCACCCGCAAAGAAGGGATGCAAATGACCGGTGTGGTTTTTGTGTTCGTGTTGATCATGTCGATCTATCTTCTTTTGGTGGATAAAACGCTTGAGTGGGTGTTCTACGATCTGATTTTAGGGTGGACAATATAATGTCAAAACGCTGGTACGTGGTGCACGCCTACTCGGGACTTGAGAAGAGTGTGCAGCGAGCACTGCAGGAGCGCATTGACCGTTCCGAGTTTTCGGACTTGTTTGGCCAAATCCTGGTTCCCTCTGAAGAAGTGGTTGAAATTAAGGGTGGCCAAAAATCGATTTCCGAGCGCCGTTTCTTCCCGGGTTATGTGTTGGTTGAAATGGAAATGACTGACGATTCCTGGCATTTGGTCAAAAACACCCCGAAAGTCACAGGTTTTGTGGGTGGTACGGGTAATCGCCCCACGCCGATTTCTCAGAAAGAAGTCGACAAAATCATGCAGCAAATGCAAGAGGGTGCAGAGAAGCCCAGGCCGAAAGTGCTTTACGAAGTGGGCGAAATGGTTCGTGTCAAAGAGGGCCCATTTGCCGATTTCAATGGCAACGTTGAAGAAATTAATTACGAGAAAAGCAAGCTTCGTGTGTCTGTCACCATTTTTGGTCGTGCTACACCCGTTGAGCTGGATTTTCATCAGGTCGAAAAAGTCTGATCTGAAGGTAGTAAGCTTTCCCGCCGCCTGTATTTGATTGCTGACAGGGTGCACGGTAATTCAAGCAATAAGAGGAGCGGCTCAGCGCTGCGTTTGAACTCACGGAGAAATTTCAATGGCCAAGAAAATCATTGGCTTTATCAAGCTGCAAGTGCCGGCTGGTAAGGCAAACCCATCCCCACCCATCGGCCCAGCACTGGGTCAGCGTGGTCTGAACATCATGGAATTCTGTAAAGCATTCAATGCCCAAACACAGGGCATGGAACCAGGCTTGCCAATTCCAGTGGTGATTACCGCTTTCGCAGACAAGTCCTTCACGTTCATCATGAAGACGCCCCCTGCGACCGTGTTGATCAAAAAAGCAGCAAAAATCACGAAAGGTTCGCCCCGTCCTCATTTGGACAAGGTTGGCAAGATCACTCGTGAGCAAGCTGAAGAAATTGCAAAAACAAAAATGCCTGACTTGACCGCTGCTGACATGGATGCTGCTGTACGCACCATCGCTGGTTCAGCCCGCAGCATGGGCATTGTGGTGGAGGGTCTATAAATGGCTAAGTTGTCTAAACGCACTCAAGCATTGCGCGCAAAAATTGATCGCAATGCCGTATACCCTGTTGATCAGGCCTTGGGCTTGATCAAGGAAACTGCAACCGCAAAGTTTGATGAGTCTGTTGACGCAGCCATTCAGTTGGGCGTTGATGCACGTAAATCAGATCAGGTCGTTCGTGGTTCAGTGGTTCTGCCGGCTGGTACTGGTAAAACAGTGCGCGTTGCTGTGTTTGCCCAAGGAGCCAAAGCAGAGGAAGCCAAGGCCGCTGGTGCTGACATCGTGGGCATGGACGATCTTGCCGCTGAAGTCAAAGCTGGCAACATGAACTTCGACGTCGTCATTGCTTCCCCTGACACCATGCGCATTGTGGGTACCTTGGGTCAAATCCTCGGTCCACGTGGCCTGATGCCAAACCCGAAGGTGGGTACCGTGACTCCTGATGTGGCTACAGCGGTTAAAAACGCCAAGGCAGGTCAAGTGCAGTTCCGTACCGACAAGGCTGGCATTATTCACTGCACAATTGGGCGCGCCTCTTTTGATGTTGAAAAGCTGAAGTCCAACCTGTCTGCTTTGCTGGACGCGTTGAACAAATCCAAGCCAGCATCGTCCAAGGGTGTGTACCTGAGAAAGATTGCCGTATCCAGCACCATGGGTGGTGGTGTACGCGTTGACCAAACATCCGTGTTGGGTCAATAAAGAACTTTGGGCTGTGGGTTCCTGATTCGTCAGGGCTCACAGGTTGTCAAAGACCGTTGGAAACTGAGGGTTCGTAGTTTAGGCCTGATTTTTTAAAAAACCATCCAACCTAGATGGCGGTCCCGAGTAAAAGTAATGAATGTATGTTCAAAGCTTGATTTCGGTCGCCTGTTTTAAACAGTGCAATAAGCGCTTCTTTTTGGAGAAAGACCGTGGCATTGAATCGCCAAGAAAAAGCAGCAGTCATTGAAGAGATCACTGGTCAACTGGCCAGCGCTCAAGCTGTGGTTGTTGCTGAATATCGTGGTCTGTCTGTAGAAAGTGTGACGCAGCTCCGCAAGGATGCTCGTGCAGCAGGTGTTTATTTGCGTGTTCTGAAGAACACTTTGGCAAAGCGAGCCATTGCCGGTACAGCCTTCGAAGGTCTGTCCAGCAAAATGGCTGGCCCGCTGATTTACGGTATCAGTTCTGATCCCGTTGCAGCCGCCAAAGTGTTGGTCAATTTCGCGAAGACAAACGACAAGCTCGTTCTGACCGGCGGTGCGCTGCCCGGTCAGGTGATGGGTGTAGATGGTGTGAAGGCCCTGGCCACAATGCCAAGTCGTGATGAGCTTCTGTCGAAATTGCTGGGCACGATGCAAGCACCTATCGCGACATTCGTACGTACGCTCAACGAAGTACCTACGAAATTTGTTCGCGGTGTTGCTGCCGTTCGTGATCAGAAAGAATCGCAAGCTGCTTAACTTTTTTCAAGATAGCCGAATCAAACTTTTAACTGGAGAATACTCAAATGGCAACTAAAGCCGAAATCCTCGACGCCATCGCTGGCATGACCGTACTCGAACTGTCCGAACTGATCAAAGAAATGGAAGAGAAGTTTGGCGTTTCTGCCGCCGCCGCTGCTGTTGCAGTTGCTGCTGCCCCTGCTGCTGGTGGTGCTGCTGCCGCTGAAGAGAAAACAGAATTCGACGTAATTCTGACTGCAGCTGGCGAAAGCAAAGTAAACGTAATTAAGGTTGTTCGTGCACTGACAGGTCTCGGCCTGAAAGAAGCGAAAGACCTGGTTGACGGCGCGCCCAAAGCTGTTAAGGAAGGCGTTTCCAAAGCTGAAGCCGATGACGTCAAGAAGCAACTTGAAGAAGCTGGTGCAAAAGTCGACGTTAAGTAATGTCGGTTTTTGAAATGCCCGGGGGTTTTTGCCTCCGGGCTTTTTGCGCTTGAAAGAGCGATTACAAACCAGAGTGTGTTAAGCCATGTGTAGAACACATGCATATCGCTTAATCCGCTCGACATCAGGACAGAAAATATGTCTTACTCTGCCACCGAGAAAAAACGCATACGCAAAAGCTTTGCGAAACGGCCTCCAGTTTTGGATGTACCGTACCTTCTCACCACTCAACTTGACTCTTACACTGACTTTCTTCAATTGGGTCTCCCGGTTGAAAAACGTGCAGAACAAGGGTTACAGGCAGCATTTCAGTCTGTATTTCCAATTGTTTCGCACAACGGCTATGCACGCTTGGAATTTGTGCAGTACGCACTGGGCGAACCCGCTTTTGACGTCAAAGAATGTCAACAGCGTGGTCTGACCTTCTGCTCGCCCTTGCGGGCGCGCGTGCGCTTGGTGCTTCTGGATCGTGAGGCCAGCAAGCCCACCGTGAAAGAAGTCAAGGAGCAGGAAGTGTATATGGGTGAATTGCCACTCATGACACAGAATGGTTCCTTTGTGATCAATGGCACCGAACGCGTTATCGTGTCACAGTTGCACCGTTCACCTGGCGTGTTTTTCGAACACGACCGTGGTAAAACCCACAGCTCAGGCAAGTTGCTGTTCTCGGCCCGTATCATTCCTTATCGTGGCTCTTGGCTCGATTTCGAATTTGATCCCAAAGACATCCTGTATTTCCGTGTAGACCGTCGTCGCAAGATGCCAGTCACGATTTTGCTCAAAGCCATCGGCATGAACAACGAGCAAATCCTGTCCACCTTCTTTGAATTCGACCAGTTCGAAATCAAATCCGAAGGCGCATCCATGGATCTGGTCACTTCGCGTTTGAAAGGCGAAGTCGCAAAGTTTGACATCGTCGACAAAGCGGGCAAGGTTCTGGTTCAGAAAGACAAGCGTATCAATGCCAAGCACATTCGTGATATTGAAGCGGCTGGCTTGAAGAAAATTTCCGTGCCTGAAGATTTCCTGATTGGCCGCACCTTGGCCAAGAACATTGTTGATGGCAGCACTGGCGAAGTTGTGGCCTCTGCCAACGACGAAATCACCGAAGAAATCATGGGCAAAATCCGTGACGCAGGCGTGAAAGTGGTTGAAACCATCTTCACCAACGAACTGGATCACGGCGCTTACATTTCTCAAACGCTGCGCACTGACGAAACAGCAGACCAGACCGCGGCACGCGTTGCCATCTACCGCATGATGCGTCCAGGCGAGCCGCCCACGGAAGAAGCAGTTGAAATGCTGTTCAACCGACTGTTCTACAGCGAAGACTCCTACGATTTGTCTCGTGTGGGTCGCATGAAATTCAACCGCCGTGTTGGCCGTCCCGAAGTGGAAGGCGCCATGGTGCTTCAAGACGACGACATCTTGGCCGTAATCAAGATTCTCGTTGACTTGCGCAACGGCAACGGCGAAATCGATGACATCGATCACTTGGGTAACCGTCGAGTTCGTTGTGTCGGCGAATTGGCTGAAAACCAGTTCCGCGCAGGTTTGGTGCGTGTTGAGCGTGCCGTGAAAGAGCGTCTGGGGCAGGCTGAAGCCGAGAACCTGATGCCGCACGATCTGATCAACTCCAAGCCAATTTCTGCAGCAATCAAGGAGTTCTTTGGTTCTTCCCAATTGTCGCAGTTCATGGACCAAACCAACCCCTTGTCAGAAATCACGCACAAGCGTCGTGTTTCTGCTTTGGGCCCAGGCGGTTTGACCCGTGAGCGTGCCGGCTTTGAGGTTCGTGACGTACACACCACCCATTATGGTCGTGTGTGCCCAATCGAAACACCGGAAGGCCCAAACATTGGTTTGATCAACTCCATGGCGATGTTCGCTCGTTTGAACGAGTACGGGTTCCTTGAAACGCCTTATCGCAAAGTGGAAGGCGGTGTGGTGTCCGATGAAATCGTTTACCTGTCAGCGATTGAAGAAGGCCGTTTCGTGATCGCCCAGGCGAACGCGGAGATCGACGAGAAGAAGCGCTTGGTCGGTGACTTGGTTTCCTGTCGTGTGGCCGGTGAATTCGAATTGATGGATCCGTCCGGCGTTGAGCTGATGGACGTTGCACCAGGTCAAATCGTGTCTGTTGCCGCATCGCTCATTCCATTCCTGGAACACGACGATGCGAACCGTGCCTTGATGGGTGCCAACATGCAACGTCAGGCTGTGCCATGTTTGCGTCCTGAAAAGCCGTTTGCCGGTACTGGCATTGAGCGTACCGTGGCTGTCGACTCGGGCACAGTCATCGTGGCTGATCATGGTGGCGTGGTTGATTACGTGGACGCCAACCGAATTGTTATTCGTGTGAATGACAATGAAGTGGAATCGGGTTCAGTCGGTGTTGATATCTACAACCTGACCAAGTACACACGTTCAAACCAGAACACCAACATCAACCAACGCCCCATCGTGAACAAGGGCGACATCATTGCCAAAGGCGATGTAATCGCCGACGGCGCGTCGACTGACCTGGGCGAATTGGCCTTGGGTCAGAACATGCTGGTCGCTTTCATGCCCTGGAACGGTTACAACTTCGAAGATTCAATCTTGATCTCCGAGCGTGTTGTCGCAGAAGACCGCTACACCTCGATTCACATCGAAGAATTGTCAGTGGTTGCTCGCGACACCAAGTTGGGTTCCGAAGAAATTACACGCGATATTTCCAATTTGTCCGAAGCTCAGTTGTCACGTCTGGATGAGTCCGGCATCGTGTACATCGGTGCGGAAGTACAAGCTGGTGACGTCATGGTTGGTAAGGTCACGCCGAAAGGCGAAACCCAGCTTACGCCGGAAGAAAAACTGCTGCGCGCCATTTTCGGTGAAAAAGCATCCGACGTGAAAGACACCTCCCTGCGCGTGCCTTCCGGTATGACAGGTACGGTGATCGACGTTCAGGTATTCACCCGTGAAGGCATCGTTCGCGACAAGCGGGCACAGTCCATCATTGATGACGAGCTGAAGCGTTATCGCCTCGACCTGAACGACCAGATGCGTATTGTTGAGGCCGATGCTTTCAGCCGTATCGAGCGTTTCCTGATCGGTAAGGTCGCCAACGGCGGTCCTGCCAAGTTGGCCAAAGGCAGCAAGATCACTGCTGAATACTTAAAGGAAGTGGATCACCATCACTGGTTCGACATTCGCTTGGCAGAAGAAGAAGCCGCTGGACAGCTCGAAACACTGAAAAAATCGATCGAAGACAAGCGTCATCAGTTCGATTTGGCCTTTGAAGAAAAGCGCAAGAAATTGACGCAAGGTGATGAACTGCCACCAGGTGTTTTGAAAATGGTCAAGGTGTACCTGGCCGTCAAGCGCCGCTTGCAGCCTGGTGACAAAATGGCTGGCCGTCACGGTAACAAGGGTGTGGTTTCCAAGATCGTTCCTGTGGAAGACCTGCCGCACATGGCTGATGGTCGTCCCGTCGACATCGTATTGAACCCGCTAGGTGTTCCTTCACGTATGAACGTGGGTCAAATTCTGGAAACCCACCTGGGTTGGGCTGCCAAGGGCATTGGCGATCGCATCAATGAAATGCTGCGTGAACAGAATGCAGTGGCGCGTCTGCGTGAATACCTGCACAAGGTGTACAACGGCACAGGCACCACTGTTGATCTCGATTCCCTGACTGATCAGGAAATCATCAACATGGGCAAGAACCTGACCAAGGGCATGCCTTTCGCCACGCCCGTATTCGATGGCGCGAACGAAGAAGACATTCTGGAAATGCTTCGCTTGGCTTACCCCGACGAAGACCCGCGTATGCAAGCCTTGGGCTTTAACGATTCAAAAACCCAGGTGACCCTCTATGACGGTCGCACAGGCGACGCATTTGACCGCAAGGTTACCGTTGGCTACAAGCATGTGCTGAAACTGCACCACTTGGTCGACGACAAGATGCATGCCCGGTCAACAGGACCATACTCTTTGGTCACGCAGCAACCACTGGGCGGTAAAGCCCAGTTTGGTGGTCAGCGTTTCGGTGAGATGGAAGTGTGGGCTTTGGAAGCTTATGGCGCGTCGTACGTACTTCAGGAAATGTTGACTGTGAAGTCAGACGACGTGAATGGTCGTACGAAGGTGTATGAGAATTTGGTCAAAGGTGATCACACGATTGATGCCGGTATGCCGGAATCTTTCAACGTACTCGTGAAAGAAATCCGCTCACTCGGTATTGATATTGATCTGGACCGTAATTGATCGGTCGCGACGGAGGTATTTAAATGAAAGCTTTATTAGATCTGTTTAAACAGGTCCAGCAAGACGAGCAATTCGACGCAATCAAGATTGCGATCGCTTCGCCCGACAAAATCCGCTCGTGGTCTTTCGGTGAAGTCAAAAAACCAGAAACCATTAACTATCGCACCTTCAAGCCCGAGCGCGATGGTCTGTTTTGTGCCAAGATTTTTGGCCCAATCAAAGACTATGAATGCTTGTGCGGCAAGTACAAGCGCCTGAAGCACCGTGGTGTTATCTGCGAAAAGTGCGGTGTTGAAGTCACCCTGGCCAAAGTGCGCCGTGAGCGTATGGGTCACATCGACTTGGCCTCGCCCGTTGCGCACATCTGGTTCCTGAAGTCACTGCCATCTCGTTTGGGCATGGTGCTGGACATGACCCTGCGGGACATCGAACGCGTGTTGTACTTCGAAGGTTTCGTGGTTGTTGAGCCCGGTATGACGCCGCTGAAACGCGCGCAGTTATTGACCGAAGAAGATTACCTCGCCAAGCAGGAAGAGTACGGTGATGACTTCGTCGCGTTCATGGGTGCTGAAGGCATCAAGGAACTGCTGAAGTCTATCGATATCGATCGCGAAGTCACCACACTGCGCGACGAGTTGGGTACCACCAATTCCGAAGCCAAGATCAAGAAAATCGCCAAGCGCCTTAAAGTGCTGGAAGGTTTCCAAAAGTCTGGCATCAAGCCCGAGTGGATGATTCTGGAAGTACTACCCGTGCTTCCACCCGAATTGCGTCCATTGGTTCCGCTGGATGGCGGCCGCTTTGCGACATCCGACCTGAACGATCTATACCGTCGCGTGATCAACCGCAACAACCGCTTGAAGCGTTTGCTGGAACTGAATGCCCCTGACATCATCGTGCGCAATGAAAAGCGCATGTTGCAGGAAGCCGTTGATTCATTGCTCGACAATGGTCGTCGCGGCAAGGCCATGACTGGTGCCAACAAGCGCCCATTGAAGTCATTGGCCGACATGATTAAAGGCAAGGGCGGTCGTTTCCGTCAAAACTTGCTTGGCAAGCGCGTGGACTATTCCGGTCGTTCCGTGATCGTGGTGGGCCCACAGCTAAAACTGCACCAGTGTGGTTTGCCAAAACTGATGGCGCTCGAATTGTTCAAGCCTTTCATTTTCAACCGCTTGGAAGTGATGGGCATTGCAACCACCATCAAGCAAGCCAAGAAGTTTGTTGAAAACCAGGAACCCATCGTATGGGACATTCTGGAAGAAGTGATTCGCGAGCATCCGGTCATGTTGAACCGTGCGCCAACACTTCACCGCTTGGGTATTCAGGCCTTCGAGCCCGTGCTGATTGAAGGCAAGGCCATTCAATTGCACCCGCTGGTTTGCGCTGCGTTTAACGCCGACTTTGACGGTGACCAAATGGCGGTTCACGTGCCTTTGTCTCTGGAAGCCCAGATCGAAGCACGTACGCTGATGCTGGCCTCCAACAACGTATTGTTCCCGGCCAACGGCGATCCTTCTATTGTTCCTTCACAAGACATCGTGTTGGGTTTGTATTACACCACCCGTGACCGGGTGAATGGTCGCAATGAAGGCATCATGTTCTCCGACGTCAGCGAGGCAAACCGCGCTTACGACAACAAAGAAGTTGAACTGGCCACTCGCGTGACTGTTCGGATCACCGAATACGATGTGAACAAGGAAACTGGTGAAAAAACATCCAAGCGCACGCGTTATGAAACAACGGTAGGTCGTGCCTTGCTGTCTGAAATTCTGCCTCCAGGTCTGCCTTTCTCCTTCATTGATCGTCCTTTGAAGAAGAAAGAAATTTCCCGCTTGATTAACGCGTCTTTCCGTCGCTGTGGTCTGCGTGAAACAGTTATTTTTGCAGACAAGCTGATGCAGTTTGGTTTCCGCATGGCGACCCGTGGCGGCATTTCTATTGCGATGGGCGACATGGTAGTTCCGGCCCAGAAGCAGGTCATCATCGCTGCCGCTGAAGCCGAAGTGAAAGAAATCCAATCCCAGTACACATCCGGTCTGGTGACTCAGGGTGAGCGTTACAACAAGGTTGTTGATATCTGGGGCCGAGCAGGCGACCAGGTGGGCAAGGCCATGATGGAACAGCTGGCCACCGAGCCTGTAATTGACCGCAACGGAAATGAAGTTCGTCAGGAGTCGTTCAACGCGATTTACATGATGGCCGACTCCGGTGCCCGTGGTTCTGCTGCGCAGATCCGTCAGTTGGCGGGTATGCGTGGTCTGATGGCCAAGCCAGACGGCTCAATCATTGAAACGCCGATCATCGCGAACTTCCGCGAAGGTCTGAACGTGTTGCAGTACTTCATTTCAACACACGGCGCTCGTAAAGGCTTGGCCGATACGGCCTTGAAAACCGCGAACTCCGGTTACCTCACGCGTCGTCTTGTTGATGTGACTCAAGACTTGGTCGTGGTGGAAGACGATTGTGGTACCTCCAACGGCGTGGCCATGAAAGCCCTGGTTGAAGGTGGTGAAGTCATTGAAGCATTGCGCGATCGTATTTTGGGTCGGGTTGTGGTGTCTGATGTGGTTAATCCCGAAACCCAGGAAACTGTGTTTGAAGTGGGCAAGTTGCTAGACGAAGACGCGGTTGAGTTGATCGATCACCTGGGTATCGACGAGGTGCGTGTGCGCACGCCGCTGTCTTGCGAGACACGTTACGGTCTGTGTGCCAAGTGTTACGGCCGTGACTTGGGCCGCGGTTACCTGGTCAACAACGGTGAGGCTGTTGGTGTTATTGCAGCGCAGTCCATCGGCGAGCCAGGTACACAGTTGACCATGCGTACGTTCCACATTGGTGGTGCTGCGTCACGTGCTGCGGTAGTGTCCAGTATTGAGGCCAAATCAAACGGCGTAATCCGTTTCACCGCCACCATGCGTTATGTGACCAACGGCAAGGGCGAGCAAATCGTGATTTCCCGCTCTGGCGAAGTGCTGATCACTGACGACTTTGGCCGCGAGCGTGAGCGTCACAAGGTACCTTACGGTGCCACATTGGCCGTGCTGGATGGTAACCAGGTCAAAGCTGGCGCGATGTTGGCAACCTGGGATCCTTTGACTCGCCCAATCGTGACCGAATACGCCGGTAAAATCCGCTTCGAGAATATCGAAGAGGGTGCAACCGTAGCCAAGCAGATCGACGATGTGACCGGTTTGTCTACCCTGGTTGTTATTGATGCGAAGCGTCGTACGGCCGGTAGCAAGGGAGAGCGTCCACAGGTGAAGTTGATCGACCCGCAGGGCAACGAAGTCAAGATCGCTGGTTCTGATCATTCTGTAAACATCAGCTTCCCGGTTGGCGCGCTTATTACAGTGCGCGACAACCAAGATGTGTCAGTGGGTGAAGTTTTGGCGCGTATTCCTCAGGAAAGCCAAAAAACTCGGGACATTACCGGTGGTCTGCCACGCGTGGCCGAGCTGTTTGAAGCCCGTTCGCCCAAAGATGCCGGCATGTTGGCCGAAGTCACGGGTACGGTTTCTTTCGGTAAAGACACCAAGGGCAAGCAGCGTCTGGTCATTACCGACCTTGACGGTGTGTCTCACGAGTTCTTGATTCCCAAGGACAAGCACGTGCTTGTGCATGACGGTCAGGTGGTCAACAAAGGCGAATCCATTGTGGATGGCCCAGCCGATCCGCACGACATTTTGCGTTTGTTGGGTATTGAGGCCCTGGCTCGCTACATCGTTGATGAAGTTCAGGACGTTTATCGTTTGCAAGGCGTGAAGATTAACGACAAGCACATCGAAGTGATCGTTCGTCAAATGTTGCGTCGCGTCATTGTGGATGATCCTGGCGAAACAGGTTTCATCCCAGGCGAGCAAGTTGAACGCTCTGAACTGTTGGATGCAAACGACAAAATGCGCAGTGAAAACAAGCGCGAAGCAACTTACCAAAATATTTTGCTGGGTATTACCAAAGCCTCCTTGTCGACCGATTCGTTCATCTCGGCTGCTTCCTTCCAGGAAACAACCCGCGTACTGACCGAAGCCGCCATCATGGGCAAGCGCGACGAATTGCGTGGTCTGAAAGAGAACGTGATTGTAGGTCGCTTGATCCCGGCTGGTACCGGTATGGCCTTCCACAAGGCTCGCAAGGACAAAGAAGGGCGCGAAGCGGAGGAGTTGCGCCTGATGGAAGCCGAACATGACCCTCGCGCACAAGCCGAGGCACTGTTCAATCTGCCAGCCTCTGAGGGTTCTGACGAAGCCTAAGTTGTTGACAGAAATATGAAAGGTGATAGTAAAACATCACCTTATTCATTGACCCGCGCTTGTGTTTTGGAATACAATCGCGGGCTAAATTGGCTGCGGGCATGCCCGTAGCCCTTTTGTTTTTTTTAACCGGAACTGGAACTATGCCAACCATTAATCAGCTAGTGCGTAAACCACGCACCAGTGTGACCATGAAGAGCAAAAGCCCCGCGCTTGAGGATTGCCCTCAAAAGCGTGGCGTGTGTACTCGTGTTTACACAACAACTCCAAAAAAACCAAACTCTGCGCTGCGTAAAGTGGCCAAAGTTCGCCTGACCAACGGCTTCGAAGTGATCTCCTACATCGGTGGTGAAGGCCACAACCTGCAGGAACACTCAGTGGTGTTGATCCGTGGCGGTCGTGTGAAAGACTTGCCTGGTGTGCGTTATCACATCGTGCGTGGCTCACTTGACTTGCAAGGCGTTAAGGATCGTAAGCAAGCTCGTTCCAAGTATGGTTCGAAGCGTCCAAAAGCTGCCAAGGCCAAGTAATTAGGCTAAGCAATAAGGCCAAGTGATTTTTTACACTGGTCGATTTAAAACCGCATTCCGTGCGGCACACATTTGGTGTGTCGAGTAAGCAGATGCATAAGTGGGATTGCCCACGCTGAAGATAAAGGAATAGTCAAGATGCCACGTCGTCGCGAAGTGCAGCGCAGAGAAGTGCTGCCAGATCCAAAGTTTCAAAGCACAGAAGTAGCCAAATTCATGAACGTCATCATGTTGTCTGGCAAGAAAGCTGTTGCCGAACGCATTATTTACGGTGCTTTTGACAGCATCTCAACGAAAGCTGGTAAAGACCCACTCGAGGTGTTCAACGCCGCGATCAACAACGTAAAGCCAGTTGTTGAAGTGAAGTCTCGCCGCGTCGGTGGTGCGAACTACCAAGTTCCGGTGGAAGTTCGTCCCTCACGTCGTTTGGCTCTGGCCATGCGTTGGGTGCGTGAAGCAGCCAAGAAGCGTAGCGAAAAGTCCATGGACCTTCGCCTGGCAGGTGAGCTGCTCGAAGCAGCCGAAGGTCGCGGTGGTGCGATGAAGAAGCGTGATGAAGTGCACCGCATGGCTGAAGCCAACAAAGCCTTCTCGCATTTCCGATTCTAAATTTAACTGGAGTAGCAAATGGCTCGTAAGACGCCCATTGAGCGATATCGTAACATTGGTATTTCCGCGCACATCGATGCGGGAAAAACCACCACGACTGAACGTATTCTGTTTTACACAGGCGTAAGTCACAAGATTGGTGAAGTGCACGACGGTGCGGCCACCATGGACTGGATGGAGCAGGAACAAGAGCGTGGTATTACCATCACCTCTGCTGCCACAACCTGCTTCTGGAAAGGAATGGACAATTCCTACGAAGAGCACCGGTTCAACATCATCGACACACCCGGGCACGTTGACTTCACCATTGAAGTTGAACGTTCCATGCGTGTTCTCGACGGCGCTTGCATGGTTTATTGTGCGGTGGGTGGTGTTCAGCCTCAGTCTGAAACCGTGTGGCGTCAAGCCAATAAGTACAAAGTGCCTCGCTTGGCCTTTGTGAACAAGATGGACCGCACCGGTGCCAACTTCTTCAAGGTAGTTGAACAAATGCGTCTGCGCTTGCGCGCAAACCCAGTGCCTATCGTGATTCCTATCGGCTCGGAAGAAAAATTCCAAGGCGTGGTTGACTTGATCAAGATGAAGGCTATTTACTGGGATGAGGCATCTCAGGGTATGAAGTTTGATTACCGCGAAATCCCGGCCGAATTGAAAGCCGAGGCTGACAAGTGGCGCGAGCAAATGGTGGAAGCTGCTGCTGAAGCCTCTGAAGAGCTAATGAACAAATACCTTGAAGAAGGTAGCTTGTCAGAAGCAGAGATTATCCTCGGCATTCGCACGCGTACTATTTCGACTGAGATTCAGCCGATGTTGTGTGGTACTGCGTTTAAAAACAAGGGTGTTCAGCGTATGCTGGACGCGGTCATTGATTTCCTGCCCTCACCAGTGGATATTCCGCCAGTGTCCGGCACGGATGAAGATGAAGAGCCGATTGTTCGTCATGCCAATGACGAGGAAAAATTGTCTGCTTTGGCATTCAAGTTGATGACCGATCCATTCGTGGGTCAGTTGACTTTCGTTCGCGTGTACTCTGGTGTGCTGAACAAGGGTGACTCCGTATACAACCCTGTGCGTGGCAAGAAAGAGCGTATTGGCCGTATCGTTCAGATGCACGCCAACAACCGTCAGGAAGTTGAAGAAATTCGCGCTGGCGACATTGCCGCCTGCGTGGGTTTGAAAGATGTGACGACAGGTGAAACCCTCTGTGATCCATCAGCCATCATCACTCTGGAGCGCATGGTGTTCCCCGAGCCGGTAATTGCTCAGGCCGTCGAACCAAAGACCAAGACAGACCAGGAAAAAATGGGTATTGCTTTGGGTCGTTTGGCTGCTGAAGATCCCTCGTTCCGTGTTCGCACCGACGAAGAGTCTGGTCAAACAATCATTGCTGGTATGGGTGAATTGCACCTCGAGATTATCGTGGATCGCATGAAGCGCGAATTTGGTGTGGAAGCCAACGTGGGCAAACCGCAGGTTGCCTACCGCGAAACCATCCGCAACACCGTCAAAGAAGTTGAAGGCAAGTTTGTTCGCCAGTCGGGTGGTCGCGGTCAGTATGGCCACGTGGTTTTGCGCGTTGAGCCGAACGAGGCTGGCAAGGGCTTTGAATTCCTGGATGAAATCAAGGGCGGTGTTGTTCCTCGCGAGTACATTCCTGCCGTACAGAAGGGTATTGAGGAATCATTGAGCAATGGCGTATTGGCCGGTTACCCGGTTGTTGACGTGAAAGTGGCATTGCACTTCGGTTCGTACCACGACGTTGACTCCAACGAAACAGCGTTTAAAATCGCTGCTTCCATGGGTTTCAAGGAAGGTATGCGCCGCGCAAGCCCTGTGCTGCTTGAGCCAATGATGGCTGTTGAAGTGGAGTCACCAGAAGATTACGCCGGTACTGTGATGGGCGATTTGTCCTCACGTCGCGGTGTAGTTCAGGGTATGGATGACATTCCTGGTGGTGGCAAGGCAATCAAGGCTGAAGTTCCCTTGGCTGAAATGTTTGGTTATTCCACTACATTGCGTTCCCTGACACAGGGCCGCGCAACTTACAGCATGGAATTCAAGCACTACAGCGAAGCTCCCAAAAACGTTGCTGACGCTGTTATTAGCGCCCGCGCCAAATAATTGAAATTAAAGAACTGAAAAGAGGTATTTGCAATGGCAAAAGAAAAGTTTGAGCGTAAGAAGCCACACGTAAACGTTGGAACGATTGGTCACGTGGACCATGGCAAGACAACATTGACAGCGGCGATCACAACAGTATTGGCGCGTTTGAGCGGCCATG
>Ga0308009_10000563_pt1 | contig 26297 bp, 21 predicted proteins | sample Neamet127_FD_203134 | JGI IMG/M metagenome (GOLD analysis project Ga0308009, IMG submission 203134) | Marine microbial communities from water near the shore, Antarctic Ocean - #127 | ecosystem: Environmental > Aquatic > Marine > Unclassified | place: Southern Ocean | collected 2014-07-24
GGGCTGGGGGGGGGGGGGGCGGCGGGCGGCGGGCGGCGGGCGTGGTGGTTGGCGCGAGCGGTAGGTAACGAGAATGGCGGGTGTCGGCATGGCGGAGGTCACGCGATGTCCTGGACGCGCGCTGCTCCCCTCCCTGGAAGGGAGGGGTTGGGGGTGGGTCGGCCTGTTATTCGAACGCCTTGACCGCCAAGCAGCAGCCCCGCCCCCGCATCTCAAGGAGTGGAGCCAGCCTTCCCGCACACCACAGGCCCGCCGGCCGCCGCATCCACCCGGCATTTCGCGTTGCCGGTGACCGTGACCGTCCCCAGCCCGCCGTTCGTCACCTGCGCGGTGTACCGCGCGGCTGCCTTGGTCTCGCCGACGCCATCCAGATGCACGGTCAGGTCGTCGACCACCAGCGCCGACGCGTCGATCGCGCCCGGCCCGCTCGTCATCAGCCGCGCGCGGGCGGCGCGGCCCGCGAGCGTCATCTGGCCGGTACCGATCAGCGTCGCGTTCAACTGGTCGGTGTCGGCGGCCGCGAGCGACAGGCTCCCGTTACCGCTGACCGTGACGTCGACCCGCATCCCCCGCATCCGGGCGATCGTCAGCCGCCCGCCGGCCGCGACGCTCGCCGAAGTCAGCCCGGGCGTCGACAGCGTGATGACGATCGGCCTTGAGCCCCTCGTGCGCGGCTGTTCGCCCCAGCCGCCGGTGCCCTTGCGCACCGACAACGTGGTGCCGTCGACGCGGACCGCCACGGTTTCGGTCATGCGGGAATCGCCGGTGATCGTCGCGCGCGGCGAGCCGGTCGCGACGCGCACCTCGAACGGTCCCTCGACGCGAACCCGGTCGAAGCTGCCGACCGAGACCGTCCGGCTCGCCCCGGATTCTTGGGCAGATCCTTGCGCGAACGCCGGCAAGGACAGGAGCAGCAGTGGTGCGAGCAGGTATCTCATGCCCGCGACCGTCGCCGCTCCCGTCGATCTTCGCAAGTCAGCTTCCGCAGCGGACGCTGCCGGAGCCCATCCTCGAAACCGTGCAGCGCGAACGCGGCCCGAGATCGACGTCGCCCGAGCCCATCATGTCGACCTTGGCCGGGCCGTCGACCACCGCGCGGACGCTGCCCGAGCCAGCGATCTCGACCTTGGCGGACTTCGCCTGGAGCTTCGACGCCTCGACATTGCCCGAGCCCGCGATATCGACGCTCAGGTCGCGCGCGGACCCGCTGGCGCGCGCAGTGCCGGAGCCGGCGATCGAGAATTTCGCCGATTCCACCTGCACCGCGGCGATCGTCAAATTGCCCGATCCTGCGATCCCGCCCTCGAATTCGCTGCCCTCGACGCGGTCCACCGCCATGTTGCCGGAGCCCGAGACGGTCGCCTCGGTCAGCCGCGGCAGCGTGACGTACACCTTGACGGTCGCCCCCTTGCTCCAGCCGAAGCCCGTCCCGTTCTTGCGGCCGATGTCGAGCGTGTCGCCGTCGCGCTCGATCCGGAGCCGGTCGAGCTGCTCGCTCGGCCCCTCGGCACGGATCGAGAAGCCGGTGCCGACGCGGACGTCGACATCGTCCGAGCCCCGCAGGTCGATCTGGTCGAAATCGGTGACTTGGAAGGTGCGGGTCGTGCCCGACCCCGCCGCGGCGACCCCCGATCCCTCCTTGTCGTCGTTCCAGCTGAACGAGCAGGCGGCGAGAGGTATGATCAGCCCGAGCGCAAGAAAGTTCATCGCATCCTCCTGTGTATTGTTTGAGCAATACACCTGATCGAGAGGGCTGCAAAGCGAAATCACGCGGGCGGCGGATGTGGAATTTGACCGATCCTCCCCCGCTAGGGGGAGGTGTCACCGAAGGTGACGGAGGGGGAGGACACGGAACAGGGGTTTGCCTTTCCTCCCCCTCCGTCTGGCAAGGGCCAGACACCTCCCCCTGGCGGGGGAGGATCCTAGCGCTTTAGCGCGCCTTGCAGGGGTAGGCGTCGCGCAGGGCGTCGCGGACGACGAACGACGGCGCGCCGGTGCCCGTCTTCTTGGCCCGGGCGCGCAGATACTTCCGCACCGCCGCGGCGACCTCGATGTTCGAGGCACGGGCCGGCAACGGACAGATGTCGCCCGCCAACGACAGCGCGTCGAACTCGCCGAGGATGTAGCCGGTGCAGAAATTGGCGGTCGGATCGCTGTCCTTGCCCCGACAATATTCGAGCAGCTGCTGGGTCGTGAGCGAACTCACCACGACCGGCCGATCGCGCGTTCGATCAGTCGGGCGATCTGCGGGGTGGCCGGCGAGTCCGGCAGCCGCGGCGGCTCCGGCAAGCATCAGTAAGATCATGACGTTTCCTCTGGGCCGGACAGCGCCCTAGCTGCCGACTGCGGCGCTGACATAGGGCAACAGGCGCACGCGTGGGAACACGTCGTCGAGCGATTTGGTGTCGGGCAGGATATAGACGATGCCGCCCTTCTTCTGGAACAGCGGCGTGAGCGTGCGCGTGTAGAATTTGGTGCCGACGTTGATGCAGCCGAAGCTGATGCGGTTGTCGTCCGGGCTCGGCGACACCAGCCGCTCGACGCGGTGCTCGCTCTTGTGCGTGGTGATCACCGCGTGGATCGCGACCGAATTGGCATAATCGACCCAGATCACGCGCTGGTGACCGAAGGCACGGCCGAACTTCGAGACGAACCGCCCCGCCGGCGTGGTCCGTTCGGCCGGACCGATATCGGCAAGGTCCTTCGCACCGACGCCCGGCGAGGAGTCATCGCCCACGCCGACGCCGAGCAGAACGGGCGCCTGGCCGAGAAAGTCGCCCTTGGCGCTGAACGCGAGCAAAGATGCCGCCTGCTTGTCGATGACGACATAGGGCAGCCCGGCATTGTCGTGCTCGGCCGCGATCCAGGCGATCATGCGACTCGCCGGCTCCGATTGCGGCGGCAGGACCAGCGGGGCCGCCTCGACCGGCTTGGCGGCCTTGGTGCGGGACCGTTTCGGCGCCTTGGCCTTGCGCGACTTGGTGGCGACGGCAGCCTTGCCCGCCGCCCCACTCGCCGCACCACCGGCCGACGCGGCCTGCGGTGCGACGAGCGCAAGCGCCAGCCATAGGCCCATGGCCGTACGGCAGGCGCGCCGGGGCAACCCTGCGGACGTCACGATGACAGTGTCCAGCAAGGCTGTCCGTCGATGCGGGCGCTGACGTGGATGGCTTAGCCGCGCGGCTTGCGCTGGCGCTGCTGGGCCTGCATCTGCATCTGCTGGTCGAGGCCATCGACGCGGCCGTTGAGCTGGTCGATACGCTGGCCGTTCTGCTGCGACTGGCCGGCGGCGGCCTGGGCCTGGGCGAGTGCCTGGCCGGACGTGCCTTCGACCGTCCGCAGGCGACCGTCCATGCCGTCGATCCGCGTGTTGACGACCGCGATCTGATCCCGGACGAAGCCCTTCGTGGCGCAACCGCTCAGGCCGACCCCGGCGATGAGGATCAGGGCGACCGTCGGATATTTCGGGAGATTCGTACGCATAGACTTAACCTTTCCAAACATGGATGGCGTCAGTCAGCGGAGAGTCGGGGCAATGACAATCGATATCCGGCGAGACGGTCGCTCCGTCCGGCGAGACGTTCAGCCGGTAGGGCGAGACTTGTCCGACGGTGGAGTCTGCTACTGAATTTTGCGTGTAACGATCCTGCCGGTCGCATTCTTGATCGATGGCAAGCTTACGTTCAGATTAGTGGAAGGGGCAGTGTATATCGCCACAAATACTTACAATACTTGCTCCATCCCACTTGCTCCACCCCGGCGAAGGCCGGGGCCCAATCGGGAAACGTCGCTCACTTAAGGCGGCACTCCGTCACTCCGACCTCTCCAATTGGGCCCCAGCCTTCGCCGGGGTGGTTGTGGAGGGGCGCCCTCGAATCCTCCCCCGCCAGGGGGAGGTGGCTGGCGCTTGCCAGACGGAGGGGGCGGTAAGTGCCAACGTCTGTGCCGTGTCCTCCCCCTCCGTCACCTTCGGTGCCACCTCCCCCTGGCGGGGGAGGATCGTTGAGTTCGGCGCAAAACGAAAAAGGGCGGCCCCGGAGGACCGCCCTTTCGTCTCGGCAAAGCACCCGGCGGTTACGCGGGCACCTTGTCCTTGTTGTAGATCGCGGCGGCGGCGCGGAGGATGTCGAGGATCTTCTCCTGCGCCTTGGGCTCGTCGAGCTCTTCCATCGCGGCAAGTTCGCGCGCGAGGCGGCTGGTCGCGCCTTCGAAGATCTGGCGCTCGGAATAGCTCTGCTCGGGCTGGTCGTCGGCACGGAACAGGTCGCGGACCACTTCGGCGATCGACACGAGGTCGCCCGAGTTGATCTTCGCTTCATATTCCTGCGCACGGCGCGACCACATGGTGCGCTTGACCTTGGGCTTGCCCTTGAGCGTGTCCATCGCCTCGCGCATGGTCTTGTCCGACGACAGCTTGCGCATGCCGACGCTTTCGGCCTTGTTGGTCGGCACGCGGAGCGTCATGCGCTCCTTCTCGAACCGGAGGACGTAGAGTTCCAGTGTCATGCCGGCGATTTCCGAGCGCTGGAGCTCGATCACACGGCCGACCCCGTGCTTTGGGTAAACGACGAAATCACCGACATCGAAGGACAGTGCCTTGGCAGCCATTTGGGGCCTTTCCGGATCAGGCCTCCACGCGACGCCTCGACGAAGGACTCGTCGCAGCTGCATCGGGGGAGGGATAGGTCTAACTCACGCCAGGCGCACGACTATCGTCATCGCGCCCGTCGCGGACCCAATAGCAGCTTTGCAACAAAATTACCAGCCGCACCGGGCAGCACATGGCAGCCGGCTTGTCCTAACCCGGATCGATCAGTCGCCCGCGCCCGGCTCCGGCGAGAAATACTTGTCGAACTTGCCCTCGACACCCTTCATCGCGTCGGCGTCCGGCGGCGTCTGGTTGTCGTTGCGCGTGACGTTGGGCCATTGCGCCGAGAAGGTCGTGTTCAGTTCGAGCCACTGCTCGAGGCCACTTTCCGTGTCGGGCAGGATCGCCTCGGCGGGGCATTCGGGCTCGCACACGCCGCAGTCGATGCATTCGCTGGGATTGATCACCAGCATGTTCTCGCCCTCGTAGAAGCAGTCGACCGGGCACACTTCCACGCAGTCCATGTACTTGCAGCGGATGCAGGCATCGGTGACGACGTAGGTCATTGCAGAACTCCTGGGCCGGATTCCTTCCCGGCGACGAACGCGCCAGCGACTATGCGCGCACGCCCGTCGCGTCAATCATAGCTGGGCTTGTGCGAGACGTTATCAGGCTTTGTCGTCCCTTGAATCCTCCCCCGCCAGGGGGAGGTGGCTGGCACTTGCCAGACGGAGGGGGAGGACACGCAACGGAGGTGATCGCTTGCCTCCCCCTCCGTCACCTTCGGTGCCACCTCCCCCTGGCGGGGGAGGATCAGTTATTCGGAGGCAGGATCGCGGACGGTACCGGCCGGCGTCCTCCCAGCAATCAAATCCTGATAGCATCCTTGCGCCTCGGGCGCCGGCCCTCGCCTGACCGGCAGCGCCTCGACCCGGATCACCCGCACCCGCTCCTCCACCGCAAACGTCAGCACATTCCCGACCCGCACCGGGCAGTGCGCGCGATCGATCGGGCGGCCGTCGATGCGGAGGCGGCCCTTCTCGGCGATCGCCTGCGCGGCGCTGCGTGTCTTGGCGAGCCGCACGAACCAAAGGAACCGATCGATCCGCATCGCGCCTTCAACCATGGCGGACCAGTGCGGCGAGCCCGGCAAACGCATTCTGCCGCGATGGATCGATCGGGGCGGGTGCGACGGCACGGGCGGGCGGGCGCCCACGCCAGACCCAGCGCGGCGTGTCTCCCGCCAGCGCCTTGAACCCAAGTTCGGTCATCAACCGCTCCAACGACGCTTGGTCGACACCGATCGAGGTGGCCAGCGCCGGGTCTGGCGCGAACGGCGTACGCCCCTGGCGCGAGTCGTGCGCCGCACGGGCGATCCGCTCGATCAGGTCCACGCGCACCGCCTGGAGCCCGAGCGGGCGGAACCCTGCCTCGAGAACCGCACCGTCACTGCCACGCGCCAGCACGGTGGCGCCCTCACGCGGCACGGCGATCGTCGTACCGCGAGCGCCAGCGAGGATACGCCGCCAGCGCGCCGATTCGGGCTTGAGCAAGCGTGCATCGAACAGGTCGAGCGCACCGATCGTGATGCCGATCTTGCGCAACCGCTTGCGCTCCTCGGGATCGATCGCGTCGAGCGCGAGCCGCATCGGCAACCGTGGCAGGATCCCGCCGGCGTCCTCGATCGCACTGGCAACCGCGCGCAACGCCGGCGTCGCGTTCGGATCACGGCTCAATTCGGCGAGATGGACCAGCACCGCGATCCGCCGCTTGAGCATCGCCCCGAGCCACAGCGACAGCCGTGCCTCGATCCGGTCGCGTGCGGGCTTGTCGAGGCAGTCGAGCGACCGATCGAGGATCAGCTTCGGCCGCGCGAACGACGGCCCCGCGCCGAGCTTGGCGACCGGATGCCCCGCCCAGATGATCTGCGCCGCATCGTCGAGCGCGATGTCGGCATCGGGCGCGTCGACCAGCGACTGCCCGCGCCGCGAGCGCTCGCCAGTGAGACGCTTTTCCGCCGCTGCCAACAGCAACCTCTTGTCGCTCGCCCGCGCGTCCGCCGCCACCGTGAAGCGGAATCCGTCGAGGCGACCGATCGGATGATCCTCGACCATCACCTCGCCCTCGGGCCCGATCACCACCGGCAGCGCGCCTGCATCCGCACCGATCTGACGCATCAACGCGGTCGTGCGCTTGTCGACGAATCGCTGCGTCAGGCTCGCATGCAGCGCGTCCGACAGCCGTTCTTCGAGTGCAGCGGTGCGCGCGGCCCAGAGCGTCGGCTCGGCCAGCCAGTCCGCCCGCTGCGCGATATACGCCCAGATCCGCGTCGCGGCGATCCGTCCGGCAATGACGGGCACGTCGCCCGCCACCGTATCGAGCCGCGCGATCTCGTCGGCGAACCATTGGTGCGGGATATGCCCCCGTCCCTCGCTCAGATGCCCGAACAGCCGCGATACGAAGCGCGCATGGGGATCGAGCCCGACTTTGCGGAAATCGGGCACGCCGCACGCCGCCCACAGTCGCGCGACCATCGCCGGATGCCGCGCCCGCTCGCGCACCCAGCCTTCTTCCGCCAACCGCTTCAACACGCCGAGATCGAGGGCTTGCGGTGCGGCGCGCAAAACACCGGCGGGCGGACGCGCCTCCAGGCTCGCGACCAGCGCATCGATGCTGGAGAAATCGGGCTCGCCCTGCCGCCAATAGAGGTTCTCGAGACGCGGGAACCGATGTTCCTCGATCGCCAGCACTTCCTCCGGCAGGAACGCGCCGGGGCCGTCGTCGGACAGCGCGCCGAACGTGCCATCACGCTGATGTCGCCCCGCGCGGCCGGCGATCTGCGCCATCTCCGCCACCGTCAGGCGACGCTGGCGCTTGCCGTCGAACTTGTTGAGGCTGGCGAACGCGACATGCGCGACGTCCATGTTGAGCCCCATGCCGATCGCGTCGGTCGCGACCAGATAGTCGACCTCGCCCGCCTGGAACATCGCGACCTGCGCGTTGCGCGTGCGTGGCGACAACGCCCCCATGACGACGGCCGCGCCGCCGCGCAGGCGCCGCAGCATCTCGGCGACCGCGTACACTTCCTCCGCCGAGAACGCGACGATCGCCGAGCGCTTGGGCAACCGGCTGATCTTCTTCGCGCCCGCATAGGTCAGCGTCGAGAAGCGCGGCCGGTTGACGATCTCCGCCTTGGGCACCAGCGCCTTGATCATCGGTCGCAGCGCCTCCGAGCCGAGGATCATCGTCTCTTCGCGCCCCCGCGCACGCATCAGGCGATCGGTAAAGACATGCCCGCGCTCGGGATCGGCTCCCAGCTGCGCCTCGTCCAGCCCGACAAAAGCGACGTCGCGATCGGGCATCGACTCGGCGGTACACAGGAACCAGCGCGCATCGGGCGGCACGATCTTCTCTTCGCCGGTAACCAGCGCCACCCGGTTCGCACCCTTGATCGCGACCACCCGGTCATAGACCTCGCGCGCAAGCAACCGCAGCGGAAAGCCGATCATGCCGCTCGAATGCGCGCACATTCGCTCGATCGCGAGGTGCGTCTTGCCCGTGTTGGTCGGGCCGAGGACCGCGGTCACGCCAGCGGAGACATCGTCGCTCATGGCCGACAACATCGGGGGTAAAGCGGGCGTGCGCAATGACCTGCGCGGAATTGCGGGGTGTTGACGGGGTGAATTGCCGGGTTCCTTCGCTCGGTCGTCTGGCTCGACCGTCGCCTCGATCCAGTACCACCCCGGCGAAGGCCGGGGCCCAATTGGGGAACAGGCTTAACGGAGGTCAGCGCCTCGTTACCTTGGCCTACCCAATTGGGCCCCGGCCTTCGCCGGGGTGGTGGATCGGGTTCGGGCGCCCTCTAAAACCAGACAGGAGAGCCAAGCATCGGCTGCTAAGTTTCGTCCGCCCCGGCACGAGCACGCCCCGCCGCCGCCAAGCCCCCGGCGGCCCCGGGTTAATTTGACTTTAGCATGTCGCCGCCACAACCCGGCACACGAAGATCTGGACGTGATTTCGGGGCGGGCACGCGTGTATTTGCAGAACGATCAAGCGCTGGAACTGGCGGGCGGCGGGGCGCGCGGGTTTGGCCGTGCGCTCGACCGGCAGGCTGGCCCTGCGCCCAAAGCCGCCCCCTCCCGCATCGACTGGGTGCCCGATCTCGGCGCGCGGATCGGCAGCCGCGACTGGTGGCGCGGCCTTGCGACCTGCACCGCGCTGTGTGCCGCGACCTGGATATTGTCGCCGGGCGTGCGGCCGCTGGTCGGCGCGGTGCCGACGCCACTCGCCGGCGCCGAGTGGGAGGAGACGCGGGCACAGGGCATCTCGCCGCTCGCGCAGGGTGCGACGACGGGGCGGCGGATGGGGGCGAACGATCTCGTCGCACCGCTGGCCGAAGTGCCCGAGCGGCCGAGCGTCGATCTCTCCGCGACGCTCGGCGAGGGGGACAGTTTCGACCGCGTGCTGATGCGCGCCGGCGTGGGCCGCAACGATGCCGAGGCGGCGGCGGCGCTGGTCGCGCAGTCGGTCGATCCGACGGCGATCCCGGCGGGCACGCGGATCGCGCTGACGCTCGGTCGGCGGGCGGACCGGACCGTGGCGCGGCCGCTGGAGAAGCTCGATTTTCGGGCGCGGTTCGATCTGGCGCTGTCGCTTGCACGGGGTGCGGGCGGGCTGACGGCGAACCGCAAGCCGATCGCGATCGACTCGACGCCGCTGCGTATCCAGGGCCTCGTCGGCTCCAGCCTCTACCGCTCCGCGCGGGCGGCGGGGGTGCCGGCCAAGGCGGTCGAATCGTTCATCAAGGCGATCTCGACCCGGCTGTCGATCGGCCGCGACGTGACCGCCTCCGACAGCTTCGACCTGATCGTCGCGCGCGAACGCGCGGCGACCGGCGAGACCCGGATCGGCGACCTACTGTTCGCCGGAATCGACCAGGGCCACCGCAAGGTGCAGCTCGTACGGTTCGCCCCCGATGCGGCGAACATGGAAGACGACGATGCGAGCCGCGGCGGCTGGTTCGACGCGAACGGCCAGACCGAGCGCCGCGCGGTATCGGGCATGCCGGTGATCGGGCGGATCACCTCGCGCTTCGGGCTCAGGACGCACCCGCTGCTCGGCTTCACGCGCATGCACAAGGGCCTCGATATCGGCGCGCCCTATGGTGCGCCGATCCACGCGATGACCGACGGCAGGGTCGCGTTCGCGGGGCGGACCGGCGGCTACGGCAATTTCGTCAAGCTCGTCCACGGCGGCGGCATGGCGAGCGGCTACGGCCATATGAGCCGGATCGCGGTGTCGTCGGGCACGCGCGTGCGGGCGGGCCAGGTGATCGGCTATATCGGCTCGACCGGCATGTCGACCGGGCCGCATCTGCACTGGGAGGTCTGGAAGAACGGCACCGCGATCAACCCGCGCTCGGTCTCGTTCGCGAGCGTCGCGCAATTGTCCGGCGCGAAGCTGAGGGCGTTCAAGGCGAAGGTCGCACAGCTGCTGGCGGTCCGCGTCGGCGGATAAGGCCCGACGTTCGGCACCACCCGATGATCAGTTGCGGACCGGAGCCAGACGTCGTTCGAGCGACCGGGTGAAGATCGCCGCCGGGCAGAGCGTCCGTGCACAGCCGGCCACCCGCAGCGGCGTGACCGTCATGCCACGCCCCCCGGCGCGCAGGACCTCGGGCGACTGCGTGCGATAGGAGACCCGCACGAACGTCCGCCCCGTAACCGTATCCCGGATCCGCTCGAACAGCAGCGCGCCGCCGGGCGGGACGTCGTTGGTCGCATAGCCCGGCGTGACGAGATCGACCCCGAGCGCAGCCGCCAGCGCGGCGACATTGGTATCGTGGCCCATCAGCACATCGAGCCGCGGACCGTCGTTCAGCGACCGGATCACGCGGCGCCCGATCACCGACGACTGGTGCGCCGCCATGTAGGGCGGCCTGGCGAACACCGCGAACAACGCCGCATGCAGCGCCCCGAGCCGTTTCAACGTCGCGACGTCGGCGCGGCCCCAGCCGACGTCGCGCGCCGGCAGGCCTTCGAGATACTGGAGCAGCAATACCTGCGCGACGCCCGACGTGCCGCGGATCGCCCCTTCGAGCGCGATGCCGTGACCGCCGTCATCGGACACGATCCGCGCCGGTCCCGACGGCACGCAGCCCCCGCCGCAACCCAGCACGCGATCGAGGCTGGCGATCGCGTCACGGTGCCGGCGGACGAGCGCCGGCATGCCGCCGGTCGCGCGGTCGATATCGGCGATCGCCCTGGCCGCGTCGAACGCGGTCGCATGCGCGCGGAGCGGCTCGAACATCGGATCGACCATGCCGGGCGCACGGTGCGCGACGCGCAGGCCGCAGCCCGGCGCAAACCCCTGGGCATAGGCGTCACCGCTGGCGATCGTACGGTCCGAACTGTTGCTGGCGATCCGTAGCGTCCCCGCGCCCAGGCATCCCTTCGCTGAAAACAGGCCGCGTGCCGCAAGCCATTTGCGGTCCTCCGCCGCGACGATCTGCAGCGCCCGAACACCGTGCGGTGTCACCCGGCTATCGGCGACGGACCATTTCGGCCAGGGCGCTGCGGTACGCGTGCCGTCGGGCACCTCCCCCGGCAGCGGTGCGCGAATACCGTGCCGCATCACCAGCACCGCGCGTTCGGTCACCAGGCTGGCGCGCACCGGAAACGCCGCGCTGCAGGCGATCGCGAGTCCGACCAGAAGAGCCGTCAAGCGCATCTCAGGGCTCCACCGTGCACGGCGCCGTCACCAGCACCGGATTGCACCGTGCCATCGCACCACCGGGCAGGGTCACCGCGAAGCCGAACCCCTGCGGGTCGGGGGCGCCCGGATAATAATCGGTGCTGACCGCCTGCGCACCGCTGTCCGCCGCCGCCTTCGCCTTGGTCATGTCGTGCGTTCGCGCTTCGACGGTATTGGCGTCGGTCCGCGTCCGGACGATCACGCCGGCCTTCACCCAGTCGCGGATGCGGGCGCCGTCGACCAGCGGATCCTGGACGATCTGGATCGCGCTTTCGGGCTCGCCGTCGGGATACCAGCCGAACATCGCCCGCCCCCGCAGCGACGGATGGCCCGCGCGATAGACGTTCGAGACGGCCGGACGGACGTCGAGCAGGACGTAGATCCGACCGCGCGCAGCCTCCAGCGTGGGCCAGCCCTTGCCATGCACGGCCGCCGCCAGCGTCGCGGCATTGCCCTGCACCTCGTCCGGCACGATCAGCCGCCGTCCCGGTACCGCCTGCCGGATTTCACGGTCGAGCGAGTCGAGCAGCGCGGCATCGTCGAGCGGCAACGGTGCCGCGACCTGCGCAGAGGCCTGCGTATCGGCGGCGTTGATCGTGACCATGATCGGCAGATGGCGCGGGTGCGCGCGCGACCAGGCATTCACTTCGCCGAGGCAGCGCTGCAGCGTCACGCAGGTCGAGATATAGTCGATGTCGGGAACGTGGAACACCTTGTACCCCGGCCGCAGCATCGCCGTGCGATCGAACGCGGTCGTCTCCCCCGCCGCCCGCGCGAGCCGCTCGCCCTTCGGATCGGCGTAGCGCCCGCCCTTCGGATCGGCGAAGATGTCGATCTCCAGCTGCCGCACGCCGCGATCGAGCTGTGCGGCCAGCGGCAGATGATAATAATCGAGCGCCGCCGCGGTCTTCGGATCGCGCCGCCGCAGCTCCGCCATCACCGCATCCGGGATCTTCGCCTTGAAGCTGTTGTGCGAGCCGACGACCTGGATGTCGTTCATCCGAGCCGGTCCCTGCCCCGATGCACGAGCGGGCCGGGCACGAGCGGGCTCGGCGGCCCGGGTCGAGCCGCCGATCGACAGACCGACCACCAGCGTTGCGAGTATCAAGGTCCGCATCAGAATTCTGCCCGCACGCCGAACAACACGGTCCGGCCCCAGTAATTGATCTCGCCGAAGCGGTTCTCGTCGTCGTTATACGTGTAGAGATGCGCGCCCGACAGGTTGATGCCCTCCAGGCTGAACGTCACCCGGTCGCTCGCCTTGACCGAGATATTGCCGTCGAGCGATCCGAACGGGGCGGTGTAGACCGGCGCCTGCGTCGTGCTGCCGGTGCCCGACAGATACCGATCGCGCCAGACGTACGACAGCCGCGTCGAGATCGGTCCCTTCTCGTAGAAGCCGCTGATGTTGGCGCTGTTCTTCGACAGCCCGATCAGCTCGTCGCGGATCGGCCGCGCGCCGGCCGTGTAGCTCGCCTTGACCGAGGTGTGCGTATAGGACGCCTGCACGCCGAGACCGTCGAACGGCGCCGGCAGGAAGGTGAAGACCTGGTTGTAGGCCGCCTCGACGCCGTACACCTTCGCGTCGCCGCCATTGACCTGCGTCGACAGCAACACCGTGCCGCGACCGGGGATCTCGATATTGACGTTCTGCTGCGTGATATAGTCGTCCATCGCCTTGTAGAACACCGCGCCCGTCAGCGAGCCGGCGCGGTTGAAATACCATTCGAGCGATCCGTCGAACTGCGTGGCCAGGAACGGCACCAGCTGCGGATTGCCGCCGCCCGCGGTCGGCGCATCGGTCGACACGGTGATCCGCGGCGCACTGTCGGTGACGTTCGGACGCGTCAGCACGCGGCTCGCGGCGAGGCGGCCGACCAGATCGTGCGTCAGTTCGGCGCGCAGGTTGAAGCTCGGTAGCCAGTTGTTGAACGTCTTGGGGAAGCTGGCCGGCGTCGCGACGCTACCGGTGGTCAGCGTCCCGCTCGCGACCTGATCGGTGTGGACATAGCGGACGCCGAGATTGCCGGTGACCGGCACCGCGCCGACGTCGAAGCCGTAATCGGCGCGCGCATACGCACCCCAGATCTTCTCCTTCACGACGAACGACGAGCGTAGATCGCCCGCGGTCAGCGGCGACGCCTGCACCGCGGGGGTGAAGAACGCGTCGAGATAGGCCTGGGTGACGGGCACCAGGAACTGGCGCAGCGTGTTGCCGGACACGCCCTTCAGGAAATCGTCGTACGGCAATTGCTCGTAGGCGCCCGACCCGAGGCTCGACAGCGGGGTGTTGGCAGCCGGATTGACGTTGAAGTCGCGGCGGAAATAGTCGCGCTTGCGCCAGTGATATTCGCCGCCCGCCGCCAGCTTGGTGATGAAGCCCTCGAAATCATGCGCGACATCGGCGCGGGTGTAGAAATCCCAGTCCTTGCTGTCCTTGGGTGCGATGTTGAACTGGTACAGCTGGTAGTTGGCCGGGTTGGTCGCATCGGTCGTGGTCGTGAAGGTCGGGATCGTCTTGTAGCCGGCGGACGCGTCGTAGGTCAGCGGCGCGAAGAACATCGCGCGGCTGCGCACCGTGCCCTCGTTATAGTTCGGGTGATAGCTGTGGGCGCTCGACCAGTTGACGGTGCCCGAGGCGTGCCAGGCATCGGCATCCCAGGTCTGGCGCAGGCCGATGTTGAGCAGGTCGTGGCGGTTGAGGCTGTATTCGCGCGACGCCATGAAGCGCACGTCGTTGATCGTCGCGGCGACCACCGTATCGCCATCGAGCTTGACGCTGGAGGGCACGATCACCGGGCGATGCCCCGCGACGCTCGCATCGTCGGGATAGATGTCGAGGCCGAATTCGTCATAGGCGACGTCGAGGCGGGTCGCGAGAATGTCGAGCGTGGTCTCGAACTCGGCATTCGGCTTCCACTGCGCGGAGACCATGCCCGAGATCCGCTTGCGATCCTCGGTCTCGATCGTCGGGCGCGTGCGGGTGGGCGTGTAGAGTCCGGTCGCGAGCCCCCCGGAGGCGGGCGCGGTGAACTTGTCCAGATTCCAGCCGAAGTTCAGGAAGCGATCGTTGCGCACTGCCTTTTGCCAATATTGCGCGCCGGCCAGAATGCCGAAGGTGCCGCTCGCGTTGGTCGCGCTGGTGATGACCGTCGCGTTCGGCTTCACCTTGTCGGTCTGGCCCGTATAGGTGCCGCGCAGATTGACCGTGGTCTTGTTGCCGACGTCGAGCGGGTGGAACGTCTTCACGTCGATGTTTCCGCCCAGCGCACCCTCGGTCATGTTCGCGGTCGGCGTCTTGACGACGTCGATGCTCGACGTGAACTCGGCGGGCAGCATCTCGAAGCGGAACTGGCGACCGTTCGCGCCGCCATTCTCGATCAGGTCGTTCAGCGCCACCGTGCTGCCGTTGAGGAGCGTGCTCTGGAACTGCGGCCCGAGCCCGCGGACGCTGACGTACAGACCCTCGCCGCGCGGACGGGTGATCGTCACGCCGGGGATCACCTGCAACGCCTCGGCGACGTTCTGCGCCGGGAACTTGCCGATGTCGGTCGAATTGATCGAGTCGACGCCGTAATCGGCACGCCGCTTCGTCTCGGTCGCGGCGCGCAGGCTGCGCGCGTAACTGCCGGTGACGACGATCTCGCCATTCTCGTCGGTGCCGGTAGCGGGCTCGCCGGTCTTGTCGGGCGTGGCTGCGTTCGCTGGCATCGCCGGGTCGACGCGGTCCTGCGCCTGCGCGGCAACCGCGCTCGAAACCAGGATCAGCGAACCCGATGCCCGAAGCAGGCTCTTGAACATACGCATCGCAATAAGGTCCCCGGTGGCACCGTCGCCACGTCGGCGCCACTAGGTATCGTCCGCGTCGTTTCCGCGAACGAACCGCGACACTCGTGTTACACGGCGTCATGTTTGGACACGGCGCACCGCGATCCTGCCTACAATTGCCGCCCATGGGCGACGACTGTACGATAGAGCGCAGTGTCGCGACGACGAGGATTGACCCATCGCAATGAAACTGGCCGATCTGGCCGTGCTCGCCGGCGTTTCGACCGCGACGGTATCGCGTGCGCTGGCCGGGCACAGCTCGGTCAATGCCAAGACGCAGGCGCGGATCCTGGCGCTGGCGCGCGAGCATGACGTGCGACCCAACCAGCTGGCGCGCAACCTGCGGCTGAAGAGCACCGGGGCGATCGGCCTGGTCCTGCCGCTCGGCCACGCGAAGACGCAACACCTGACCGACCCGTTCTTCCTGTCGCTGCTCGGGTTCCTCGCCGATCTGCTGGTCGAGCGCGGCTACGACATCCTGTTGTCGCGGGTCATTCCCGATGCCGACGACTGGCTGGAGCGGGTGGTCGACAGTGGGCGGATCGACGGGCTGCTGCTGGTCGGGCAGTCGGACCAGTTCGGGGTGATCGAGCGGGTCGCGCAACGCTATCGTCCGCTGGTCGTGTGGGGCGCGCATCGCCCGAACCAGCATCATCTGACGATCGGATCGGACAATGTCGCGGGCGGCCGGATGGCGGCGGAGCATCTGATCGCGCAGGGCCGGCAGCGGCTCCTGTTCGTCGGCGACCCTGCCCCGCCCGAATTCGCGGACCGGCTGGCGGGGTTCGCGGCAGCGGCGCGTGATGCAGGCGTTGCGCACGACGTGCTGGCGACGCCGATGATGCCCGAAGCGGTTCATGCCGCGGTGGCGGAGCATCTTGCCCGTGGTGCCGTTCCCGATGCGATCTTCGCGGCATCGGACGTCGCGGCGATGAGCGTGCTGCGCGCGCTGGCCGAGGCCGGCATCGACATTCCCGGCACGACCGCGGTGGTCGGCTATGACGACGTGACGCTTGCCGCGCATACCTCGCCGTCGCTGACGACGATCCGCCAGGACCTGGCGATCGGTGCCGAACTGATGGTCGACCGCCTGCTGAAGCGGATCGCCGGGGAGCCGGCCGAGTCCGCGATCGTGCCCCCCGTGCTCATTACGCGACAGTCCGGATAAATCCTGCAATCGATTGTGAAATGCTGTTGCAATCGATTGCAGAAATTGTAGGAGGCGATCCTCGGCTTCACAGAAAGCCGGCCCGCAGGGAGGATCGCATGAAAGTACGTCACGTTTTGCTGGCTGGCATCGCCGCCGCTTCGTTCACAACCATGGCCTCGGCGCAGACCGCCGATCCACAGGTCGATCCGGCTGCGGCTCCCGCCCCTGTCGACGCCGCCACAGACGCGCCGCAGGACGACATCGTCGTGACCGCGGTCGCGCGCGGCACCAACCGGCTGAACACCTCGATCACCACCAGCTCGATCAACTCGGACGCGCTGGTCCAGCTCGCACCGCGCACCTCGGGTGAGCTTCTCCGCAACCTCCCCGGCATCCGCGTCGAGGCCTCGGGCGGCGACGGCAACGCGAACATCTCGGTCCGCGGTCTGCCGGTTGCATCGGGCGGGTCGAAGTTCCTCCAGTTGCAGGAAGACGGCCTGCCGATCCTCGAATTCGGCGACATCACCTTCGGCAACGCCGACATCTTCCTGCGCGCCGATTTCAACGTGCGGACGATCGAGTCGGTTCGCGGCGGCTCGGCCTCGACCTTCGCGTCGAACTCGCCCGGCGGCGTCATCAATTTCATCTCGAAGACCGGCGAGCAGGAAGGCGGCGCGTTCCAGCTGACCAGCGGGCTCGACTACCGCGAATTCCGCGTCGATTTCGACCAGGGCGGCAAGCTGTCCGACACGCTGACCTATCATTTCGGCGGTTTCTACCGGATTGGCGACGGCCAGCGGCAGGTCGGCTATGACGGCGTGAAGGGCGGCCAGTTCAAGGCGAACATCACCAAGTCGTTCGTCAATGGCGGCTATGTCCGGCTGTACGGCAAGTATCTCGACGACCGCGCGATCGGCTATCTCCCGAACCCGGTGCAGGTGAGCGGCACGAACAGCGACCCGACCTACAGCAACCTCCCCAATTTCTCGATCAACAACGGCACGCTGCACAGCGGCAACATCCGCACCGTGCAGACGCTCGACGGCGACAACAAGCTCGTCACGCGCTCGATCCGCGACGGCCAGCATCCCGTCGTCTATTCGGCAGGCCTCGAGACGCAGATCCCGGTCGCCGACGGCTGGAACATCGTCGAGCGGTTCCGCTATTCGGACATCTCGGGCGGCTTCACCTCGCCCTTCCCATCTGCGGTGGACTCCGCGCAGACGATCGCCAACGGCCTCGGTGGTGCCGGCGCACAGCTGTTCTACGCCAGCGGATCGCAGAACGGTCAGCGGATCGCCAACCCGGCATCGCTCAACGGCAACGGCCTGCTCGCGAACGTCGTCCTGTTCGACGTCGACCTGAAGAGCCTCAACAACATCACCAACGACATTCGCCTCAACGGGTCGGTGCCGCTGGGTTCGGGCACGCTGGCGATCACCGGCGGCTTCTATGCGTCGCGCCAGGACATCAAGACCGACTGGCTGTGGAACTCGTTCGTCCAGACCGTCGCCGATGACGGCCGTTCGGAACTGGTCGACATCCGCACCGCGGCGGGCGTGCCGGTCACGCAGAACGGCGTCCTCGGCTATTCGGCGAGCGGCTTCGGCAATTGCTGCCGCCGGTCGTACGATCTCGACTACACGACCTATGCCCCGTTCGCGCAGCTCGGGCTGGAGATCGGCCGCTTCAACATCGACGGCTCGCTACGCTACGATTTCGGTCGGGCCCGCGGCAGCGTCGCCGGCGCCGATCTGGGGGCGGGCTTCGGCAGCGGCATCACGACCTTCGACATCAACGGCGACGGCGTGATCTCGACCGCCGAGCGCCAGGTCGCGGTGATCCCGAACGTCCGCTCGCCGCTCAACTATAATTACGATTACCTGTCCTATTCGGGCGGCGCGAACTATCGCCTGACCGACAGCACCGCGGTGTTCGCCCGGTATAGCCGCGGTGGACGCGCCAACGCCGATCGCCTGTTGTTCGGCCCTTCGATCAACACGACCACCGGCGGGCTGACCGACGAGAGCGCCGCGGTCGATTTCGTTCGCCAGCTCGAAGGTGGCTTCAAGTTCCGCCAGAACGGCATTTCGCTCTACGCCACCGGCTTCTGGGCGCGCACCGAGGAGCAGAATTTCGAAGCGACGACGCAGCGCTTCTTCAACCGCGAATATGAAGCCAAGGGCGTCGAGCTCGAGGGCCGGATCGCACGCGGACCGTTCTCGCTGTCGGCGGGCGGGACGTACACCGATGCGGAAATCACGCGCGACGTGCTGAACCCCGCGGTCGAAGGCAATCGCCCGCGCCGCCAGGCCAAGTTCATCTTCCAGGCGACCCCGCAGGTCGATGTCGGCCGGCTGACCGTCGGCGCAAACGTGATCGGCACCACCGACAGCTTCGCGCAGGACAATAATGTGCTGAAGATGCCCGGCTATACGCAGGTCAACGCGTTCGTCTCGGTACGCCCGGCGGAGAACGTCACGCTGTCGGTCAACGGCAACAATCTGTTCGACGTGAAGGGTATCACCGAGGCCGAGGAAGGCGCGATCCCGACCAACGGCATCGTCCGGGCGCGCTCGATCACCGGCCGGACGATCTCCGCCGCGGTCCGCGTCGGCTTCTGATCGGGCGGGTGAGCGTGACTTTATCCTCGACCGAACGGCGTCTCGACGCGCTCGCCCCCCGGCTCAAACGCCAGCTCGAACGGCTGTACGGCAGCGATCGGCTGGCGGCGCTCTGGCCGCGGATGGAGGCGATACTCCGCGACCGGGCGAGCGAGCGGCCGGCGGCGATGGCCGCGCTGGACGAGGCGCGGCTGGCCGATCCCGACTGGTTCGTCGCGCCCGACATGCTGGGCTATTCGACCTATGTCGACCGGTTCGCCGGCACGGTCGGCGGGCTGATCGACCGGGTCGACCATCTCGAATCGCTCGGGGTCCGCTATCTCCATCTGCTCGCATTGCTGAAGGCGCGCGAGGGCGACAGCGATGGCGGGTTCGCGGTCGCGGACTATCTGGCGATCGAGCCGCGGCTGGGGACGATGGGCGATGTCGAGCGGCTTGCAGCCCGGCTGCGCGAGGGGCGGATCAGCCTGTGCGTCGATCTTGCGCTCAACCACACCGCCGACGATCATCGCTGGGCGCAGGCGGCGCGGGCGGGCGATCCCTATTACCGGGCCTTCTATCACGTCGTGAGCGAGGACGAGGCGCAGGCGTACGAAGCCGCCCTGCCCGAGGTGTTTCCGACGACCGCGCCAGGAAACTTCACGGCGGTGCCGGCGATGGGCGGGCAGGTCTGGACGACCTTCTACCCGTTCCAATGGGACCTGAACTGGGCGAATCCCGAGGTGATGCTGGCGATCGTCGACACGATGCTGCGGCTGGCGAACCACGGTTTCGAGGCGTTCCGGCTCGATTCGATCGCGTTCCTGTGGAAGCAGATCGGCACCGATTGCCGCAACCGTCCGGAGGCGCATTTCATCGTCCGCGCGTTGCGCGCGGCGCTCGACATCGTCGCGCCCGCGACGCTGCTGAAGGCGGAGGCGATCGTGCCGACCGCACTGGTGCCGCCGTATTTCGGGGCGGACGAGGGGATCGATTGGGATGGCGGGTTCGAGCCAGAATGCCATCTGGTCTACAATAATTCGCTGATGGTGGCGGGCTGGGTCGCGTTGGCCGAACAGTCTGCCACCCTGCCGCATGCGATCGTCGAGGCGAGCGGCAGCCTGCCGCGCGGTGCCAACTGGCTGAGCTATGCGCGCTGCCACGACGATATCGGCTGGGGCGCAGTGATCGGCGATCTGGCCGGGATCGATCCGGACCCGGTCGCGCGGCTGAAAATCGCGGCGCGGTTTCTCGAAGGCGGCGATGGCAGCTGGGCGCGCGGCGCGCCGTTCCAGTCGGACGGGTCGGTGCTGCATGGCTCGAACGGGACGATGGCGTCGCTCGCGGGGCTCGAAGCGGCGGCGGACGACGAGGCGCGCGAGATGGCGTTTCGGCGGATCGCCTTGCTCAATGCGCTGTCGATCGCGAGCGGTGGCCTGGCGACGACGTACATGGGCGACGAGGCTGGGCTGTTGAACGACGCGAGTTATCTAGCCGATCCCGAGCGCGCGCATGAAGGGCGCTGGCTGCACCGGCCGGAGATGGATTGGACGGCACTCGATGGTCCTGCCGCGCGGCGGATCGGTGGCGATCTGGAGGCGTTGCGGGCGGCGCGGATCGCGAGTGGCGGCGCGGGGTCGCCGGTGGCGATCGCGACGGGCTCGCCCGCGCTGCTTGGGATCGGCTGTGGCAGCGACCGGGTGTTTCTGAACTTTTCGGATGCTCCCGTTTGGGTCGAAGGTTTGGCTGGCTGGCAGGATCGCTTGTCGGAACAGCTTTGCGGGGCCACGCTTGTCGTCGAACCCTGGGGTGTCGTCTGGGCGAGTCCGGCAGCGTGAGCGTGCAATTTCACAATCCTCCCCCGCAAGGGGGAGGTGGCAGGCATAGCCTGACGGAGGGGGCGGTAAGCGATGACCGCTGTTTCGTGTCCTCCCCCTCCGTCGCCTTCGGCGCCACCTCCCCCTGGCGGGGGAGGATCGATCGGTTTGCGCCGGACCATCGCGTACAAGGGGCATGACAATGAACCTCGGCCTCATGACCAAGCCCCGCCTGTCGCTGATGCGCCTCATCGAGATGAACCTCGGGTTCCTCGGGCTGCAATTCTCGTTCGGGCTGCAACAGGCCAACATGGCGCCGATCTACGGCTATCTCGGCGCCGACGAAGCGAGCCTGCCGCTGCTGTGGCTCGCCGGGCCGATGACCGGCCTGCTGATCCAGCCGCTGATCGGCGCGATGAGCGATCGGACCTCGACCCGGATCGGCCGCCGCACCCCCTATTTCCTGATCGGCGCGGTGCTGTGCAGCCTGTGCCTGCTGGCGATGCCGTACAGTTCGACTTTGTGGGTAGCCGCCAGCCTGTTGTGGGTGCTCGATGCGGCCAACAACGTGACGATGGAGCCGTACCGCGCCTATGTCGGCGACCGCCTGCCCGACGACCAGCGCGCCGCGGGCTTCCTGACGCAATCCGCGTTCACCGGCCTTGCGCAGACGCTGTCGTATCTGGCGCCGTCGCTGCTGGTGTGGATCGGCTTCAACAAGGACGCGGTCGACGGCAACGGCATTCCCGACATCACGCGGATCGCGTTCCTGATCGGTGCGGTGCTGTCGCTGGCGACGATCGTCTGGTCGGTCGTCCGCGTGCCCGAACTGCCCTTGCCCGAGGAGGAGAAGGCACGCCTCGCTAAGGAACCGCTGACGCTCGGCGGCACGCTCCGTGATCTCAAGACCGCACTGGTCGAGATGCCGCGGCCGATGCGGCAGCTGGCGCTGGCGATGCTGTGCCAATGGTATGCGATGTTCGCCTATTGGCAGTTCATCACCTTCGCCGTCGCGCGGTCGCTGCACGGCACGTCGGATGCCAAGAGCGAAGCGTTCCGCGATACCGTGCTGACCGTCGGCCAGCTCGGTGCCTTCTACAATGCGGTGGCGTTCGTCGCGGCGATCGCGCTGGTCCCGCTCGCCCGACGCTGGGGGGCGAAGAGCGCGCATGCCGCCTGCCTGCTCGCATCGGGTGTGGCGATGCTGGCGATCCCCGGCCTGCGCACCGAGGCGGCATTGTTCGTGGCGATGCTGGGCATCGGCATCGGCTGGGCGAGCATGATGGGCAATCCGTACGTCATGCTGATCGACATGATCCCGCCCGAGCGCAACGGCGTCTATATGGGCATCTTCAACATGTTCATCGTCATCCCGATGATCATCGAGAGCCTGACCGTGCCGCTGTTCTACCATTCGCTGCTGGGCGGCGAACCGCGCAACATCCTGTATCTCGGCGGCGCGCTGATGATCCTGGGTGCGATCGCGACGACCCGCGTGACGATGCCCAGCCGCCGATAGCGTGCGAGATCCTGCACGGGAGCGTCCGCCACCGGCATGACCCCCTCGCAATCTTGCGCCGCTATTTCCCCTGGGCGCGCCACCGCTGGATGGTGCGGCCGATGATCTGGTCCTCGCCGCCGACATCGCGCCAGAGCTGGGAGAACAGCGGATCGCTCGACGCCGGTCGCTTCGCCTCCTCGAGCCGGTCGAAGCTGACCCGGATCGGGATCGTCACGCCCTCTCCGCAGATGATGCATTCGCGGTTGCGTAGCGCGGGGATCGAATCGAGAAACCCGCGCGCGCCTTCGGGCATGGCGGCGCGGACGAAGGCCTGGTCGCGGTCGTTGTTGAGCCGCATTGCGATGATCGTGCCGCACTGCGACAGCACGCCTTCCGCCAGATCCGACGGGCGTTGCGTGATCAGGCCCAGCGACACGCCGTATTTGCGGCCTTCCTTGGCGATCCGCCCGAGAATGCGCCCGACCGCGCTGCTCGTTTCCTCACCCGCCGGAATGTAGCGATGCGCCTCCTCGCAGACGAGCAGGATCGGGCGCTGCGGTTCGTTGCGCGACCAGATCGCGAAGTCGAACGTCATGCGCGCCAGCACCGCGACGACCACCGAGGTAATCTCCGACGGCACGCCCGAGACGTCGATGATCGAGATCGGCTTGCCCTCGCCTGGCAGGCGGAAGATGCGCGCGAGGAAGCCCGCCATCGTGTCCGCAACGAGCATGCCCGAGAACATGAAGCCATAGCGGGGATCCGCCTTGATCTCGTCGATCTTGGTCTTCAGCCGCAGATAGGGCGCGGTGTCGCCGGCGCGGTCCATCTTGCCCATCTCGGCGTTGATGATCGCCGTCAGATCGCTGAGCAGATACGGGATCGGCGCATCGACCGTCAGCTTTGCGATCTCCTGGCCGATGCGACTCTTGGCCTTGGCGGCAAGCAGGCATTTGGCGAGGATGTCGGCGTCGAACTGCCGTGCGGAACCGCTGCTGGTGAGGAAAACCTCGCAATGCTCCTCGAAGTTCATCAGCCAATACGGCATCTGCAGGTTCGAGACGTCGTAGATCGCACCGTTGGACTTGAACGCGGCGGCATATTCGCCGTGCGGATCGATCATCACGATATGACCCTGCGGCGCGAGTTCGCAGATCCGGTGGAGGATCAGCGCAGCGCCGGTCGACTTGCCCGTGCCGGTCGATCCGACGAGCGCGAAATGCTTGCCGAGCATCGCATCGACGTACAGCGCGGCGCGGATGTCCTCGGTCGGATATACCGTGCCGACGGTGATGTTGACGCGGTCGTCGGCGGCATAGACCTGCTCCAGATCCGAGCTGGTGATCGGGAACACCTCGCAACCCGGCATCGGATACCGCGTGACGCCGCGACGGAAGCGATGGAGCTTGCCGGTGAGTTTCTCCTCGTCGCCCTCGCCCAGGAAATCGATCTCGGCGGCGATGCAGGTGCCGGCCGTATCCTCGAGCTTCAGCGAGCGGACATTGGCGACCAGCCATGTTCCGCCGACCCGCATCTTGACCTGGCTGCCGACCTGGCCGGCTGCTGCGACGACGGGGTCGGGATCGTCGAACAGCCCCCCGATCGACGCACGATCCAGCAGCACGCGGCTGCTCGATCCGGCGATCGCGAAGACGACCCCGATCGGCGTCGCCATCGCATCCGCGCTGGCCAGACCACCGTCCAGCGGCACTGCGCGCGCGAACGCGTCCGATCCCGGCATTTGGCTCATTCCGGCAACATCCCCAGTCATTTCACCAGGACCGTGCCCGAAAAGGCGTAAACATCCGGTGACGATGGTGAACGCGCGCTACACTCTTCGTGCGATCCAGCCGGCCGCCCAGCCGAGGAACACCGACAGCGCGACCGCGACCAGCCCGTAGATCACCGACGATCGCTCCGCGGCGCGGGCGACGAAGCGCTCGAAGCCCGATTTGCGGATCTCGATGTCACGCACCGCCGCCGCCAGCACGCGGCCGTCGCGGATCAGGAACGTCTCCGCGGTGAAGCGCCCGACGGGGACGCGCGCCGGGATCGATACGCGTGCGCGGTAGAGGACACCGTCGGTGATCTCGACCGCGCGCGGCGCCTCGTAATACAGGCCGGCGCGGCGCTTGAGATCAACGAGGCCTTTCTGGAAACGGTCCTGCGTGTCGACCGGCGCGCTAGATGCGGGCGACAATTGCAGGCTGCCGAGCCCGAGTTCGTAGATCGCGCGCGTCCGATCGTCGACGAGGCGGTCGATCGGCTTGGACGAGGCGATCGCGTAGAAACTGGGGGCCGAGCGATAGCGCAGCCGCGACGCGTTGACCCAGATGCCCGCGACCTTCTCCTTCTCGCGCATCAGAACCGACTGGGTCGGGCCCTTCACGACGACGACGATGTCGGTCGGGTGCTCGTCGCTCGGCAACCGCCCGCCGGGATAGAGGATCGCGCCGAACAGGAGGAGCTCGGCACCGGTGAAGCTGTAGGCGATCTCGATATTGCGCTGCGATACGTCGGGGACGAGCACGGGTTTCGCCTGCGCCATCAGCAGCGGCGCCAGGAGGACGAGCCAGCCAGCCTTCATGAGAGCGTGACCGAGAAGATCTCCTCGGGCCGCCAGACCAGCCCGAGCAGGATGCGCGCGCCGACCAGCAGCACCATCACCGCGAGCGCGAGGCGCAGATATTCGGGGCGGAACTTGGTCGCGAACCGCGCGCCGATCTGTGCGCCGACCACCGAGCCCAGCAGGAGCAGGCCGGCGAGGACGATGTCGACCGCCTTGGTGGTGGTCGCGTGGACCATCGTCGCGACCGCGGTGACGAACAGCGTCTGGAACAACGACGTGCCGACCACCACGGAGGTCGCCATGCCGAGCAGGTAGATCATCGCGGGCACGAGGATGAAGCCGCCGCCGATGCCGAGCAGGATCGTCAGGATGCCGGTGAAGAAGCCGAGCAACAGCGGTGCGAGCGGCGAGATGTAGAGCCCCGACGCATAAAAGCGCGTGCGCAACGGGAGCGCGGCGACGAGCGGATGATGGCGGCGTTTGCGCGCCTTGGGCGGGCGTCCGGTGCGCGCGCGACCGATCGTGCCGATCGATTCCTTGGCCATCATGCCGCCGATCGAGCCGAGCATGAGGACGTAGACGATCGCGATCACCGTATCGATCTGGCCGCTTTGCTGGAGCAGCCTGAACAGCCACGCGCCGAAGAACGAGCCGAAGATACCGCCCGCGACCAGCACCCCGCCCATCTTCGTATCGACGCCCTTGCGCCGGAAATGCGCGAACACGCCCGACACGCTGGCGCCGGTCACCTGGCTTGCGGACGAAGCCGCGGCGACGGTCGGCGGGATGCCGTAGACGATCAGTAACGGCGTCGTCAGGAAGCCGCCGCCGACCCCGAACATGCCCGACAACAGCCCGACGCCCCCGCCGAGCAGGATGATGACGAGCGCGTTGACCGACAGGTTGGCGACGGGGAGATACAGATCCACGGCCGCAGCGTTACACTGGATTGCGCGCGCGGGGCTAGGCTCGACGCGCGCGAACTGGATTGGAGCCGTTGGGTCGACGATGGTCGCTCGCTCCCTGCGCGATGGAGTGCGTCAGAAGTCACTGCCGATCGACAGCGCAGGTCCCGAACCCGGGCGCGCGCCACCGGCGATTCGCTCGCGCCAGTCGAGCGTCAGACGCAGGGTCTTGCCCGCGACCGGTACTGTCGCGACGATCGACGGGCCGATGTCGAACCGGCTGGCATCACGTTGCGCACTCCCCCACGCGCCGACGCCGAAATCCACGCTCGCACCCGCCACCTTGCCGAGCGGATGCGTCAGTCGCGCGGACGCGTCGACGAAACCTTCGATCCCCTCGCGCACGATTCCCCCGGCCTGCCCATAGGCTTCGACACGGACCCCCGGAGCGATATCGAACATGGGGTAATCGCGGATCGTACTGAACCCTTTTACGACTTGGACGGGCGATATCGGTGCCATCAAAGTTCGGCGCTAAGATGAAGCGCTGGTTGGGGAAGTAGCCCTGATCCTGCCTATGACG
>Ga0308009_10000565_pt1 | contig 26237 bp, 23 predicted proteins | sample Neamet127_FD_203134 | JGI IMG/M metagenome (GOLD analysis project Ga0308009, IMG submission 203134) | Marine microbial communities from water near the shore, Antarctic Ocean - #127 | ecosystem: Environmental > Aquatic > Marine > Unclassified | place: Southern Ocean | collected 2014-07-24
CCCATGGCGTCCAGCCCGGCGCTGATCACGCCGCCGTGGATGCGGTTGTGCGCGTAGTGGCCGACCAATTGGTCTGTCATCGTGATGCGCGCTGCGACGCGCTCTGGCGTGAGCAGGGTGATTTTCAAACCCAGCACGCGGTTGAACACGATTTTTTCTTCAAACAGCGTTTTCAGACCGGCAACAAATTCGGGTTCAAACGCGACGGTGGCTGCGGCCGGGGTGGTGGTTTTGCTCATAGGCCCAATTGTCGTGCAGCGAGGTCTTTCATGATCTCTTCGGCACCGCCTCCAATCATCATGACCTTGACCTCGCGGTAAATGCGTTCGCTCCGGGTGCCGCGCATGAAACCCATGCCGCCCAGAATTTGCACCGCCTGGTCGGCGCAGAACTGCATGGTCTGCGTCGCATGGTTCTTCAGCATGCAGACGTGGGCCACCCAGTCGGCGTCGGTATCACCGGCATCGGCACGATCAGCCACCGCATCAACCCAGGCCTGGGTGGAGGCGATGCGCATCTGCATGTCCACCAGTTTGTGGCGGATCACCTGTTTTTCGGACAGCGTGCCGCCGAAGGCCTTGCGCTGGCGCGCCCAGTCCAGCGCTTCGTCGTAACAGGCCTGCGCAAAACCCAGGGCTGCGGCCGACATCGCCATCCGTTCGCCGTTGAAGTTGCTCATGATGATTTTGAAACCACCGCCCTCCTCCCCCAGCAAATGGCCGGCAGGTACGCGTACAGCGTCGAAGCGCAGGTGCGCGGTGTCGGAGCACCACCAGCCCATTTTCTGCAGGGCGGTGCGGGACAGGCCGACACTGTCGCCGGGCATCAGGATCATCGAAATGCCGCCGGCGCTTTTGCTCTCGCCGGTGCGCACGGCCACCGTGATGAAGTCGGCCCGCATGCCCGAGGTGATGAAAACCTTTTCGCCGCTGATCACATAATCGTCGCCAACACGCCGCGCCGTGGTCCGCAGCGCCGCCACATCGGAGCCACCGCCGGGCTCGGTGATCGCCAGCGCAGCAATCTTTTCGCCGCGCAGCACGGGCGGAATCACTGCCTGCTGCAAGACCACCGATCCGTGAGCCAGCACCGGTGGCAGGCCGATATTGTGCGAAAACAGGCTGGCCAGCACACCCCCGCTGCCGCCATAACGGCACAGCGCCAGCGTCATCGCATTGCGCATCCGCCACGATGCGGGCGTGCCCCCCAGCGCCTCGGGGTAGCCCAGGGCCAGCAGGCCCAGCTCAGCCGCCTGGCGGTACAAGGCGCGCGGAAACTCGCCGACGTCGTCCCACTGGCTCACATGCGGCGCAATCTCGCGCTGGGCAAACCGTTTCACCGATTCGCTGATGTCGGCCAGGGCCGCCAGGTCAAAGTTCGGCGGCGTCATGCTTCAAACCTCAGCAGCACCTGGCCGGTCGCGGTCTGCTGGCCAGGCGCCACCTCCACCGACGCAACAAGCGCATCACGCGTGGCGCACACCGCATGTTCCAGCTTCATCGATTCGATCACCAGCAAGGTGTCGCCACGCTGCACAGTCGCGCCAGCCGCAACCTTGACGGCGATCAGCTTGCCGTTGAACGGCGCCCGCAGCTCCATCGCGCGGCTGGCCAATGCCGGCCCGACAGCCGGCGCTAAGCTCGCGTCCCTGAGACAGACATCGGAGGCGCCGACCTGCACATGCCAGCGCCCATCTGCCACGCGACACGCCTGCACGCTGCTGCGCAGACCATCGACCGTGACAAACATCTGGCCGTCGCCGGTGCGCGCGCAGCTGGCCATGTGTTGCCACGTGCCGGACATTACTTCCAGCCCACCTGCGCCGGTTTCCGTCACGGTGATTGCCAGCACCTGCTCGCCGTGCAACACACGCAAGGATTTGCCGAACGGACAAGGCAATGCCTGCGCCGCACCGGGGCCGGCCGCGAAGTGCATGCCCAGCGCCGCAGGTAGCAGCACTTGCGACTGCTGCTCTTGCAGGGTCTGGCGGATGCTGTCACCGTGTTCCGCGAGAAAAGGGATCAACGCCTCGCCCGCGCGAAACACCGGATGCGCCAGGCAAGCCGCCAGAAACGCCCGGTTGGTCGGCAAACCCAACACCTGCGTGCCCGCCAGCGCGGCAATCATCTTCTCAATCGCTTCGCTGCGGCTGGCGCCGTGAACAATGAGTTTGCCGAGCAGGGAGTCGTAATACGGCGTGACCTCCAGGCACGTCTGCAAGGTGTGGTCAAAGCGAGGAGCCCTCTCCCCAGCCCTCTCCCAAGGGGAGAGGGAGCAATTCCCGGCAGAAAGGGAGCCTGCAGTCGGCTCGCGGAAATGGAGCACCGTGCCGGTGTGCGGCGTGAAGTCTTCGTCCTCGGCGCAGAGGCGTACCTCGATCGCATGGCCGTTGAACCTCACTTCGTCCTGCCGCAGCGGCAAGGGCTCTCCCTGCGCAATGCGGAGTTGCCACTCGACCAGGTCCAGTCCCGTCACGGCTTCGGTCACCGGATGTTCAACTTGCAAACGAGTATTCATCTCCATCAAGAAAAATTGAGCCCCCACGCTCCCCACTTCGATCCCCGGTATGGCTCCCTCTCCCGCTGGGAGAGGGCTGGGGTGAGGGCTCGCGTCCACGAGAAACTCCACCGTACCCGCACCCACATACCCGGCCGCCTGTGCCAACGCCACGGCGCACGCACCCATGCGTTCACGCAAGGCCGCATCCACTGCCGGACTCGGCGACTCCTCAATCAGCTTCTGGTGGCGCCGCTGAACCGAGCAATCACGCTCACCGAGATGGATGCAGTGACCCTGGGCATCGGCAAACACCTGCACCTCCACATGGCGCGGATTGAGCAACGCGCGTTCGAGCAACAACTCGCCGCTGCCGAATGACGACAGCGCTTCAGACCGCGCGCTGTCCAGCGCAGCCAGCAGCCCGCTGGCCTGCGTCACCAGGCGCATGCCACGGCCACCGCCGCCGGCCGTGGCCTTGACCATCAGCGGGTAGCCCACTTTCACGGCCTCGGCCACCAGCCGGTCATTCGACTGATCGTGGCCCTGGTAGCCCGGCAGGCAGGGCACGTTTTTCGCCAGCGCGAGCTGCTTGGCGGCAGCCTTGTTGCCGAGCGCGCGTATCGCTTCTGGCGGAGGGCCGACCCAGACCAGGCCGGCGTCCAGCACCGCCTGCGCAAAGTCGGCGTTTTCGCTCAGGAAACCGTAGCCCGGATGCACCGCATCGGCGCCGCTGGCCTTGGCAGCGGCCAGCAACTTGTCGATGCGCAGATAGGACTCCGCCGACGCATTGCCAACTAGCGCCACCGCGCTGCCGGCTTCAGACACATGCAGGGCCCCGGCGTCGGCATCGGAGTACACCGCCACCGTGGCGATGCCCAGGCGATGCGCTGTGCGCAGGATGCGGCGCGCGATCTCGCCACGGTTGGCGATCAGCAGACGGGTGATGGGTCTCATGCCGCCCACCCCGGCTTGCGCTTGCCGGCAAAAGCCGCCAGACCTTCTGCGGCTTCCGGGCTGCGTAAATTTGCTACAAATTTTATAGCTGCTTGCGCAGGCAGGTCATGGGCTACAGGCATATTTAGCATGCAAAGCAAGGCCTTGGTATGGGCCACGGCGCCGGGCGCGGCGCGGCGCAGGGTGCTGATGCGCTGCGTCACCGCAGCCTGCAGATCGGTGGCGACCTCATCGACCAGGCCCAGCGCGAGCGCCTGGTCTGCAGAGAGTTTTTCGCCAGACAGCAGCAGCCGACGTGCCGCGCGGTCACCGAGCCGGCGATGAACAAAGACGGCGATCTGCGCCGGCACCACACCCAGCGTCACTTCAGGCGCAGCAAACACAGCGCTTGGCGCGGCCAGCACAAAGTCGGCGCAGCACACCAGGCCCAGGCCACCGCCCATGGCCGGGCCGTCAACGGCCACCAGCAGCATTTGCGGCAAAGCGCACAGCGCGGTCAGCAGGGCACCGAACCCGGCATTCATCGCGATCAGCGGGTCGGACTGGCCGGCAGGCAAGGCCTGGCCTATCGAGGCGGCGAAACCACCGAGGCTGCCGCCGGCGCAGAAGGCACCGCCGCTGCCTTGCAGGACGACAAAGCGCAAGCTGTTGTCGGCAGCAGCACGCTCACAGGCCTGGCGCAACGCAGCCACCACCTCGTCCGTCAAAGCATTGCGTGTGGCCGGGTCGTTAAGCGTCCAGCACTCGACCTCGCCGTTGCGGCTGATCTGCAGCTTGCCGGTCAGGGTGCTGTCCATCAGGCGGCGGGCTTGCGGGTTTTGGACAAGCCCATATATTTGGCAATGATGCCCATCATGACCTCGTCGGCGCCGCCGCCTATGGACGCCAGCCGGCCGTCGCGGAACATGCGTGCCACCTTGTTTTCCCAGGTGTAACCCATGCCGCCCCAGAACTGCAAACAGGTGTCGGGCACCAGGCGGTTCAGGCGGCCAGCCTTGAGCTTAGCCATGGATGCCAGCTCGGTCACGTCCTGGCCCTGCACGTACAGCTCGCAGGCGCGGTAGGTCATGGCGCGCAGGCTTTCGACCTCGGTTTTCATCTCGGCCAGCTTGAACTGCACCCATTGCTGGTCGGCCAGGATCGCGCCGAAAAGCTTGCGTTCATGCGCCCACTCCACGGTCCAGGCTATGCAGTTGCCCAGCGACTGAAGGCAACTGGCCGCACACCACAGCCGCTCTTCCTGGAACTGCATCATCTGGTACATAAAGCCCGAGCCTTCGGCGCCTATCAGGTAGCGCTGCGGCACCCGCACCTCGTCAAAATAAATCAGGCCGGTGTCGCTGGCGTTCATGCCAATTTTTTTGATCTTCCTGCCGACCTCGATGCCCTTGCGCAACTTGCCTTTGTCGCGCATGGGCACCATGACCAGGCTTTTGTTCTTGTGCTGGGGCCCGTCGCCGGTGTTGACCAGCATGCACATCCAGTCGGCCTGCAGGCTGTTGGTGATCCACATCTTCTGGCCGCTGATCACGTAGTCGCCGCCATCCTTGCGCGCATGGCTTTTGATGGACGCCACGTCGCTGCCAGCGCCCGGCTCGCTCACGCCGATGCAGCCGACCGTGTCGCCCGCAATCGCCGGCGCCAAAAACTCGCGCTTGAGTTCTTCGCTGCCGAAACGTGCCAGCGCCGGCGTGCACATATCGGTCTGCACGCCGATGGCCATTGGCACGCCGCCGCAGTTGATGTGGCCCAGCGCCTCGGCCATCGCCACGCCGTAGGAGTAGTCGAGGCCCGCGCCGCCGTATTCCTCGGGCTTGGTCAGACCCAGCAGGCCGAGCTTGCCGAGCTTCTTGAACACCTCATGCGCGGGAAAGATTTCAGCCGCTTCCCACTCGTCCACATGCGGGTTGATTTCAGCGTCTATGAAACGCTTGAGGGTTTTCTGGATTTCGAGGTGTTCGTGGGTGTATTGCATGGTCTTGTCTCCTTGTATGGCTTGTCATCCCGGACCTGATCCGGGATCCATGACGGTGCATGGATTGCGGGTCGAGCCCGCAATGACAAGCAGTTTTTTACATTCGCGCAACTCCAAATTGCATGGGCCGCAATTGGCGGGTTTCGGCCTCGCCACACATGGCCAGGCATTGCGCCAGCACCGCACGGGTGTCGCGCGGGTCAATCACGCCGTCGTCCAGCAGCAGGCCTGAGGTGTAAAACGCATCAGCCTGGGCCTCGAACAGGCCCACGATCTTGTCGAACTGCGCCTGCGACTGCGCCGGGTCAACGGCGATGCCCTTGCGTACCATCGCCGCCTCGGTGACGATCTGCATGGTGCGCGCCGCCTGCTCGCCGCCCATGACGGCGGTCCTGGCGTTGGGCCAGCTGAACAAGAAACGCGGGGCATAAGCGCGCCCGCACATACCGTAGTTGCCGGCACCAAACGAGGCGCCGCATTGAATGGTGATCTGCGGCACGGTGGCGCTGGTCACCGCCTGGATCATCTTGGAGCCGTGTTTGATCATGCCGGCCTGCTCGCTGTCCTTGCCAACCATGTAGCCGGTGGTGTTCTGCAGGTAAACGATGGGCTGGCCGAGCTGGCACAACATCTGGATGAAATGCGTGGCCTTGTTGGCGCCCGCCACATCGATGGGGCCGTTGTTGCTGATGATGCCGACCGCATGGCCATGAATGGACGCCTGTACACAGACCGTGGCGGCGCCGTACAGCGCCTTGAAGGGCAGGAAGTCCGAGCCATCCACCAGGCGCGCGATCACCTCGTGCATGTCCACCGGCTGGCGCAGGTCGGCGCTCATCAGCCCGAGCAGGTCGGCGGCCGGGTAGAGAGGGTTGTCATGCCGGACTTGATCCGGCATCCACGCGAGCGCGCCTGTATGGATTGCGGGTCGAGCCCGCAATGACAGCCTGAAGATTACCTGGCGCGCCAGCCCCAGCGCGTGACGATCATCTTCAGCCAACTGCTCGCCCAGCCCGGAAATACGGGTGTGCATCTCGGCGCCGCCCAGCTCTTCTTCGGTGGCGACCTCACCAGTCGCCGCCATCAGCAACGGCGGTCCGGCCAGGAAGGCGCGCGAACGGCTCCGCACCATGATCACCACATCCGACAGGCCCGGCATGTAGGCGCCGCCTGCCGTGCCGGAACCATGCTGCACCGTGATCACCGGAATGCCCGCGCTTGAGAGCCGCGCCAGGTTGCGGAACAGCGCGCCGCCGTGGACAAAACCCTCCACACGGTAACGCATCAGGTTGGCGCCGGCGCTTTCGACCAGGTGGATGAAAGGCAGTTTGTTTTGCAGCGCGATCTCCTGCACGCGCAAGATCTTGTCCAGCCCCATGGCCTGGATGGCGCCGGCCTCAATACCCGAATCGCTGGCGACGATCATGCAGCGTGCGCCTTCGACAAAGCCGATGCCTGCGACCACACCCCCGCCAGGGACCGACAGCGCCGCATCCTTGCTGTCCTGCATGAAACCCGCGAGCGAACACAAAGGCAAATACGGCGTGCCAGGGTCCAGCAACAAGGCCACACGTTCACGCGGCAGCAACTGGCCGCGTTTGTCGAACACAGGTTTCGACTTGGCCGAAGCCTGCGCCGCGCGGTCTTCCAGCGCGCGCAGTGCGGCGATGCGTGCCAGCATGGCATTGCTGCGCTGCAGGGCCTGTGCGCCTTGCGGCTTCCAGCTGGATGCGTAAGTCGTCACCGCCCTCACCCCTGCCCTCTCCCAGAGGGAGAGGGAGTTAAAGAGTCAGCCCCGCTTGGCAAAGCAAGCTCCCCAGTCCCCTCGCCCCTTGGGAGAGGGTTAGGGTGAGGGCTCTTCCCCTGCGGCTCCTGAAAAACCTTCGGCGTAGTCGCCAGGTGAAACCCGTCAAAAGGTTTGACAGCTTGACGCTGCTGCGCTTCGGCATCAGGCAGGCGCATCGGCCAGCCCATGCGCACCTGCGGCCGCGCACCGTCCACACGCAGCACCGTGCCACTGATGAAGCTGGCGGCCGGGCTCAGCAAAAACACAACCGCCGCCGAGGTTTCCGCCTCGGTGCCGAAACGGCCCAGCGGCACGGTGTTGCGCATCTCGCGCAACATGGCGCCGGCTTCAGGCGGGTAGTGGTCCATGCCGCTGGAGGCGATATAACCCGGCGCCACCGCATTGATACGCACCCCGCTGTGCGCCCATTCGGCCGCCGCAGTTTCGGTGAAACTGACCATGCCGGCCCGCGCCGCGCCGCTGTGGCCCATGGACGGCATCGAGCCCCAGATGTCGGCCACGATGTTGACAATGGCGCCGCCGTGCGCGGCCATGGACTGCAGGTAACACTCGCGCGCCATCAAAAAACCGCCGGTCAGGTTGGTGTTGACCACCGCCTCCCAGCCCTTGGCCGTGATGCTTTCCAGCGGGGCGATGTACTGGCCGCCCGCGTTGTTGACCAAGCCATCAATGCGTCCGTGGGCCAACACAATGGCCGCCACCGTCGCCTGCACCGCAGCTTCCTGCCGGATGTCGCAGGGGTGAAAGCTGGCACGGCCACCGGCCGCCACAATTTCTCCGGCCACATCGTGCAGCTTCTCCAGCTTGCGTCCGATCAGCACCACATGGGCGCCGAGCGCGGCCAGCTCATGCGCCGTGCAGCGGCCAATGCCGGAACCGCCGCCGGTGACGACCACCACCTTGCCGGCAAACAGGCCGGCACTGAACACGGAACGGTAAGTCATGGTCGGGTCCTCCTTGGGGCGACGGTTTGCGCTTCGCCGATGAACAACGCCATCGCCGCATCGGCCAGTTCATCGAGTGACGCGCCTTTTTTGGCATCAAACCACTGCACCGACCAGTTCAGCGCCCCGAACATCAGCAGGCGTGCCAGCTTGACCGGGCAGCGCAGCCGGCCCTGCTGGTGCAGCGCCTGCAGCACCGGCTCCCAGACCGCTTCATAGTCACTTTGCAGTTTGGCCAGCAGGCTGCGCTGCTTGGCCGTGATGGAACGCGATTCGTACAGCATCACCGGAATGAAATCACTGCCCGGCCCCAGCAGCACGTCGAAATGATTGCGCACCAGCACATGCAGCAGGGCCGCAGCGTCCGGCTCAGCATGCGCGGCATGTTGCAGCGCCTCGGTCTGCCGCCCGATGGCCGAGCGCATACCCTCGGCCATCACCGCATGCAGCAGCGCGCCCTTGCTCTTGAAGTGATAAAACGGCGACCCGCTGTGCATGCCAACAGCCGTCGCGATGTCCCGCGTGCTGGTGCCGTCAAAACCCTTGCGACGAAACAGCCGCGCCGCCGCATGGACCAGCTCAACGCGGCGGTTGCCGTCGTCGCGCTCGGCGACGGTTTTGCGCGGGCGTCCGCGCGGCCGCTTGGCGGGCAACACCACCGCCACCTCAGAGGCAGCGGAGATACCTGCCGCAGAGCGCTTGCGCGCATGAGATGTGTCCATGGAAATCGACCATACCAAAAGTCGATATTTTTAGCAAGCAGTTGCTTTGTATAAATACAAGCCCCCACTTTAAGCGCCGGTCCGCTGGGAAGGATTGAATGATGTAAGAATTCGGCTTCAATCCCGACACTCACTTTGAGCCGGTTCATCAAGGATTTCCCCATGTCACATCGCCCCTTCCACACGCTCCCGCTGTCACGCCGCCAAAGTCTGGTGGTGCTCTGCGCCAGCCTCGCAGGCGCCGCAGGGGCGCAAACCGGCACCGCCTGGACGCTGATCGAAACCAAGGCCCGTGGACAAAAAGTTTTTCTCAATGCCTGGGGCGGCAGCGAGGCGACCAATGCCCACCTGCAATGGGCGGCCGGTGAGGTCAGCAAGCGTTTTGGCGTGACCGTCGAACATGTCAAGCTGACCGACACGGCCGAGGCTGTGAAACGGGTCCGCAGCGAAAAGGCTGCCGGAAAACTCAAGGGAGGCACGGTGGATGCCGTCTGGATCAATGGCGAGAACTTCCTGACCATGAAACGCGAGGGTCTGCTGTTCGGGCCTTTCGCCGAAAGCCTGCCCAGCTTTCAAAACGTCGATGTCATTGGCAAGCCCACCACGCGCATGGATTTTTCAGAGCCTGTTGAAGGGATGGAAGCGCCATGGGGCATGGCGCAGTTCACCTTGTTTGCCGACCGCAAACGGGTGCCTTTCCCACCACGCAGCATCCAGGCGCTGGCTGATTTCGCACGCACCCATCCAGGGCGCGTCACTTATCCGCGCCCGCCGGCCTTTATCGGCACCACCTTTCTCAAGCAGGCGCTGGTAGAGCTCAACACCGACCGCGCAGCGCTTTACAAACCGGTCTCAGCCGACGCCCTGGCCAAAGCTGCCGCACCGCTGTGGACCTACCTGGATGCGTTGCACCCGCACCTGTGGCGCGCGGGCAAGCAGTTTCCGCAAACACCGGCGGCGATCCGGCAAATGGTGGCAGACGGTGAACTGCTGATCGGGCTGAGCTTCAACCCCAATGAAGCCGCCAATGAAATTCTGGCCAAACGGCTGGCCGACAGCGTGTACGCCTGGCAAATGGCCGGCGGCGCGATTGGCAACACCCACTTCCTGGCGATCCCGTTCAACAGCGCCGCTCCCGAAGCCGCCCAGGTCCTGATCAACTTCATGCTGTCACCCGAGGCTCAGGCCCGCAAGGCCGACATGGCCTTGTGGGGCGACCCCACCGTGCTGGCGCTCGACAAGCTGTCCGCCGCCGACCGCGCCCGTTTTGGCAACAAGCCGCTGCCCGGCCAGGTTGAACAAGTCATGCCTGTTTTGCTGGAGCCCCACGGCAGTTGGGTCGAGCCGCTGGAGCGCGAGTGGCTCAAACGCTACGGTCAATGAACCCACCATGCATTTTGAAAGAGCCCTCGGTGCACGACCGTCATCTGCCTTAACGTTTTGCCCACTGACACTTTCCCCCACACCCTAAGGCGAGGCCGGCGTTTGCTGCTGCCCCTGGTACTGGCTGCACTGGCCTGCCTGCCCTTGTTGTGGGCTTTGGGGCTGGCACTGCAAGCCGGGCTGGACGGGGCGGCCTGGCTGGCCTTGTGGAAGGACACGCAATGGCCTCGCGCGCTGGCCATGACCTTGTGGACCGGGCTCAGCGCCACCGCACTATCCGTCGCGCTGTCGGCCTGGTTGCTGTCGCGCAGTTTTCCCGGCCCACTGTGGCAAAGCGCGGTCAAGCTGCTGCCCCCCATGCTGGCGGTGCCCCATGCGGCCTTTGCGATTGGCCTGGTTTTTTTGGTGGCGCCCAGCGGCTGGCTGCTGCGCGCGCTGTCGCCCTGGGCCACCGGTTTCGATGCACCACCGCCCTGGCCCACCACGCAAGACCCCTGGGGTCTGGGGCTGATTGCGGTACTGGTGGCCAAGGAAGTGCCCTTTTTGCTGTGGACCGCAGCCACCCAGTTGCAACGCGCAGACGTGTCCGCGCGACTGAGCCGTGAGCTTGATGTGGCCCGCAGCATGGGGTATGCGCGGCACACCGCGTGGCGGCAAGTGGTGTGGCCGCAACTCTGGCCGCGCCTGACCGGCCCGCTGATCGCCGTGCTGGCCTACAGCCTGACCGTGGTGGACATGGCGCTGGTGATTGGCCCGACCTCTCCGCCCACCTTGGCGGTACTGGCCTGGCAGTGGCTGCTTGACGCCGACGCCGCCATCAACCAGCAAGGCGCGGTAGCGGCCTGGCTGCTGGCGGCGCTGGTGGCCGTGCTGGCGGGCGGCTTGTGGCTGCTGCGCGGGCTGGCACGCCGGCGCGCGGTCAGCGGGCGGCGCGGGTATGCAAGCCCTGCGGGCCGGGCCGACCGGTTTTCGCTGGCGCCGCTGGTTCTGCTGTACGCGGGGGTGATGCTGGCGCTGGCCGTCGGCAGCGTGTCGGGCGTGTGGCCGTTTCCGCGCCTGTGGCCCGACAGCCTGAGCCTGCAAGGCTGGTTGTCTGTCGCGGGCAGCGCCAACACCCTCTGGACCACGCTGGTGCTGGCGGCGGCCAGCAGCCTGACGGCGCTGGTCTGGGCGGTGGCCTGGCTCGAATGCGCGCCACCGGCCTGGGACAGGCGGCTGCGCCGCCTGATCTACCTGCCCTTGCTGCTGCCCTCGGTGTTGTGGGTGGTGGGCCTGCATCGCTTGAGCCTGGCCTGGGGCATTGACGCGCGCTGGCCAGGCCTGTGGCTGGCCCACAGCCTGGCGGCCGCACCTTATATGCTGATTGCGCTGAGCCCGGCTTACCTGGGTTTTGACAAGCGTTACGCACAGATTGCCGCATCGCTGCGCAAAAGCCGCTGGGTCTTTTTGATGCGTATCAAATGGCCGCTGCTCAAAGCCTCGCTGTGGGCCGCGCTGGCCGTCGGTTTTGCCGTCAGCGTGTCCCAGTACCTGCCCACGCTGTTTGTGGGTGCAGGCCGATTTGCTACCGTAACCACCGAGGCAGTCACGCTGAGCGGCGGTGGCCAGCGTTCGCTGACGGCGGCCTATGCCTGGCTGCAATGGTTGCTGCCGGCGCTGGTCTTCGGACTGGCCGCCTGGGCCGGGCGGCCCCGGCGCTTTGCCAGTGCAGTGTTGGATGCCTGATGGAACAAATAAAAATGATGCATTTTGGGTCAGGGCAAGGCGCAAACCACAGCGATACCCCAGGTATCGCGCGGATTTGCAACGCAGCCATGGCGCAAAAGACGCGTTTTTATGTTCCAGATGGCGTGCAACACTGCACCAAGGCCAGCGTATGAGCCTGCGTATCGCCGTAGAACAACTGGCGCTGGGCGGCAACTTGCTGATTGACGCGCTGACACTGGAGGTGCCGCCCGGCGCGGTGCACACCGTGATGGGCGTAAGCGGCTCGGGCAAATCCAGCCTGCTGGCGGCCGTGAGCGGCACGCTGGCGCCGGTGTTCCGTTTTGAAGGAAGCGTCTGGCTCAACAAAAAGCGCATCGACAAGTTGCCGACCGAGTTGCGGCGCGTGGGTATTTTGTTCCAGGACGATTTGCTGTTTGCCCACATGACGGTGCGCGAAAACCTGTTGTTCGCGGTGCCCCCCGGCCCACGCGCGCGGCGTGAGGCACTGGTGACGCAGGCCCTGGCCGATCTGGCGTTGCCTGGTTTCGCACACGCCGACCCGGCCACGCTGTCGGGCGGCCAGCGCGCGCGCGTGGCGCTGATGCGCGCCTTGCTGGCCGAGCCGCTGGCGCTGCTGCTGGACGAGCCTTTTTCACGGCTGGACACCGCGCTGCGTGAGCGCATGCGTCAGTTCGTTTTTAGCGCCGTGTCCACGCGCCAGATCCCGGTGCTGCTGGTCACGCATGACGCCGCCGATGTGGCTGATCCGCAGCGTTTGACACACCTCTGACGCTCGACCGCCACACACGCGCTTGTGATGGGGGTGGAGCATCCGCAGTGTGGCCTTGCTGCGCATGTTGCTGCAAACCTTGCCCGCGTTGAACGACGCCTTGGCCCTGTCGGGCGTGAAGTTCCGGCACTACCTGCTGGGCACGCTCATCGGCTTGCCGCTGCCTATCCTGCTCTACACCGTGTTTGTTGACGTTATTGCCATGATGCTGGACATCGCGCGCTACTGACGCCACCGATGGCGATGGGTCAAGCGGCTTTTGACCGTTCATGCCAATTGTCCAGTTTGGCAAAAAAATCGCCGAACAACGCGTCTCTTTCCACCGCGTGGGCTTCGCGCATCAGGTGCCGCGTCGGGTCCGGCTGCCAGCACCGGTCCTGACCCAGCCGGGGCGTGCGTACCAGCTCGCTCGGTACCCATTGCGGGTTGAGCAGCCAGGCGATGTTGATCACGTCCCAGATCACCCAGCTGTGCGGCAAACTGCCGTCCAGTCCCAACAGCGGCCACAGCGGGTTGTGCGTGAACAACTGATGCAGGTAGTCGCCGATCAGGCCCCGACCCCGTACATAACGCTCGATTTCAGGCAAGGACAGCCTCAGTTGCGCACCGACATGAAAACCCGGCAGGTACACATGGGGTACGCCGCTGTCGAGCAGCAGTTGACTGGCTGCCAGGTCTTGCTCCAGGTTGAACGAGTCGTTGACATGCGGCGCATGCGAGGGGTAGCCGCTGGTCCAGACCACCACCACCCGCTCGACGATATCGGGGGCGAGCAGCAATGCACTGGCAATATTGGTGGCACAGCCCAGCACCACCACATACAGCGGATCGTCGGTCTGACTTGCCCGCGCCGTCGCAATCAGATGGTCAACGGCCTCGCTGTGCAGCGGCTCCTGGTCCGACCGCAGATACCCCGCGCTGCCGCGCCAGACGCGCCCCGCAGACGGCAAACACAGCTTGTCAAATACCCGGATGATCTCCTGATAGCTGCGTTCCATGCCGATGCCGGGCGGGTTGAAGGGCGCGGCGTCGCGGGGCGCCATGGGCAAATCCCCGCGCCGGTGCGCGAAAGAAAAAGGCGCCGCGTACACCGCTTCGATGTTGAGCTCGGTGGGTGACAGCAGCGCCCAGGCCAGCGCGAACTGGTCGTCGATTTCGTTGGCGGCGTCAGTGTCGATCACCAGCCGGGGACGCCCCTGCGGCAAGGCCAGGCGGGCCTGGTACCAGGCGTCGTCATGACGCGGAAACTTCTTGAGCGTTTCAAAACGCATGACAGTCGGAGCGCTCAATCCCTCACCCCATCCCTCTCCCGAAGGGCGAGGGTGAGATCGGTCCAATCACTGTCGTGTATTTGGAAAATATCAATCTTCATGGTTGCCTTCCAGTTGCCGCAAGCGTTGCCAGTCGGCGGGTTCGTCCACGTCCCACAAGGTGTCCATCTCATACCAGCTCAGGTTCGACCGCAACAGCCGCTCGCGCGTTTGCGCCATCACCAGCGGCGTGCTCCAGGTGATGTTTGCAAACACCTGCGGCAGCAGGCGGCGCATACCGATCAGCACGTAGCCGCCATCTTCGGCCGGAATCACCACCACCTCATGCGACAACAGCGCTATGGCGGCCTGCCGCAGGTGGGCGGGGGCGAGCACCGCACAATCGGTCCCCAGCAGCAGCAGCGGCAAGTCCGGATGCCGGGCAAAGTGATGTTCGCAAGCGTGTTGCATGCGTGCACCGAGATCGCCTTCCGGCTGTGCCTTGCAGGCCACACGCGCGGTGCGCTGCAGCGCGCGGAAAAACCGCTGCGTTTGATCCGGTGCGCACCAAAGCGTCAGGGGTCCCAGGGCTGCCTGACGCGCCATATGCAGTGTGCGCCGCGTAAAAAGCCGCTGCGCCCGCGCCGCCCCGACCGCCCCCAGCGCCGGGATGAGCCGGGTCTTGGCCAGCCCTGGCAGTGGCGCCTTGGCCAGCACGGCCAGCGCTGCGCGGGACAAGGTCGGCTCGGGGGTGTAGCCATACAGCAGCGCAAGGGCGCTCGGATCGGCGCCAAAAAAATAGGCGGCACGCAAGCGCCACATCAGCAAGATGGTGCGCCAGACTCCGTGTTTTTCCCAACGGCGGCCGGACGTCGTCACTGTCTGTCGCAGGCAGGCAGGCGCACCCAGCTGCCTCAAACGTGCTGAAAGATCAATGTCTTCCATCAAGGGCAGATCGGCAAAGCCGCCGAGTGACTCAAAGACGCTGCGCCGGACAAACAAGGCCTGGTCGCCGGTACAGATGCCGGTCAACCGCGAGCGCAGGTTCATCAGGCGCTCGACCAGCCGCAAGACCGGCTGCGTGCCGTCAATTCGCACATCAAACCGTCCCCAGTCCTGTCCTTGCTGCAGGGCATGCTCAATCAGCCGACCGGCGTCGGCTGGCAGTTGGGTGTCGGCATGCAGAAACAGCAGCACATCGGTCTGGCAGCCGCTGGCACCGGCGTTCATTTGCGCAGCGCGCCCGCGCGGCGCCAGCACCACCCGGTCTGCCAAGGCGCTGGCCAGGGCCCAGCTGGTGTCGGTGCTTCCGCCATCAACCACCCGCAGTTGCACCCCTTGCGCGCGCAGGGTTTGCAGGCGGCGCAGCCGCTGCGCCAGTGCCGCGCCCTCGTTGAGCACGGGCATGATGATGGCCAGCGTCATTCAGCCAGCGCGCGGTCCAGCGCTTCAAACTCGGTCAACACGCGGGCCACACCCTGCGGGCTCAGGTAGTGGTCTACCCGTTCGCGCACATGCGCGACCAGCGCCAGGTCGCTGCGTTCAATGGACCAGTCCTCGCCGTCGCTGCCGCTGCGGGCTGCCTGACCCGACACGGCGCGCCATTTGGCGCACCAGGTGACGGACCACAGCCACATGGCGCGGCGCAGCGGTACATGCCAGCGGCGGGCGGGCCCGGCCGCAGCGCCCACCGCCTGCGCCCATGCCGCGTAGAACCGCAACACTTCGTCCACCGACAACTCGGCGCGGGTATCGAGGTCCCAGGTGGTGGAGGTGTAAAGCGTCGCGTGCGCCAGATCCAGTGCGGGGTAGCTGTAGCGGCACTTTTCCAGATCCACCAGCATGGCGCGGCCTGCGGCGTCAACGATGAAGTTTCCCGGGTGCCCGTCAAACGCGATCAGGCAGCGCTCTGGGCGGTCAGCAGCCTGGCACAGCGCATGCAGGCGCACCAGCTCGCTGTGGATGCCCTGCGCCACCGCCCTGTCCACGCCTGCGGCCGGCAGATGGCGGGCCTGATCGGCGATCTCGGCGTACAGCGCCTGCAAGGGATCGGCGGCATCTTGCAAGGGTGCGCGGCCAGCGGCCGGTGGCAGCGGCAAGGCATGGAATGAGGCCAGGGTCTGGGCCATGGCGCCCACGTCGGCGGGAAGCGCGGCGGGGTGGCCACGTATTTCCTGCACCAACAAGGCACCGCGCGGCAACTCGGGCGACGGCGGCAACACGCCGAGCAACTGGGGCGTGTGCCCGCCGGCACCGGCGCGCTCAAAACAGGCGCTCTGGTGCTGCAAGTTGGCAAGCGCAGTCAAGCCCATCTGGCTCTGCTTCGGGATGCGCGCCAGCGCTCCGGTTCCGCACAGGCGCACATGGTCGTGCGCCAGCCCCTTGTCGCGCAACAACTCAAACGCTGCAGCGCTCCAGGGGTGGTCTGCGGCCTGCAAGGCGAAGCGCAAGCGCTGCGTCAGCTCAGTCGATGGAGGCATGCAAGCGGGCGCTCATAGGTTGAAGGGATCTATTTTGGAAATCAGGACACGATAACCGAACCGGTCGTGCGGTATGCGGCCAATGCGACCCAGCGACAGTCGCCAAGGGCTGTTCCTGGTTCATTTTCAAGTCGATTTTCAAGCGTATTCCAGAGGGCTGTTGGCTGGCCCTGTAAATCCTTTTTTTGCGCGGGGTACGATAGCCCAACGCTGGCAGCGCGCTTTCAGTATCGCTATCTTCGGGTTGTTGAATCCGGCTGGTGTCTGGAGACATTTGTAAGAATGCGGATGCAGGAACGACCCATCTGCAATACCAAGGATTTCCGCATGAATTTCAAAAAAGCGGCGCTGGCGCTGCTGATCGTCCTCCTGGTGGTTCTCTTCTTTGCGCTGGATCTCGGTCGATACCTGAGCCTGGACTACCTCAAACAAAGCCAGGCCGCTTTTGCTGAGGTCTATGCGCGCCAGCCCCTCACGGTTGCGGCGGTGTACTTTGCCATCTATGTGACCGTCACAGCCCTGTCTTTCCCCGGCGCCACCATCCTGACGCTGGCCGGTGGTGCCATCTTCGGGCTGGGTTGGGGTCTGCTGATTGTTTCTTTCGCATCCAGCGTCGGCGCCACCCTGGCTTTTCTGGCGGCGCGTTTTGTGCTGCGCGACACCATAGAAGCACGTTTTTCACAGCGTGTGGCCGAGATCAACCGCGGCGTCGAAAAAGATGGCGCCTTCTACCTGTTCACGCTGCGCCTGGTGCCGCTGGTGCCGTTTTTTGTGATCAACCTGGTCATGGGCCTGACCAAAATGCGTGCCCTCACCTTCTACGGGGTCAGTCAGCTCGGCATGTTGGCGGGTACGGCCGTGTTTGTGAACGCGGGCACGCAACTGGCCGGGGTGGACTCTCTCAAGGGCATCCTCAGCCCCTCACTGATCGGCTCTTTTGTGCTGTTGGGTGTTTTCCCGCTGATCGCGCGCAAGGTGATGGAGGCCGTGAAAAAACGCAAGGTGTATGCGCGCTGGGCCGCCGTGCGGCCCAAGACCTTTGATCGCAACCTGATCGTGATTGGTGCTGGCGCGGGCGGTCTGGTGTCGGCGTATATCGCAGCGGTGGTGAAAGCCAAGGTCACGCTGGTGGAGGCACACAAAATGGGCGGCGATTGCCTGCACTATGGCTGCGTGCCCAGCAAGGCCCTGATCAAAAGCGCCAGGCTGGCGCACCAGATGCGCCATGCCAGCCGCTACGGCCTGCGTGACACACCAGCCACCTTAAGCTTCAAGGCCGTGATGCAGCGCATACAGGCGGTGATTCGGGCGATTGAACCGCATGACAGCGTTGAGCGCTACACCGGGCTCGGCGTCGAGGTGCTGCAGGGCTACGCAAAGATCGTGAACCCGTGGACGGTGGAGATCGCGCTCAACGGCGGCGGCAAGCAGTTGCTGACCACCCGCAGCATCGTGATTGCCGCTGGCGCGCGCCCTTTTGTGCCCCCTCTGCCGGGCCTGGACCAGGTGGGTTATGTCACCAGCGACACCTTGTGGGACAGCTTCGCGCAGCTTGACGCGATTCCCGAACGCCTGGTGGTGCTGGGCGGCGGACCGATAGGCTGCGAGCTGGCGCAGAGTTTTGCGCGGCTGGGCGCGCAGGTCACGCAGGTCGAAATGGCGCCACGCCTCATGGGCCGGGAGGACAAGGAGGTCTCGGAGCTGGTGCGTCTGGCGCTGCAAGCCGATGGCGTGCAGGTGCTGACCGGGCACAAGGCGCTGCGCTGCGACAACAGCGGTGGCATCAAGACCCTGGTGGTGGCGCATCAGGGCGCCGAAAAAACCATCCCCTTTGACGCGCTGTTGTGCGCTGTCGGGCGGACGGCGCGGCTGACCGGCTACGGTCTGGAAGAACTCGGTATTCCGACCCACCCGACCCGCAACACCGTGGACACCAACGAATACCTGCAGACGATTTACCCCAACATCTACGCAGCAGGCGATGTGGCGGGCCCCTTCCAGTTCACCCATGTGGCCGCGCACCAGGCCTGGTACACGGCTGTCAATGCGCTGTTTGGCGAGTTCAAGACATTCAAGGCCGACTACACGGTGATTCCATGGGCCACCTTCACCGACCCGGAAGTGGCACGGGTCGGCCTGAACGAGCAGGAGGCCAGCGACAAAGGCATTGCCCACGAGGTCACTACCTATGGCATCGACGACCTGGACCGCGCCATTGCGGACAGCGAAGCACACGGTTTTGTGAAGGTGCTGACTGTGCCCGGCAAGGACACGATTCTTGGCGTAACCATCGTCGGCACACATGCCGGTGACCTGCTGGCCGAATACGTGCTGGCCATGAAACACGGGCTGGGCCTGAACAAAATTCTCGGCACCATCCACACCTACCCAACCTTGTCTGAAGCCAACAAATACGTGGCCGGAGAATGGAAACGCGCGCACCAGCCGCATGCCTTGCTCAAATGGGTCGGCCGGTACCACGACTGGAAGCGCGGTTGATGCAGAATGTTTCCATCACTTTTCTCGACTACGACTGGTCTCTTAACGATCTGGGGCGCTGAGGCGCTGGCGCCCACCATGCGTTGGCATCATCTACCTAACCGGCGCTACCAAATTAATAGCTACCCAAGCCCGCTGGATATGGGCTGGACGCTTATTTGATGCTCAAAGTTTGGAGAAGTCGGGCTGACGCTTTGCCATGAAGGCACCGAAAGCTTCGCGGGCCGCGGGCTCCTTGAGCATGCGGCCAAAGCTCACGCCCTCTTCGGCCATGCGCTCGGCAACAACGCTGGCCTGACCTTTTTTCATCAGGCGTTTGGTTTCCACGAGTGAGCTCAGTGGCTTGGCCGCGAGTTTTTGCGCCTGGCGCTGCGCCAGCGCATTGGCCTCGGCAGGCGGAACAATGCGGTTGACCAGGCCCATCTCCAGCGCGGTCTCGGCCATGAAGGGCTCGCCCAGCAGCAAAGCCTCGGCGGCGCGGGCGTAACCCATCAACTGCGGCGCCAGAAAGCTCGAGGCCGCTTCCGGGCACAGGCCGAGATTCACAAAAGGCATGGAAAACGCCGCGTTGTCGCCGGCATAGACCAGGTCGCAGTGCAACAACATCGTGGTGCCGATGCCGACAGCCGGGCCACACACCGACGCGACCACCGGTTTTGGGAAGGTGCTGATACCGCGCAGGAAGCGGAAGACTGGCGACTCAGGTGTGGCCGGCGGGCCATTGAGAAAATCGCCGATGTCGTTGCCTGCTGAAAAAATACTTTCGTGACCCTGGATCACCACGGCCCGCACCGCAGGGTCGGCGGCAGCAGCGTCCAACGCGTCGGCCATGGCCGCGTACATGGCGGCAGTGATGGAGTTTTTCTTGTCCACCCGGTTCAGGGTGAGGGTCATCACACCGGCCTCGGTGCTTGAAAGAATGTCTTTGAAATCGCTCATGGTGGTTCCTGAAATGTTTCTGTGAGAATCAGACGGCGAGCGCTTCGCGCACGAAGTCCAGCCGGTCCTGGCCCCAGTACATGGTGGTGCCGACAAACATGGTGGGGGCACCAAAAATACCGCGCGCCACGGCGGCTTCGGTGTCGGCGCGCAGACGGTCTTTCACCACAGGATCGGCCGCCAGCGCCACCAGGTCAGCGGCGGCTATGCCGGCTGCCGCCAGCACCTCGGCCAACACGGTCGCATCGCCCAGGTTATGCGCGTGGACCCACATGGCTTCGAACATGGCTTTGACATACCCGTCAAAGCGCGGGTCGCCGTGCATCTGCAGCCCGCTGGCGATGCGCATCAGCGTGATGGTGTTAACCGGGAAATGCGGGTTGTGGACCAGCGGCACGCCATAACGCCGCGCATAACGCCCCAGGTCTTCAAACAGGTAGCTGCCCTTGAGCGGCACGGAAATAGGCGCACGGTTGCCGGTGGCCTGGAAGATGCCGCCCAGCAGCACCGGCCGGTAATTCAGCGTGGCACCAGCCTGCGCGCAAATTTGCGGCAACTGCGTCCACGCCAGGTAAGCAGCCGGGCTGCCGAAGTCGAAATAGAAGTCAACGGATTTCATGGTTCGCCTTTGTTTAGTTTCAGATGTATGGCTTAAAAACACCTTGGGAATGGACACCAAAGAGACTGTCATCCCGGACTTGATCCGGGATCCACGCCAACTCCGCCACCGCGTGCTCATCCGGCATGGATTGCGGGTCATGCCCGCAATGACAAACCCAGACGTGAGGGTGAGGAGCTTTCATTGTCAAAATTTTTCCGACCAGGGCCGCAGATCCAGCTCGTGGGTCCAGGCGTCGCGCGGCTGGCAGTGCAGCATCCAGTAGCTGTCGGCAATGTGCTCGGGATTGAGAATGCCGTCCTCGGCCTTCAGCGCGTAACGCTCAGGGAAATTGTCGCGGATAAAAGCCGTGTCGATGGCGCCATCGATCACCACATGCGCCACATGGATGCCGCATGGCCCGAGCTCACGCGCCATGCTTTGCGCCAGCGCACGCAAGGCATGTTTGGCACCAGCAAAAGCCGCGAAGTTGGCGCTGCCGCGCAGCGATGCGGTGGCGCCGGTGAAGATGATGGTGCCTTTGTGGCCGTCGCCGGCCCGCGCCACCATGCGTTTGGCCACTTCGCGGCCGTTCAGAAAACCGCCGAAACAGGCCATCTCCCAGACCTTGAAATACTTGCGCGCGCTTTCTTCAAGAATGCTGCTGGGCGCATTGGCGCCTATATTGAAGACCAGCACCTTGATCGGACCCAGCGTGGTTTCAATCTGCTCGACCAGCGCAATAACTTCTTCTTCCCTGCGCGCGTCAGACGCAAAGCCGTGGGCCTGGCCGCCTTCTGCACGTATCTGTTCGAGCAGCGGCTGCAGTTTGTCGAGGCTACGGCGGGTGACGCAGGCGGTGTAGCCTTCGCGCGCAAAGCGCCGCGCAATGGCGCCGCCAGTGGCGTCGCCTGCGCCTATGACCAGGGCTATTTTGTTCATGCTCATTCTTTGTAGTAAACAACTTGGTGTGTCGTCACTAGCAATTCGCCAGCTTCGTTCCACAACTGCGCGGTCTGGTCGAAGTAGCCATTGCGAAAAGCCTGGGCCTGGGTCTGGCCCAACAGGTAGCCGCTACCGGTGGCCTGCAGCAGCGCCGCATCGGCATGGTAGTACACCGTCATCGAGACCGTGCCGATGGGCACCAGCAGCGGGCGGCGGCGCCAGACGCGCGGAAAGAACACATCCGACACGGCGGTGAGCGAGGCAAAGTCCAGCGGCCGCGGCGGGTCGTCGCGCAGCCACAGGCGGGTGCGGCTGGTGCCCTGGTCGGCGCCATTCCATTCGGCAGGAATCGCGCCTTCGGCAAAACGCATTTCATACCGCTTCACCCATTCGACCCGCGCCAGGCCGCTGGCACGTGCCACATCGGCCGGCGCAGGAACCTCCGGCATCGTGTGTTCGTCCGCGCCCCAGGTGTCGCGTCGCAAACCGAAGAAAGCCGTGCCTGTCAGCACCGTCTCGCCGTTCTGCTGCATCTCGATGACCCAGTGCTGGGTGGAGCGGTTGGTGCGCGCCGGACGCGCGCTCACGGTGAACGGGCCGTCGGCCAGGGCCGCAGCGAAGTTGACGGTCAGCGAAATCGGCTCACCCAGGCGCTGCGGATGCTGAAGCGCAGCATTCAAGGCCTGCGCTGCCGTGACGCCGCCAAAGGGCCCGACCATATTGGCATAGGCCGGGCTGGTGTGGCCGAGAAATGTGCCGTCGGCCTGCCCCTGCAAGGCGACAGCAGTATCAAAAGGGTGAGAACTCATGGCCTGAGTATGCCGTCGCCAGCGGTCTCAAGCAGTCGTGCCGGCGACGCCTGCAGGGGCAGGCGGCGTACGCATGCGATCAAGAATCTGTACCGTTCGCGGCCACAGGTTTTGGCTGAACTGCTGGCGGAAGAAGCCAAAATGCCCGATACGCTTGACACCCAGATCCGCCGGCGTGATGCGTTCAAAGCTGCGGGCGGCGCCGGTGTACAGATTGATCAGGTTTTGGGTGCCACGCCAAGTCATGAGTTCATCGTCACTGATGGACAAGGCCAGCACCGGAAAACTGGCCTGCGCATAACTCAGGCGTGCGCCCTCCCCCTCAGCGCCCACGCTGTACTGCGGGTTCAGGCACCACTTGCGCCACTGCAGCATCACGCCAGCAGGCAGGTCGCCAACCTTCTTGAGCTTGCGCCCCGGAAAATAGCCGCACAGCCGCGTGGCCAGCGGCACCAGCACGTACCAGAAATACAGCACCATGCGTTTGAGCTGCGGCGCGTTGTCACGCCAGTAGCCGCTGCCCGCAGCGATGCTGACCAGCCCATCGACCTTGCCTTGGTTGTTCAGCAAGCCCGGCAACTGCGCGCCCAGGCTGTGACCGAGCAGGTACAGGGGCGCCTGAGGCAACGCGGACTTGGCGCTGTCGATGACGGCTTCATAGTCACTGGCCCAGTCGAAAAGGTCCGCCTTGAAGCCGCGCAAGCCGCCATGAGCAGTGTCTGGCAGTGATTCACCGGAACCGCGGTAGTCAAAAGTCGTGACCCGGAAGCCCTGGCCCGACAGCCATTCGGCAAACGGCGCGTAATAATCCTGCCGCACGCCCATCGCCCCGCCGATGACAACACTGGCCCGTGCCGGCTGCGCGGGTTCGTACACCCGCAAGGCCAGTTGGGAAGTGCCCGATTCAAGAACCTGCTTTTGCATGTTTGTCTCCAAGAATTCGAATGCGCTCTTTGCCGCCCTCACCACAACAGCGCCCTCTTCCCGGCTTAGCGAGCGGGATGCAGTGCGAGGCGCGGGCGCCCGAAGAAAACCGGAGCGACCTAAAGGGTCGTGAGGATTTTCTTTGGGCTGCAACGACGCAATGCGCCCGCGCAGTAGCCGTCACCTGGGCGTAGCGAGTGGGATGAGCTGCAAGGCGGACGGAGCGGACCCACCGGAACGACCTTCAAGGTCGTGAGGATGGGGAGCACCGGACCAACGCCGCAGATCGCCCGCGCAGTAGCCCACCTCAAACGCGTTCGAAGATGCCGGCGGCGCCTTGCCCCATCCCCACACACATGGTGACCATGCCGTACTTGAGTTGATGCCGGTGCAGCGCGTGAATCACCGTTGCCGCTCGGATCGCGCCCGTCGCGCCCAGCGGATGGCCCAGCGCAATCGCGCCGCCCATCGGGTTCACTTTCGCGGCATTTAGGCCCAGCGTGTTGATGACGGCCAGCGACTGCGCCGCAAAGGCTTCGTTCAGTTCATACCAGTCGATGTCGTCCTGCTTGAGACCGGCATAACGCAGCGCGGCCGGAATCGCCTCAATCGGGCCTATGCCCATGATGTGCGGCGGCACACCTTTGGCCGCGTAGCTGACAAAACGCGCCAGCGGTTTCAGGCCGTGTTCCTTGACCGCTTTCTCGCTGGCCAGGATAAGCGCACCGGCACCGTCGGAGGTCTGCGAGCTGTTTCCGGCTGTGACCGAACCGCGTGCGGCAAACACCGTCTTGAGTTTGGCCAGGCCTTCGAGCGAAGTGTCGGGTCGCGGGCCTTCGTCAAGGCCGACCGTGCGGGTTTTAGTGATCACTTCGCCGCTGTCCAGATCCGGCGAGCGGTCGGTCACTTCCACCGGTGTGATCTCGGCGGTGAACTCGCCGGCCTGCTGTGCTTTCATCGCCTTCTGGTGCGACTCGAGTGCAAACTGGTCCTGCGCATCGCGCGAGACCTTCCACTGCTGCGCGACCTTTTCAGCGGTCAGGCCCATGCCGTAGGCGATGCCGATGTTTTCGTCGTTCCCGAACATGGCTGGCGACAGCGAGGGCGAGTTGCCCGACATGGGCACCATGCTCATGCTTTCGGTGCCGGCGGCAATCATCACATCGGCTTCACCGACACGGATGCGGTCGGCCGCCATCTGGATAGCGGACAGACCGGACGCGCAAAAACGGTTGACCGTGATGCCGCCCACGCTGGTCGGCAGACCGGCCAGCACCGCACCGATGCGTGCGATGTTCAGACCCTGTGGGCCTTCGGGAATGGCGCAACCGCAGATGATGTCTTCAATCGCTTTCGGGTCCAGCGAAGGCACTTGTCTAAGGGCGGCCTGCAGCGCACGCACCAGCAGGTCGTCGGGACGGGTGTTGCGGAAGAAGCCGCGATGCGAACGGCCGATAGGCGTGCGCGTGGCGGCGACGATGTAGGCTTCCTGGACTTGTTTGCTCATGGTGTTGTTCCTTTGCTATTTTCTTGCGCCCTCTCCCGCGTGCGGGAGAGGGCGGGGGTGAGGGTGCCTGCGACTTGCAGTATTTTTTCAAGCACTGCTTCCGTTTGAAGCAGCACGTCGTTGTTCCAGAATCGAAGTGTTTGAAACCCCAGCGCAGCCATGTCGTCGCTTCGCGTTTGATCACGGTGAAGCGCCACATCTTCTGCGTGCTGCCCACCATCAAGCTCGATGACCAGACCTATCTCAACGCAAGCGAAGTCGGCAAAGTAGTGACCGATGGGGTGCTGGCGGCGAAATTTCAAGTTGGAAAGTTGTCGCGCACGCAGCCTGGACCAAAGCAAGGCTTCCGCATCGGTTGAGCCCTTGCGCAGTGCCCGTGCACGCACCCTCACCCCAACCCTCTCCCGCGCGCGGGAGAGGGGGCTAGACAGGTCGGAGGTCTGCGAAGCCATCAATGCTCTTGGTTACGCGGGCCGGACGGAATCCAGGCCCACACAAATTCGCATTCGACCGGGTTCACCCCGGCCTCATCTAGCACAGTGACGGCCACCGTAACTTCACCCTTGTCGCTGGCCTGCATGGCAGCGCGCTGTTCGTCGCTCAGGGTGGCGACAGCGCGCAGTGCGCCAGTGGCGCGTTTCCTGAACGCCATCTTCAATTCCTTGGCCAGCGGGATGCAGTCGTCGCGCACATTCATGCCGACCACCATGCCGGTCGCGGTTTCCGCGAGAAGGTTCATGGCCGAGGCATGGATGCCGCCGATGTGGTTCTGCACCTTCTTCTCGTTCTTGAGACCAATTTCGACCCTGCTGGTTGTCATCTCCAGAAAATTCAGCCCCGCCGTTCCGGTGAACGGCACGGCACGGTGCATCACGACGCCACGGAAAAAAGTGCGCGCGAAGACCGGCAGATCGGACAGCCGGTTTAGCTGGCATTCGAGGCGATTGGGTGTGTGGTCCATAACCTTTAGTTACGAACCGGTTTGCCGGTGCTCATCATTCCCATAATCCGTTCTTGGGTTTTCGGGTGCTCCAGCAAGGAGCAAAAAGCCTTGCGCTCCAGTGTCATCACATACTCTTCGGTCACCAGTGAGCCGGCGTCAACGTCGCCGCCGCAGACCACGTTGGCGATCAGGCTGGCAATGTGGAAGTCGTGCGCGCTGATGAAGCCGCCGTCGCGCATGTTGACGAGCTGGCCCTTGATGGTCGCCAGGCCGCTGCGGCCCACGACAGCAAACGGCCGCTTGTGCGGCGCGCGGTAACCGGAGTTAAACAGCGCCCGTGCCTCGTTGAGCGCAATGAAAAGCAGCTCATCCTTGTTCGGCACGATCACATCGCTGTCCAGCAAATAACCGATCTTGCGGCTCTCAATCGCGCTGGTGCCGACCTTGGCCATGGCCGCAGCGGTGAAACCTTCGGTCAGGAAGGGCAACACGTCCTTGTTGGTGGACATCGCGGCATTCTCGGCAGCGCGGCGCGCGATATAGGTCAGGCCACCGGCGCCCG
>Ga0308009_10000566_pt1 | contig 26235 bp, 28 predicted proteins | sample Neamet127_FD_203134 | JGI IMG/M metagenome (GOLD analysis project Ga0308009, IMG submission 203134) | Marine microbial communities from water near the shore, Antarctic Ocean - #127 | ecosystem: Environmental > Aquatic > Marine > Unclassified | place: Southern Ocean | collected 2014-07-24
ACCGCAGGTTGCCCCGGAGCGCAGCGCAGGGGACCCAGACCATCGGGTCGCCTTTTTCTTTGCTTACTTTCTTTTTGGCGACGCAAAAAGAAAGTAAGTTGCCGCCGGGCAACCCCCGGCTTGTTGGCGAGCAGATCTGTACGAGTTATCCAACGGGGATCCCGATCCCGTCCGGGATGACAACTCCCCCAAACTCACACCGGCCAAACCACCCCGTTGTCATTGAGGATCGCATCCAGCGCCACATCGTGCGGCTCGGGCTCGAGGTCGGGCAGCCAGCCGTGGCTGTAGCCGAGGCCGACGGTGAAGGGTTTGGGCTGCAGCGTCGCCAGCGTGCGGTCGTAAAAGCCACCGCCGTAACCAAGCCGGAAACCGCCCGGCCCGTAACCCACGCAGGGCACGAACAGCAGGGTCGGCACGATGATCTCGGTGTCCTTGGGTTTGGGAATGCCGTAGGCGTCTTCCTCCATCGGGCAGCCGGGGTACCAGGCGTGAAAGGTCAGGGTCTTGTGCAGCTTGTTGACCACCGGCAGGCCGATCTTGCGCGGCGACCGGTTTGCTATGTTTTCAGTAGCGGCCTCTGCCCGCCCCTCATGGGCTGGAGCCTGATTTGATTCGGATTCCTGGCTTAAAATTGCGTCTTCCTGCCAGCGGTACAGCGCGGGCAGCGGATCGAACTCGCCCTTGATCGGCCAGTAGGCCCCGATCACCGCATCTTCGCGCCCGACCAGCCAGATCCGCATGACCCGCTGTAACAGGTCGGCGCGCTGTAAGCGGTCAGGCAGGTTCAGGCGTTGTTCGATCAACGCTTTTCGCGCGGTTAATTTGTCCATAATGACCCGATGCTATCCAAATTTGTTGTCACTGCCCTGATATCGGGCCTCTCGTCCTTTTTGATCCTCCAGCCCACATGGGCGCAAAACAATACTTCGCGCGCCGACGACGTGCTGGTGGAGATGAACAAGGCCTTCAAGCGTGGCGACAAAAACCGCCTGTCTCAACTGCTGCCACAGGCGCAGGGCCATGCGCTGGAGCCGTGGGCGGCCTACTGGGAACTCAAGGCCCGGCTCGACGACGCCAGCGCCCGCGAGGTGCAGGACGTGATGGCACGTTATGCCGGCAGCTACCAGGAAGACCGCTTGCGCAACGACTGGCTGCTGCTGCTGGGCCAGCGCCGCGACTGGTCGGCGTTTGCCACCGAATACCCCAGCTTCCGGATGAACGACGACCGCGATGTGCGTTGTTATGCGCTGCTGGTCGAACACCTGAAAAACCCTGGCGCCGATGCACAACTGGCCGACGAAGTCCGAAAAAACTGGTTTGCCCAGCGCGAGGCCAGCGACGGCTGCACCGCTGCCGCATCACGCCTGATCGGCAACCGCAACCTGACAACGCAAGACGCCTGGATCAAGGCCAGGCTCGCGACCGAAGCGAACCGGCCGCGCGCCGCGCGCGAGGCCGTCGAGATCATTGCGCCAGAGGCTGTGAGCCTGGTGAACGAACTCCATGCCAGCCCGGCGCGCTTCCTGGCCACCAAGGTGATTGCGATCAGGAAGGTGCGCAAGGAAATCGTCGTGCTGGCGCTGGTCAAGCTGGCCAGCACCGATGCCGAGGGCGCAGCGCGTTTCATGGAGGACAAATGGGGCTCGCAGCTCAACGATGAGGAGCGCAACTGGGTATGGGGCGCCGTTGGCCGGCAGGCGGCGACGCGGCTGGCCAGCACGGACTCGGTCGGTTATTTCGCCAAGGTCACCAAAAACACCGACCTCAGCGACGACATGCTGGGCTGGAAGGTTCGCGCATCGCTGCGCGCTGGCAGCACGCCGCTCTGGCCGCTGGTGCTGGCCGGCATCAACGCCATGAGTGAAGGCGCGCGCAAGGAGCCGGTCTGGGCTTACTGGAAGGCGCGCGCGCTGCTGAGCAACGCGGCGCCCGCTGTCCCTGGCGCCGCGCCCTCGCCGCAGCGCACCGAAGCACTGACCCTGCTGCAGTCGATCGCCTCGGTGCGCGGCTTTTACGAGCAGCTCGCGCTCGAAGAGCTGGGCCAGAAGATCATCCTGCCGGCCAAGCCGCCGACGCTAACCGCCGAGGAAAAAGAAACAGCGCGCCTGAACCCCGGCCTGAACCGCGGCGCTTACGCGATAACCATCGGACTGCGCAGCGAAGGTGTGCGCGAGTGGAACTACAGCACCAACCTGCACACACGCGGCGGCATGGGCGAGCGCGAGTTGCTGGCAGCCGCCCAGTTCGCCTGCGACCGGTCGATCTGGGACCGCTGCATCAACACCAGCGAACGCACGCCGAATGCCTTCGACGCCGAGCAGCGTTTCCCCACGCCGTTTCGCGAGGCCGTCACCCAGCGCAGCCAGGCCATCGGCCTGGACCCGGCCTATGTCTACGGCCTGATCCGGCAGGAGTCACGTTTCATCATGGATGCGCGCTCCCATGTTGGCGCCTCCGGCCTGATGCAGGTGATGCCGGCCACTGCCCGCGAAACCGCGCGCCACATCGGCATGACAGGTTTCACGGCCGACCAGATCAACGACCGCGACACGAACATCATCATCGGCACGGCCTACCTCAAGCGTGCGCTCGACGACTTCGGCGGCTCCATGCCACTGGCCGCAGCCGCCTACAACGCCGGCCCGGGACGGCCGCGCACCTGGCGCAACGGACCGGTGATTGAAGCGGCGATCTGGGCTGAAAACGTGCCCTTCAGCGAAACCCGCGACTACGTCAAGAAGGTGCTGTCCAACACCACCAACTACGCCGCTCTGCTCAGCGGCCAGCCGCAGTCGCTGAAGGCACGGCTGGGCACCGTCGGCCCGCGCGAAACGTCGGCGCCGCCGCCGGACGATAAGATGCCTTGAGGTGCTATCAAATACATAGCTGTCTGCGCAGGCACAGAAGGGGTTGCAGCCGACTATAAGCTTGAATATGGTAACTACTTAGGCTATCTGGACTGGTTTTACTCCCTCTCCCCTTGGGAGAGGGTTGGGGTGAGGGCTGCTGCAGCCGGCCCAGCTCAGGCCTTCACACGCTGTGACAGAAACTCACCTTCGTAGTCCTTGGCCAGCGATAGCTTCTCGGCTTCAGTCAGGACCTTGCCGGCAAGCTGGAAAATGCCCTGCTCTTCGTCCTTGAGGTGGTGGAATATCTTGTGGTGCAGCTCTTTGGCCACCGCGATCCAGGCCGGTGAACTGAAGTCCGTGTCTTCCAGCTTTTCGACCAGCTCGTCCATCTCGTGGTGCTCGGCAATGCCATGCCGAGAGGGCTCCTGCGTCATGTCGTGGGCAATCAGCGGCACGTAGAAAAAACGTTCCTCGGCAGCCGCGTGGGCAGCCAATTCCGTTTTTAGTTCCTTGAACAACACATCGCGGTCTTTGGTATCACCGGAGGTGTTGATCAGGGCATCGGCCAGGCCGCGCTGGGTTTCGTGGCTGGTGCGAAGGGCTTCAAAAATATTCATGCCCAAATTATGGAGAGCGGGTGCCGCGCAGGCTGTAGGCCGTGATGCCCAGAGTAGTTGGGGCAACTGCCTACACCACCGTCCGGTCCACGCGTGTTCGGCTAAATGTGGACATCCCAGATGCTACGATTTTCGTAGCACCAAATCTTGGTTAGATAAGGGCTGCGGTAAATTATTGGCTTTCATCCTGGGGATGTTTTGCAACACGCGACGCGAAAGTGTTTAATACAAGTCATGAAAAAAATATTGATTCTCGGCGGCACCGGGTTTGTCGGTCGTCACGTTTGCGAAAAACTCACGCAACTGCAATGGCGCGTCACCGTGCCGACACGCCAGGAGGCCCGCGCCCGCGACATCCAGATGCTGCCCTCGCTCGATGTCGTGCTGGCCGATGTGCACGACGAGGCCGCACTCACCCGCATCGTGGCCGGCCATGATGCGGTGGTCAACCTGGTCGCCATCCTGCATGGCACGCAGCCGTCTTTTCAACGCGCGCATGTGGACTTGCCGCAAAAAATTGCCCGTGCCTGCGCCGCCACCGGCGTGACACGCCTGGTCCATGTCAGCGCGCTCGGCGCCGATGCCCGCAACCCCGACGCCGCGCCGTCGATGTATTTGCGCAGCAAGGGCCAGGGCGAAGTGGTGCTGCACCAGGCGGGCCTGGCATTGACGATGTTGCGGCCCAGCGTGATGTTCGGCAACGGCGACAAATTCCTCAACACCTTTGCCCAACTGCAAAAGGTTTTCCCGGTGATTCCGCTGGCCGGCAGTCACGCGCTGTTTCAGCCGGTGTGGGTTGAAGACGTGGCCAGCGCCATCGTGCACTGCCTGCAGGACGCGCATCTGCACGCCACGACGGGCCAGACCTTTGAAGCCTGCGGCCCGGATGTCTACACGCTCAGACAACTGGTCGAGCTGGCAGGACGTTTCAGCGGCATCAACCAAGGCCGGGGCCGACCCGTGCTTGCGCTGCCTGCGGCGCTGGGCCGGCTGCAGGCCCGCATGATGGCGCTGGCGCCCGGCGAGCCGCTGATGAGCCGCGACAACCTCGATTCGATGAGCGTGCCGAACATCGCCAGCGGCAACCTGCCGGGCCTCGACGCGCTGGGCATCACGCCTGCGGCGCTCGAGGCGATTGCGCCCAGCTACCTCGGGCCCAACGCCGGTGGCTGGGGCCTGCGCAGCAACCTGGTGGCCAAACGCAAGACCGCTGGACGTTTTTAGGGGGCGGGGCTGCGCGAAGGGCGCGCATCAATAGCCGCGCCTTTTCGCATCAATGGAAGAGCCGGCGCGCAGTAGCATAGGCGCTCACTCCAAGGAGGCCCCGTGCTCAAGCTCTACATCGCCAACAAGAATTATTCGTCCTGGTCCATGCGCCCCTGGGTGCTGCTCAAGCAGGCCGGCATACCGTTCGAGGAGGTTTTGGTGCGTTTCGGCGCCGACCCGTTCACCGCTACTTCCGACTTCAAGAAGGCAGTGCTGGCGGTCAGTCCGGGGGGCCGGGTGCCGGTGCTGGTGGACGACGGCTTCGCGGTCTGGGACACGCTGGCCATCGCCGAGTATGTGGCCGAGAAGTTTCCGGACAAACAGCTCTGGCCGCAGGATGTGAAGACGCGCGCCCGCGCGCGCAGCATCTGCGCCGAAATGCACGCGGGCTTTGGCGCCCTGCGCAGTGCCTGCCCGATGAACATTGAGGCAGACCTGTCGCAAACCGGCGCCATCGTCTGGCGCGACCAGCCGGCGGTGCGCAGTGACGTGCAACGCATCGTCACGATGTGGACCGAACTGCTGGCGCAACACAGAGGTCCGCTCCTGTTCGGCGAGTTCTCAGTCGCCGACGCCTATTTCGCGCCGGTCTGCATGCGCCTGAAAAATTATGGCCTGCCGGTGCCGGGCCCCATCACCGACTACATCGGTCGCGTCTGCGCCCTGCCCGGCGTGAAGGCCTGGATGGACGAGGCGCTGGCCGAGAAGGATTTTGTGGTGGCGGATGAGCCTTACCGGGTGGCACGGTAGACTCCGACTTCCAGCATTAAATACGGCTCCAGCCCTTATTCCACGGGCGCAAGCAGCTACTTTATTGATAGCGGATCAATGCGCAGCGAAATCGTCACTGGCCCGTCATTGACCAGGTGCACCTGCATGTCTGCGGCAAACTGGCCGGTCTGCACGACGGGGTGCAAAGCCCGCGCCTGTGCCACAAAATAGTCGTAAAGCCGCCTGCCTTCGTCCGGCGCTGCGGCGCCGGTGAAGCTGGGCCGGTTGCCGCCCGACACGTCCGCAGCGAGCGTGAACTGGCTGACAATGAGCAGGCCACCGGCCACGTCCTGCACGCTGCGGTTCATTTTTCCGCCGTCATCGGCGAAGATTCGCAGCTTGAGGATTTTTGCCAGCAGCTTGTCGGCCTGCACGTTGCCGTCGCCGCGCTCGGCGCACAGCAGCAGCAGCAAGCCGGTGGCGATCTCGCCAGTCACCGCCCCACCTACCAGTACCCGCGCCTGACTGACGCGCTGAATCACGCTGATCACATCAAGCTCCTCACATCGACAACATGCGCGACCCACAACGGGCGGCAGGTTTGCAGTGTGAACAGCGTCATCTGGCCATTGTCCCCGATGCATGGCATCGCTATGCAAAAATGCCACGATGCGCAAAGCACTGCAACATCGCTGGGTCGGACTTCTGCTTTGGGGGCTGATCACGGCCCTGGGCTGTGTGGTGCTGGCACGCATCGAACTGGTTCAACAGCGCGACGCTTTTGAAACCGACGCACGGATCGTGCACCGCTTGTTGAGCCAGCGCGTGGTGCAGCACGATGCGGTGATGGCCACACTGGCGCTGCTGCAACCTGCGGCCCCTGACTCGAAGCCCGAGCAACGGCTGAGCGCGCTTTATCCTCAAATTCTTTCCGTGCAGAGGCGTGACAGCGGCGCCTTCTGGCCGGACGAGCGTCTGCGGGTTGCGGAAACCCTGTCCCGCGCCCTGGGCCGTCCCGCGCTCGCGGGAGTCGATTTTGCCCGTGGCCGCTACCACCTGGTCCTGGCGTCCGAGCCCACCAGTTATGCATTGGAGATGGATGTGCGCGCCGTCGTGCCGTGGAGCGAATGGCCGATGGCGCACGATACCAGTGCCGTGCGTGTGCTGCTTGAGCACGAAGGCCAGGACTGGGTGCTGCAGCCGGGTCGCTTGGGCCAGGGCGGCTGGCGTTTTGATTTCCGCAAACACCTGGCGGCGGAGAGCCAGCCTTTTGATGTGGTCGCGCGGCGCCAGATCGGATGGAACGAGCTGCCCTGGACCGGGATGCTGGGCTGGTCCGCGCTGGTTGCAGCTGCCTTGGCGGGCGGTCTGGCGCTGATGGGGCAGCGCGCTGCCAGACGGCGGGCAGAAGAATTGCTGCGACTGGGTCAGGTGGCGCGGCTCAATACATTGGGCGAGCTGGCCGCCGGCATGGCGCATGAGCTGAACCAGCCACTGACTGCCTTGCTGGCCAATACCCAGGCGTCCATGCGCTTGCTGGAAGAAGCCCCTCCGGACATGCCAACCATCCGCAGCGCCATGGCGCAGGCGGTCGAACAGGCACGCCGCGCCTCGGCGGTTGTCAGCCGCCTGCGACGTGCGGTGGAGCGGCCGGACCTGGCAGCGCAACTGCAACCCGTCGATCTGCAGCAGGCGGTGCAAAGTGCGCTTTACCTGCTGGAGCCCGAATTTCGTCGCCGCGAAGTGGTGCCGCTCGTGGATGCACCGCCCGCGTCTGTCACCGTCATGGCCGAACCGGTAGCGCTGGAGCAAATCATCCACAACCTGCTGATGAATGCCCTGCAGGCCCTGGAACAGGTGCCCGCCAAAGAGCGGCAGTTGGCCGTCGCCGTGAAGACCGCCGCCGGAGGGGGCGAGTTGGCGGTCCTCGACAGTGGGCCGGGCATGACCGAGGAAGTGCGTTCCCGTATCTTCGAGCCATTTTTCACCACACGGGAAGCCGGCTTGGGGCTGGGCCTGAGCCTGTGCGAAACCCTGGCCGCCGGCATGGGCGGCAGCTTGAAAGCGGAGCAGCACGCGCCACGCGGGGCTGTTTTTCGGCTGTCGCTGCCGTTGGCGCCACTGACACCCCAAGGCAAGCCATGAGGCCGCTCAACGCGGGCGACACCTTGTCGCCCCTGATTCACCTGATCGACGACGACGAGGCAGTGCGCAGCGCCCTGACCCTGCTGATCAGCACGGTGGGCCTGCGGGTGCAAACGTGGCCAGACCCGAGTGCGTTCATGAGCGGTTTTGACCGCCAGACCATAGGCGCCATTGTTCTGGACGTTCGCATGCCTGGCATCAGTGGCCTGACCGTGCTGGACACGCTGGTGGCGCAGGGCGTGGACCAGCCGGTGATCATGTTGACCGGACACGGAACAGTGGAGATGTGCCGCCGCGCCTTCAAAGCCGGAGCCGCTGAATTTCTTGAAAAACCGGTGGATGACGAAGTCCTGCTCGAAGCGCTGCAAAACGCGGTTCGGCAGCATGTAAAGTCACGCGAGCGCAGCCAGACCAACCGGCACGCTCAGGAGCGGTACGCGCAACTGTCTGCGCGCGAATGCGACGTACTGGGCCTCATCATTGCCGGACTGACCAACAAGGAAATTGGCCGTGCGCTTGACGTTTCGCCTCGCACCGTGGAGACCCACCGGGCCAACCTGTTCGCCAAGCTTGAAGCCGACTCTCTCGCTCAGCTGATCAGGCAATATGCGGCGCTGGTTGACGAGGCCGACGCCCGATAGATCCTCTGCCCAACCCGTCGAAGCCCGTGGACCCCGTAGTTCTACGGAGCTACGCGCGTAGCGCTACGCATGGCCGGCAGCTCCGCATTTTCATAAAGTTCTTCCACGGTTGATTGAACCGTTACAACACCCCAGGAGAACCCACCATGCGTCACATCATCCAGGCTTCGGCCCTTTGCCTGTCCCTCCTTGCCACAGCGGTTTTCGCGCAGAGCGTGCGCACCGAAAAAAATATGTCTCTCGATCTGGCCAACCAGATCGCCAGTGCAACCATAGCGGCTTGCTCGGCCAACGGTTATGCGGTGGGCGTCACTGTGGTGGACCGGGCCGGCAGCGTGCGTGCGGTACAGCGCGCTGACAACGCCGGGCCACACACGCTGGGCGCCAGCCTGCAAAAGGCCTTCACCTCTGCTTCCGCCAAAAACAATACGCTGGCCATGATGGAAGGCGCCCAGAAAAACCCCGCAGCGGCGAACCTGACCGACATTCCGGGCTTCTTGCTGCTGGGCGGCGGCGTGCCGGTCAAGGTCGGCAATGAAACCATTGGCGCTGTCGGTGTCGGCGGCGCGCCGGGTGGCCACCTTGACGAAGCGTGTGCCGTGAGCGCTCTGGACAAGGTCAAGGACCAACTGAAGTAAGCCCCGCATCCATCAGGAGAAACCGCCATGAAAAACATTCCGCTTCGCCTGTCTCTGCCGCTGAAACATCTGGCGCTGGCCGCAGCCTGCGGGCTCGTCGCCATGGCGGTCGTTCCCGCTGCCGCTCAGGTCGGCCCACACGCCGTCGAAGTGGCCGCCTACCAAGGCCTGCACGCCGCTGCCCACCATGGCGATGTGGCCCGGATTGAAAAACTCGTCACCACGAAAGCTGACCTCAATGGCCGCGACGGCAATGGCCGTACGCCAATACATGTGGCAACTTTCGCGAAACAGCGAAGCGCGATTGGCGCGCTCGTGAAGGCGGGCGCCAACATCAATTTGCTGGACAAAGACCGCTACGACGGTGTGACCATCGCCTCGGTCGCCGACGATGAGGAGACGTTGCGGGTGCTGCTGGCCCTGGGCGCCAGCGCCAGGCAGGTCACCAGCCGCTACGACGGCACCGCGCTGATTGCCGCTGCGCATCTCGGGCACGAGGGCGTCGTCAGGCAGCTGATTGCCGCCGGCGCGCCGCTGGACCATGTGAACAATCTGCACTGGACCGCCGCGATTGAAGCGGTGGTGCTCGGCGATGGCGGGCTGAGGCACCAGAAAACCCTGCAAGCCCTGATTGCGGCGGGTGCAAACCTGCAACTGACCGACCGTCTGGGCAATACCCCGCTGCAACTGGCCAGGTCGCGCGGCTATGGGGCGATGGTGCAGATGCTGGACAGGGCCGGCGCCCGGTAAGACAAAAAACTGCCCTCAGCGCCTCGGCAAAAAGGCGCGGTTTGGATAGATCACAAGCGCTGGCGCCGCCTGCGCCAGCGCCAGAAAATCGCGGTCGTTGTGAACCAGCATTGCTTCATGCTCCAGCGCCATCGCTGCGATCAGGCAATCTGTTGATTTGCGAATCGTCAAGCCCTTTTGCCTGGCGCGGCGATACAGCTGCGCGGCAGCCTCAAAGGTTTCCAGCGCATCCAGCGGCTGCAGCAGGGTCTGCGCGCCCAGCACCCGCCGGGTCACGGCAAACTGGCGCTCGGAACTCACACCTTGCAGCACCTCCAGGTAAATCATCTGCGTAAGTGCCAGTTCTTCGTGCGCCTCGCGCTCTTGCACAAAGCGAACCGCGTCGGTGTCGGCTCCGCGCAGCCAGTCGATCCAGACCGAGGAATCGACCAGCAGCATCAGTTCTTCTTGGTCCGAACCGGCTTGGGTAGTTTTTTGGTGGCGGGCTTCGCAGCCACCGGGTAGTTGGCGCGCGGCTGCTCTACCCGGTTTCGCCCCACGTCGGCACCTCGCGCCCAGGGCGCCTTGGGGTCGTAATCAAGGTCCACACCGCCAATGCCAAACAACTCGCGGATGGAGGGCCGCGTAGCGCGCGCCACCATTTCGCGCAAGGCTCGGTCCACCACCTCGCGCTTGGTGCGCGCGCCAGACAGCCGCATCGCCTCGGCTACCACGGCTTCGTCAATGTTGATGTTGGTCATCATGGGTGTAAATTGTACATTGCTTGTACAAAATATCCAGACTTGCGAGTGCTTAGCTCAACGTGACTTTGGCAAACTTGCGTTTGCCGACCTGCACGACGTAGGTGCCGGCGCCCAGCTTGAGCGCCTTGTCGCTGACCACGCTGGAATTCACGCGCACACCGCCGCCGTCGATCAGGCGGTTGCCTTCGCCGCTGGAGGCAGCCAGCCCGGCCATCTTGAGCAGTGCGCCTATGCCCAGCGGTGCCCCACTGAGCCGAACTTCGGGAATTTCATCGGGCACGCCGCCTTTGCTGCGGTTGATGAAGTCCTGCTCGGCGGCGGCGGCTGCCGCCATGCTGTGGAATCGCGCCGTGATTTCCTTCGCCAGCGCCACCTTGGCGTCCTTGGGGTTGCGGCCGGCCTCGACCTCTTTTTTCAGCGCGGCAATGTCGGTTTCGCTTTTGAAACTTAGCAAGGTGTACCACCTCCACATCAACACGTCGGAGATCGACAGCACCTTGGCAAACATGGTGTTGGCGTCTTCGGAAATACCGATGTAGTTGTTCTTGCTCTTGGACATTTTTTCCACGCCGTCCAGCCCTTCGAGCAGCGGCATGGTCAAAATGCACTGCGGCTCCTGGCCGTATTCGGCCTGCAGATGCCGGCCCATCAGCAGGTTGAACTTCTGGTCGGTGCCGCCGAGTTCCAGGTCGGACTTCAACGCCACCGAGTCATAGCCCTGCATCAGCGGGTAGAGGAACTCATGCACGCTAATCGGCGTGCCTGCCTTGAAGCGGTCGTGGAAGTCGTTGCGCTCCATCATGCGTGCCACCGTGTAACGCGAGGCGAGCTGGATCATGCCGGTGGCGCCCAGCGGCTCGCTCCACTCGCTGTTGTAGCGCAGCTCGGTCTTGGTGGGGTCGAGGATCTTGTCGGCCTGGGCACGGTAGGTTTCGGCATTGACCTTGATCTGCTCGGGCGTCAGCGGAGGCCGGGTGGTGTTGCGGCCCGAGGGGTCACCAATCAGGGAGGTGAAATCGCCGATCAAAAAGATCACCGTGTGCCCAAGATCCTGCAACTGGCGCATTTTGTTCAACACCACCGTATGACCGACATGAATGTCAGGCGCCGTGGGGTCCAGCCCCAATTTAATGCGCAGCGGCACGCCGGTAGCCTCCGAACGCGACAATTTTGTAAGCCATTCACCCTGCGGGATCAGCTCTTCGCAACCCCGCAAAGTCACGGCCAGCGCCTCTTTGACGCGATCCGTCACCGGGGAATTTGTAACAAGCTCTTGATTCATAAGGGTTTTTCACATGTCGGGCAGTTGTCCGACATATATACTCTCGCTTCTGCCATTGTTTGGCGCCAAGGCCAGTTGGCCCACAAATTGCAAACCAATTCTAAGTTGTCGCCCGCCCCGGCTTTTTTCCGGCGGCACAACACCTTCATCCCTCGTCACCAGGCTGCTTGTTGTTGCCTGATGGCCTTTTAAGTTGGGAATTTCAGTTTTGATCAAGCACGATCTCTCTCTCGGCCTGCAGGTCGTCTCCGATTTTCTTCACCGTCACCCCAAAAGGATCACAGGCACGTTGGCTGCCTTGCTGCTCGGCACGGGCGTGACCGCTTTCGGCGTGGCCCCGCTCGCACCTGACGCCGCCGACCTGCCCGTGCGCCAGGTGCTGGAAGCCGTGCAAGCCCAGCCAACGGAAAGCCAGACCGAAGTTTTGGGCGATTTTCGCTACTCATTGTTTCGCACCGATACCACCCGCAGCAGCGATACCGCTGATGCCCTGCTCAGGCGGCTGAACATTGACGATGCTTCCGCCTCGGCTTTTTTGCGCAGCGATGCCAATGCCCACCTTATCCTGGCAGGCCGCCCCGGCAAGGCCGTCACGGTCGAAGCCAGCGACAGCCAGCAATTGCTCAAGCTCAGCATGCGCTGGCCCACTGACGATGAAGCCCTGTTCAAACGCCTGGTCATCGAGCGCACTGCGGCGGGCCTGAGCTCACGCATTGAAACTGCACCCTACACCGCCACCGCACGGTTGGCCAGCGGTAGCATCCTGAGTTCGCTGTTTGCAGCGACTGATGAGGCCCGTATTCCCGACGCCGTCGCAGTGCAGGTCGCCGAAATTTTTTCGGGCGATATCGATTTTCGGCGCGACCTGCGCAAGGGCGACCGCTTCAACGTGGTTTATGAAACCCTGGAAGCCGACGGCGAAGCCTTGCGCACCGGCCGTGTGCTGTCGGCCGAGTTCGTCAATGCCGGCAAAACTCACCAGGCGATGTGGTTCCAGCCCCCTGGCCAGGGCGCGGGCGCACAGAACAAGGGCGGCTACTACACCCTGGACGGCCAGAGCCTGCGCCGCGCCTACCTGAGCTCCCCGGTGGAGTTTTCGCGCATCAGCAGCGGCTTTTCCATGCGTTTTCACCCCATCCTGCAAAAGTGGCGCGCCCATTTAGGAACTGATTTTGCGGCCGCCACCGGTACCCCGGCGCGCACCGTCGGTGACGGCGTGGTCGAGTTTGCCGGTATGCAAAATGGCTACGGCAATGTGGTTTTCATCAAACACCGCAATGGCCACGAGACCGTGTATGCGCACCTGAGCAAAATCTCGGTGCAACGCGGCCAGACTGTCGGCCAGGGCCAGACCATTGGCCTGGTCGGCGCGACCGGCTGGGCCACCGGTCCTCACCTGCACTTTGAATTTCGCGTCAACGGCGCCCACAAGGACCCAATGACGATTGCCAAGCAAAGCGAAACCATCACCCTGTCTGCGGCAGCCATGCCTGCATTCCGCGAACTGTCTGCTGGCGTCAAAGGCCAGTTGCAAGCCGCTGCCAGCATTGGACAGATCCGCGCTGAATAGGTAAAGCGCAGGCAATTGGGTGGCTGACTGATTCAAGCAGGGGCTGCGGAACCGGCTTTGCCGGGCCGCAGGCGCAGCGCCCCCTAGTGGGGCAGAGAGTTACACGCAGTGAGAGAACGTGGGGGCAACATTTATATCGGCCTGATGTCAGGCACGTCCCTGGATGGTGCGGACGGCGTACTGGTTGATTTTCTGGGTGGCAAACCGCAGGTGATCGCAGCGGCTACCGAGCCTTTTTCAGATGACTTTCGCGCCGAACTGCTGGCCCTGAACTCTCCCGGTCACAACGAACTGCATCGCGCGGCCCTGGCCGCCAATCAACTGGCTGTGGTCTACGCCCGCGTCGTCAAAACACTTCTCGACCAGGGCGCTGCACGGGGGGTCTCAGCCAGCCATGTCCAGGCGGTTGGCGCGCACGGGCAGACCGTCAGGCACCAGCCCCCAAACAGCCCTTCGCAGGCTCCCCAGCCAGCCTATGTTGCCTACACCCTTCAACTCAACAACCCGGCCCTGCTGGCAGAGCTGACGGGCTTACCCGTGATCGCAGATTTTCGCAGCCGTGACCTGGCCGCAGGTGGCCAGGGCGCGCCGCTGACACCGGCTTTTCACCAAGGCGTGTTTGGACAGGAGGATGCCACCGTGTGCGTGCTGAACCTGGGCGGCATCTCCAACCTGAGCGTGCTGCCTGCAACCGGCAAGGGCCAGATGCTGGGCTTTGACTGCGGCACGGGCAACGCCCTGATGGACGCCTGGTGCCAGCGTCACACCGGCCAGGCCTTCGACGCCAGCGGCGCCTGGGCGGCCAGCGGCAAGCTGATCCCGGCCTTGCTGGCCAGCCTGCTTGACGACCCCTACTTCCGCCTGCCACCTCCGAAAAGCACCGGTCGCGATCTTTTCAGCGTGACCTGGCTGGATCACAAGCTGGCCGCCTTTTCCCGCGAACGCCCCGAAGACGTCCAGAATACATTGACCGAATTCACTGTCAGCCCATGTGTGACGGGCGTGAACAGCTATGCAAAAGATAGCAAATTACTGATGGTCTGTGGCGGGGGTGCTTTCAACCAGCATCTAATGCAGCGCCTGCAGGCAGGCTTGCCGCAACTGCGGGTTGAATCGTCGGCCTTGCATGGCCTGCCGCCGCTGCAGGTCGAAGCCGCAGCTTTTGCCTGGCTGGCGCGCCAGGCGGTGTTGCGGCAGCCAGGCAACCTGCCCAGCGTGACCGGTGCGGCCGGCCCGCGCGTGCTGGGTGCCCTTTACCCCGCCTGATCGCTGGCTCGGCTGAAAGCAAAAAGCCGCCCTGAGGCGGCTTGCATGCGGGCTTGTTCGCGCTCAGGCAGAAAAGCTGGAACCGCAGCCACAAGTGCTGGCAGCGTTTGGGTTCTTGATCACGAACTGGGCGCCTTCGAGGTCGTCCTTGTAGTCGATCTCGGCACCCACCAGGTACTGGTAGCTCATGGCGTCAATCAACAGCGACACACCGTTTTTTGTCATGGTGGTGTCGTCTTCGTTGGTGATTTCGTCAAACGTGAAGCCGTACTGGAAACCCGAGCAGCCGCCACCCTGCACAAACACCCGCAACTTCAGGTCCGGATTGCCTTCTTCGGCGATCAGATCCGCCACTTTGGCCGCCGCACTGTCGGTAAAGACAAAGGGGGCGGGCATGTCGGTCTGGATGTTTTCAGCTACTGCGCTCATGGGAGGCTCCGTTCTTCACAAATCTTAAGTTTCATCGTACCGCAAGTCGATCAACCACAAGGCAGGCGCAGGCTTAGAGCCGGCCATAGCCGCTGACTGTGGCTTCCTCGCGGGTCTTCTCGACGTTGTTGGCGGCCAGTTTCAGCAGGGGCTTGTCGCCGGCCTCCTGATCGGTAGGCCGCAACTGACCAAAGATGACGGCACCCTGGTGCATTTCAAGCGCTTTGTAAGCAATATCACCCTGAATTTTTGCCTTGGGCTGCAACTCCAGCAACTCTGACGCGTGCACCGGGCCCATCACGCGGCCATTGATGATGACGTGGTCGGCGTGGATATGGCCGGTGACACAGGCCGACTCGCTGATTACCAGAATGCTGGGGCTGCCTTCGTTGGCGCGGATATCACCGATCACTTCGCCGTCAATGCGCAAGCCATCGGTGAACCTGAGGTTGCCTTCAATACAGCTGCCCTGGGCAATCAGGCTGCGGATGGAGGGCTGGGCTTTTTTACCGAACATGGGGAATTCCTGTCTTGCATCAACACTACAACTTGATGGCTTGCACGGAACGCGTCACGGTTCCTTCAATGAGCTTGGCTGTAATCGTTTGTACCACGGCTTGGGGCGGCAAGTCGAGGACACCTTCCACGCGCCGGTACTGTTTGAACTGTAAAGTTTGCGGGCCACCGGACAATCCGGTGGTCCAGGGCTTTCCGGCCAAGGTGCCGCTGAACGTCAACTCCAGCTTGCCGTTGAACACCGGCGCATCGCGTACGGGCTGAATCACCAGGACCTGCCATTTGAGCTGCATGTCCGACAATTTTTCGGCCTGCAGGCCCCGAATGGCCGCGCTGTCAGCGCCGGCCGCCGGAAGCAGTTTCTCGAAAAACCCCAGGTCATCACGCAGCAGCCGGTTCTCCGACTCCAGTTGCTTGATCTGGCCCATCATTTTTTCTTGCGCGGCTTTCTCGGCCGTCAGCAGGCTGCCTGAAATGTTGGCAATCGACTGGGATTTGTCGCGTTCAGAGCGAAGCTCCGCGACCTCTTCGCGCAGCTTGCTCAATTCAAGCTTGGCCGCCTTGTCCAGTCCGGCGATGCTGACGCCGAGCTCAAAGGTCCACAGCGCAAGGGCGGCGGAAAAACCGAGCATCATTGCGCCCATCGCCCAGCGCAGCGGCCAGGGCATGGAGGTGCGTATGGCCATGCGCGGTGAACTGATGGTCAGACGGCGGCGAAACAAGCGAAACTTCAAACGCAGATCCTTTGATTTTTGGGTCGGGAGGTGCATTGTGCACGCAGATGCGCCCGCAACCGCCTGCAAGCCGGGCCCGCCGGGTAAAGCAGGGGTAAGGATTTGCGTCCGCGCCGCTCCAGCGAAAGTCCATGAAAAAAGCCGCCAGGGACAAACCAGGCGGCTTTTCGGAGACAGCAAAACCGTCTTAGCGCTTGCTGAACTGCTTGCGGCGGCGCGCCGAGCGGAAACCGACCTTTTTACGTTCGACTTCACGCGCATCACGCGTCACAAACCCGGCCTGGCTCAGCACCGGCTTGAGTGTGGTGTCGTAGTCAATCAGCGCACGGGTGATGCCGTGGCGGATCGCTCCGGCCTGACCGGACTCACCGCCGCCGTGCACATTGACCATGATGTCAAAGGTTTCGACATGGTTGGTCAGATGCAGCGGCTGCTTGCAGATCATGATCGAGGTTTCGCGACCGAAGAAGGTCTGGATGTCGCGGTCGTTGACCGTGATCTTGCCAGTGCCTTTTTTGATAAACACGCGGGCGACGCTGGATTTGCGACGGCCGGTGCCATTGTTCCAATCACCAATCATTTGGCCACCCCGTTCGATAAAGCTGCAATTTCAAGCACTTTGGGCTGCTGGGCAGTGTGCGGGTGCTCTGCACCGCCATAGACCTTGAGTTTCTTGATCATGGCGTAGCCGAGCGGGCCCTTGGGCAACATGCCCTTGACGGCTTTTTCCAGGGCGCGGCCGGGGTGCTTGGCCTGCATGTCCTTGAAATTGGTCGCCGAGATGCCGCCGGGATAACCGGAATGGCGGTAGTAGATCTTGTCAGTCGACTTGGCGCCGGTGACACGCAGCTGGGATGCGTTGATGATGACGATGAAGTCACCGGTATCGACGTGAGGCGTGTAAATGGCCTTGTGTTTGCCGCGCAAACGGAGAGCAACTTCGCTGGCTACTCGTCCGAGGACCTTGTCGGTCGCGTCAATCACAAACCACTCATGCACCACGTCAGCGGGTTTTGCGCTGAAAGTTGTCATGGGTTACTTTTCAAAAGTTGGTTTGAGCAGCCCTTTTCCACGGTCGGTGTTTCTCTGATGGAAACCTCTTAGGTGGGAAAGATACTTCGCCGCGGGGCCAGCCAATCGCTGCGAAGCCCACGATTATACAAAGTCGGCGGTTTTCCGCCAGCCCATGCGCCCCCAACACCAGAATCAAGCCTTTTTGAGCGCCCGTCGGCCTAAAAGCCCTCGAATTTGCGGCTGTTCTGCATCTGCGCGTTGTTTTCCACACACACAGGCATCGCGGCCATGCCGGGTTTCTGGCACTCGCGGTAAAGGCACATGGAACGGCCCAGAAAGCTGCTGTCAGCGCATAACCGACGCGGATCGGGCAGGGCAGGCGTCACAACGGCAGGTTCCAGGGGTTGGGGAGCGGCTGGCTGTGCCACCACGGCCACTGGCGGTGGGGCGGGCAAGACAGTCTCCGCTGGCGCTTGCACCTCTTTCTTGCGGACGGCCCGCTTGGGTGGCACCGGGCCAGCCACAGCCTGGGTGCTGGCGGCCGCTGTCGGCACCAGTAACGCCATGGAAAGCTGCACGGGCGGTTCTGCCTGCGGCGCAGCAGCCGGTGTTGGCACGATCAAGGCGACATCCTGCACCGCTGGCGCGCCGCCCCGGCCCATCAACAAGGCCGCCGACACCGCAACCAGCAGCGCGGCGGCCACACCTGCGCCAACACGCCATCGCCGGGCTCGCCGAGCAGGCACCCTGGCCGGCGGCGGCTCGCGCCGTCGGGCCGATGCAGGCAGGGGCTGCGTCGGCTCATTGGTCGGCAGGCGCGCTTTCACGGGGGCGGGCGCGCTGGGGATGACCTGTTGCGGCACAGGCAAACCCGGCGGCACCCAGATAGCGCCGAGTTCGGCGCGCCAGTCGAAACGCGACATGCCGTTCGGCGTTTCCAGCCCCATGGCCTGCACCAGTGCGGCCACGGTTTGCGGCCGCTCTTTCGGCGCTATCGCCAGTGCCTGGCCCATGGCCTGCACAAACGCCGGGCTGTAGGCCTGGCCAAACTGCTCCTGCACCGTGCGCGCCACGCGCGCAAACGGCGGCAGGCGGTCGCGCACCACGCGAAAGGTGGCGGGCAGTGGCGGCTTGTTGCACAGCAAGCCATGCACCACCGCCGCCAGCGCGTAAAGGTCGGTCCATGGCCCCTGGCGCATATCGGGGTCTTTGGCGTGTTGCTCAAGCGGCGCATAACTGAGCTTGAGGGCGTCGGTGAGGTCCTGGGTCTTGCCGCCAATGGCGTGGCGCGCGGCACCCAGGTCCAACAGCACCGGCGGGCCGCTGTCCTGCAGAAAAATGTTGTCGGGCGAGACATCGCGGTGCACGGCGCTGCCGTGGTGCAGGGTCTTGAGCGCGCCCAGCACCGCCCACAGCACCTTGCGCAGCCAGGCCTCGGTCGGCGGGCTGCGCATCTGGGTGCGCGCCGCCTGCAGCGTCATGCCGCGGTACAGCGGCATCACCATGTAAGCGGTCTGGTTGCCCTCCCAGTAGCGAAACACCTTGACCAGCGAGGGATGATCGAACTGCGCCAGCAGGCGCGCTTCGGCCACAAAAGACTGCAGCCCCGTGGCAAAAGCCGACTGGCCGGCCGGATCACGCACGATGACCGCGCCGTCCTGTCCGCGCCCGGCCAGCGCGGCCGGCAGGTATTCCTTGATGGCCACGGGCCGCTGCAGCGAGTGGTCGAAGGCTTGGTAGACCATGCCGAACCCGCCCACGCCCAGCACACCCAGCAGTTCAAACTCGGCCAGCCGCGTCCCCGGCGCCAGGGCATCCGCATGGGTAATCAAGGAAACAGGCGTGCCGGATGGCAAGGCAGTCATGTACAAAGACAATAGAAACTTTCGCAGTCAATTAGGCATGGGGGCTCCGCTGGCGTCAAGACAAGCGGTCGGCCATATTTCAATACGCGCCATGAGAGATTGCGGATTGAAAAAATCGACCGTCCGTCGTGGCGCCCCGCGCGTGGGAAAGGCCAAAGCGGTGGCGGCCGTTAACATAGACCCATGTTTAGTTATCGCCACGCCTTCCATGCCGGCAACCACGCCGACGTGCTCAAGCACACCACGCTGATCGCGTTGATGAAATACCTGACCCAGAAGGACACGGCGCTGACCGTGTTCGACACCCACGCGGGTGCCGGCCTGTACCGGCTCGACGGCGATTACACCGAAACCAGCGGTGAGGCCAAAGACGGTGTATTTCGCCTGTTTTCAGTGCCAAATACGCCTCCAGCCCACACCAGTCGGGCGCAAACAGCTATTAAAACAGTAGCGACCAAAAAACCCAAAGCACCGGCCGAGGAGGCGCTGGCACCGGCTCTGCAGGATTACGTTGACCTGCTGCGCAGCCTGAACCAGGCTTTTGCCGAAACCGGCGACCCGGCCCATCTGAAGGTTTACCCCGGCTCGCCCTTCATCGCGCAAAAGTTTCTCAGCGGCCGCGACAAGCTCAAGCTGTTCGAGCTGCACCCCACCGACTTCAAGTCGCTGAGCGGCAACATCGAGCAACTCGGCGCCGGCCGGCAGGTCAGCGTCACGCGCGAAGACGGTTTTGAAGTGCTGAAGACCTTTTTGCCGCCGCCGGCGCGGCGTGCCATGGTGCTGTGCGACCCGAGCTACGAAATCAAGACCGACTATGGGCGGGTGGTGGTCTGCATGGCCGACGCGGTCAAGCGTTTTGCCACCGGCACCTATGTGGTCTGGTACCCCATCATTCCACGCCCGGAAGCACACGACCTGCCGCGCAAGCTCAAAACCCTGGCGGTCAAGGCCGGCCGCAGCTGGCTCAACGCGACGCTGACCGTCAAGTCCAGCAAACTCACGACCGACGAAGCCGGCGATGTCAAACGGCCCGGCTTGCCGGCCAGCGGCATGTTTGTAATCAACCCGCCGCACACGCTGAAGGCCGACCTGCAGGCCGCGCTGCCGCAACTGGTGGCGCGTCTGGGGCAAGACCGTAACGCCGGCTTCACGCTGGAACACGGCGGCTGACTTTGCGGCAGAAGAAGGGCACGGCAGTGGGCCGACCGGATTTCAAGATCTCGCAGGCTTGAACAGCAATTAACCGACCGAACGGTCGGTTAATTGCTATACTGAGGGAAATCGCCCTTGATGCGAGCCCCAGCGACAGGAGACAAGCCATGTACACCCAATCCCTTGACGTGCCCGACGGGCCGGCGCCCGCGCTGGCGGCTGTTGCTGCGGCACCCGACGCGCTGCAAACCCGCTTCGACGAAAAAATCGACGCCGACCAGAAGATCGAGCCGCAGGACTGGATGCCCGAGGCCTACCGCCGCACCCTGGTGCGCCAGATCAGCCAACACGCGCACAGCGAAATCATTGGCATGCAGCCCGAGGGCAACTGGATCTCGCGCGCACCCTCGCTCAAACGCAAGGCGATTTTGCTGGCCAAGGTGCAAGACGAAGGCGGCCACGGGCTTTACCTGTATTCGGCCGCCGAAACCCTGGGCGTGGGCCGCGACAGTCTGCTCGACGCCCTGCACACCGGCAAGGCCAAGTACAGCTCCATCTTCAACTACCCAACCCTGCTCTGGGCCGACGTCGGCGTGATCGGCTGGTTGGTCGATGGCGCGGCCATCATGAACCAGGTGCCGATCTGCCGCTGCTCTTACGGACCGTATGCGCGCGCCATGATCCGCATCTGCAAGGAAGAAAGTTTTCACCAGCGCCAGGGCTTTGAGAGCCTGATGGTGCAGATGCAGGGCACGCCCGAACAGCGCGCCATGGTGCAGGACGCCGTCAACCGCTGGTGGTGGCCGGTGCTCGCCATGTTTGGCCCACCCGATGCGGCCAGCACCAACAGCGAGCAGGGCATGCGCTGGGGCATCAAGCGCATCTCCAACGACGATCTGCGTCAGAAATTTGTCGACGCGACCGTGCCGCAGGCGGCCATCCTCGGCGTTACCCTGCCCGACCCGGACCTGAAGTGGAACGAAGCGCGCCAGCAACACGATTACGGCGCTATCGACTGGGACGAGTTCTGGGCAGTCGTCAACGGCAACGGCCCCTGCAACAAGGAGCGGCTGGCGAACCGCGTGAAAGCGCATGAGGACGGCCAGTGGGTGCGCGATGCGGCACAGGCGCATGCGGCCAAACAGAAAGCACGTCTGTTGAAGGAGGCTGCATGAGCACGCGCCCTCACCCCAACCCTCTCCCAGAGGGAGAGGGAGCAGACAAGCAGAACTCCCTCCCCTCCCGGAGGGGGGCTGGGGTGGGGGCTGCCCGCGACTGGCCTTTATGGGAAGTATTTGTCAGGTCCAAGCAGGGTCTTGAGCACAAACACTGCGGCAGCCTGCACGCGGTTGACGCGCAACAGGCGCTGCAGATGGCGCGCGATGTCTACACGCGGCGCCAGGAAGGCGTGAGCATCTGGGTGGTGCCGTCCAGCACCATCACCGCCAGCGAACCCGACGACAAACCGGCCTTTTTTGAACCCATGGCCGACAAGATCTACCGGCACCCGACTTTTTATACGATTCCCGACGAAGTGGGCCACATGTGATGGATGCCGTCGCCACGCCTGTCCATGCCCCGCTTAACGAACTGCTGCACCTGGCGGACAACGCGCTGGTGCTGGGCCAGCGCAATGCCGAGTGGTGCGGCAACGGGCCGGTGCTCGAAGAAGACATTGCTCTGGCCAACATGAGCCTGGACCTGATCGGCCAGGCGCGCATGTTGTATCAGCACGCCGCTGTGGTGGCCGGTGGTGGCGCGACTGAAGACTCGCTGGCCTACTTTCGCGATGCGGCAGACTTCCGCAACTTCACCTTGCTCGAACTGCCCCACACATCGGCCGCGTCGGAGCGCGACTATGCGGTGACGATTGTCCGCAACTTCCTCTACAGCGCTTTCATGCTGCTGCAGTGGGAGGCCTTGCAGGCTTCAAGCGATGCGCAGCTGGCTGGCATTGCGGCCAAGTCGCTGAAGGAAGTGCGTTACCACTTTCGCCACTCGCGTGACTGGCTGATTCGTCTGGGCGACGGCACGGCTGAATCACATCAGCGCACCCAGGCTGCTCTGAACCAGCTGATGCCTTACACCGCAGAATTCTGGGCGGATGCGGCGCCGCTGCGCACGCGCTGGGACGAAGAGGTCAACGACGCGCTGGATGAAGCCGGCCTGAGGCGTCCCCCGCCGGGCGCCGCGTCGCCTCAAGGCAAAACCGGCCAGCACAGCCCCCACCTGGCGTCCTTGCTGAGCGAGATGCAAAGCCTGGCACGTGCCCACCCCAAAGCGCAGTGGTGACACCTTGACCACGCTGCAAGCCGTGTGGGACGCGCTCGACGCGGTGCCTGACCCCGAGATACCGGTGGTGTCGATTCGTGAGCTGGGCATTTTGCGCGATGTACGCCACACCAGCGACGGGCTGGAGATCATCATCACACCCACCTACAGCGGCTGCCCGGCCATGGGACAAATTGAGGACGACATCCGGGCCGCTCTGGCGCAGCATCAGCTCAGCGCGCGCATCACCACCCAGCTCGCACCCGCATGGACCACCGACTGGATTGACGCGGCTACCAAAGAGAAGCTGCGCAGCTACGGCATAGCACCGCCGCACACCACCGCCACCGACAGCGACAAGGTGATCCGCTTTGCTGCCCGCAAGTCCGCCGTGGATGCAGTCGCCTGCCCGCAATGCGGCTCGGTCAACACCACCGAGACCTCGCACTTTGGCTCGACTGCCTGCAAGGCCCTCTACAAATGCCTCGACTGTCTCGAACCCTTCGACTACTTCAAACCTTACTGATCAACGCTCCATGTCGGTCCCCCACTTCCATCCACTGATCGTCCGGCGTGTCACTCCCGAAGCCGCTGGCGCCGTGGCTGTCAGCTTTGCGATCCCGCCGGAGCTGCAGGCCCTGTACCGCTTCACGCCGGGACAGTTCCTCACGCTCAGGGCGACGATAGGCGCGGATCCGGTGCGCCGCAGTTATTCGATCTGCAGCAGCACGCAGCAGCTCGCTGCGCGCGGCGAGATCGAGGTCGGTATCAAGCCGGTCGAAGGTGGCGTTTTTTCCAACTGGGCCACGCAGTTACAACCCGGCGACACCCTGGACGTGATGCCGCCTGAGGGCCGCTTCACGCCGCGCCTGAGCGGTGCGGTGCACCGCGTCGGCTGGGCAGCGGGCTCGGGCATCACGCCGCTGCTGTCCATCATCGCCAGCACCCTGGCCAGTGAGGCTGACTCGACCTTCACGCTGGTGTACTGCAACCAGCGCAGCAGCTCGATCCTGTTCAACGAAGCGCTGCAAGACCTGAAAGACCGCTACCCGGCGCGCCTGAACCTGATTCACCTGCTCTCGCGCCAGGCGCAAGAGGTAGAGCTGTTCAATGGCCGGCTTGATACCGCCAAGGTCAGCGAGCTGCTGGCCAGCCTGATCCCCGCTGCGAGCATCGACGAAACTTTTATCTGCGGCCCTGAAGCCATGATTGAAGGTTGTGAACAGGCGCTTGCTGGCGCTGGCGTGCCGCGTGAGCGTATCCACAGCGAACGGTTCACGAGTGCCAGTCAATCCGCAAACGCTATTAATTCAGGAGCTGCCAGCGCGCGCCAGCAAAGGGCTGGAGGCCAAAATGGCTTGCAATCCGGGAGCGCTGCGGGCGCCATCCGCCTGTCGGTACAACTCGACGGCAAATCGCATGAGCTGCGCATGTTTGCGCATGAGAAGGTGCTGGACGTGGCACTGGCCGCCGGCCTTGACCTGCCCTACAGCTGCAAGGGCGGCGTCTGCTGCACCTGCCGCGCCAAGGTGATTGCAGGCCAGGTGCATATGGAAAAAAACTTCACGCTCGAAAACTGGGAAGTCGAAAAAGGCTTTGTGCTGAGCTGCCAGGCCCGGCCGCTCAGCGACAGCGTGTCTATCAGTTACGACGACAGGTAAGGACGGTAGGAAAGATAGGGGTTTGGCAAGCAGGGGCCGCGGAACCGGCTTCGCCGGGCCGCAGGCGCAGCGGCCCCTTTTGCCGTGCAAGCGGCAGGGAGTTGCCGCAGGCTCGCAGTGAGCGACCGTGGGGGCTAGTACTTCAGCGCCGCGCTTTTGCCCCAGAACACGCGGTAGGCAAACACGGTGTAGCCAATGATCATGGGCAGCACCACCACAGCACCGACCAGAATCACGCCCATGGCCGCCGGTGCGGTGGCGGCCTGCCAGATGGTGATGCGGTCTATCACCAGCCACGGAAACAGGCTGTAGGCCAGGCCGTAAAAGGCCAGCAAAAATACACCCACTGTGGCGCCAAACGGAACCCAGGCGCCGTATTCATTGCCGGCAGCCAGGCGCACTGGCAGGCGCTGCAGGCTGCGAAAGATCACGGCAAACAACACCGCAGTTGCCACCGGAATCGGAATCAAGAGCACGATGTTGGGAAACGAAAACCACTTGGCAAAAATGCTGGGGCTGACCAGCGGTGTGGCAATCGAGATGGCGGCCACGCCAGCCATGGTGAACAGCAGGCTGGCGCGCGCCCAGCGCACTGCCTGCAACTGCAGCGCGCCTTCAGACTTGATGATCAGCCAGCCCGCGCCGAGCAGGCAGTAGGCCGCCACCAGCGCGAAGCCAATCAGTGCGTTGAACAGCATCACCCAGGCGCTGTTGTCGAAGCCGGTGATCAGTGAGCCCAGCATGTAGCCTTGCGACCAGCTGGCCAGCAGCGAGCCGATGTAAAACAGCCGGTTCCACAGCGGCTTGTGCGCCGCGCGCGCCTTGACACGAAAGTCAAAGGCCACACCACGCAGCGTCAGCCCGATCAGCATGAAAGCCACCGGCAAATACAGCGCGCCCAGAATCACGCCGTGCGCCATCGGAAACACCGTCAGCATGATGCCCACGCCCAGCACCAGCCAGGTTTCGTTGGCGTCCCAGAAGGGGCCAATGCTGGCAATCATGCTGTCCTTGTCGTCGTCACTGGCGCGGCGCATCAGCACACCCACGCCCAGGTCGTAGCCATCAAGAATCACATAGGCCAGCATCGCCAGGCCCATGACCACCAGAAAAACAATCGGCATCCAGCCGGCGGCCTGCGTCAGGTCGGGAGCGAGTTCAAGCATGGGCGCCTCCTTCTTTTTCCGGGTAGTTGACGACGTTGAGTTGCTTCTCCGTGTCGCCGGCGGTGTTGTCATCGCCAAACGGCTGGTCGGCGTGTTTCTTGTGGCGCGCCAGGTAAAACACCACCGAGATATAAGCCACAATCAGCGCCGCGTACAGCGTGAGGTACAAGGCCAGCGTCAGTGCAATACGCGGCGCCGACACTTGGGAGGCCGCCTCGGCTGTGGTCAGCACACCCGTGACCAGCCAGGGCTGGCGGCCAATCTCGGTGACATACCAGCCGGCGATCAGCGCGACCCACCCGGCAAAAGTCATGGCTACCAGCAGCCTGGCATGCCAGGGCCGCAAGGTGCGATCAGTGCCCTTTTTCCACGGCGCGAGTTGAAAGGCACTGGCCCAGCTGACCAGCAACATCAACATGCCCATGCCAACCATGATGCGGAAGGCCCAGAACACCGGCGCCACCGGCGGGTGTTTGCCTTCAAACTGGTCCAGCCCCTTGACTTCACCGTCCCACGAATGGGTCAGGTAGAGCGAGGCGAGTTTCGGAATGGCAATTTCGTAGCGGTTTTCCTTCGCCTTTTCATCGGGCAGGGCAAACAGAATGGCTGGTGCGCCCTTCTGGGTTTCCCAAATGCCCTCCATGGCCGCGAGTTTGGCTGGCTGGTACTTCATCGTGTTCAGCCCATGCAGATCGCCTGCAATGATCTGCAGCGGAATCAACATGGCGGCCAGGTAGATGCCGGTTTTCAGGCTGGCCATTACCTCCGCGCTGCGGTCATCACGCAGCCAGCGATAGGCTGAGATACCCGCCACCAGAAAGGCCACCGTCAGGCCCGACGCCAGCAGCATGTGCACCAGCCGGTAAGGAAAGGACGGGTTGAAGATCACCTCAAACCAGCTGGTCACATGCGCCTGGCCATTGATCATCTCGAAGCCGGCGGGGGT
>Ga0308009_10000569_pt1 | contig 26160 bp, 25 predicted proteins | sample Neamet127_FD_203134 | JGI IMG/M metagenome (GOLD analysis project Ga0308009, IMG submission 203134) | Marine microbial communities from water near the shore, Antarctic Ocean - #127 | ecosystem: Environmental > Aquatic > Marine > Unclassified | place: Southern Ocean | collected 2014-07-24
ATGAAAAACCGCACCCAGTACAGATAAACCTTCTCGGTGCTGAGGCTATAGTGCATATACCTTATGCGCTCGCGCATTTGGTCCAGCAGCCGCGTGGACTTAAGCCGAGGAGTGCCGGGATTCATGGGGTAATTTATAACTGGTTATTTACCCAGTATATTCATGGGCAACCCAAGTAGCAAGCCACTTTCAGGAAGAAATAATGTCCAGAATATCGAGCAAGAGCCAGTTTATCGAGCAGGTTTTGCTCCCTACATTACGTGAGGCGCTTTCAAATCCCTCAAGGAGAACGGCTTGCTCTTCAAACATGACGGCGTTTTGCCGCAGATCGATCCGACGGCTTGGGTAGCACCAAATGCAGTTGTGTGCGGCAACGTCACAGTCGGTCCAGGTTGCCGCATCATGTACGGTGCGCAGGTCATCGCTGAGTGTGGGACCATTTCCATCGGAAGAGAGTGCATCGTCATGGAAAACGCAGTTCTCCGGAGCACTGCGCGTCACCCCCTGCCGTCGGAAACAACTGCCTCGTCGGGCCCAACGCTCACGTGGTAGGTTGCACTGTCGAAGATGAAGTGTTCATCGCCACAGGCGCAGCGGTCTTTCATTCGGCTCGCTTGGGCAAAGGCAGCGAAGTTCGAATCAACGGGGTCGTACACCTCAAGACCCATGTCGCCGAGGGCGCAACCGTTCCCATTGGTTGGGTCGCTGTCGGAAGCCCCGCGCAGATACTGCCCCCAGGAGAGCATGAACGCATCTGGGAGATCCAGAAGCCCCTTGACTTTCCGCTCACGGTTTACGGATTCGAGCGCTCCGAAGCAACAATGCAGAAGATCACACGCCGCATATCGGAAGCATTGGGTTCGCATGCATCAGACGAACCAAGCGCCTAACCATTCCTTTAAGCGGACATGCCTACGGCATGCCGCTTAAGTCAAACGTTATACGCTTACATTGGAGTAACTGTGACTCAACGATTTGAGTGGGACGAGACCAAGGCGGCAACAAATCTGCGCAAACATGGTGTGTCGTTTGAAGAAGCCGCGTCGGTGTTTTCGGATGCACTGGCGTACACTTTTGCCGATCCGGACCACTCTGTCGGTGAGCAAAGGCTGCTTACGTTCGGTTTCTCGCAATTTGGACATCTCTTGGCAGTTGTTCATGCCGAACGAGGGCGAGCCATCAGAATCATCAGTGCACGTAAGGCAACGCGACATGAACGAGGTATATATGAGCAAAATTAAAGATGAAATGCGCGCCGAATATCGGCGCGAAGATTTGGGCAAGGGTGTTCGAGGCAAATACTTCGCTCGGGTATCGAAGGGAACTAACCTTGTCCTGCTAGACGACAAGGTTGCCAAATCCTTTCCCAATGGCGAGGCGGTCAATCAGGCGCTGCTAGGGCTTCTCGCACTTACCGAGCAAACGGCGCGTATAACTGGTCGCTCAAACCGGACGACCCGCAAGCGGGCCGCAGCTTAGCTTCGACGTTATCCAGCAGATAGATGCCGAGCATGGACGTCGTCCTCAACTCCCCTAACCGCACCCTCGCGTCGCTCATGCGAAACGAGTTGCTGATCCTAAACAACGCACTGAACGAGGTGTGCAATGGCATCCATTTCAGCGATGATGAGTTCTAAACCCGTCTCGGAGTTGAGAGACGCGAGGCTGCGGCGCTGCTCCAGCAAGTTGGGGCCGCACTGGACATGCCGCCCTCTGACTCAGAAGTCGTGAAGACATGGGCAGACGGTGGCTCGGTCATGGTGAAGGCGATCAACGCATTCGGCGAAGTCGAAGCGGGAGAGCTCCAGGAAGCGCTTGTGCAAGCACGAAGGGACACGTTGTGAGTGACGCCTTGCCGGATAACAGGTCATTCGATGTGGACGCCCACGGACGCCTGCAGCTCGCGCAGCGAACGCAATCGCGACGCCGCCTTTGACCGCCTGGCCGGCGCCGGCGCGGAACTGGTCACCACCGAGATGGTGGCGTTTGAATGGCTGGGCACGGCCGAGCACCCGGCGTTCAGGCAAGTGCTGGGACTGGTGAAGCAGGGTGATGCCTAAAAATCGGACGGAAGATGTTATTCGACCCCATGCCGTGTTAATTTACGGTTCTGCGGGTTAAATCAAAGCCAGAGTCCGGTGGTCCCTACCATTTGCACCAGCCCCAATTTGCAAGGCGCGCATGAATCTTCCTGGTGACAAGTTATCTCCCGGTTCGGACCCTTTTGCCTTTCTGGGTGGTGGCGGAGAGATGGGCAGTTTGATCCGGGCTATGGATTGGTCAGAAACCTCGCTCGGGCCGGTGGCCGGGTGGCCGCAGAGTCTGCGCACGACCGTGAGCATCTGCCTGGCCTCGGACCTGCCCATCTGCGTGATCTGGGGGCCGGGCCTGGTCCAGCTCTACAACGACGCCTATCGGGTTATTTGCGGTGACAAGCATCCGCAGTCAATGGGGCAGAACTTTTCGGAGTGCTGGAGGGAGGCGTGGCCGGTCATCGGCGAGGCGCACAACTCGGCCTTGGCCGGCGACACGGCCTTCCTTGAAGCGCAGCAAATTTTTCTTGAACGGCACGGCTATGTGGAGGAGTGCTTCTTCACGTTTTCATTCAGCCCCATCCGCGACGAGGCCGGGCGGGTCGGCGGCCTGTTCCACCCCGTCATTGAGATGACGACCCAGATGCTCAGCGAGCGGCGCACACGGGCGCTGCGTGACCTGGCCGCCCACACAAGCAAGGCAAAGACCGTCAGCGAAGCGCTTTTGCTCTCGGCACAGACCCTCGCCCAGTACGACCTGGACCTGCCTTTTACCCTGCTCTACAAGCTTGAGCCTGTTGGCGATTTAGCCCGGCTGGGCGGCTCGACCGGTCTTCGGGCGGATACGGTTGTCAGTTTAAGCACGGTGGATTTTGGAGACGGGGAAGAAACTTTCTTGCCTCTGAGAGAAGTTATTCGTTTGGGGTCAACCGTGCAGGTAGATGGTCTCGGGCAGCGGCTAGGGGCGGCTGGACCTTACACCGAGGCACCGAACGCGGCGCTGGCACTGCCGATCATCCTGCCAGGGTCTGATCGCCCCGCCGCTATCTTTATTGCGGGTGTCAGCTCTCGCTTGCCGATGAACGAGGCCTACCGCAGCTTCTACGACCTGCTCACTTCCGGCGTGACCAGTGCCGTCGGCAATGCCCGAGCGCACGAGGACGAGCGGCGACGCGCCAAGGCGCTGGCTGATCTGGACCATGCCAAAACAGCTTTTTTCTCTAACGTCAGCCATGAGTTCCGCACGCCACTGACCTTGATGCTCGGGCCGGTTGAAGACGCCCTGGCCGAATCCAGCGAGCCATTGCCGCCGTTGCAACGGGAGCGGCTGGAACTGGTTTACCGCAACGGGCAGCGCCTGCAGCGCCTTGTGAACAGCTTGCTGGATTTTTCGCGGATTGAGGCCAGTCGGGTCCGCGCGGCGTATGAGCCGACAGATCTTGCTGACTTCACGGCTGATCTGGCCAGCAACTTTCGTTCGGCCTGCGAGAAGGCCGGCCTAAAACTGCGCATTGATTGTCCGCCGCTGGGCGAGCCGGTGTTTGTGGACCGGTCGATGTGGGAGAAGATCGTTCTCAACCTGTTGTCCAACGCCTTCAAATTCACTTTTGACGGGGAAATCACCGTCTTGATGCGGCCCACGGACTGCGCGATAGAACTGCGCGTGCAGGACACCGGTACCGGCATCCCGGCTGGGGATATTCCGCTGCTTTTCGAACGGTTCTATCGGGTCGAAAACGCACGCGGACGCACGCACGAGGGGAGCGGCATTGGCTTGTCCCTGGTGCAAGAACTGGTCAAGCTGCATGGCGGCTCGATCACGGTCGAGAGCGAGGTCGGTCGCGGAACGACGTTCAGCGTCAGGGTACCGCTGGGCTCGCAGCATCTGCCCCATGATCAGCTTGGCAGCAGTCGCCGCGCTGCGCAGCCCACCGCCGGGGCGAGTCCATTCGTCGAGGAAGCTTTGCGCTGGCTGCCCGACGCCGATCAGCAGCCGGCCACCGGCCTTGAGTTGCTGCGGCTTCAAGACGAAGTAAGCGGCGCCGCCACATCTTTGCAGCAGGCCGGCGATGACCGACCCCTGGTGCTGGTGGCTGACGACAACGCCGACATGCGCCAGTACATCGTTCGTCTGCTCGGTGAGCATTACCGCACCGAGGCCGTGCTGGACGGGGAAGCCGCGTTGGCTGCGGCGCGCGCGCGAATGCCGGACCTGATCCTGACAGATGTGATGATGCCCCGGCTCGACGGCTTTGGGCTGTTGCAGGCGCTGCGTGCCGACCCTCGCACCAGCGGCGTACCGGTCATCATGCTGTCTGCCCGTGCCGGGGAGGAAAGCCGGATCGAGGGCATGCAGGAAGGCGCCGACGACTACATGGTCAAGCCCTTCAGTGCCCGAGAGTTGCTGGCCCGTGTGACGGCGCACCTTCAAATGGCACGCCTGCGGCGGGAGAGTAACGCGGCGATCCAGGCCAGCGAGGAACAGTTCCGGGCCTTGGTCAGTGCCAGTTCGGACGTGGTGTACCGCATGAACGCGGACTGGACCGAGATGCGTTACCTCGAAGGGCGCGAGTTCATCGCCGACACGCCCGAGCCGAACAAATCCTGGCTGGAGAAGTACATTCATCCCGCCGACCAACGACTCGTCACGGAGACCATACGGGAAGCCGTCCGGACCCAAGGAGTCTTCGAGCTGGAGCACCGGGTCTTGCGGATCGACGGCACGCTGGGCTGGACGTTCTCGCGGGCCATCCCGCTCATGAACAACGACGGCACTGTGGTCGAGTGGTTTGGCATGGCGGGCGATGTGACCGCCCGCAAGCAGGCCCAGGAGGCGCTGAGGCAGAGTGAGCAAAAGTTTCGCACGCTGTTCGAGTCGATGGATGAAGGCTATTGCCTGATCGAGATGATTTTCGACGCCGACGCCCGGCCTGCCGATTACCGGTTTCTGGAAATCAACCCCGCGTTTGAGAAGCACACCGGACTTCGGAATGCGCAAGGCAAGCGAATGCGGGAGCTTGCCCCGGGTCACGACGCCCACTGGTTCGAGATTTACGGGCGGGTGGCCGTCACCGGAGAGGCAATCCGGTTCGTAAACAAGGCCAAGGAGCTCGGTGGCCGATGGTTTGACGTCTACGCGTTTCGCCTCGGTGGCCACGAGAGTCACCAGGTCGCCATTTTGTTCAGCGACATCAGCGACCGCAAGGCGAGCGAAGACAAATTGACAGCGAGCGAAAACCGCAGCCGGACCATTTTGGAGAGCATCACCGACGGCTTCTTTGCCCTTGACTCCGACTGGCGGTTCACCTACATCAATACGGCGGGCGAGCGATTCCTGGATCGCACTGCCGGTGATCTGATCGGCAAGTGCCTGTGGGACGAGTTCCCTGGCACGGTTGGAAGCGAGTTTGAGCAGGTGTACCGCCGGGTCGTGGCCGGGCCGGTGAGCGAGTCGTTCACGGCTTACTACCCGAACTTCGACCGCTGGTACGAGGTCACCGCCTACCCCGCGCCGGAAGGCCTGTCCGTGTACTTTCGGGATGTCACCGAACGCAGGCGCGTCGAGCAGGAGCGCCAGCAGTTCGCCGCCCTGGTGGACGCCAGCTCCGACTTCATCGGTGTGGCCGGGCTTGATCAGCGAGGCATCTACCTGAACCGGGCTGGCGAGGAGCTGATCGGACTGAGCCCCGGTAAGGTCAGCAGCATCGGCGTTCTTGACTGCTTCCCCGAAAGCGAGCGGGGCCGGGTCATCGGCTTGATTGCCGACGCAAAGACTGGGGACCATGTGGTCGTGGACACCTGGTTCCAGCATTTGCAAACCGGCGAGTTGATTCCGGTCTCGTGGTCTTTTCTGAAACTTCGGGACACGAGCGGAAACATCAGCGGGTACGCCACAGTGACCCGTGACCTCACCGAACGCAACATGGCCCAAAACCTGCTGCGGGCAAGCGAGGAGCGGCGGCGGCTGGCTCTTGAAGCCGCCGAACTTGGCACGTGGCATGTGGACACCGAAACCCGTATCACCCAGACCGACGACCGGTTCCGCGCCATCTTCGGCACGACTGAGGAATGGACGGACTACCTGCAGGCGGTCGCCGTGATTCACTCCGACGACCAGCCCGCAGTGCTTGAGGCCGTGGCGGCGGCCACGCGGCTGGACGACCCCGCCCCCTACGCCATCGAATATCGGATCATCCACTCGGACGGATCGCTGCGCTGGATTTTTGCGAAAGGGCGGTCCAGCTTTGAGGGGACCGGCCCGACGAGGCGTGTGAAGAGCTTCGACGGCACCGTGGCCGACATCACTGACCGCAAGCGGAGCGAGGAGGAAAGAGAGCGGCTGGTCGCACGTCTCCGAGAGCAAGACCAACACAAAGACGAGTTTCTTGCCACGCTGGCCCATGAACTGCGCAACCCGCTGGCCCCGATTCGCAACGGCTTGCAGATCCTGCGTCTGGCACGCGGCGACACGGAAAAAACCGAAACGGTCCGCTTGATGATGGAGCGCCAGGTAGGCCAGATGGTTCATCTGATTGATGACCTTCTGGATTTGAGCCGCATCAGCCGCGGCAAGATTGATCTTCGCAGGGAGCGCATCGAGCTGGCCAGAGTGATTGAGCGAGCCATCGAGACCAGCCGTCCGGCCATCGAAAATGCCGGGCACGAGTTGGTCATTGAATTGCCACCCGAGGCGATCTACGTAGACGCTGACCTGACCCGGCTGACCCAGGTTTTTTCTAACCTGTTGAACAACGCCGCCAAGTTCACAAAGCACGGGGGGCGTGTGCGATTGACCGCGCGACCGATAGACGCTGTAGCCGTCGTGTCGGTCACCGACAACGGAGTCGGTATCCCGACGCATATGCTTTCCCGCGTCTTTGAGATGTTCACGCAGGTTGACGGCAACCTGGAACGGTCGCAGGGCGGGTTGGGGATTGGCCTTTCCATCGTGCAGCAACTCGTCCAGATGCACGGTGGGTCGGTTGAGGCGCGCAGCGGCGGTCTTGGCAAAGGCTGCGAGTTTGTTGTGCGCCTGCCGCTGGCCTTGTCCCTCGTCGGGCACAAACCTGCCGACGATGCCAATTCGGCCCGCCCCTCGGCAAGCCTGCGCATTCTGGTAGCGGACGACAACTTCGACTCAGCAAAGAGCCTGGCGATGTTGCTGACGCTTGAGGGCCACGAGACGCGAACGGCACACGACGGCCTTGAGGCGCTGGATGTAGCGGCGACGTTCAGGCCAGACGCCATCCTGCTGGACATCGGAATGCCCAAGCTCAACGGCTACGAGGTGTGCCGTCGACTCCGACAACTGGCGTGGGGCAAGAGCATCGTCGTGATCGCCCTGACCGGGTGGGGCCAGGATGAGGACAAACGCCGGTCGCTGGAAGCGGGCGTCGACTCTCACCTGATCAAGCCGGTAGACCATGCTGCCCTCAATAAACTGCTGGCCGGGGTGCTTGCGACGAGGGTTTGAGTCGGCCGATCAGCGGCCAAACCAAACGCTGGGCAAAAATGCATTTCAGCGCCGTGGTCGATGGCCTCGCCGACCCGCTTCCCTGCGCAAGGAAACTCAAAAGAGGTCACGCCCGCAGCATGCTCAACTATCTGCAAAAGCCGGTCGAAGAAGAGGGCGAGGGCAGGGGCGATCATCGTCATCGCCGGCGGTGAGGCTCATGTCTGCCTGATGCAGACCGCACTCGGTCTGCTCGAAGACGACGTCGACGTCTGGGTTGTCACCGACGCCTGCAGTTCGCGCAGCGAACGCAACCGCGACGCCGCCTTCGACCGCCTGGCCGGCGCCGGCGCCGAGCTGGTGACGACCGAGATGGTCGCATTTGAATGGCTGGGCACGGCTGAGCATCCGGCTTTCAAAGAGGTGCTGGCGCTGGTGCAGTAGCGCAGAGAAGGCAGATAAACCTTCCCGGTGCTGAGGCTATAGAGCACATACCTTATGCGCTAGCGCTTTGATCCAGCGACCGCGTGGACTTCAGCGGAGGAGTGCCGTGTTTCATGGGGTTTTGAACCGGTTATTTATCCAGTGCATTAATGATTCGCCTGCGAAGCAAGCCACTTTCAGGAAGAAATAATGTCCAGAATATCGAGCAAGAGTCAGTTTATCGAGCAGGTTTTGCTCCATACATTCGTTAGGCCTCTTGATGCCACAAGGCACACAAGTGTATTATTGGAAGCATGAAACCTGTGAATTGGAGTACCGAGAAAAATATCCGCCTCAAGTCTGAGCGTGGCGTATCTTTTGAGGAGGTTGTGTCAGCCATGTCGAATGGTGGACTTCTTATTGTGCTAGATCATCCAAACACAGTTCAATATCCGAACCAACGCATGTTCGTGGTTCGCATTCGTGGCTATGCCTATCTGGTGCCGTTTGTGGAGACGAAGCAAGAGGTCTTCCTGAAAACAATCATCCCGAGCCGCAAAGCCACTCGCATTTATCTTGATGAGGAGCGTTGAAATGGACAAAGAAAGAAAACTTGAGGAAGAGATTCTGGCCTCCTTTGAGAGAGGTGAATGGCAGCCCTCATCAAAAGGGAGAAGTGAAATTGCGCGTTTTGCTGCAATGGCCTCGGCCTCTCTAGCTAAAGATAAGAGAGTCAACATTCGAATTTCCTCCCGTGATCTTGATGACATTCAAGCCAAGGCCGCAGAGGAAGCAATCCCCTATCAAACACTGATGGCCAGCGTCCTTCACAAGTACGTCACGGGGCGTCTTGTAGAGCCGCAAACCAGCCTAACCCGACATTCAACCCGGACTCCGCAAAAGCGCGGAGCCGGTTAATTCCACGTTAGGGAAGCGCTGAATAAGTCCTGGCGGATGCGCGGCAGCCGGATGGGGATGGGATGCAAGGCGGATTTCGCAGCCAATAGCTGGCTATTGGCAAGAAATTCAACGCAGCAGCCCGCTCCAGTCCGGCTGATGGCGCGCCGCAGGGGACTTGTTCAGCGCTTCCTTAGACATCGCAAACCACTCTCGCAGACTCTTGCGCATTTACTGGAAGGAAATGGACATGACCGAAGGACTCGAAGGTGGCTGCCTCTGCGGAAAGGTTCGGTTCCGAACCACTCAAGCGCCACTGCGTACGTTCGCTTGCCACTGCACCTTTTGCCAGCGAGTGACGGGGTCTTCTTACTACGCCGAGTCGATGTTCCCAATGAGTGCCGTGGTACTTAACGCCGGGGCGTTGAGCAGCTATGAGCACATCTCGGACGGAAGCAAGAAAAAGGTCTTCGTTCACTTCTGCCCCAACTGTGGCACTACTATCTCGCTCACCTTTGAGCGCTGGCCTGAGATTCGAGGAATCTCGCGCGGCTGCTACGACGATCCGAACGCGGTCGAAGTTTCCAGTCATATCTGGACTCAGTCTGCACAAACGGGGACGGCTCTGCCTAAGGGCGTCGAGTGCTTTGCCGGAGCTCGAGTAACTCTCGAAGGACAGGCGGAACCATCCACACGGCATACGGCGCCTGTCATGGCACGTGCGAAAAGCGATGCCGTTATGCCCCACTTGAGTAGGGCACCTCGCCTGGTAGCGAGTAAACTGTCCGATTAGGAGGTCGTCATGGACACATCTCTCATTAGTCGAAACCCAGAAATAATGAGTGGAGCGCTTTGCTTCACGGGTACCCGTGTTCTCGTCAAGAACCTCTTTGACTACCTTGAGGGTGCATCTTCTCTCGCGGACTTTCTCGAAGATTTCCCCTCAGTTTCCCGTGAAAAGGCGGTAGCTGTACTTGAGGCGGCAAGAGAGCGTCTGTCTGCCGATGCGCTTACTGCTTGACGAGTCGATACCCGTAAAGTTGCGTCGCTCGTTGCCACACCACGACGTTCGAACGGTCGTCGAGATGGGTTGGTCTGGGGTAAAGAACGGAAAACTGCTTACGCTCGCAGCTGACGAATTCGACGCATTTGTTACCGTAGACAAAAATTTACCGTACCAGCAGAACCTGCCTACGCTTCCCGTTGCTGTGATCGTGTTGGATGCAGTGTCAAATGAACTGTCCGCCCTACTGCCTTTGTTGCCATCGCTTGAGCAAGCGCTTCTACCGCTGAAGCCTCGAACGTATTCGCTGGTGACCCGTGTGGCATAACAGGTTGCTCGTCGCGGACATGCAGCAGCAGGATGCCGCTTCGCGGCGCTTGCCGCATGCCGGACAGCGCCAACGTTGAAGCGTCAAAAGTTGCATGTCTCAGCGAGACTGCGCCCACTGTGTAAGGCTCACTCATGAATCACATCCTTTCAGGCAAGCGCATCCTTGTCACGCAGGCGACCTCCTTCATGGGCCCGGCGCTTTGCGAGGTACTGGTGCAACACGGCGCGTTTGTCATTGCCGATACCGATCCACTCGCCGAAGTCGGGGCAGCAGAGGCCGCAGTCCACGCGGCGGGCGTGTTGGACGTTTTGGTGGTTAACCTTGCGATCGCGGCGCCAACCTCCCTGGCAACAGATGCGTCTGATTCCGAATGGCGAGACACGTTCGCAGCGCTTGTTGATCCTTTGCCAAGGCTGTTCCGGGCGGTGCTTCCGCAAATGATCGAGCGCCGGGCCGGAAAGATTCTGGTGATGGGCAGCGCTTCTGCATTGCGCGGCTTGAAGCGTACTTCCACCTATGCGGCGGCACGCGGCGCGCAGCTTGCCTATGTCCAGTCTGTCGGCGTTGAGGTGGCGTCCCACAATGTTCAGGTCAATGCAATCGCGCAGAACTTTGTAGAAAACCCCACTTACTTCCCTGCCGAAGTTCAGGCCAATCCGCGGTTTCAGGAAAGGCTCAAGCGCGAGGTGCCGCTGGGCCGCCTGGTGAGCGCCCAGGAAGACGCGGCGTTTGCTGCCTATCTTTGCAGCGAGGCTGCCAACTGTTTCGTTGGCCAGGTGTTTCCAGTGTGTGGCGGGTGGGTGGCGCGGTAGCGTGAGTGGCGCCGTTCGGTACTGGGGTGATCCCGGCTGGCCTGGTGGGCGAGTCATCTTGTGACAACTGTGCAGGGTCAGGCGTCAGCCTGCCGCAAGACGGTTATACATAATTATGAATTCAGTTTCAGAATAAACCGGAGACAAACGTGTTCAAAGCCCTGCAACTCAACAAATCCGAGGCCGGCTTTTCGGCGGCTGTGGTTGATATCGACGAGGCTCAACTGCCCGCTGGCGACGTGCTGGCACAGGTCGAGTACTCGACGCTCAACTACAAGGACGGCCTGGCGATTACCAACAAAGGCCCGGTGGTGCGCAACTGGCCCATGGTCGCGGGCATTGACGGGGCCGGCACGGTGCTGGCGTCCAGCCACCCGGCCTGGAGAGCCGGCGACAAATTCATTCACAACGGCTGGGGCCTGGGCGAGACGCGTTGGGGCCTGATGGCCGAACGCGCGCGCTTGCCGGGCGACTGGCTGGTGAAGCTGCCCACGGCGTTCAGCACGCGCCAGGCCATGGCGATTGGCACAGCGGGTTACACCGCCATGCTGTGTGTATTGGCGCTGGAGAAACACGGCCTGACCCCGGCCGATGGCGAAGTGCTGGTGACGGGCGCCACCGGCGGGGTCGGCAGCGTCGCCGTTGCCTTGCTGGGCAAGCTGGGTTTCAGCGTGGTGGCAGCGACCGGCAAGGCCAGCGAAGAGGTTTATCTGAAGCAATTGGGCGCGACATCCGTCATGGATCGCAGCGAGCTGGCCGCCGCCGGCAAACCGCTGCAAAAGGAGCGTTGGGCGGCAGTGGTGGATGCGGTCGGCTCCCACACCCTGGCCAACGCCTGCGCGCAAACGCGTTACGGTGGTGTGGTGGCAGCGTGCGGACTGGCGCAGGGCGCGGACTTTCCGGCGACCGTGATGCCCTTCATTCTGCGCGGCGTGACCTTGGCAGGCATCGACAGTGTGATGGCGCCGCTGGCGCGCAGGCAGCAAGCCTGGGATCGTCTGGCCGCCGACCTGGACCCGGCCAAGCTCGAAGCCATCGTCGAGGAAGTGCCCTTGAACCAGGCAGCAGAAAAAGCGGCGGACTTGATGGCGGGCAAGGTGCGTGGCCGCATCGTGGTCAAAATCTGAACTGCTGCACAGCAAAAACAATTCCGGAGACAAGCCCATGACAAGTTACGCCGACTTTTACCGCCGCTCCATCGACCAGCCCGATGCTTTCTGGACCGAGCAGGCCCAACTGATTGACTGGCAGCAGCCTTTCAAGCGGGTCTGCAATGACGACAATCCGCCGTTTGTGCACTGGTTCGAGGGCGGCAAGACCAACCTCTGCCATAACGCCGTGGACCGGCACTTGAAAGACCGCCCCGACCAGGCCGCGCTGATTTACGTTTCGACCGAAACCGGTGTTGAAACAACCTGGAGTTTTGCCGAACTGCACCGTGAAGTGCAGCGCATGGCGGCCAGCCTGCAGGCGTTGGGTGTGCAAAAAGGCGATCGTGTGCTGATCTACATGCCCATGGTGGCCGAGGCGGCGTTTGCGATGCTGGCCTGCGCGCGGCTGGGCGCGATTCACTGCGTGGTGTTTGGTGGTTTCGCCAGCGGCTCGCTGGCCTCACGCATTGACGATGCGACGCCCAAAGTGATTGTCAGTGCCGACGCCGGCTCGCGTGGCGGCAAGATCGTGCCTTACAAACCGCTGCTCGACGAAGCTATCCGCCTGTCCAGTCACAAACCCGAGGCGGTGCTGCTGACGGACCGCGCTTTGGCGCCGATGCCAATCGTCGCCGGGCGTGACCAACTGTGGACCGATCTGCGCGCCGCCCATATCGATGCGCAAGTGCCCTGCGAATGGCTGGACTCGACCGACATCAGCTACACCATCTACACCAGCGGCACCACCGGCAAACCCAAGGGCGTGCAGCGCGACACTGGTGGTTATGCGGTGGCGCTGGCGGCCAGCATGAAACACATTTTCGACGGCCGCGCCGGCGAAACCTACTTTTCGACCAGCGACATCGGCTGGGTGGTGGGCCACAGCTACATCGTCTATGGCCCGCTGATCGCCGGCATGGCGACGCTGATGTATGAAGGCCTGCCGACCCAGGGCCTGGACCAGCAGCCCGACGGTGGCATCTGGTGGCGGCTGGTCGAAAAATACAAGGTGACGGCGATGTTCAGCGCGCCGACCGCTGTGCGTGTGCTGAAGAAACAAGACCCGGCGCTGCTCAAGAAATACGACCTGTCGAGCTTGCGCGCCTTGTTCCTGGCCGGCGAGCCGCTGGACGAGCCGACCGCGCGCTGGATCAGCGAAGGCTTGAGAGTACCCATCATCGACAACTACTGGCAAACCGAGACCGGCTGGCCGCTGCTGACGGTGGCCAACGGCGTCGAGAAAACACACAGCAAATTTGGCAGCCCGGGCATTCCGATGTACGGCTATCGCGTCAAGCTGCTGCACGAGTCGACCGGTGAAGAGCTGACGCAGCCCAATGAAAAAGGTGTGGTGGTGCTGGAAGGCCCGACGCCACCGGGTTTCATGCAAACCATCTGGAAAGACGATACGCGCTTCGTCAACACCTATTGGAAAAGTGTGCCCGGAAAAACGGTCTACAGCACCTTCGACTGGGGCATACGCGACGAGGATGGTTATTACTTCATCCTGGGGCGCACCGACGACGTGATCAACGTCGCCGGCCACCGGCTCGGTACGCGTGAGATCGAAGAAAGCATCTCCGGCCATGCTGGTGTGGCCGAGGTGGCCGTTGTTGGGGTTGCAGACAGCCTCAAAGGGCAGGTCGCGATGGCCTTTGTGGTGCCCAAAGACGGCGGGGTGCTCACGGACAGTGCGGCTGCGCTGAAGCTCGAAGGCGAGATCATGAAACGCGTGGATGGCGATCTGGGCGCGCTGGCCCGACCGTCGCGTGTGCGTTTTGTGTCGTTGCTGCCCAAGACACGCAGCGGCAAGCTGCTGCGCCGCGCGATTCAGGCGGTGTGTGAAGGCCGCGACGCCGGCGACCTGACAACCATGGACGACCCGGCGGCGCTGCAGCAAATCCGGGATAGGGTGCTCGCTGGTTGATGCAGGGCGAATTTTTACAAGCAAAAATGGCCTCTAGCCCATAGCAGCCGGGCGCAAGCAGCTATCAAAACAGGAGCGTCTAGGACGCGAGGGCCGGTGGGTCAAAGCTCTCGGGTGGCAATCCCGCGCGCGCACGTTCGGCCAGCGCCAGGTTGTCCAGCCGCTCCTGACGTGTAGCGGCGACGGCAAAATACAGGCGTTGTTCCTTGATGCCTGCAGCCTGTGCCTCCCGCCGCAGGTTGGCCTGCGCGGTGCGGTTGAGCGGGGGCAGCCACAGCACCGCCGCAGGCAACTGGTTGAGCAATTGCATCCAGACGCTGAAGCTGTGGGCGTCGATATGCAGCGCCGGCGCGAAGGCGCAAAGCACCAGCGCGTCAGCGGGAAGCCCAGCCTGATGGCGAGTGATGCCTGAGGTACTTGCCAGGCTTAGGTTTGCCGGCCAGCAGGTGTGCGGCAGCCGGACCCGCGCGCTACTCGCATTGCTGTTCTTGCCGGATGGCTGATGGATAAACACATCGGACAGGGTGTACTCGAAAGGCCCATGGGCGTCTTGCCCGTGCCACTCCGGATGCTGGACCTGCACCGGCGCCACGCGGCGTGCGGCAATGCTCGGCCGCCACCCGAGCGAGCCAAAAGTCAGGTCCAGCCAGATGTCCAGCCGGTCCAGACGGATGCGAGAAATGGCTTCGTCGTCGCTGAAGTGCGCGATTTCGATCACGCGATGCGGCGCGAGCGCCTGCGCGAGTACGGCCTGAGGTTGCGGCGTGGGCGAGTAGACATAAAAATCAAAACGCGCGGTGTCGTGCTGGGCCAGCAACGCGCCAGTCGCGCGTCGCGTGCACGCTGGCGCTGCAACAGAAAGCGCGGGCTATGTCCTTGTAAGGGTATGTCCGGTATTGTTTCAAGTGGCACGGGCTTTAACATCAGTCATTGCTTATATTTGAAGATTGCTTTCATGAACACCATGATTCAGGCCGGTGCCAAATCAGAACAGGGCCGGGTTTTTGAGCTTGCAGCCGAGCTGTTTGCGGTACTGGCTACACCGATGCGTTTGCGGGTGTTGAGTGCGCTGTGTGAACGCGAGAAATCGGTCAATGAGTTGCTGCTTGAGATCGACACCACGCAGTCCAATCTGTCGCAGCATCTGGCGGTCTTGTACCGCACCGGCGTACTGGCCAAACGCAAGGAGGGCACGCAGGTCATTTACCGTGTCCACAGCGAAAAAGCCGTGGCTTTGTGCCGCAGCGTGTGTACCCAGATCGCGATCGAACTCGACGAACCGGACACGCTGGCGCCGGGCGAGGCGCTGTCCCCGGTGCAGGCGGACCGCTCATGCTGAGCCGCTTCATACGGCGCGCGCCGGAGAGCTTTCTGGACCGTGAGCAAATCCAGGCGGTACGCGCCGGACGCCGCAGTTTCCTGGCAGGTGCAATGGCTGCAGCGGCCGGGACCATGGCGACGCAGCAGGCGCTGGCGCAGGGGGGCAATGACCCCGCCATCATGAATCTGCCTGCGCACAGCAAGGGTCTCGGCCAGCCGGTGGCGGCGAGTGGCTACGGCCAGCCCAGCGAGTGGGAGAAGAACCTGCAGCGCCGTCAGAGCCCCGGCTTGACCCGGGTGCCCCAGTCCAGCGTGAGTTTTGCGCCGCTGCAGGGCCTGTTCGGCATCATCACTCCGAGCGGACTGCATTTCGAGCGCCATCACCAGGGCTGGTGGGACATCGACCCATCCAAGCACCGGCTGATGATCAATGGCTCGGACGAGACCATGCTCAAGCGGCCTGCGGTCTTCAGCATGGACGAACTGATGCGCCTGCCCAGCACCAGCCGCATGCACTTCATCGAGTGCGGCGCCAACACCGGCATGGAATGGGGCAATGTGGCGGTACCGACGGTGCAGTACACCCACGGCATGCTCAGTTGCAGCGAATTCACCGGCGTGCCGCTGCGCACGCTGCTCGAGATGTGCGGCGCTGATTTGAAGCGCGCGAAGTTTGTGCTGGCTGAAGGCGCTGACGGCTCCGGCATGACACGCACCATCCCCATGAGCATGGTGCTGGACGGCCAGGTACTGGTGGCCTATGGGCAAAACGGCGAGATGCTGCGCCCCGAAAATGGCTACCCGCTGCGTCTGGTGGTGCCGGGGGTGCAGGGTGTGAGCTGGGTCAAGTATTTGCGGCGCATCGAGCTCGGCGACATGCCGTATGCCACCAAGGACGAAAGCATCCATTACGTCGACCTGTTGCCCGATGGCACGCACCGACAGTACACCAGCATTCAGGAGGTCAAGAGTGTCATCACCTCGCCCAGCGGCGGCCAGGTGTTGCTTGAAAAGGGCTTTCACACCCTCACCGGCCTGGCCTGGAGCGGGCGCGGCAAGGTCAAGCGGGTAGACGTGTCAGCGGACGGTGGCAAGAACTGGAAGCCGGCGCGTCTGGAGGGGCCTGTGCTGTCCAAATGCCTGACGCGTTTCAACGCCGACTTTGTCTGGGACGGCAAGCCGGCGTTTTTCCAGAGCAGGGCGGTTGACGAAACCGGCCAAATTCAGCCGACCTACGCCGAGCTGCGCAAAGTGCGGGCGTCCCGAAGCATTTATCACAACAACGCCATCCAGTCCTGGGCACTGACGGAAAACGGTGAGGTCGGCAATGTTCAGCTATCTTAAGTCTGCGCTGGTTCTGGCCGGTTTTTGCTTTGTCGGCGCGGCGTCTGCAGCGGGACCGGCAGAAAAGTTTCCTGGCATAGGCCGCGCGGCGACACCCGCCGAAGTCAGGGCCTGGGACATCGACGTGCGCCCGGATTTCAAGGGTTTGCCCAAAGGCCAGGGTTCGGTGCGCCAGGGCGAGGTGGTGTGGGAGGCGCAATGCGCGTCCTGCCACGGAACATTTGGCGAGTCGTCAGAGATCTTCACGCCGATTGTTGGTGGCACCTCGGCTGAAGACATGCGTGCAGGGCGGGTTGCCAGCTTGTTGCCGGGCGCCAACCAGCCCCAGCGCACGACCTTGATGAAGGTCGCCACCTTGTCCACCTTGTGGGACTACATCAACCGTGCCATGCCCTGGAACGCGCCCAAGTCGCTGAGTGCTGATGAGGTTTATGCCGTTACGGCCTACATTTTGAACCTGGGCAATATTGTCCCGGCCGAGTTCACGCTGTCAGACGCCAATATCCGCGAGGTGCAAGAGCGCTTGCCCAACCGCAAGGGCATGACCACAACCCACGCGATGTGGCCGGGCAGGGAGCTCGGTGGATCAGCCCGGCCAGATGTGCAGGGTTCAAGCTGCGTGCGCGACTGTAAAAAAGACGTGGCTGTGAAAAGCGTTTTGCCCGACTACGCCCGCAATGCCCATGGACAACTGGCCGAGCAGTCGCGCCTGGTGGGCGCCAGCCGCGGTGCGGACACAAGCCGACCATCGCCTGCAAGTTTGACGTCAAAAGTGCCTCCAGCCCATGCTGTACAAGCGCAAGCCGCTCCTGAAAAGATAGCAAGCAAGGGACCGACCGGTGCTACGGGGACCAGCGCCGTGATGCCCTTGCTGCAGAAAAACGCCTGTATCGCCTGCCATGGCATGGACAATAAGATCGTTGGGCCGTCCTTCAGGGAAATCGCCAGCAAATACAAAGACCACGCCGACGCGTTGAATTACCTGTCGGGCAAGATCAAGGCTGGTGGACAAGGCGTCTGGGGCAACATCCCGATGCCGCCGCAGGCCCTGAGTGAGGCGGACTCCAATCGGCTGGCCCAATGGCTGGTCAAGGATTTTTGAGGTGGCGCAGCGGTCGTGTGAGGTGGCTGCTCGGGATAACTACCCTGTTCATAGCCTCGATTTTTGTGTCCAATCGTGTTCAAAGTTTTAATAAACTGAAGTTATATCCAAAGGAGTTCAGACCATGGAACGTCGTCATTTTCTAGCCACCGGATCTGGTGCCACCGCGCTGGCGCTGGCCGCATCTGCTGGTCTGTCGCCTGCCCAGGCGCAAACTGCCACAGCCTGGAACAAGCTGGCTTTTGACAGCAAATCGCTGGCCGAAGCCGCCAAAGCCATGGGCGCGACCAGCGCGCCGGTCGAAAGCAAGGACCTGATCCTGCAAGCGCCAGAAATTGCCGAAAACGGCAGCGTGGTGCGCGTCGGCGCGCAGAGCAACATCGCCGGTACCACACAGTTGGCGCTGGTGGTCGAGAAAAACCCGAATGCGCTGGCTGCGCTGTTTGACATTCCCGCCGGAACCGACGCGAATGTATCCACCAATTTGAAGATGGGGCAGTCGTCTAACGTCTATGCGCTGGCCAAGGCCGGAGACAAGTTCTTCTATGCGGTGAAGGAAGTGAAAGTCACCCTTGGCGGTTGCGGCGGTTAAGTCGTATCCAGAAAAAGAATCGAAAGGAAAAATCATGTCAGATCCAATGAGAATCCGGGCCCAGGCCCAAGGCGACAAAACCACCGTGCGTGTGCTGGTCAGCCACGAGATGGAAAGTGGTCAGCGCAAGGACGCGGCGGGCAAAACCGTGCCGGCCTGGTTCATCCAGACCATCAGCGCCACCCACAACGGCAAAACCGTGATGAATGCGCAGTGGGGCCCGGCGGTCTCCAAAAACCCATTCATGCAGTTCAGCTTCAAGGGCGCCAAGGCCGGTGAAAAAGTCATCGTTAACTGGGTCGACAACAAGGGCGAAAAACGCAGCGACGAAGCCGTGATCTCCTGAGATTTATCGGCAGCCACAATCCAAAAAAATCACGAGGAGCGCACGATGAAAATGAAACTGGTGGGACTGTTTGCCCTGGGCCTGCTGCCCATGCTGGCTGCAGCGCAAAAAACCACGGCCGAGGGCATTGCCGAATACCGGGCCATGCTGGCCGATGGCAACCCGGCCGAGCTTTTTGAGGCCAAAGGCGAGGCCTTGTGGAAGCAGGCGCGTGGACCCAAAAACGCCAGCCTGGCCCAGTGCAACCTTGGCAAGGGTCCGGGCGTTGTCAAAGGCGCTTTCGTCGAACTGCCTCGCTACTTCGCCGACACGGCGCGGGTGCAGGACCTGGAGTCGCGCCTGCTGACCTGCATGGAAACCCTGCAGGGCTTCAGCGCCGAAACCATCGCCAAAACGCCGTTTGGCCGTGACGAACAGAAAACCCTCGAATCGCTGGTGGCCTATATTTCCGGCGAGTCGCGCGGCATGAAGTTCAACCTGCCGCAAGCGCATAGCCAGGAAAAACTGATGTATGCGGTCGGCAAGCAGGTTTTCTATCAGCGCGGCGGACCTTATGACTTTTCCTGCGCGTCCTGCCATGGTGAAGACAACAAACGTGTGCGCCTGCAGGACTTGCCCAACCTGACCAAAAATCCCGGCGCCGGTGATGGTTTTGGCGCCTGGCCGGCCTACCGCGTCTCCAGCGGCGACCTCTGGAGCATGCAGCGGCGCCTGAACGATTGCTACCGTCAGCAGCGCTTCCCGTTTCCCGGTTATGCCTCAGACGTCACTATTGCGCTTGGCGTATATATGGGCGTGAACGGAAAGGGCGGTGTTTCCACCGCGCCTGCCCTCAAGCGTTGAACGGAGCCAAACATCATGATGAAAAAAACCTACAAACAAACGGGCTTGCTGGCCCTGACGGTGCTGCTGGCCAGTTGCGCCACTGGTCCATCGCCGCAGGATGTGGCCGACGCAACGCAAAAAGTTCTGAAGTCCTCGTTCCGGGACCAGGGCATTGCCAAAACCGCATGGCTGGACCAGGACGCGTCCAACAAAAACTGCTCCGAAGCCCAGGGCGCCGCGCTGGACGAAAAGCTGGCCAAAGTGATTGAAGAAGCCAACATGAAAACCGTGAAGATGCCTTCAGACGGAAAGTTCATCGGCGACTGGAAAGAGGGCGAAAAAATTGCCCAAAATGGCCGCGGCATGACCTGGAGCGATGCGGCCGGCTCGGCCAATGGCGGCAGTTGCTACAACTGTCACCAGGTCAGCAAGGAAGAGCTTTCCTTCGGCTCGATCGGCCCCAGCCTCTACAACTACGGCAAGCTGCGTGGCGTGGCGGACCCGGCGGCAGCCAGCAGCAAACCCATCGTGGATTACACCTGGGGCAAGTTGTGGAATGCCAAGGCCTACAACGCCTGCTCCGGCATGCCGCGCTTTGGCCATGCGGGCATTCTGAACGAAGCCCAGTTGCGCCATGTGATGGCGCTGTTGCTGGACCCGGCGTCACCCGTCAACAAGTGATGTGCGAGTGATCTGCTAGTGATTTAACAGTCATTTTGGCCTCTAGCCCATACCGGGCGGGCGTAAGCAGCTATCAAATTTATAGTAATTTCAAAAGGTGCCTGGCCTGCCGGGCAGGATAAGCAACGCCATGAATCTGTCCCGCCGCGAGTTTTCTTCCGTCATGGCGGCTGCCCTGGCTGCTGGTTTTCCCCTGCATCGCAACGCCATTGCGGCGCCAGCCGCCAGCCTGTACGAGGTGCCGCGCACGGGCAATGTGCACCTGCTGCACATGACTGACTGCCATGCGCAGTTGATGCCGTCTTATTTTCGTGAGCCATCGGTCAATCTGGGCATAGGCGCGATGCAGGGCAGACTGCCACACCTGGTGGGCGCGCATCTTCTGAAAGCTGCGCACATCAAAGCCAACACGCCCGAGGCGCATGCGTTCACCTACCTGAACTTCGAGCGCGCGGCCCGCCAGTACGGCAAGGTGGGTGGCTTTGCCCATCTGGCCACGTTGGTCAAACAGCTCAAGGCCGGGCGCCCCGGCGCCTTGCTGCTCGACGGCGGTGACACCTGGCAAGGCAGCGCCACGGCGTTGTGGACCCAGGGCCAGGACATGGTCGATGCGGCCAAACTGCTGGGGGTGGATGTGATGACCGGCCACTGGGACTTCACCTATGGCGAAGAGCGCATCAAGACCATCGTTGAGAAGGACTTTGCCGGCAAGATCGACTTTCTGGCGCAAAACGTCAAGACCAGCGACTTCGGCGACCCGGTGTTCAAGCCCTACGTCATCAAGGAAATGAATGGCGTGGCTGTCGCCATCGTCGGCCAGGCTTTCCCCTACACACCGATTGCCAATCCGGCCTGGCTCACGCCGAACTGGAGCTTTGGCATCCGCGAAAGCGAGATGCAGGAAACCGTCAATGAAGCGCGCGCCAAAGGCGCGCAGGCGGTCGTGCTGCTCAGTCACAACGGCATGGACGTAGACCTCAAGATGGCCTCACGCGTGACCGGCATCGATGCCATCCTGGGTGGCCACACGCACGACGGCGTGCCGGTGCCTGTGATCGTCAAAAACCCTGGCGGCCAGACCATCGTCACCAACGCCGGGAGCAATGGAAAGTTCCTTGGTGTGCTGGACCTCGACGTCAAAGACAAGAAGGTGGTCGGCTTCAAGTACCGCCTGCTGCCGGTGTTTTCAAAGCTGCTGGCGGCCGACCCGGCCATGAGCAAATTGATTGCCGACGTGCGCGCACCCTATGAAGCCAAACTTTCGGAAAAACTCGCGGTGACCGAGGGCACGCTGTTTCGCCGCGGAAATTTCAACGGCACGTTTGACCAGCTGATTCTCGATGCGCTGATGGAGGTGCGCGGCGCCGAAATTGCGTTTTCGCCCGGCTTTCGCTGGGGCACCTCGCTGTTGCCGGGCCAGGCGATCACGCGCGAACACCTGATGGACCAGACCGCCATCACCTACCCCTGGACCACGCTGACCGACATCCGCGGCGACATGATCAAGACCATTCTGGAGGACGTGGGCGACAACCTGTTCAACCCCGACCCCTACTACCAGCAGGGCGGCGACATGGTGCGTGTCGGCGGATTGACCTATACCTGCGAACCTGGCGCGAAGATGGGTTCGCGCATCCAGAACATGCGCCTGGGCGGCAAACTCATTGACGCCGACAAGACCTACAAGGTCGCGGGCTGGGCGCCCGTGGCCGAGGCCAGCAAAAATGCCGGACCGCCGGCCTGGGAGGTCGTCGAGAGTTACCTGCAGGCGAAAAAAGTCATCAAACCGCCCAAGCTCAATGTGCCGGCCTTGATCGGCGTCGCCGGAAATCCCGGCCTGGCCTGAAACGCTGAAAACCACAGCCTGTTGACGGCTTCGTGACAAAACCCGGACACCTTTGTGGTGGGCCGGGTTTCGTCGTTGTGGCGTTCGGTGGCACAATCAAGTCTGTTTCTGAAGGCCCTTCCTTGCCACAGTCGCATCCGCCAACCGGTCAAGCCGTGATCGCGGAAGGTTAATCAACCAGCCACATCCTGCTGTGGTCAGCTTATGTTTCCTCAAGGGAAACGGAGGTCAGCGTCATGAGTTCTCTGCCGGCGGTATCGTCCGTCTATTCGGCCTATCAAGGCAACACCTATCTCTTCGGCGGCAATGCGCCCTATGTCGAAGAGATGTACGAAAACTACCTCGCCAACCCCGGTAGCGTGCCCGACAACTGGCGCGAGTATTTCGACGCCCTGCAAAACGTACCCGCCGTTGATGGCAGCAATGCCAAAGACGTGCCGCACCTGCCGGTCGTTAATGCCTTTGCCGAGCGCGCCAAACAGGGCCAGACCAAAGTGGTGGTTGCCAGCGGTGCCGACTCTGAAATGGGCCGCAAGCGCACCGCCGTGCAGCAACTGATCGCCGCCTACCGCAATGTCGGCGCCCGCTGGGCCGACTTGGACCCGCTCAAACGCGCCGAGCGCGACAACATTCCCGAGCTCGATTCGTCGTTTTACGGTTTCAGCGATGCCGACCAGGAAACGGTGTTCAACACCAGCAATACCTTCTTCGGCAAAGACACCATGAGCTTGCGCGAGCTGCTTAATGCGCTGCGCGAGACCTACTGCGGCACGATTGGCGCCGAGTACATGTACATGACCGACCAGAACCAGAAGCGCTGGTGGCAACAAAAGCTTGAAAGCATTCGCAGCAAGCCCAATTTCAGCAAGGAAAAAAAGCTCCACATCCTGGACCGCCTGAGTGCGGCTGAGGGCCTGGAGCGTTTTCTCCACACCAAATACGTTGGCCAGAAACGTTTCTCGCTGGAGGGTGGCGAAAGTTTCATCGCCAGCATGGACGAGCTGATCCAGCGCGGCGGCAGCATCGGCATCAAGGAAATCGTGATCGGCATGGCGCATCGCGGCCGTCTCAACGTGCTGGTCAATTCGCTCGGCAAGGTGCCGGCCAGCCTGTTTGCCGAGTTTGACCACACGGCGCCAGAAGACCTGCCCAGCGGCGACGTCAAGTACCACCAGGGCTTCAGCTCGGACGTGACCACACCCGGCGGCCCGGTGCACCTGAGCCTGGCCTTCAACCCCTCGCACCTGGAGATCGTCAACCCGGTGGTCGAAGGCTCGGTGCGTGCCCGCATGGACCGCCGCGCCGACCCCAAGGGCCTGCAGGTGCTGCCGGTGCTGGTGCACGGCGATGCCGCGTTTGCCGGGCAGGGCGTTGTGATGGAAACCCTGGCGCTGGCCGAAACCCGTGGTTATTCCACCGGCGGCACGGTGCACATCGTGATCAACAACCAGATCGGTTTCACCACCAGTGACCCGCGCGACAGCCGCTCGACGCTGTATTGCACCGACGTCGTCAAGATGATCGACGCACCGGTGTTGCACGTCAACGGCGACGACCCGGAAGCCGTGGTCTTGGCGACGCAGTGGGCGCTGGAGTTCCGCATGGAATTCCAGAAAGATGTGGTGGTCGACATCATCTGCTTTCGCAAGCTCGGCCACAACGAGCAGGACACGCCGGCGCTGACCCAGCCGCTGATGTACAAAAAGATTGCCCAGCACCCCGGTACGCGCAAGCTCTACGCCGACAAGCTGTCGGCCCAGGGCATGGGCGAGACACTGGGCGATGACATGGTCAAGGCGGTGCGCGCCGCACTCGACGCAGGCAAGAGCACCTTCGACCCGGTGGTGACCAACTTCAAAAGCAACTACGCGGTCGACTGGAGCCCTTACCTCGGCAAGAAGTGGACCGATGCGGGCGACACCGCCATCCCGATGGCCGAATGGAAACGCCTGGCCGAAAAGGTCAGCACCATCCCCACCACCGTGATGGCGCATCAACTCGTCAAGAAGGTCTATGACGACCGCGCTGCCATGGGCCGTGGTGACGTTCCGGTGGATTGGGGCATGGGTGAACACATGGCGTTTGCCTCGCTCGTGGCCAGCGGCTACCCCGTGCGCCTGTCGGGTGAAGATTGCGGGCGGGGTACTTTCACACACCGCCACGCGGTGATTCACGACCAGAGCCGCGAGAAGTGGGATACCGGCACCTATGTGCCTTTGCAAAACGTCGCCGAGAACCAGGCACCGTTTGTGGTGATCGACTCCATCCTGTCCGAAGAAGCTGTGCTGGCTTTCGAATACGGCTATGCGTCCAACGACCCGAACACGCTGGTGATCTGGGAAGCCCAGTTCGGCGACTTCGTCAACGGCGCGCAGGTCGTGATCGACCAGTTCATCGCCTCCGGTGAAGTGAAATGGGGCCGCGTCAACGGCATCACGCTGATGTTGCCGCACGGCTACGAAGGCCAGGGTCCGGAGCACAGCTCGGCGCGCCTGGAGCGCTTCATGCAACTGTCGGCCGACACCAATATGCAGGTGGTGCAGCCAACAACGGCGGCGCAGATCTTCCATGTGCTGCGTCGCCAGATGGTGCGCAACCTGCGCAAACCGCTGATCATCATGACGCCCAAGTCGCTGCTGCGCAACAAGGATGCCACCTCGCCGCTGAGTGAGTTCACCAAGGGCGGTTTCCAGACCGTGATTCCGGACAGCCGCGAACTCAAGGCCGACAAGGTCAAGCGCGTGATTGCCTGCTCCGGCAAAGTCTATTACGACCTGGCCAAAAAACGCGAGGAAAAAGGTCTGGACGACGTCGCCATCCTGCGCGTCGAGCAGCTCTACCCCTTCCCGCACAAGGCGTTTGCCAGTGAACTCAGGAAGTATCCGAATCTCGCCGAGGTGGTGTGGTGCCAGGACGAGCCGCAAAACCAGGGCGCCTGGTTTTTTGTGCAGCACTACATCCACGAGAACATGTCTGAAGGCCAGAAGCTGGGTTATTCAGGCCGGGCAGCCTCCGCGTCGCCCGCCGTGGGCTATTCGCACCTGCACCAGGAGCAGCAAAAGGCGCTGGTGGACGGCGCCTTCAGCAAACTCAAGGGCTTCGTCCTGACCAAATAAGAACCGGTCGCACGCGCTCTGTGGCGCGTGCCTGGTCACTCCCCCACATACCGAAAGAATTACATGGCTACCGTAGAAGTCAAAGTCCCCCAGTTGTCCGAGTCCGTTGCCGAAGCGACCATGCTGCAGTGGAAGAAAAAAGTCGGCGATGCCATTGCCATTGACGAAATCCTGATCGAGATCGAAACCGACAAGGTGGTGCTGGAAGTACCGGCGCCAGCCGCCGGCGTGTTGTCCGAAATTCTGGTGGCCGATGGCGGCACCGTGACCGCCGAGCAACTGATTGCGCGCATCGATACCGAAGGCAAGGCGGCGGCAGCGGCGCCCGTAGCCGCGGCTGCAGCGCCCGCACCGGCAACTGCTGCGGCGCCTGCACCTGCACCGGCTGCAAGCGGCGGCAGCATGGCCGGTGTCGCGATGCCCGCTGCTGCCAAACTGATGGCCGACAATCAGCTGGTTTCCGGCTCGGTGGCCGGCACCGGCAGGGATGGCCGTGTCACCAAGGGTGATGTGCTGGGTGTGGTTGCAATGGGTTCTGCTCCTAAATCAATAGCTGCCAGCCCAATTCTGACCGGGGCTCCAGCCATTTCCTTGCCTCAAGTGGCAGCGCCTGCGAAGACCAACGATCTGGGCGACCGCCCCGAACAGCGCGTGCCCATGAGCCGCTTGCGCGCGCGTATTGCCGAGCGCCTGCTGCAATCGCAATCGACCAACGCCATCCTGACCACCTTCAACGAGGTCAACATGGCACCGGTCATGGAGATGCGCAAACGCTTCCAGGAAAAATTCGAAAAAGAGCACGGCACCAAGATCGGTTTCATGAGCTTTTTCGTCAAGGCGGCGGTGCATGCGCTGAAAAAATACCCGGTGCTCAATGCCTCAGTGGACGGCAATGACATCGTCTACCACGGTTACTTCGACATCGGCATCGCCGTCGGTTCACCGCGCGGCCTGGTGGT
>Ga0308009_10000570_pt1 | contig 26124 bp, 22 predicted proteins | sample Neamet127_FD_203134 | JGI IMG/M metagenome (GOLD analysis project Ga0308009, IMG submission 203134) | Marine microbial communities from water near the shore, Antarctic Ocean - #127 | ecosystem: Environmental > Aquatic > Marine > Unclassified | place: Southern Ocean | collected 2014-07-24
GAAGCAGGCAAGGTATCGCCTGTCGAGGCCACCAAAGCGGGCATTGCATTGGCTGGCGCACGCGTGGATTATGCACGCGCTGAAAGTGCGCTGAAATCGTCTAAAAAACGTTTGGCCACCGCCATGGACTTGGCCTGGCCATTGTGGCTGCAATTGCGAAACTACATGGTGGTGATGTGTTTGCAAGCAGCGAAGATCTGGTTACTGTGATTGGCTTTTCGATTCAAACGAAACGACAATCTACACCACCGGTGGGCTACTCCTAAATTGTTGTATGCCTATCTCAATAGATATGCAGTATAAACGCAGTACATATCAATGTATTATGCTTTATTAAATACTAAATAATGCGGTCATGCCAAAAGGAAAACTCAAACTTAAGACCGTATCGATGACACTTCGTGTCGAACCTCGCGTGAAGGCTGCTGCTGAGCAAGCTGCGAAACGAGTTCGAAGAAGTGTTACTAATTTCATTGAAGTTCTGGTTCTTGAACATTGCGAGTCGGTTGGCATTAATCATGAATTGCACACCGCTCAGGAGGATTCGCATGTCGAAGACGTCAAGATCAAAAAATAAGCCAATTCAAATCCTGGAAAATCTGAATACGGATCCAGTGTCAGGTGAGATCCGGTTCTATCGATCCAATGAGAAACCATACGGGGCATTTAGTAATCTTTTTAGGCGGACCGTGCATTTTGACGGAGTTGCTCGCATTCGTGGTGTTTTGTCGCACTATCGACATTTCACTCGATGACATACGAACCCTGTTGAAACTAAAGCATTCACCCAGTGAGTCTTGTGAACCAATAAACGAGGCTATTGATGGCAAGCTGCTTGAGATCGATAAAAGGATCAGAAGACTTCAAGCGCTTCGAAGCGAATTACACCGCTTGCGAGCCAAATGCCTGGGAAACAGCACAATAGGAGAATGTGCAATTGTAAAAGCAACTTTGCAATCAGAGTTATGAGAGCTTGCACCAAAATTTAATATTTAAAAAAGTAAGAAAATAGTTCGAGACTATAATAAAAGCTAATCAACACTGATACTTATCAAACAGTAATCGTTCTGACGCTTTTGAAGTGACAACAAGGCACGACTTTTCGGTGGAAAGTGATCTGGTTTTTCGCCGCACTCTATACGATCAATCCAAGTTCTAACATCACTAATATATGACTTGGCGATTTCATCAAAAATAGAATCCAAAGCAAACATCTGTTCTGAAGAAAAATTTGGTGTAGACAATTCTCGAAACCTGGAGCCATAAATAGATATTTGGCCGAAGCTGAGCTCTAACCCTGTAAGGTCATCGACCAAGGGTCGGAACGTACCACTTCTGACTAAATCATGATTAAGAATATAAAAATTATTGAAGTATGACTCTGATACCCTTCGGCTAGATCCGTTATAGAGTGAGGGAAGCCAAAGTTCAGCGAGCCAATTTATTAATAATGTATAAACATTTTGACTCGAGCTGCGATAGCTGATGTCTGAAAGTATCCAGGTTCTGTCCCGTTCATTAAAATACCAAAAATTGTTTGTTTTTTTCTCAAACCGTAAATTTAATTCATCTATAAAATCTAAAATAGATTTAATAAATGAAGCTTCATCTCTTCTATTTAAAAAACAAAAAGAAGAGTAAACAAGACGAATTGCATTAAATTGAGCGATTTTATATTTTTCAAATAAACTTAATCCAACTTCATTTTTAATCGATGAAAATTTCGCGATGATTGATTTACCATTTTTAATAATATAATTGTTGAGCAATGGGGGAGGAGTTAAGAGACCTATCATGAGGGTATAGACTAGCTGGTCCGACCCATGATCATCTATTTCTTTAAAGGTATAAAGATGTCTGCCAAGCTTAGATTTAGCTTCGTTGTCCAATGTTGAATTCCATTTGCCAAGCTCAATGTATGGATCATTATTATTCCTGGCTATAAGTGGTTTAGTCAAAAATAAGGCAGGATACGTGGGACATATTTTCATTAGAAAGTTTTCATAGCATTTAACATTTCTCTCTCGCAAGCGAGTGTGTTGAAAATTACAAGAAAACTCAGAAAACTTAGTATCATGAATGACGCAGCGGTCTAGGTAGTTGAATGATGCAGTCTCTGGTAGTTTCAAATATTTAATGCATTCTGGGCAATATCTAATGCTCTTTCCGTGATGTTTCGTTGTATGACTGTATGAAAGATTGATTTTTAGGCCCAGCACATTGTCCAGCGTGGAGCTATCCGTAATGAAATCATTGTGAAAATAAATTGACTGACTGAAGACGGAGAAAAAATACTTTACAGAACGATGCCCTTCTACATCTAAGTCATAAACGTCAAAAGAAAAATATTGTTTAAAGAATTCGTTAATATTTTCAAAATTTAGTTTATTTAGTAGAGAGAACTTGGCAATGAGAAAGTATGTATTGTCATTGGCATCATACAAATCCGACCGCCAATTGAAGAGTGGCTCAAAATGAGACTTATTAGTTGTCGATATCAAACTACTTAATCTGTAGAAGTTGTCCATACTTGCGAAATCATGTTTTGGTCAAAAAGTATTTTTGAAATGTATTCGGAGCTTATAGACAATTCGATCTCACTTTTTGGTTTATTTGACATCTCCTTCAATAGCCTCTCAATCAGATTGGCAATTTGATTCATCGGAATTTCAATCTGATCTGATTTTGGTTTGTATGACCTAAATGCTAAATTATATTTTTCAGTCAACTCATTCCAAATCAAAAATGACAAATCTGCTAAACGAAATCCATCATCAAAAGCCTCTGAAAGAAAATATTTTGTATAACTTATATTGCTATTATCTGGCCACTCGGAATCGTTATCATATCCTTCCAATATGTATTCGAGTTCATTTTGTGATCTAATTCCGTGAAATCGAGCATGATGCAATAAAAACCGTGTGACTACATGTGCGTCACCTGTTCTTGCAAAAAAGTTAGGTTGAAACGAAATCTGGTGGGAGCCGACAGATACTATACTTAAGCGATATCCTTCCAGATCAAGTTCATTTTGAAGGCCTAGTAGCCAATGCCACTCATTTAATAGTACTAATTGGGCTTCATCAATCAGAATGACGATATAGTTATATTTGACTCTGTTTGCCAAGGTAATTAGATGTTGTTTAAATAGATATTTTGCCTCTATTTTTCCTTTTGGTTTGATTGGATTTTTGAACTCAAATCTAGAGGCCATCAAAAGAAGATTCCAGAACTCTCGCTCGGATTTGCTGTTGGTTGGATGCGACCAAATCATCAAAGGGAATTCAGTATCGAACTTTTCATTAAGTATCTTCGCCAAGAAGGATCTTATGCCTTTCGATTTTCCGTATCGAGAGGGTCCGTAAATGTAGCCACCAGTCTGACGCTGTTCGATCCATCTGCTGATCGTTTCGCACATCTCATGAATGGGTGGGGTATAAATTGCATATTCTTGTGTGCACACCGGATGATCACGTGAAATCTCAGTCATCGTCGTCTCTATTTATTTTCAGCTTTTCTTCGTGGTGGAAGTGATGCAGATTTTTGGGTTTGAGCTGCCGCTTCGGAGGTGCCTGTGGCGGTTTTCTGCTTGTTTTTGCTAGAAGTATTGTTTTTGGCTGTGGAGCGGGACTTGGATTTATCTTCAGTGCTGTAGGTAATCCGGCTTTCCGCGCTCTTATTGGTTACATTTGAAGCTATATCAGACTTTGTGGGCTCGTTGTCAGTGGTCTGATGAATTGTGTCGTTGGATTGAACCAGAAAATTTCGAGCTGTTAGATAGGCTGGATGGGGAGGAAACTTACCCCCAGACGATTCAATCTCGGCTATGTAAGATTCCACCGCATCCTGCTGGTTCTGCAAAGAGAATTTGCCTTGACGAATTAATCCACAAATTAATCTCCGTGTCTCGAAGTTATGAGGAACGCGATTCCATGGAGGTGATACGCGTAAATTGTCGATGTGTTCACCAGTCAGTGAAGACGCTTTGATGACCCTGGAGTCTGAATCAGAATCCGCTGTAATCCAGATCTTTTTCCCCGCCAAATCGTGTCTTTGACCCAAGATGGGACTTGTGTAGACACCATTCTCGAAATTAACGTATGGCCTCTTTCCAGCGTCTAGACCACCTTTGACCATGCACAGCTTTCTGTAACTGAAGAAAGTGTTAAGGTGTTGCGGATCAATCACTCTGGGTTGGAAGGTCTTGCTAAGAACCAGATATTGGAGGTACTGAAGAGGTGATCGACCACTAAGTCTTGAGTGGATTCTCGCGTTGTAATTAGCAATGATGATGTCGAGGAGTTCTTCTGCATACTCGTATTGGAACTCTGAGGCTACCGCGACTCCGATTGGGTCTCTGCCTTTCGTTGCTCCAGGGTAATTGCCCGTGGTGTTGGAGATTTTCTGAAATCCTAATATTCCGAGTTTGTTAAAAAAGCTTTCGATGAAAGGTCGGTCGTCTTTTGTTCGTCTTATCGCATACGAATTCTCGGGAGTAAGAAGAATCGACCCAACCGAATTTTTTAGTACTTCCGTAACCACCTTTGCTTTTTCGGCCAGTGCACCATCAATTGAGGTTTCGTCCCAGCATATGCCCGTAAATTGCTCCCCTAAAACACAGGGAAACCCTGCACCATCGATATAAAAGTCTTTATCGGTATGGTGCAGTTTTTTCTTCGCCCAGGGCGAAAGGGACTTCTTGATCACCCGAAGCACGTCTTCTTTAGAAATCTCTTTTCGAAGACTCATGTGATATCCGAGCACCAATCGAGTCACCACCTCAATGATCACAATCACCCATATCCTGTGGATCAGGACGTTCTGGTAGCCACCCTCCAGTAAAGGAATTGCAACGGTGAAGCGCCCATCAATTTTGTGGGCGTCCATTTCTACACGTTGAAACGGGCGGTGAACTGGTCGATCAACACCATCTCCCGCTTGCATTTTTCTCTGAAGTTCATTTCCACCGTGTATCAGGATTGCTTTGCCAGGGTTTTCGTGGAGCACCTTATCAATGTATTTAATAATTGTGTGATATCCATTCGTTTTAGTATTAAAAGGCCACTCCCCTTTGATTTCAAGACCTTTCTCTCTAAGACTTTGGAGAAACCAGAGCCAAATCGATCGTTTCGAAGTTGACAACATTCCAAGCTTTTTTCGAGTATTGGGGACTTTAAGAATTTTTTTGTGTAAAGCCTCTCTGACGTCCGGATAGGTGTCTAGTAGCGTTTGAAAAGCGCCAACAGCACCGTGTCCCCACTGATTAATAACGATGGGTGAACGTCTTTTGAATTGAACTATTCTGGTTCGTGGGATCAGTGCTCGCCAGCCGTAAATTTGGCCGTCAGGGTGATTGCAAATACACCGTTCAGTGATTAAGCGATAGATTTGAGGCTCTGAGATACCATATTCTTTTCGAATCGTAGCAACTTTACTGCCGCTTAAATAGGCCTTGATTGCCTCTTTTCTATTGAGGAATTTGGCTAGCTTATCTGGAGCTAGTGAAGCTTCATCAAAGCCTGGCCAAATTGTAAAGTCAGCCCAGATGGTGTCACTTAAACCTTTGATGTGACGCATCGATTCTGAGGCCATAATATAGACTTGGACAGAGTAATTTCTATTTACTTTACCTTTTTAATCTACAGTCTGTCTACTTTACAATTGTACTCTCACTGAAAGTTAGCTTACTTGTGAATTGAGTTTAAATAAATTGTTTATTATCAGCAACTTGAGGAAACAATCTTCTTTACAATTCTAATAGAACAGGCGGCAAAGCCTTCCATTCTCCTGTTTCCTGTTCTGAATCCGCAAGCCCTTCTCCCCGGTATCACTTAGTGATAACCACAATCAGGGTCTACCCATGCAGTTGCGTTTCGCTATTCAAAGCAGTTTGTTTATTCTGCTTGTCATCTTCTCGACCGTTTCATGGTCGGCTGATCGTTGGGTAATTCAGTTCAAAGAAAGTCCCGGTCGCAGTCAAACCAGTGTTAATTCATCTTCGCTTGAGTCTCGAAAATCCGATCTGCGTGCAAGGCTCGCTGAACTTTCGATTATTCACAAACGTACCTTTCAACTTGTCAGGCCATTTGGTGAACATGGCGCTGTAATTACAACGCCAAATGGCAGTGGCGCCGAACAAGCCCGCCTTCGTTTGCTGTCCGATCCGATGATCGAGTCTGTTGAGCCAGACCGTCGTATCAAGCTTCGTGCGCAATCGCCTTTGATCGGTTTGTTAAACGCGCTTGATTTGTCCCGACGAAGTCGGTCCTGGTTCCATCAAGATTTGAGCATGCAGCCTGCTTCAATCAATACAGGTGCCATGTGGACCAACTTTCACGGTACTGCACCTACAGTGGTTGCTGTGCTGGATACGGGTGTTTTGCCGAGCCACCCAATGCTTCAAGGCCATTTGCTGTCCGGATACGATTTTGTAGCTGATTCATTTATTGGTGCTGACGGCCAAGGTTCCGCAGGTTCTGATCGGGATTCAGACCCGACTGACCCTGGTGACGGTGTTGGCCCAGCCGACCTTCTGGCAGACCCGGTGTGTGGCGGTGTCAGTCAGTCGAGCTGGCACGGCACCTTTGTATCCGCCCTGCTTGCCGGTAACCCGGTACCAAGCGAAGGGGTGTTTTCGGTGAACTGGAACGCGGTGGTATTGCCTGTTCGCGTGTTGGGCAAATGTGGCGGGTTTTCAAGTGACCTTGCAGATGGTATTCGCTGGGCTGCTGGCTTGAGTGTACCTGGGGCGCCCAATAACCCCTTCCCTGCCCGAGTGATTAACTTGAGTTTGGGTGCGGAAGGCGCCTGTGTGGCGTCCATCGAAGGCGCGGCTATTGCCGCCGCGCGCCAGGCTGGCTCATTGGTGGTGGTTGCCGCAGGCAACGACGGCAGCACAGTAGATTCACCAGCCAATTGCCCCGGCGCTTTTGGTGTAGCCGCAATAGATCAGGAAGGGTTGAAGGCAAATTACAGTAATTTTGGGCCCACTATTCAGCTTTCAGCGCCTGGTGGCGATGCAGCGTTTCCTATTTGGAGTGCCAGTAATACCGGGTTTTCAGGTCCGTTAACCAATACGTACAACACCAAAATCGGTACCAGTTTCTCCGCTCCCATGGTGGCTGGTGCAGCCTCGCTGTATTGGTCTTTGGATCCGTCTGCGTCGGTGGCCACTGTGGAGAATTTGCTGAAAACCTCTGCGCGCCCCTTTCTTTCGCAGGGCGGTAGCCCCACTTGCACCGCTGACACAGTAGGTGTTGAATGCAATTGCACACGGGCTCTGTGTGGTGCTGGCATGCTGGATGTGGCCAATTTGATCAATTCACAGGCGGCTGCTGGACTTACCAATTTGTTCTCCAACACTGGCAATGTCATTCCACCGGGACAAACGCGTACATTCTTTGCCAGCGGCACCTTGAACTCTTCCGGACAGGAGGTAAACGCAGTCAGTTTTGATGTGATCAATGTGTTGAAATCGTCGGCCGACGCGCCCAACCCGATTTTGTCGGTAAGCGGCTTGGAAGTGGATGTAACAGCGCCTTCGGGGGTAACGGGGTTTGATCTTCGTGCACAAGCTGCCAATGGCCGAACGGCAATTGCCTCGGTTATTGTGGCCAATCAGGGGGCTACGTCCCCTACTTTGTTGGCCAGTCTGCTTTCACCCTTGATCAATGGTGCCTCTACGGGTGTAGGTGCGCCCTCCTCGGCTGTGGGTGATGCGGTGGTAGGCGATTCAGGCAGTGGTTCTGCCGCAGGCAGTTCTAGTGGCGGCGGGGGTGGTGGCGCTTTGAATTTGCTTGGTTTGCTGGCCTGTTTGTTTCTACTGCATTGTTTTAAAAAGAAAAACACAGTTTAAAATGCACCGGTTTGGTTAAATACAACGTTAGAAGTGGCGCTCCAATCTGTGACATCGCTCAATGGTAAAGTTCAGTTGTTGACTCATTGGTCAGCAATTGATGCAGTAAATTTTGAGAGGTGTCGTATGAAAGCTCTTCGTTCTTACCCCGGTGTATTGGTGTTGTTGTTAATCGCTTCAGCCATGTTGGTTCATGGTTTTGTGGATTACATCAACTATGAAGTAGCAAGCCCAAGTATTTTGGCAGCCCTGGGCTGTGTGTTCTCCGCAATTTTGCTGGTTGCAGTGTATGAGTTCAAATCATTCAAGGCCAATCGCAAGCTGGTGCGCGACAGCAAGGTTTAATTAATTGCGCTTGGCACTTCCTGAAAGGCCTGTTTTCGCCGCATTTTGGGCGGCGATCACGGCCTGCAAGTTCTTTTGAGTGCTGAGTGTCAAAGGGTCTTCGTTGCCCAAGGCATCCGCCCGAATAATGTAGGCGCGGCTGAGTGCCACTTCCGCTCGCTTTAAGTCCCCTGCCCTGTAAAGCACAACCCCCAGGTTATTCAAAGATTGGCTGGTTCTGATGTCGTTGGGGCCAAACGCGGCTTGCCGTACTTCAAATGCGGTTTGGTAATTCTTGGCTGCTTCTTGCAATTGATCGCCGCGCATTTGCAGCGTGCCTAGAAACGTCAGTATTTCAGCACGAATGGGTTCGTTTTTGTAATTGGGCGTGGCATTGATAATTTCTGCAAGCACCTGGAAACTTTCCAGCGCCTCCTGCTCTTTCTCCATGTCCAGTAAACCCACGGCATGGTTCATGCGGGTTTCGAGCGTTCGGGCATTGGTTTTTCCCAAGCGAATTTCATACACAATACGCGAGCGTTTGAATGCTGCTTCAGATTCAGCCGCTTTGCTTTGCAGGGCATAGTAAGTACCTAGGGCGTCTTGAACCATGCCGGCCGGCAAAGAATAACGACCAATTGATTGTTCAACCGTGCTTAGGGTTTTCTGAAAGTGGGCTTCGGCACGTTCTGTTTGATCGGCTTGTGCATAGGTTTGGCCAATCAGCACCTGCAAACGCGTCCATGCTTCAGCTGCCACTTGGTCTTCCCGGCTTAGAGGGCTGTATTGGCTGGCTTCATTCCAGGTTGAAATGGCCAAGTCGGCTTCATTTTGCGCCAGGTAAGCTTTACCCAGTGTTTCAAGAATTTTGACGCGTTTGGCCTGGGTAACTGGCCCAGTTAATTCCAGCCGGCAAATTTCAACGGTAGTACCCACAGGTTCTTTGCCAAAGCTGTTTTCACAACGGGTTAAATTTGAACTTGTTTCCTGGGCGAAGGCTGTGGGTGTATAAGCCCATGCAAACAAACCCAGAAAAAAAGAAAAAGTCCAAGCGCTTTTCATAAACACCATTGTTGTTGTCATTCGATTGTTGTTACTGAAGAGTATTACTAAAACCGATTGCTGTGTTTGGCAGTACAAAGGTTAATAGCAACATTACTAGTCATCATGGGCCATCATTCAAGCGTTGAAGTAAACCGGGTAGAAAGTTTGGGAAAGAAATTTGAAACTCTCGCACTGGTTGACAGACTCATGGAAGAGAACGAAGCTCTTAAACGTGAGCTTAACCTAAAAACTGCCCGGTTAAGGACTCTGCAAAAAGCAGTGCATGCGTTTTTGATGGGAACCGACGATCAAGACAGCAACAAAGCCAAGCTCATTGAGCAAAGCAAGGAGCAGCCATGACGTACTTTGATTTCAAGGAATGGGCCGACCTGTACCAGGTGGACCCTGTTGCCTTCGAGCAGCGCCGCGAGGCGGTACTCGAAGGTTATGTAGCCAGCGTTGACCCTGAACACCGCTTGGCGCTAGAGCAAACGCTGTTCAAGATTCGCATGATCCGCCAGCGCTCGAAAAGCCCATTGCAGTCGGCCATGGAATCGTCGAAGCTGATGTGGGAGTCGTTTGGCAAACTGCGTGAGCAGGTGCAAAAACTGGAACAGGAACTGAGCCCTGCCCCTTTGAGGCAAAATGGTTTGCGTTTGATCGATCAGAACTACACGGGCGACATTGAAAAAGCCGCGGACACCTCAAAAAACGATCAATCCGGTCCAGCTGCTAATCTGGCCCGTGTTATTCCATTCACGGCTTCAGGCAAACGCGCCCATTAACCGAAACACTTACCCGGCTTGAACCGGCAGCCGGGGCCACTTCCATGCCTTTGCTCATCATGTCTGCCGAAGCTGCGTACATTCTGGGGTAAGAAGGTGTGCCTTGATTTTCATCGTTAATTGACACTTCGCCCAGGGTGTAGCCAGTTTTTCCAAAACCCTTCGCAGCAATGCTTGCCTTGTTTTGAAATTCTTTCATGGCACTTTGCAGCAATTTTTCACGGCTTTGTTCAATACGACCTTCGCTGGGAAAATATTCCAGATTGCTCAGCGTCAGGCCTTCGGCAACATTTAGGTTTTTCTGGGTTTTCAGTGCCTGCACCGGCATTTCAAACGTGAGTGAACCGACGCCTTGCCAAGTTTGGATGACATTGTTTTTACCGTACTGCGGATAGGTTTGAATATTGTTTTTCAGTTTGCTGATGTCTTTGTTTTTCGACAAATTGTTGATTGATTTTTCAAGCACGGTGTTAACGGCATTCATGGCCTCGTTGGCTGTACCGGCCTGAATTTGCACCTGCCAATTCAAACGCACCATGTCATTGTCCACCTCTTCGCTGCTAATGGCATTCAAATTCACGGCGGGTGTTTTTTCGCAAAGGTCTGCAAACGCGATCGACGGTGCCAACAAACCGATTGATGAACTGAACAGAGCGATTCTCAAAGTGTTGGATAATTTCATGTGTGTTCTCGTGAAAGTGAAATAACAGTCAATTTGCAATTCAGGCGTTGCTACAATGATTGAACCACAAACAAGCATTCCAATAACGCGTAATCCGCACGACTGGCTGACATGGCAGAACACCTGAGACAACCGAAGTCCCTGATCAGCACACTTTTTACAGTGCTGATTCTAGTGGGTGCCGCCATTGTATTGTCACCGTTTCTTTTGGCCATTTTGTGGGCAGGAATTATTGCCACCGCGTTTTGGCCGCTTCACTGTCGCATTCGTGGCCGCTTTCCCGGAAAGCCCAATGGCGCTGCATTTCTGACCACCCTGGTTGTTGCATTCTTGTTGGTTGGGCCGATGATCGGCTTGATCGTGTTTATGGTTCAAGACATTCTTGAAATTACCACCTTCTTGCGACAGGCCGATGACTCCGGCGTTGCAGTGCCCAACTGGCTGCCTCAAATTCCAGTGCTTGGCGAAATGCTCGTGGCCAGCTGGACAGAATATTTGAGTGTGCCCAAACAAATTTCCGGACTGTTGCGCGAAACACTTACCCAACGTTTGGGCGATGTGCAAGGCACAGCGTCGGCCATTTTGCTTGAATTGCTGGGTCGTGTTGCCACCCTGTTTTTTGCATTGTGGGTGCTGTTCTTTTTTTACCGCGATGGCTCAAGCATCAGCATACGCATGAACCGAATTGGCACTGACTGGCTGGGCCAACGCTGGAAGCCGTATGTTTCACACATGCCACCTGCCCTGCGAGCAGCGGTTAACGGGTTGGTGATTGTCAGTTTTGCCGAGGCAGTTATTCTTTCTGTGCTGTTTGCCGCCTGCGGTGTGTACGCACCCGTGTTGTTGGGCACCGTTACGGCATTGATTGCCTTTATCCCCATGGCTGCACCAGGCTTGCTCGCTATTTTGGGTATGATCCTGTTTTTAAGTGGCAACGGCGCAGAAGCAATTGTGTTGATCACGGTGGGCATGTTGGTGGTGTTGATTGCCGATTACCTGGTTCGCCCTTTGTTGATTCAGGGCGGAACCCATTTGCCGTTTTTGGCCGTGTTGTTCGGTGTGTTTGGCGGCGTCATTACCATGGGTATTGTGGGCTTGATAATTGGCCCGGTGCTGCTGGTGTTGTTGGTGGTGTTTTTTGACGAAGCATCGCATGCACACCACCACGACACCCCCGAATCCATCAATTAAACAGTGATTTAATCAAGCGAGTTTGAGCATGACAACAGCGATTCAATTTCCAACGCAAATCGGTACACCTTTGGCTGCAAACGCCGTCAAAGTGATGTTGCTGGGCAGTGGTGAACTGGGCAAAGAAGTGATCATCGCCTTTCAGCGCCTGGGTGTTGAAGTTATTGCAGTGGACCGCTACCCCAATGCGCCAGGGCACCAGGTTGCGCATCGCTTTCATGTAATCGACATGACCAATGCCAACGCATTGAAGGCCTTGATTGCACAAGAGCGTCCCCACATTGTGGTGCCGGAAATTGAAGCGATTGCGACCCCTGCCCTGAAAGAACTTGAGGCAGAAGGCGTGGTGCGTGTGGTGCCCACAGCCAATGCGGCTTGGCTGACCATGAACCGTGAAGGAATTCGCCGCCTGGCCGCTGAGGAATTGAATTTAAGTTGCTCGCATTATGCTTTTGCGGATGATTTTGAAACCCTGAAGCGGGCGGTAGAAAAAGGCATTGATGGCAAGAAGCCGGTGGGCTACCCCTGCATCATCAAGCCTGTGATGTCATCCTCTGGGAAAGGGCAATCCAAAGTGGATGATGCCAGCCAGCTGGAAGCCGCATGGGATTACGCAGGCAGCGCCGGGCGTGTCAATTCAGGGCGGGTTATTGCTGAATCGCTGATCGAATTCGAGTATGAAATTACGCTGTTGACTGTGCGTGCCCGCAACCCCAAAAGCGGCGCAATTGAAACCAGTTATTGCGAGCCAGTAGGTCATATTCAGGTAAGCGGCGATTACGTTGAAAGCTGGCAACCCCAAGCCATGCGCGCAAAGGCCCTGGATGAGGCCCGTAAAATGGCAGACCTGGTAACCACCGCCTTGGGCGGCACCGGTTTGTTTGGCGTCGAAATGTTTGTAAAAGGCGATCAGGTTTGGTTCTCTGAGGTAAGCCCCCGTCCTCACGACACTGGCATGGTCACCATGATTACGCAGTGGCAAAACGAATTCGAATTGCATGCACGTGCCATTCTGGGTTTGCCTGTGGACACCAGCCTGAAAACACCGGGCGCCAGTGCAGTGATTTATGGTGGTGTAGACAAAGTGGGCATTGCATTTGAAGGTGTGGCCGATGCATTGGCCGAGCCCGGCACGGATGTGCGTTTATTTGGCAAACCCGAGTCGTTTGTGAAACGACGAATGGGTGTTGCCTTGGCGCGTGATGCAGATGTAGAAGAAGCCCGTGCGAAGGCCAAGCGGGTTGCTGCGAAGGTGAAGCCAGTTGGTTGAGTTTTTGGCCTATGTCAATGGCCGTCCGGAGGGGGCTTGCTGCAGGGATGCAAATGGTTTCGCTCAGTCTGCCGATTCAAGATCAAGTCGCCCGGTTTGCAACGCAGCGAAGGGCGACCTGCAAGGTCGATGCGAAGACGCGCTCGCGTTTCGCATGCCCTGAGCCAGTAGCAAACAGGGGAATTCGACTTGATCAAGGCAGACGGGCAATGCCTTTTGCGTCCCCATCAAGCCCGCAGCACTAGTGGCAATCCCTTTGTCAATTCAGCCCCAAACTCTCGCGGTATTCTTCGTAGGTGCCGCGGTAATCGGTAATGCCGTCTTCACGCATTTCAAAAATTCGCGTGGCAATGCCAGAAACAAACTGGCGGTCATGCGACACCACAAACACTGTGCCTTCGTATTTCTCAAGTGCATATTGAAGCGACTCGATCGATTCCATGTCCAGGTGGTTTGTTGGCTCGTCCAGCAGCAACACATTGTGACGCCCCAGCATCAGGCGACCAAACACCAGTCGGTTTTTCTCACCACCGGAACATACCTTTACCTGCTTGGAAATTTCATCATTCGAGAACAGCAAACGCCCCAAAATACCGCGAATGGCCTGGTCGTCGTCGCCTTCCTGAGAAAAGCGCTCGGTCCATTCACGCAAATTCAAAGGCACATTGAATTCGTCGCTTACGTCTTGTGCCATGTAACCCAGGTCTGCATTCTCAGACCACTTCACTTCGCCATAAGTGGGTTCCAAAGCCTTGGCCAGCAGCTTCAGTAGTGTGGTTTTACCCATGCCGTTGGCGCCCACAATACCTACTTTGTCGCCTGCCTCCACCATGATGGAGAAGTCCCGGATCACCTCGTTGTCGCCGTACGCCAAGCTAATGTTGTCCAACTCCACAGCCAAGCGGTGCATCTTCTTTTTCTGTTCGAATCGAATGAACGGATTTTGGCGTGAAGAGGGTTTCAGGATGACTGTGTCTTGTTTGATTTTCTCGATCTGCTTTTGGCGCGAGGTGGCTTGGCGTGCCTTCGATTTGTTGGCCGCAAAACGGCGTACAAAGTCTTGCAAATCTGAAATGCGTTCTTTGGCACGTGCATTGGAGGCCTGTGCGCGTTCGCGTGCCTGGGCTGCAGCCAGCATGTAATCGTCGTAATTACCAGGTACCACTTGCAAGGTGCCGTAATCCAGATCGGCCATGTGGGTGCACACTTCATTCAGAAAGTGGCGGTCATGGCTGATGATGATCATGGTGCTCTCGTACTGGTTCAGTACGTTTTCAAGCCAGGCAATCGTATTAATATCCAGGTTGTTGGTGGGTTCATCCAGCAACAGCACATCAGGTTTTGAGAACAGGGCTTGCGCCAGTAGCACCCGCAGCTTCCAGCCAGGGGCAATTTCACTCATCGGGCCATTGTGGTTTTCAAGCGGAATACCTGCACCCAGCAGCAACTCACCCGCGCGGGCTTCGGCTTCGTAGCCGCCGAATTCGGCATACACCGCTTCCAGGTCGGCTGCGCGCATGTAGTCGTCGTCGGTGGCTTCGGGGTTGGCATACAAGGCATCCCGTTCTGTCATCGCGGCCCACATTTCCTTGTGGCCCATCATGACCACATCCAGCACGCGGTACTCCTCAAATGCAAATTGATCTTGGCTTAGCTTGCCCAAGCGCACATTGGGCTCGATGACCACAGTGCCGCTGCTGGGCTCCAGGTCGCCCCCCAGAATTTTCATGAAAGTGGATTTTCCGCAGCCGTTTGCGCCAATCAAACCATAGCGGTTGCCATCGCCGAATTTCGCGTTGATGTTCTCAAAAAGCGGCTTGGCGCCGAACTGCATGGTGATATTGGCTGCGGTGAGCATAAGTATTGGAAAATTCAGTGATTTTTAACGAAGGGGGCATTATACATGCCCGGGCTTGGGGTGTGCTTAATGCCAGCTTAATGCGGGCTCGGAGCGTTGCGACTAGCGAAGGGTTTGAACCAGGCGCGCGTTGAATTCGCCGTGCCCGCCAGTGATGGTCAAGGTGCCCTGCCCGCCCTGAAACCAGCAAGCCTTGGGAGTGCAGTGACCAAATGGAAAATTCAGCAACACGGGTACATGTTTAAGTTGGTCTTGAACAAATTCAGCGGCGCTGCGCAGGCTGTAACCATTGTCGTGTGTGCCGGGTTTGGGTTCACAAAAATTACCCAACACAATTGCCTTTTGCTGGGCCAACACACCAGCGTGTAGCAATTGCAGCAGCATGCGCTCAATTTTGTAGGCGGGCTCGTTCACATCCTCAAGCACCAAAATACCGCCAGGTACACTGGGCAACCAAGGCGTTCCTAAAAGGCTGCACAGCAAGGTGAGGTTGCCACCCCACACCGGGCCTTCAATTGCAATGGTTTGTTGTTCTGTGCTCAGTCCGACACATTCAACAGGCCATTCAATATGTACTGCCTGTTTTTCTACGGCACGCAAAAAGTGTTCAAGGGTGAGCGGGTCTGCGCCCTGCTCTGCCCCAAAATCGAAACAAGCCATGGGCCCGTGCAACAATGTGGCAGGTTGTGCCCCCGCGTTCAGCAATGCCAATTGCAGGCTGGTAATGTCGCTGTGGCCGCACAACAGGTGCGCATTCGCATTCAGCAATGCGGCAAGTTCTGGAAAATTCAACAGCGGCAGCAAGCGGCTTAGGCCGTAACCCCCACGGGTGGCCATCAGCAGGCTGGGCGTATTCATGGCAAATGCATTTTCAGTACTGGCCATGCGCGTGGCTTCATCGCCTGCGAAGCGTTGTGTGCGCAGGCGTGCTTCAGGCATTTCAATCACATTGAAGCCATGTTGATTGCTCAAATGGTTGCAGGCCCGGTCAAGCAATGTTTCATCAACCAGTGCGCCACTGGGCGAAAACATGACTAGCTGATTCAGTGCCTGATTCGTTGCGATGGGCGGTTTGGTGTTCAATTCAATTCCGGTTTAAAGGTAATGTCACAGGTACTGTTTCCAGGAACGCACGGGTTCTCCGTTGAAATAATCGCACAAACTGGCCAGAATGGCGGCCTGTTGTGTGTGCTGCCCCGTTTTCAACACGCGGCTTTGCTCAGCCAATATCTTGCTTGCCTGCTCTAGCCCGGTTTGCAGAAAATCTTGCGGAGTGTGAAAGCCAAGTTGCGCAAGTTGGTCAATTGTTTGTTTGTTGGCATTGGGCAGGTGCATCAGGCTGGCCAAATCAGCAACGGTTTCTTCTCTTTGTTTGCGGCGCACTTTAAAAAAATTACCCAGCAATTCTTCGCTTTCCTGTGCCATGCAACCTGTTTCAAAAACACAGGGGTGCCATGCTTGCGCTTGCTCGAACACTGACAAGGATTGTTTTAAATCCCCGTTGTAGCGTGATTGTGCACAACCCACCACCACGCGGCCTATGCGCGCATGCAAAATTGCACCAACGCACATCAGGCAGGGTTGTAGTGTGACGTACAGGGTGGCCTGTGCACCCAAGCGGTAATTGCCAACTGCCTGGCAGGCTTGTCGAATCGCCTGAATCTCGGCATGTGCGCAGGCATCGTTGAGTGTTACGGGCGCATTGTGTGCGTGGGCAATGGCTTTGCCATCGATTACCACGACCGCGCCAATCGGCACTTCGCCGGCCTGTGCAGCAAGCCTTGCTTGCTGCAACGCAAGTTCCATCCATGGCATGTCTTCGGGCTGGCCGTGGTGCGCCAGTATCGAAAATTTCTCGGACAGCTTGCTGGTTTGCATGGTTTTCAAAGTAAGCCGAATAAAGTGTTCTCAGTTTGACATAAAAAAACCCGGCACCAGGCCGGGTTCTTGGTCTGTGGGCAGCTTCAGTTTACTGACCCGCCTTAAGCAATCTGCGTTGGTTCCACGCGATAATTTCCCCAACAATTCCGCGCCGGAAGGCCAGCACAACCACAATGAAAATGAAGCCAGTCACAATTGTGACCTGCTCCCCCAGTGAGCGGAACCAGGCAATGTCGGTTGTCACCGCCATCCAGGTGCCAAATTCACCAATGCGGTTTTCCAGGGCGATGATCACGATGGCACCCACAATTGGGCCTGCAAGAGTGCCCAAGCCACCCACCAAGGTCATCAGCACCACCAGGCCAGACATCGTCCAGTGCACATCAGTCAATGTTTCAAAGCCAAGCACCGAGGCTTTTGTTGCGCCTGCCAAACCCGACAATGCAGCTGACAAAACAAACACCAGCAACTTGTATTTGTCCACGTCATAACCCAGTGATATTGCGCGTGGTTCATTTTCCTTGATCGCCTTGAGAACCTGCCCGAAGGGCGAATGCACAGTGCGAACAATTAGGGCGTAGCCTGCGATGCAAATGGCCAATACCACGAAGTAAAGTGTCAAGTCGTTACTAAGGTCTACAACACCGAACAAGGTGCCGCGCGGTATGCCCTGTAAACCATCTTCACCGCCAGTAAATGGCGCTTGTAAAAAGATGAAATACAGCATTTGTGCCAGTGCCAGCGTAATCATGGTGAAGTAAATGCCCTGCCGTCGTATGGCCAAAGCACCCATGATTAAACCAATGAGCGCTGCAAATGCCACGCCCGCCAGCAAACCAAGCTCAAAGGGCATACCAAGGTCTCGAATAACATACCCGGCCATGTAACCGGCACCACCCAGAAAAGCGGCATGTCCGAAGGAAAGCAAACCGGTGTAGCCAATCAACAGGTTGAATGCACATGCAAACAGCGCAAAACACAGCAGTTTCATCAGCAGCACTGGGTACATGAAAAACGGTGCCGCCAGGGCGAGAATGATTGCCGCAATGGCGATAATTGTATTTTTGTTCATCGTGTCAAACCCTTTATTTCTCGCGGCCGAATAAACCGGCCGGGCGAATCATGAGCACAATCGCCATGATGATGAACACCACTGTGGCTGACAATTCTGGATAAAACACACGGGTCAATCCTTCCACAATGCCCAAGGTGAGCCCGGTAATGATTGAACCCAGAATAGATCCCATTCCACCAATCACCACTACCGCAAACACAGTGATGATGAGGTTAGAGCCCATCAACGGTGAAATTTGAATAACCGGCGCAGCCAGTACACCCGCGAATGCAGCAAGTGCCACACCAAAGCCGTAGGTCAGCGTCACCATCAAGGGCACGTTGATGCCAAAGGCCTCCACCAGTCGCGGGTTTTCAGTACCCGCACGAAGCAAGGCTCCCAGCTTTGTTTTTTCAATCATGATCCAGGTGGCAAAACAAACCACCAGCGAGGCCACCACGACCCAGGCGCGGTAGTTGGGCAGAATCATGAAGCCCAGGTTGGTCGCACCCTGCAAGGCTTCTGGCACTGAATAGGGTTGACCGGAAACACCATAAATCGAGCGGAAAATTCCCTCCAGCATCAAGGTAATGCCGAAGGTCAGCAACAAGCCATACAAGTGGTCAAGCTTGTAAAGCCAGCGCAACATTGTTTTTTCAATCAGTATCCCGAAGGCGCCCACCAACAAGGGGGCAAGCAGCAGCATCACCCAATAATTCAGGTTGAAATAGGCCATGCCCATCCAGGCGAAAAACGCGCCCATCATGTACAGCGCGCCGTGGGCAAAGTTGATCACATTGAGCAAGCCAAAAATAACAGCCAAACCCAGTGACAACATGGCGTAAAACGAGCCATTCACCAGGCCAAGCAGTAACTGCCCAAGAAAGGCCTGCAAGGGAATTCCAAAAATTTCCATGAGTACGTGTCCCGCAAAGCCCCTGGGCGGTTAAACCTCAGGGGCATTGGTCTTATTGTGGTTTTACTGAATTACTTCCACAAAGCGCACTTGGTCTCAGCTTTGGTGGTGAAAGCCTGCTCGCCTGGAATGGCCTGTACAACTTTCAGGTAATCCCAAGGTTTTTTGGATTCTTTGGGGTCTTTCACCTGCATCAGGAACATGTCGTGAATCATGCTGCCGTCGGCACGGTAGTATCCGTTCTTGGCGTACATGTCGTTCACCTTCTGCTTGCGCAGGGCTTCCATCACTTTGGCACCATCATCCGTACCCGCAGCTTTCACAGCATTCAGGTATTGCAGGGTTGCCGAGTAATCGGCTGCGTGCAGGCTGCTGGGCATTTTCTTCATTTTGTCGAAGAAGCGTTTGGACCACTTGCGGGTTTCGTCGTTTTGATCCCAATACCAGCTGTCGGTGAGGTACATACCCTTGGTCTGCCCCAAGCCCAATGCGTGCACATCGTTGATGAACATCAGCAAACCGGCAAGCTTCATGCTGCCTGTAACTCCAAATTCATTGGCCGCCTTGATGGAGTTGACTGTGTCACCACCGGCGTTGGCCAGGCCCAGAATTTGTGCACCCGAGGCTTGCGCTTGGAGCATGAAACTGGAAAAGTCAGATGCTGACAATGGGTGACGAACGGCGCCCTTTACAGTGCCGCCACTGGCCTTTACCACTGCGGTGGTATCGGTTTCAAGTGAGGTGCCAAAGGCGTAGTCCGCGGTCAGGAAATACCATGTTTTGCCGCCCTGCTTGGTTACAGCTGAACCAGTGCCTTTGGCCATTGCTACCGTGTCATAGGCATAGTGAATGCTGTAAGGGTTGCATTCTTCATTGGTAATGCGGGCGGTACCAGCACCAATTACAAAGTTAGGCTTTCTCTTTTCATCGGCTACTTTGGCCATGGCCAAAGCCGTGCCGGAGTTGGTACCTGAAATCAGCATGTCGACACCTTCAGTGTCAAACCACTCGCGTGCCTTGCTGGCTGCAATGTCAGCCTTGTTTTGGTGGTCAGCAAACACCAGTTCGATTTTCTTGCCGTTCAAGGTGCCGCCAAAATCAGCGATCGCCATTTTTACAGCCTCGACACCACCAGGCCCGTCAATGTCGGCATACAGGCCAGACATGTCGGTGATGACACCAATCTTGATGGTGTCGTTGGAAATTTGTGCCTGTGCTGAGCCGGCAGCGAATGCAAAAAGTGCGGTCAGTCCAGTTGCGATTGGTTTTAATTTCATCATCATCTCCTTTGGTTTAAGTCCAATCCCTTGAAAGGTTGGTTTTTTATACGCCCAGCAGCGAATGCAGCACGGGCATTTTTTCATCGAGTTCCGAGGAAGCAAAAGCCTCCACAATTTGGCCGTGTTCCACCACGTAAAACCGGTCGGCCAGTGGGGCTGCAAAACGGAAATTCTGTTCCACCATCACAATGGTGTAGCCCTTCGATTTCAGGGTGGTAATCATCTTGGCCAGGGCTTGAACAATAACAGGCGCAAGCCCCTCAGAAATTTCATCCAGCAGCAAGAGTTTGGCGCCAGTTCTCAGAATGCGCGCAACGGCCAACATTTGCTGTTCACCACCTGACAAACGCGTGCCCTGGCTTTTTTTGCGTTCGGCCAGGTTGGGGAACATCTCGTAAATTTCTGCCACGCTCATGCCTTTGTCGGTTTTTGAAACAAAGGGTGGCAGCATCAGGTTTTCTTCGGCAGACAGGGAAGAGAATATGCCCCGTTCTTCCGGGCAGTAACCCACACCCAAGTGGGCAATTTTATGGGTGGGCATGTTAATCGCCTCGGTGCCATTGATTTTGATTGACCCTTTTCTTGAACCAGTCAAACCCATGATGGCACGCAGGGTGCTGGTGCGCCCTGCGCCATTTCGCCCCAGAAGTGTTACCACCTCACCGGTTTTAACAGTCAGGTTCAGGTTGTGCAAAATGTGTGATTCGCCATACCAAGCGTTAAGCCCGGCGATTTCAAGCGCAGTGCTTGTCGATGCATTACTCATCAGTGCGCACCCTCCAGAACTCCAGTGGTGGAGCCCATGTAGGCTTCCATCACCTCGGGGTTGCGCGAAACCTCGTCGTAGCTTCCTTCGGCCAGCACTGCGCCGCGTTGTAGCACCGAGATGCGGTCGCTGATACCCGCCACCACATTCATATTGTGTTCAACCATCAAAATGGTTCGGCCAGTGGAAACCTTCTTGATTAATTGGGTAACGCGGTCCACGTCTTCGTGGCCCATGCCCTGGGTTGGCTCATCCAGCAGCATCAATTCAGGTTCCATGCCCAATGTGGTTGCAATTTCAAGTGCACGTTTTCTGCCGTAAGGCAAGTCTACGGTCAGGGTGTCTGCAAAGCTTTCTAGGTCAACCAGCGCAAGCAAAGCCATGGCCCTGTCATTCAGCACCGAGAGTTTTTTCTCACTTTTCCAGAAATGAAACGAATTACCCAATGGGCGTTGCAAGCCGATGCGTACATTTTCAAGCACTGTGAGGTGTGGAAACACCGCAGAAATTTGAAACGACCGGATAATGCCCTGCCTTGCGATTTGGGCTGGCTTTGCACTGGTGATGTCTTTGCCGTTGAACAAAATTTGGCCCGATGTGGGCGTTAAAAATTTCGTCAACAAATTGAAACAGGTAGTTTTACCTGCGCCGTTGGGGCCGATCAACGCGTGGATATGGCCCCGCTGTACTTTCAAATTCACATCGCTGACCGCAGTGAATCCCTTGAATTCCTTGGTCAACGCCCTTGTCTCCAACACTACTTCTGCCATGGGTTCTCCATGTTGTCATTGTCGTTGTACCCATCGGTGCCGGGCTGCGCCGATAGTTAGATATCGCCAATGATGGTGGCATGTGTGTTTTCATTCGGGAATTAGGGCAAACCTCACCCCCTGAATGCAAAAAAGCCCGCATTTGCGGGCTCTTCTGTAAGGCTGGGGTAAGTGACGGGATTTGCTTTATCGGCTTATTCCCATTCAATGGTCGCAGGCGGCTTGCCCGATACATCGTACACCACCCGGTTCACACCTTTTACCTCGTTAATAATACGATTGGAGATACGGCCCAACAATGAATAAGGCAGGTGTGCCCAGTGTGCTGTCATGAAGTCTTGAGTTTGTACGGCGCGAATGGCCACCACATATTCGTAGGTGCGGCCATCGCCCATCACCCCCACCGATTTCACTGGCAAGAACACTGCAAAAGCCTGGCTGGTGAGGTCGTACCAGCTTTTTCCAATTTGTTCCTCGGTGCAAAGCTCGGCCGCTGCGTCTTTGGCTGTGGCTTTGGTGTTGCGCAATTCTTCAATGAACACGGCATCGGCACGCTGCAAAATTTCAGCATACTCGGCTTTCACCTCGCCAAGAATTCGAACACCCAAGCCCGGCCCGGGGAATGGGTGGCGGTAAACCATTTCAGGGTCAAGGCCAAGTTCAACGCCAAGTTTACGCACTTCGTCCTTGAACAAATCACGCAGGGGCTCCAGCAATTTCAGGTTCAGCGTATCGGGCAAGCCGCCCACGTTGTGGTGGCTTTTGATGCTGGTGGCTTTGCCTGTTTTTGCGCCAGCTGATTCAATCACGTCCGGGTAAATAGTGCCCTGTGCAAGCCACTTGGCGTTGGCACGCATGCCAGCCTCGCGCTGGAATACATCCACGAATGCTTTACCAATAATTTTGCGTTTGGCCTCGGGGTCGGTGACGCCTTTCAGCTGCCCCATGAATTCTTCGGTGGCGTTCACATGCACAACACGCACACCCAAATGTTTGGCGAATGTTTCCATAACCTGCTCGCCTTCTTTGAAACGAAGCAAGCCATGGTCGACAAACACGCAGGTAAGCTGATCACCAATTGCCTTGTGAATCAATGCAGCTGCCACGGAAGAATCAACGCCACCCGAAAGGCCCAAAATAACTTCATCAGTGCCGACCTGGGCACGAATTCTTTCAACCGCTTCATCCACAAAACTTGGCATGGACCAGTCACCTTTGCAACCGCAAATGTCGCGTACAAAGCGTGCCAGTATTTCCTTGCCTTTTTTGGTGTGCGTTACCTCAGGGTGAAATTGCACGGCATAGAACCCGCGTGCTTCATCGGCCATGCCGGCAATTGGGCACGAGGGTGTAGAAGCCATCAACTTGAAGTTGGGTGGAAGCTCGGTCACCTTGTCACCGTGGCTCATCCAAACATTCAACAGGCCATGGCCATGTTCGTTGGTTTCGTCTTGAATGCCATCAAACAGTTTTGTGTGGCCATGGGCCCGAATTTGGGCATGGCCAAATTCCCGAACCGTACCCGCTTCAACTTTGCCGCCAAGTTGCATGGCCATGGTCTGCATGCCGTAGCAAATGCCCAGCACTGGTACGCCAAGATTAAACACCATCTCGGGCGCCCTGTCGGTGCTTTCTTCATAAGCAGACTGGTGGCTACCCGACAAAACAATGCCGGATGCCCCGTATTCCTTGATGCGTTCCGGGTCTACGTCGCAGGGCAAAATTTCGCAGAAAACGCCGCACTCACGTACGCGTCGGGCAATGAGTTGTGTGACCTGTGACCCGAAGTCGAGTACCAAAATTTTCTGATGATTCATGAAGCGTTCTTTGAATGTATTAAAGGTAATTGGCCCAAGACAATGTTGCGCAGGGCTTGGCCGATGCTTAACTAAGACTTAACAGGCGATCCACTGCTTGCACTGCCGTGCATTGAAGTTCGTCGCCTGACAGGCTGAGAAAGTTGATGTCCACATCAACCAGAGCTTTCACGCCATGGGTTTCGAGCGTGGTTTCACCAAAACGGGCTTTCAGCTGTTCCAGCAAACGTGCCACCTCCGAATTGGTCATGCCCGAACACACAGCCACGAAGGCATCTGCCCCTAGGGATCCAACACTTGAGCCATTGGGCAACATGTCTCGAATAATGGACGCAGTGAACTTGGTGAAATCAACAATGCGATCGTGACCAAACCGGTTCAAAATCAAATCAAATGAACTGAGTTTCACATGCAGCAGGGAAAGGTCTTCTCCCTTGTGCAAGGCATACTCGAGTTCTTTGTCCAGTAGTGCTTCAAATCCGCGTCTGTTCCAAGAGCCGACGATTGGATCAATCAGCAAAGACCTTTGATTTTCGTTCAAAGAACGCACAAACCGGCTCACGACGTTGTCCTCTATCGGCTTGGCCAGCTCTACTTCAACCAGGCGCGCGAAATCTCGTAGATCCTGCCTGTCTTCCTGGGAGAATGCGCGGGGAACGCTGTCGATCACGCAAAGCGTACCGATCGTGATACCGAATGCATCCCGAACGGGCTGACCTGCATAAAACCGTATTCTCGGTCCGTCAACAACCAAAGGGTTGTCCATGAACCGGGGGTCCAGCAGCGCATTTTCAACAATCAAAGGTTCATCACTGAGAATGGCATGTCCACAGAAAGATACCTCTCTGTCTGTGGAGCAGGCATTCAGGCCTTGAAGCGATTTGAACCATTGAATTTCTTTGTAAACAATGGTGACCAGCGCCGTATCAATGTCAAAGTGCCGACAAACCAAACGCGTGATTCGATCAAACCGGGCCTCGGAGGGGGAATAAATCATCCCCAAATTTTGGATTGCCCGTGTTCTTTCTTCTTCGTTGTGTGGAATGTCAGGTTTTTGCATGGCGGCTTCGCTGTATTCAGGCCTTGTCAATCGACATGGTAGTTCGGTGCTTCTTTGGTAATTTGAACATCGTGTACATGTGATTCCCGAATGCCCGCAGATGAAATTTCAACGAACTCTGCTTTTTCGTGCATTTCAGAAATTGAACGGCAGCCGACATAACCCATGGAAGAACGGACACCGCCCACCAACTGGAAAATGATGGACAGCACGGAGCCTTTGTAGGGCACCCGGCCTTCAATACCCTCGGGTACCAGTTTGTCGGCATTGTTGGCCGGGTCCTGGAAGTAGCGGTCCGCAGACCCCTGTGTCATGGCGCCCAAGGAGCCCATACCGCGGTAAGCCTTGTAGCTGCGGCCCTGGAACAAAACGACTTCACCTGGCGCTTCTTCAGTGCCGGCAAACATGCCGCCCATCATGGCGGCGCTTGCACCGGCTGCCAGAGCCTTGGAAATGTCACCGGAATAACGAATGCCACCATCTGCAATCACAGGCACACCAGTGCCCTTCAGGGCCTTGGCCACATTGGCAATTGCGCTGATTTGGGGAACACCCACGCCAGCCACAATACGCGTGGTACAAATTGAACCTGGACCAATACCCACTTTCACGCCGTCTGCGCCATGCTCCATCAAGGCCAACGCAGCGCTGGCCGTGGCAATGTTGCCGCCAATTACATCCACCTGTGGGTAGTTTTGCTTTACCCAGCGTACGCGGTCCAACACGCCTTTGCTGTGGCCGTGGGCTGTATCAACAACGATTACGTCCACGCCAGCAGCCACCAGCTTTTCAACACGTTCTTCAGTGCCATCGCCCACGCCCACGGCTGCACCTACGCGCAATTTCCCGTGAATGTCTTTGCTGGCCCACGGGTGTTCCGTGGCTTTTTGGATGTCCTTAACAGTAATCAAGCCTTTCAGCGCGTTGTCTGCACCCATCACCAACACGCGCTCCAGGCGGTGCTTGTGCATCAAGGCTTTGGCCTGCTCCAGGCTGTCGTCTTCGGATACGGTGACCAAACGCTCTCGTGGGGTCATGACGTTGGAAACAGGCTGGTCCAGTTTGGTTTCGAAACGCAGGTCGCGGTTCGTGACAATGCCAACCACCTTGCCATTCTTGACAACAGGCAGGCCCGAAATTTTGTGTTGCTGTGTAAGAGCAATGACCTGGCGAACGGTGAGTTCAGGCTCGATCGTGATCGGGTCGCGAAGCACGCCAGACTCATGGCGTTTTACTTTGGCCACCTCGGCCGCTTGCTGCGTTGCTGTCAGGTTCTTGTGAACAATACCGATACCACCTTCCTGTGCCATGGCAATGGCCAACCTGGCTTCAGTCACCGTGTCCATGGCGGCAGACACCAGAGGAATGTTCAGGCTGATGTTTCGGGTCAGTTGGGTAGACAGGGATGTGTCTTTGGGAAGAACGTCTGAGAACGCAGGAACCAGCAATACATCATCAAACGTTAACGCTTTCTGCGTGACACGCATGCAATTTCTCCTTGCGCAAAAGCGAATTATAAAGGATACCCAGCATGCCTGTTTTGGTTTACAAACAGAAAAACCGGGGAATTT
>Ga0308009_10000572_pt1 | contig 26109 bp, 21 predicted proteins | sample Neamet127_FD_203134 | JGI IMG/M metagenome (GOLD analysis project Ga0308009, IMG submission 203134) | Marine microbial communities from water near the shore, Antarctic Ocean - #127 | ecosystem: Environmental > Aquatic > Marine > Unclassified | place: Southern Ocean | collected 2014-07-24
TCTTCAAGACCCTAATATCGATGCGATCTATATACCCTTGCCAAATCATCTACATGTGCATTGGGCAAGAAAAGCTATTGAAGCTGGGAAGCATGTGCTGTGTGAAAAACCTATCGCGCTTCAGGCCGATGAAATAGACGAACTCATTAAAATAAGAGATACTTCAGGTCTGCTGCTAGCCGAAGCCTATATGATAGTGCATCACCCACAGTGGCAATACGCTAAAGAGTTACTCCAGTCAGGTGTCATTGGGGACTTGATACAAGTGGATGGTGTTTTCTCGTACAATAACAGCAGCGATCCAAAGAACATACGTAATAGCGCTGTGACGGGTGGGGGAAGTTTGCCTGACATAGGTGTTTATACCTTTGGCTCCACACGGTTTATGACAGAGGAAGAACCCGAAGAAATTCTGCATTCTTCAATTTCTTGGGAGAATGGTGTGGACGTTTGGGCTAATGTATCGGCTCGGTTTCCATCCTTTCGTTTCATGGGCGTAACCTCAATGAGGATGCAAGCGAGACAGGAAATGAACTTTCAGGGAACGAATGGTTTAATTCGGTTGACTGCCCCTTTTAACCCGCAAGTGTTTGGTCAGGCTGAAGTTCATTTATTCAGGGAAGAGGGCAATCTTGAGACCTTTAGTTTCCCAAGTGAGAACCACTACGTTAAACAGTTAGAAGCTTTTTGTTCATCAGTTAAGGACGGTGCTGACTATCCTTGTGCATTAGAGTTCTCAAAAGGAACTCAGCGTATGATTGATATGGTTTTTGCAAAAGAATTATCAGAGGGGACTTTAAAAAATTCAGTATGACTTCCAATCCATCACTACCTGCATTTTACAAACCAACTTCACTCAGGTGTGAAAACTAAAATGAGGCTAACCCCATGCGCAACATCCTAGTGTTCTTGATAGCGATTGGCGCTCAGGTTAAGCCAAAATTATAATAAGGAGACTACAATGAGCTTATTCAATAAATGGTGGGATGCAGCAAACTCAAAAGATAGAGTTCAAATGGCAGAGTTACTGGACGATGGCTTTATATTTGTCAGGCATAATACGGGTGAGGAATGGAACAAGGATAAGTTTCTTGATGCCATGATGACAGATGTCAGAGATAAGACGGCATCGGAAGGTAGACGTTTAATCTATGAGAATGAAAAAATTATAGTTAGTCATTCAATACTAGATGGTCCAACAGGTAGGAATGCGGTGATGTTAGTGCGCCTAGTGAAAGACGGAAAGATTATTAGAGCGGAAACAGGTATGACACCATTACCTGTTAAGTAATTTGGGGTCAGGCAACCATATTTAATCATCTACTGCCTGTATGTCCGCCATATAACCTAATTAAGTAGCTGATTTAATTTATATTTATAATAAGATAAAATCTCTACCCACAACACTACCCGCGTTGCCGGATCGTTTCTCTTCAGGCTTTGGGCAAATGTTTGAGGCACCATTTCTTTAACGGTGAAAAGAGCAGGTTGGCAGGGTTATTTTCTCAATGGCGAAATAATAGGGAAATTTGTTTCTCAGGTTTAATCTTTATTAAAGGACGTAAGTCCACTGTCTTAAACCTTTACGTGCTTATTGCTTCAGACAGGCGGTGCAGCACGCTCTGTAATCAGCTGACGAGCAGTTACCCGTTCACGGTGGATCATATACAAACCTGAGCCAATTATTATAGCTATGCCCGCAAGGCTGATTGAGTTGGGAAAATCATTGAACACTAGGTAGCCCAGTAGTGTTGCCACAGGTAACTCCAAGTACTGCAGTGGAGCAAGCGTGGACGAGGGCGCCAGTGACAGCGCATAAGTCATCATCATATGGCTTAACGTGGCAAAAAAACCCACCCCTAGCAGCCAAAGCCAACTAACTCCGTTTGGCCAAACTAATTCCAGAAATTCAAAACCTGCGCCTTGGCCAAAAGCAAGCATCGGTAGACACAGTAAACTTGCAAACGTGCCAGTATGAAACTGCAAAGTTATGGGATGCATTTGGCGGGATAAACTACGTGTGACCATTATATAGCAGGCAAACCCAACGGCTGTAGCTACTGGAAAAAGAGCCACGGCACCGAATGCTGAAAAGCTGGGTTGGATTACCAACAAAACGCCTACAAATCCCACTGCTGCGGCTCCCACGCGACGAGGGCCAACTTCCTCTTTCAGATAAAATTTTCCCACCAGTAACACGATGAAGGGTGCAACAAATACGATTGCTAACGCGTCGGCCAATGGCATGACGCGGATGGCCGCAATGAAGCAAAATGTTGATATTAATAAAAAGGTAGCGCGCAACAACATTGCCAACCATTGTTTGCGTGCCACTTTGAAAGGTAACCCCATGAGCCAAACGACCGGCGCCATAAGTACGCATTGCACAATAAATCGTGCAGCGGTGATCTGCCCCACGGCTATAGTCCCAGAAGCCAACTTGGCCGCTACATCCAGCAAGGGTGCTGTAATGCAGAACCCCAGCATCAGGAACACACCAGCAAGAACGTTATCAGTGGAGGGTGCGTAAGAGTTGTTGTTGCTCATAAAATGCCGTTATCGCTTCCGTAAACGCGCGTCTATTCTTTAATACGAACTGTCAAAATTCATTTGCGAGTTATGCCGTGAAATGGCAGGTCGATATTGGCGCTTTGGAGCGGAATATATAACAGGGTGAACACCAAGTGGGAGAAAGGAGATTTTCTGGCTCATTTGAAACTGCCAAAATTCTTGGTGCACGAAACAAATTTGGCGTCTTTGTCCACCACCCATATCCTAAAATTAGTCGTGCCCCAGTCAACTGCTACAAAGGAAGCTTCTGACATTGTTATATCTAATCCTTAAAGGTTGAATATTTCATGAAACTTGGAAGATCGTTCGCTAATCAATGTAGCCCCTGGTGCGCCTTTAGCGGACCAAAGTGGCCGAGTGGGGGTGTTGTTGGGGGGCTGGGTTGCGCTTGCGATGCCTGAGCGCGCTTCATGACCGTACCAATTTAGTGCCTGACACGACGCGCTGTCTCTGGTTCTTCTGTCCAGAAGGGCGTTAGCACAGCCATCACATTACCCTTTTAAAATGGAATGTCACCGTTATCGAAGGCAGTAATATCAGTAATCGGCGGAGCGTTGCCATCTTGGCTGCTAAATGATTGCGAGTGGTCTGCATCACTCCCATGCCGTGAAACTTTCCACGCCTTTATGTCTGTGTACCAGCGCCCATTATATTCCCGACTTTCTAGATCTATTGAAACTTCGAGATTTTCTCCCTGCTGGATATTGAAGTCATCAATTTTATCTCCCCAAACCATAAAGCAGATCTTCTTTGGGTATTGGGTTTCAGTTTCCAAGATGTATTCTTGCTTACGCCATTCTCCATTAGCCGATTGCCCAGATTTTACTGTTAACATCTCAATAATTTTTCCTGAAACTTCCAAAGTCATCACCTTCCCTGCGAAACAAACTTCATCATAGATACATTAGCTGGTTTGTAAATTTTAACCTACTTATGAGTTGCTTCAAGTGAACCAATGCGCATGACTACTTGCGTATCAAATTACGCGATCTGAATAAAAGGCCAAGCGCATCACTCTGATAGCACCTTTCATCTCCTCTCGTGGGGGTCCAACTAAACCAAGGTAGTCCAAGCCATTAGCGCGTACAAACGCGACGCTAATGTCGGTTTCTGACGCGTAATTAACTTCCTAAAATATTTTAATCACTATCGAATGAGGGATTGGTATTTATTCATGTTCTACCCTTTAATACGGAATAAATTTAATGTGGAGTAAATTAAAAACACAGAACTCTGCGACCTCTGGGAACCTAAGTTGTATGCTGGCGGTAGGGTTGTTTTCTTTTGGCTTTCCAGCGGCAAATAGCCTTTTGGAAACGTGGGGGCTCTTTTCTCTTATCACCGTGAGAAATTTACTAGGATTCCTTTTTTTAGTTGGACTGATGGCCTTTAAGCTAGGTATCGGTTCACTGAGACAACTGCCTTGGGTAAAAGGGTTTTGGATTGGTTTTTTTGGCTTTGGCATTGGTTCGATGCTTCTGCTACTTGCACAATCAATGACAAATGCAGTAACCGCGGCTCTGGCTGCTGCCACTATGCCAATATGTGCAGTTGCGCTCGAAGTGGCCCTTGACGGCAAGCGCCTTACTTTAAACTTTCTAGCTGGTGTTGCCCTTGTCGTATTAGGCGGTTTGACTGCCTCTGGCATTCAATTTGGCGACTTCCAATTAGGCTTGGGTTTTTTGATTGGCTTATGTTCCGCCTCACTTTTTGCTTGCGGTTCGCGAGCAACGGTCAAGAGGTTTCCAGAATTGACGCCTCTTGCAAGAACCACCGTTACAACCCTTGGCATGACGGGTTTCTGCGCGTTTGTGTTTTTTGGTGCCCTTGTTTTCAAAATGCCGGGCACGACCGTTCCCACGCCAACAGATAATGATGCTATTTTACTTTTGATTTATGCGTGGTGTGCACTGGCGCTTTCTCAATGGATGTGGATTCGTGGGGTTGGTCAGGTTGGAATAGGCGTAGCCTCTTTTCATCTTAATGCAGCACCATTTTATGTAATGTTGATTATGTTATTATTTGGATATGGTTGGAACTGGCTACAAGCCATTGGCGCCTTTATTCTGGCTGTAGGTGTTATTATGGCTCAAAGTCAGCCCAAAATGGATAGTACGGTGAAATCAACCCACTCACGGTAAAACACTTAGGCACAAATTTATCCCGTGACCTCTAACAATAAAAAAGGTCAAATCACTGATGAAAAGTCAAATATGACTATGAGTAAATTCATTGTGGAAACTTTTTTCGATAGAGATTTAGTTTTTAAAAGGCTATTTTCTGAGCGTACTTTTGGCAGCGCTCAACTTCCGCCATCTGTCGCGGAAGGCTGACAATCCTTCAATTTCCATAGGTTTCAATGGAGGTCCCAGTACCCGGGGCGGGGCGTATCCCACCAGCATCGCGGCCCCGGTCGCGGTGCCGGTTGTGTCGGTGGATAAATGAACTGGGCATTCGATCAGCGCTGTCAGCAATTGGGCATAGGTCGTATTTTTTGCAAATGGTCCTTCGATCACCACGCGATTTCCGGTTCCGACAAGCGATAGGCAGGTGTCACTCATCAAAGCCAGATAGAGTGTTGCGCCTGCAATTTTTGCCTGATCGGTCTCAGGCGAGGAGCCGGTCCAACCGCCAGGGCCCAACGGAAATGGCCCTACGCCTGAAATGCGGCCGGGAAGGGGACACGTGTCATTGGCAATCACTGCCTCGATATCGGAGACACTGATTTCTTCGACGGCACCCTCGGTCAACATCTGGTATTCACGCCCGCCCATGAACCTTGCGGTAGGAACAGGACGACCGTGGGCATCAACATTGGCCAGCATGTCGCGCGCAGAATCTAAACGGTCCAAAGTCCCACCAACTGACATCAAAATTGCCCATGTTCCCGAAGAGATCACTGACATCGCCCCACCGGCATCCAGCCACGGCAAAAGTGAAGCATTGGAATCGTGGATGCCGCTTGTCACGGGCGTGCCAGCTTTTATGCCGGTGGCTTTAGCGGCGATCTCGTTCGCTGGCGCAGTATCGCCGGCCAAAGACATTGGCGCAAAAAGCTTCTTTGGAAATTCGGCGCCCACAAGTGACGAATATGTGCCTTGTTTGGGCAACCAAAGATCCGAATGCGCGCCCAAAAAGGTCCGCTCTGACCTTGCAACGCCAGTCAACCGCCAACTCCAGTATTGTGGAAATGTTAAATAAAGTGCTGCATTTGCATATTCCTGTGGAAACGTAGCGCGCAGAAAATGCAGTTGTGCGCCAAGGTTCAGCCCCCCCGGCATGCGGGGCGAGAAGGTTTTCTCAAATGTAGGTCGCAGATCGTCATATTCGGCTGCTATTTCAGGGGGAATTTCGTATTCGTAATCGAGCATAGGTAACACGAGATCTTCAGCATCAACTAGTCCCGCAGTGCAAGCGTGCGTGGTGATGGCCAATACATCGATGCCGTATTTGGTCTCGAATGTCGCAATACTATCGCACAGGAACGACCACATCGCCTCGATGTCTAAATGTGGGTAGGGCGGACCTTGCAGCACCAAAAATTCTTGTCGTAGTACATCGATTTCAGCGTAATCCCCGCCATTCAACAAGACCAGTTTACAACTAGTTTTTCCGGCATCAAAAATCGCAATATGACGCTGGTCAGCCATTAAATGCCTGTACCGCGGAGCTGCTTTCATCCGCAGGAACCCCAACTGTTATCAAGTGGATTCCAAGATCCTCAACCATCTGGCGCGCCTTGTCACTTATTTCGTCATCGGTAATAATTATCGACGCACGTTCCAGCGGACAAAGCACCAGACTAGAGCGTTTTTCGAACTTGCTGCTGTCCACCAGTAGGACCAGTTCGTCTGCCTGGCGCATTAGCTTTTCCTCAGCCTGCACCACCAAATTGTCGACTTCCATTATCCCCATCGGCCCTACACCTTGTGCTCCCATGAATATTTTGGTTGCGTGAAAATGGCGTGAGCCATCGTTTTCAAACGAGCTGAGGATAATATTCTGTTCTCGGTAAATTGTGCCGCCAGGTACGATAACGGTGTTCTGGGTCTGGTTCAGCAGATGTTCTGCAATCGGAAAAGAATTCGTCAAAACCTGCAGATGCCGGGAGGTCAGATAATGCACCATCTGGAACGTCGTAGTGCCGCCGTTGATGATGATCGCCTCACCATCATGGCACATATCGACTGCTGCCTTTGCAATAGCGCGCTTTTTGTTGACGTTTACGCTCTTGTTGAACGCAAATGGCCGGCCCGCCAGCCCAGCTATTGAGCGCGGGTTGATGGTTTCGGCACCGCCGCGCAAACGCCGTAGCTTTTTTTGCCGATCCAGCGCCGAAATATCGCGGCGGATCGTTGCTTCGGAGGAATAGGTAAGATCCACAAGTTCGCGTACCGTCGCCATCGGTTTTTCTTGCAATACACTCAGGATAAGCAGATGTCGTTCGCTTTCGTGCATGATGTTTCCCTATACAATTCCGCTTGTCCCTGCTGCAACAGCAGGTCTAATTTCGGAAACTTTTGCACGATACCCCGCTGTGCGATAGGCTGAAATTGGATCAATCGCTGCGCCACTTTCCAACCGCGCCATCGCAAGAATTGGTTCAACATCGGTGGTAAACGCCGCTTTCAACGTATTACTTGCCATCAGTGCGTCGTTGCTTTCCTGATATTCGCCTAAAGCTGCGCGATCCACGATCAATGCTTGGGCATAAGCGCGCTGCACTTCCATCGCGCTTTGCATCAGGCTTTCTATCGGATCAGAAACGTTATGCGACTGGTCGAGCATATGCGCCGGATTGAAACCCTCAGCTTCACGCATTTCCGCATCCACCAGTTCGTTGAATACCAAAAACAGGCGGTAAGGATCGATGGAAGCCGTATCCAGATCATCGTCGCCATATTTGCTATCGTTGAAATGAAACCCACCAAGTTTGCCGAACTGGATCAACCGCGACACGATCATCTCTATATTCACTGTCGGCGCATGATGCCCAAGATCGACCAGACAATACGCCCTATCGCCCAGCTCTTTGGCTATCATATAATTTGTACCCCAGTCTTGCACCACGGTTGAATAGAAAGCCGGCTCATAGATCTTGTGCTCTGTAAACAGCCGCCAGTCGTCGGGCAGTGCGGCATAAACCTTTTTCATAGCCTCCAGGTAACGGTCGAATTGGGCTGCAAAATTTACCTGGCCTGGAAAGTTCGAACCGTCGCCAACCCAGACTGTCAGCGCGTTTGACCCCATCTTCAGACCAAACTCGATGCATTCGATATTGTGATCCACCGCCTGCTGTCGCGTAGCCGCATCGGAATGACTGAGCGAGCCAAACTTGTACGATTTTGCCTGTCCTACCTGATCCTGAAACGTGTTCGAGTTGATCGCATCAAAGCCAAGCCCCAACGCATCACCGCGCGCTTTCAACTCGTCCGCATCATCTACTCGGTCCCATGGAATATGTAGGGAAACCTTGGGTGTCGCATTAGTAAGTTGTTGAATAACAGCGCAATCTTCCATCTTGTCGAAGATATGCCGGGGCTCGCCTGCACCGGGAAAACGCGCAAATCGCGTTCCGCCGGTACCAACGCCCCAGGACGGTACCGCAACGCCATAAGCGCCAACTTTGACCTTTATCCCATCAATATCGACTCCTCTACGCGCCAGTCGTGCGCCAAGGGCCTGATAGTCTTCGCGCAACGCCTTGATCCACGCATCATTATCTGCTTCGACTGTACTGGTTTCGATAATTTTTTCGGTCATTATTGGGTCTCCCACATTTAGCGCGTGAAGCTCTGTGCATTACCTGCATCAACATTGATGATGTTTCCAGTCGATTTTGCTGAGCTGTCTGAGGCCAGAAAATAGATAGCCTCGGCAATATCTTCTGGAAAAACCGAACGCTTCAACATTGAACGGTCTCGATAGTGGGCTTCCAGATCATCGGTCGACAAATCATAGGCTGCTGCACGCTGCTCTTTCCATTCGCCGGTCCAAATCTTTGAACCCCGCAATACAGCGTCCGGATTAACCACATTGACGCGGATTTGCGCACCGGCACCTTCCAGAGCCAGGCAACGAGCCAGATGAATTTCTGATGCTTTTGCCGTGCAATAAGCAGCGGCATTCGGTGATGCAGCCAGTCCGTTCTTGGAGGCGACAAAAACAATGCTGCCACCAATGCCTTGGGTGCGGAAAACTTTGAAAGCTTCGCGTGACACCAGAAAATAGCCAGTAGAAAGAACGTTCATGTTCCGGTTCCACATTTCCAGCGAGGTTTCCTCGATAGGGGCAGACGACGCCATGCCTGCGTTTGATACCAAAATATCTAGGCCACCAAATTCTAACGTTACCCGATCTAGCCCAGCCAGCACCTGAGCTTCATCAGTCACGTCCATTTTCAACGGGCGAACAACGTCGCTCCCAAACGCGCTTGCAAGTTCATCCTGCGCCTTGACCAACGCTGCATCGTCAATATCTGCCAGCATTACACAAGCGCCTTCGCTTAGCAGTCTTGCCGCCGTTGCCAGCCCAATGCCACCGGCAGCGCCAGTCACGAAGGCCACTTGACCAGCCAGCGATTTCGCCTTTGGCATCCGCTGCAATTTAGCTTCTTCTAGCAGCCAATATTCGATATCGAATGCTTCCTGCTGCGGCAGGCCTTGGTAGGTTGACACGGCGGACGCACCACGCATCACATTGATTGCATTGATATAAAATTCTGCTGATACCCGCGCCGTTGACTTGTTGTTCGCAAAAGAGATCATCCCCACGCCCGGGATCAAATAGATCACTGCATTCGGATCACGCATCGCCGGGCTGTCATCATGCTTGCAGGCCTCATAATAGGCCGCATAGCCTTTGCGATATTGCTCAACACTGTCCGCCAACCCTGCAACTACGGCTACAACATCACTCTTAGTTGGATCAAAATCTACTATTAACGGGCGGATTTTGGTGCGCAGAAAGTGATCAGGGCAACTTGTGCCTAAGGCGGCTAGCAGTTCTAAATCCTTTGAGCAAACAAACTGCAACACTGCTTCGCTGTCGTCAAAATGCCCAACCTTGTGAGTGTCGCGGGAAATCATTCCGCGAATATTCGACATTAACGCCGTTGCGATTGCACGCCGCCCATCTTCGTCCAGTGCCTCGACAACGGGCCCGCCAAATGCGGTTGAAGTCGACGACTTTTCCTCAAGCCACTCAATCGCTGTGTTAATCGTATCAATTGTCGTGGCATAGCATTCCTCGGGGGTGTCTCCCCAGGTGAACAAGCCGTGGCTTTCCAGAATAAGGCCCTTGGCATCAGGATTTTCTTGGCAATATGTTTCCAGCCAAAGCCCTAGTTCGAAACCGGGTCGTTTCCATGGCAACCAGCCAATATCATCGCCGAAAATTTCCTGCGTCAGGACTTTACTATCGCTTGAAGCCGCAATCGCGATAATTGCATCTGGATGCATGTGGTCCACGAATTTACGCGGCACATAGGCATGCAAAGGCGTATCTATTGACGCTGCGCGAGGGTTCAGATTGAAGGTGCAATGCGGCAAGTAACCGACCATCTCGTCTTCAAATTCTAACCCGCGATAGATTCCTTTCAGCGCCTGCAATTTCTCCATATAGAGTGTTGAAAAACCGCCGAGCTTTATTGTTCCGACGTCGCCGCCAGATCCTTTAACCCACAACACTTCGACCTCATCACCGCTCAAAGGGTCGCTCTGCACGATTTTTGAGGAAGTATTACCGCCACCAAAATTGGTTACACGCATGTCGGAGCCGAGAAGATTGGACCGGTAAACTAACCGCTCTTCTTCAGACATGTTAGTTGCTTTGGCGACATCCCACAAATTGGGCAGACGGGATGAATTTGATCGATCAGTCATGAAGTGCTCCGGTTTTTCTATTTTCAAACTGACCTTGAGGACAGTGGATTGTCAATCATATTCGATCAAAAACAGTCATATATTGATACTTCGATCCACGGATGACTGAAAATGATTGACATGACGACTAGTTGGTGAAAATCTTTTAAGAATGAAAACTAAAAAACTGGTAATGGGAGAAAACAAATGAAGTTCTTGAAGACACTCACATCCGCCGCAATGGTATCCGCCATTGCGCTGATGGCTGTTCCGGCAAATGCCGCGGACACACGCATTGCGCTGGTGGTAAAATCGCTTGGCAACGGGTTCTTTGATGCCGCGGCAAAGGGCGCCGAAGAGGCTGCTGTCGAAATCGGTGGTATCGAAATCATCTATACCGGCCCAACATCTGCAACCGCTGAAGGCCAGATCGAGATCATCAACGCGCTGATCGCCCAACAAGTGGACGCCATTGCTATTTCCGCCAACGATCCAGACGCTCTGGTTCCTGTGCTGAAAAAAGCCATGGATCGTGGTATTGCGGTTATCTCGTGGGATTCTGGCGTAGCTGCCGAAGGTCGCCAGATGCACTTGAACCCATCTGATACAGCGCTGATTGGCGAAACCATTTTCAAGCTGGCCGCTGACTATTTGCCAGACGGTGGCCAAGTGGCAATTCTGTCGGCTTCTTCAACGGCGGCTAACCAAAACTCTTGGATCGACGCTGGCAAAGAAGCGCTGCCTACCATGTTCCCGAATATCGAACTGGTCGCAACCGTTTACGGTGATGACGATTCGGTCAAAAGCACAGACGAGGCCAAAGGCCTGATTGCAAGTTACCCAAACCTCAAGGCAATTATCGCACCAACGACTGTTGGTGTCGTGGCTGCAGCGCAGGTTGTGACCGACATGGGGTTGATCGGTAAGATCAACGTTACCGGTCTGGCACTGCCATCCGAGTTCAAACAGTTCATCGACAGCGGCGCATCGCAAGCGGTTGCCCTATGGAACCCAATCGATCTAGGGTACTCAGCCGTTTATATTGCCAACGCTTTGGCCACCGGCGCTGCAACTGCAGAACCAGGTTCGACCATCTCGATCGGTCACGTCGGCGAAATCACACTGGATGATGCAACATCCGCTGCGATGGCTGCACCGTTTACGTTTGACGCGTCCAACATCGAAGAATTCTCAAAAATCTACTGAGACCTTCCAATCCCGTGGCGACGCACAGTGCGCGCCACGGGACCATTTTTTTCTAGATAAAATTCTGCTACCTTAATCGGACACTGAGTCGCCACCAAACACAGCAAAGACTTCGCGCATGCCATCGCCCAAACTCACCCTCACAGGTATTTCCAAATCCTTCCCTGGCGTGAAGGCTCTTAACGAAGTCGATCTCGAGCTGTATGCAGGAGAGGTCACTGCGCTAATCGGTGAAAACGGTGCCGGTAAATCCACTCTCGTGAAATCACTGACTGGAATCTATCAGCCAGAGGCAGGAGAGATCCGCATCGACGGCAACCCGGTCAGCATGCAAACTCCGCACCGCGCGTTTGAGCTGGGAATAGCTGCAATCCATCAGGAAACCGTCTTGTTCGATGAATTGTCTGTTGCCGAAAATATCTACCTTGGCCACACACCGCGCACGTCACTCGGCCTCATCGACTGGCGAAAACTACGCAGCGAAGCGCGTAAGGTTCTTGACGAAATGGGTGCGGCGCATATCAGCGAAGATACCCAACTCAACGAACTTGGTATCGCCAACAAACACCTCGTCGCCGTTGCGCGCGCCATGTCGATCGATTCGCATATCGTCATTATGGACGAACCTACCGCCGCCCTGTCTCATAAAGAGATAGAGGACCTTTTCACCTTGATCGAACACCTCAAATCAGAGGGTAAGGCTATCCTTTTCATCTCGCACAAATTTGACGAGATTTACCGAATAGCCGACCGCTATACGGTATTTCGTGACGGCGAAATGGTCGGCAAAGGTCTTATAAAAGACACCGACCAGAAAGAGATCGTGCAAATGATGGTTGGCCGTTCTGTCGATCAAATTTTTCCAAAAAACAATATCAAAATCGGTGCGCCGATCCTGCAAATAGCCAACCTGTCTCATCCGACAGAATTTGACGACATCTCGTTCGACTTGCACCAAGGTGAAATTCTTGGGTTTTATGGTCTTGTTGGCGCAGGGCGCAGCGAAATCATGCAGGCCCTGTTTGGGATCACGCGCGCCAGCACCGGAAGTGTGACCCTTGATGGAAAACGATGCCAATTCCGCTCTCCCGCCGACGCCATTAAAGCCGGGATCGTCTACGTGCCCGAAGAACGCGGTAAGCAGGGCATCGTTGCCGACCTGCCGATCTACCAAAATGTCGGTCTACCTTCGCTGCACAAAACTTCACGCAGCGGCGTTTTACAACTGGCTGAAGAATTCGCGCTGGCTCGCGAATTTACGGAGCACCTTGATCTGCGCGCCTCCTCGCTGTCGCAACCAACCGGCACCCTGTCTGGCGGCAATCAGCAAAAGGTTGTTGTTGCCAAATGGCTTGCCACCCAGCCGCGCGTGATCATCCTTGATGAACCGACCAAAGGTGTCGACATCGGCAGCAAAGCGGCCGTGCATGCCTTTATGGGCGATCTCGTGGCGCAGGGGCTCAGCGTCATCATGGTTTCGTCTGAAATCCCGGAGATACTGGGGATGAGCGACCGCATCGTGGTGATGCGTGAAGGGTTGATTATCGACACGACGGCCAATGACGGCACGCTCACGGCTGAACAACTGGTGATGACTGCCGCCGGAATCTCCGAGGCCGCCGCATGAGAAAACTATTGAAAAACCGAGAATTTTGGTTGGCTCTTGCGCTTGCAATGTTGATTTTGGGTGTGACGTTGCGTGCGCCCGGCTTTGGCGCAACTTCCAATTTGCTCGATATATTCAACAACACTTCGATTCTAGTGATTCTGGCCTTAGGCCAGATGGTGGTTATCCTGACCCGCTCTATCGATCTATCAATGGCGGCTAACCTTGCCTTATCCGGCATGATTGTTGCGCTTCTGAACGCTGCATACCCGGGGATTCCCGTACCGATCTTACTGGCCATCGCTGCGATAAGTGGCGCAATCCTCGGCGCCGTCAACGGCCTGCTGGTTTGGAAACTTAATATCCCATCGATTGTTGTCACACTGGGTACACTTACCATTTACCGAGGTACAATTTTCCTGATTGCGGGTGGCCAATGGGTCAACGCTGACCAGCTTAGCCCGGCCTTTATTGCCACCACTCGCCTGCAGATATTCGGGATACCGCTACTGTCATGGTTCGCAATTTTGATCGTAATAGTTTTCTTCATTATGTTGACCAGAACCACGATTGGTCGCGCGCTATATGCGATTGGCGTAAACCCCATGGCTTCCGTCTACGCGGGCATTGACGTAGGCAAAACCAAGTTCATCGCCTTTACCATCGCTGGAACCGTGTCCGGTTTGTGTGGTTACCTTTGGGTTTCGCGCTATGTCATCGGCTCGGTCGAAGTTGCCAAAGGTTACGAACTCTCGATTATCGCAGCCTGCGTTATCGGTGGCGTTTCTATCGCCGGCGGCATCGGGTCCGTCGGCAGCGCCCTGCTGGGCGCTTTGTTCCTCGGCGTGATCAACAGTGCTCTTCCAATCATAAACATTTCACCGTTCTGGCAAATGGCTATATCAGGTGCGGCGATCATTCTGGCAGTGATTTTTAACTCGCGTACTAGCCGCCAAAAAGGTCGTATAATCCTTAAGTCGGCGAGGGTAGGCAAATGAGCGATACTCAGATCCGCCACATCCCTGATCGCCTCGACAACCCGCTTCGGTCGGCCATCTTTTCATGGCAGTCTCTGCTGTTAGTCGTTGCCATTACAATCTTCGTCGCCAACTCTTTTGCCACACCTTATTTCCTGAACCCTTGGTCCTTATCTGATGCGACTTTTAACTTCACCGAAAAAGCGCTGATCGCCCTGGCCATGGCTCTCGTTATCATCTCTGGTGAAATTGACCTTTCGGTCGCTGCGATCATCGCGTTTTGTTCGACGATGATGGGTTTCGCACTGCAATTTGGCGTCGGCACCCCTGGCCTTGTTGCCATCGGCATTACCACCGGCTTACTGTGCGGCGCCTTCAACGGTGCGCTAGTTTCTGGCCTGCGCCTGCCTTCCATTGTTGTCACAATCGGCACGATGAGTTTTTTTCGGGGCCTTTCCTTCATTGTTCTCGGCGATCAGGCTTTCAAAGGATATCCTTTGAGTTTTGCTTATTTCGGCCAGGGCTATGTCTGGTGGGTCGTCTCATTCGAGGTCGTCCTGTTCCTGATCATGGCCGTCATCTTTTATTTCGTGCTGCACCGCACCACCTTTGGCCGTCAGATATTCGTTATTGGCAACAATCCCGTTACTGCAGAATTCTCCGGTGTCAGGGTGCGCTGGGTAAAATTTCTCTTGTTCTGCCTCACGGGTGTGATGTCAGGCCTCGCCGCCGTCTTGTTGACTTCTCGCCTTGGCTCGACCCGTCCTTCAATAGCAACAGGCTGGGAACTCGAAGTCATCACCATGGTCGTGCTTGGTGGTGTGAGCATCCTTGGTGGCGCGGGCAGTATTATCGGTGTCGTTTTGGCGGCCCTGATTATGGGCCTTGTAACTTTTGGGCTTGGCCTGCTGAATGTACCCGGCATTGTCATGTCCATCGTCATCGGCTCGCTTCTGATCGCGATTATCGCATTGCCGATCCTCGCGGGTCGACTGCGCGCTAGAATGGAACGGTAATGGAAAAGGTTGCTTTCAAGATGCAAATTAATCCCGGCCAGAGGGACAAATACAAGCAACGCCACGACGAGATTTGGCCAAAACTTTCGCAGGCCCTTTCCGAGGCAGGTGTCAGTGATTATTCGATCCATCTCGATCCCGATACTGACATTTTATTCGCTACTATGTGGAGGTGCGACAATCACGGTCTTGACGTGTTGTCACAGACAGATCTGATGCAGAAATGGTGGGCCTATATGGCCGACATCATGCTAACGCATGACAGCAACGAACCTATCGTCACGCCGCTGGAAACACTGTTCCACATGCGCTGATAGTTCAAAATTGTTAGCCAACTCCAATTTTAAAATATTGATTATAGTCAGTTATTGATTTGAAATTTGGTGAATGCGACAGTACTTGCCAGCCATTGCATCTGGTGTACGGTGCTTAAGTCTTGCAATTTACTCAACGCGTGCCGCGAATGCCACTCTAACTTTATTTCATCTTCACCAACCGCCTAGCCATTACCAGAAAGCCATCATCAGACCGTCTCTCAGCCGCCTGCACACGTTTCTGAAGGCGGTAATAGGTTCTCCACCACCATGCCCTTAGGTTTAGTTGTACCCAACTCCTTTAGGGACGTATCGGTTCCCAGTCGCGGCCTATGCTTATCCCTTTGGCCAACCTCGGAATGCCCAAAATCTCTGCGCTAGTTGCGCATAATTGAAAAATAAGATCAGCTTCTGGGCTAGTAAGGTTCATAATATTTTGCCCCTTGTGCTGGCTAGCGTATCGGTGCGTTTGCATCAGATCTCCGTTGGTCAAGATTATACTAACTAATATGTTGGCCTTGTGAACCGTCAATCTTCAGGCATAAGTCCTGCATCAATCATCTATTTTTTAAGCCGTTTCAGTTTTCCTAAGACCCGACACCCGACACCCGACCAATTTAACTTTTGCAGAGGTATATCTATGACGCCCTTTCCCATTTCCGAAAGCACGCCAATTGCATATGCAGGCCCGCCACCTAAAGAGACTGATGTTGTAGTGATTGGTGGTGGCGTGATTGGCGTATGCACGGCATTGTTTCTGGCTGAAGCAGGGAAGCGTGTTGTTTTATTGGAAAAAGGCCGTATTGCCGGTGAACAATCTAGTCGGAATTGGGGGTGGATACGGCAACAGGGGCGTGATCCAGATGAAATACCAATTATGTCTGAGGCAAAACAAATTTGGCAGGATCTCGCCTCTAGAACTAATGTAGACATTGGCCTAACAACTGGCGGCGTGACTTATCTGGCGCATAATGAGGCTGAGATGGAGAGCTACCATGCCTGGATGTGCCATGCAAAAACTCATGGTTTAGATAGTAAAATATTAAGTACCGTTGCTGTTTCAGATCTCATTCCAAATATGCACGCTGGGCATGTGGGTGGCATTCATACGGCGAGCGATATGCGAGCTGAACCGTGGGTTGCAGTGCCTGCACTTGCTGGGATTGCAGCCCGCGCAGGGGCGGTTTTAGTTGAAAACTGTGCAGTTCGTACTTTAGATATGTCTGCGGGACGTGTGACAGGCGTTATTACTGAAGCCGGATTAATAAAGGCATCAGAGGTAGTTTTGGCGGGCGGAGCATGGTCCTCGTTATTCTTGCGCAATTTGGGGGTAGCCTTGCCTCAATTGAGTGTGCGGGCAACCGTGGCAGCAACTGAGCCTTTACCCGTAGTGCACATGGGTGGCGTTGTAGACAAGGACCTTGCGTTTCGTCCAAGAACTGATGGTGGTTATTCTCTAGCCTCAGGTGGGTTCATTGAGCTGTTTGTTGGGCCTGACGCATTTCGTGCGTTGCCCAAATACCTTGCCCAATTAAAATCAGACCCGTTTGGAGTACGTTTAAGCCCATCCGCACCATTGGGTTTCCCTGATGCATGGAGCACGCCCCGCCACTGGTCGGGAGACCATATCAGTCCTTTTGAAGTGATGAGGGTGTTGAACCCTAATCCCAATTTTCCAAAAGTCCATGATTTATGCAATCGTTTTGAGGCGATGTTCCCCCATCTTGGTCCCGTTCGATTAAAATCTGCGTGGGCGGGGATGATTGATACCATGCCGGATGTTGTGCCAGTGGTAGATAGGGTCGCCGCATTGCCAGGCTTGACGTTGGGGACTGGGTTTAGTGGTCACGGCTTTGGCATTGGTCCTGCAGCTGGTCGTATTTTGGCTGCTCTGGCAACCGGTGCCGACGTGGGTCACGATCTGAGCAGATTTCGCCTGAGCCGATTTTCTGATGGTACTAAAATGCGCTTGGGCCCGTCTATTTGACTTGGTACGAAGGGTGGGCTGGTAAACGATGGAACACTTATAATTGAGTACAAGTTTCCCACCTTTTTTAGCCGCTAGTGTTGGCACAGAAGTCTCCTGCTGGAAAATAATGTGTTTTACTGGTCACCCAGCCAGTCGGTGTTGATGCAGTTATTATAAACAAAATAGCCTATGTCTTCGGGTGTTCCCACACCCAGCGCACCCAAATTGATTGAAGCTACCATTTTAGCTGCAACTGATTTAGGTAATAATCCCGCATCGCTATCTGATAAAATTTGTACACTCATCTCTACGGCGGTCTGTTCAACATCCCCACCGGCCTCTCCAAGACCTGCAACATAGTGACCGAGGCCAGCTACTTGTTCACACATTGCTAACATTTCAGGGTTTGAGATATTCAAGGTCTCTTGAGAGGTGGCTGCGCCTGGGATCAATAATAGTGCCAAGAGATGCGCGTAGAGGAATGTAGGCATTTCTAACTTAGATGTGTCTTGTTTTCTCATTTATTCCTCAATCCCTATTCTCAAGCTCTCGAAACAAGTAGCAACGCCTGAGCTTCACTATGCCTGTACATGAATTATTCCTATCAATAGTTTATGCGCAGAAGTCACTATGCTCCAGGGGTGTGGATATTTAAAATGATAAGGCTATGCAATTTCATTCACTCCAAAAAACTAGTCCAGTGAAATAGCCTGACAATTTTAGGAGACATTATGGAAGGGCATCTAAAAAACTAAATAAAACCGGAATATTAAGTTTTGATAAAGGCTTGGAAATGTGTGGGGCACTTCATGCGGCCAAAAAAAAGGCGACACCAGAAGGTGCCGCCAGTAATAACATTCATTTCGGGAGGAAAATCTTGCTGAGGCCTGAATAGCCCAATCTAAGATCAAGCGGCAACGCATAAAGTTGCAAACCCGCTATGCGTTTTACGCATGCATTAAGATTAATTAATAATCACTTAAGGGTGTTTGAGCGATGTTGAATTCAGAACTTCAATGATTTTATGCCGTCAATTAGGGAAGTTAGATCTCCAGTGATTGGTATGTCGGCATTTTTGGAAGGCCTGCAGTGCGAAGGAGTTATTCTGTTACTAAATTTACAACTGAAGTACCAATGCCCTGAGTGGAGGTAAAACCAAACTCGAATACAGCCCAAGGTGAATATCTTTTGGCCAATTTACTCAAACAATAGTGCAATATTGTCTGTGTTCAGTCTTTAGTTGGGTTTGCTAGATGGGCTGTATTTGACAGGGGTACCTATGCGGAAATCAACACACCATAAGAGATTTTAAGCCATGAAAATGATAGCTATCTGCATATTGTGGCTCGGTAGAAACTTTTAGGTTTGGGCAGCGTTCGAACAGGATCTGGAGGCCGAGTGTGATTTCCAATCGCGCCAAGGGTGCCCCAACACAGAAATGTAAGCCCGCGCCAAATGATTGATGCTGACCAGGTTTTCGGTTGGGATCAAAACGGTTAGGATCCTCCACAAAGGCAGGGTCGCGATTGGCAGCGGCGAGGAGACAGGCGACTTCCTGCCCCTTTTTGATTTCCAGGCCGAAGCAATCAATGTCTTTGTAGGCATGGCGGGTGAAGACATGCAGCGGCGGGTCATAGCGCAAAACTTCTTCCACCAAAGATGGCGTCACTTCCCGATATGGCAGTGGTAAGAGGGTTTTGAGTGCATTGCCAAGCGTATGCACCGTAGCCTCATGGCCTGCGTTGAGCAGCAAGATGCAGGTTGAAATTAATTCAGCCCCAGTGAGTTTCTCTCCTGCTTCCTCGGCGGCAATCAGATCTGATAAGAGATCTTCGCGGGGATGGGCGCGACGGTGTTTGATGTAGTTTTCTAGAAATTCAGTGAAATCGATAGTAGCCTGATTAGCGGCGAGCTCGGTCTCATAGCTTCGTCCTGATTGATACATCGCAACCATGGCGTTTGACCAGATTAATAGGTCATCACAGCGATCAGTTGGTACCCCAAGCAAGGTGGCAATTACATGCACGGGCAGGGGGCGGGCGAAGTTATTCAGAAAATCAAAGGGTTGGTCGGGGAATGCATCAATAAGCTGGTGGCAAGTAGTAGTGATCTCAGGGGCCATGGCTGCAACTTTCCGGCCGGTAAAAGCACGCAGAACCAATCCGCGTAGGCGGCTGTGGCGTGGTGGCTCCAACTCAAGCATCGAGTGTGATTCATTCGCCTGCCATTGTGCAATATGGATGGGACATTGCGTGGATACTAAAGGCTCTCGCCCCAACTCACGGTTGCCGAGGATCATGCGAACGGCCCGGTGGCTGACGGCGGCAGGCATGTTGTAGTCCTTCCACCACACAACGTCTCCCATTGTCCGAGCTTGATCATAAGCTGGGTAGGGATTTTGCACGAAAGTTGGATCGGTTGGGGATTGGCTGAATGTTTCCATGGGTCGATAGCGCCTCAATCTGTTGAGCGGGCAGGGTTCCCTTTTGTATATGGTATTTTGTGTTCCAAAAGGTGTTTGCCGCTTGTTTTATCCCCGCCGCAACCTACAGTCATCATCACTCCGGTCACAACCGGTTATTTTGGGAGAGTATCATGAAATATTTTACTACGGCTGCTGCCGCTGTTGCTTTATCGTTTTCTGCAGGCGCTGCCATTGCCGCCTGTGATTCTGGTGAAATTGTAATTAAGTTTAGCCACGTTACCAATACCGACAAGCACCCAAAGGGGATTGCTGCCACGTTGCTGATGGAGCGGGTTAATGCTGAAATGAACGGTAAAGCTTGCATTGAAGTGTTCCCAAATTCAACACTTTATAATGATAATCAAGTTTTGGAAGCTTTACTACAGGGTGACGTTCAAATGGCGGCGCCGTCGCTATCAAAGTTTGAGCAGTTCACTAAGAAATTCCGCATTTTCGATTTGCCATTCATGTTCAAAAACATCAATGCGGTAGATGAGTTCCAAACGTCTGCAGCGGGGCAGGCTATGAAAGAATCAATGACCAAACGTGGCCTTCTAGGGCTGGCATTTTGGCACAATGGCATGAAGCAGATGTCTGCAAACGTTCCTTTGAATGCTCCGTCTGATGCAAATGGATTAAAATTTCGTGTTCAGAACTCAGAGGTTTTAAAAGCACAAATGGCCGCCATGGGCGCAAGCCCACAGCCAATGGCCTTTTCTGAAGTATATGGTGCACTGCAAACAGGTGTTGTGGATGGTCAAGAAAACACTTGGTCGAACATCTTTGGGAAAAAATTCTTTGAAGTTCAAGATGGTACAACGGAAACAGATCATGGCATTATTGATTACCTCGTTGTGACCTCAACTGACTTCTGGGATGGTCTGCCAACTGATGTTCGTGATCAACTTTCTACAATCATGACTGAAGTCACAGCAGCACGTAACGGTGAATCCACTTCTGTAAACGCCTCTGCAAAACAAGCAATCATCGCCGCTGGTGGTGTTGTACGGAGCTTAACAGCTGATCAACGTGCTGAATGGGTTGCAGCAATGATGCCTGTTTGGAGCCAATTTGTTGGCGATGTTGGTCAAGCCAACATTGATGCTGCGCAGGCAATCAACGCAAAATACTAAGGCTATTCATTAGCTGGTTTGGCCCGTAGCAATGCGGGCCAAATTTTCTGCCTGAGGAAATCCCAACATGTCAATACAATCGCCACTCGCTCAGTCAAAATTGAGCCGCTGGACTAACGAGATTGAAGAGACAGCTATAGCAATTCTTTTGGGCCTAATGACCCTAATTACATTTGCAAATGTTGTCTTACGCTATGGCTTTAATACAGGTTTAATTTGGGGTTTGGAGGCTACAACATTTCTATTCGCTTGGTTAGTTTTGTTCGGTATTAGCTATGCGGTTAAAGTGACAGCTCACTTGGGCGTGGACGCTGTGATCAATTTGCTTTCGCCTAAGCTGCGGCGTTGGGTTACGATAGTGGCGGCTGCCGTATGTGTTGCCTATGCCGCGTTGTTGATGAAGGGTGCTTGGGATTACTGGGCTAACTTTGCTAATCTCCCGCAGACTACGGGGCGTTGGTTCCCAACTGGCTTTGAGGAGATGCGCCGAACTTCCTATCGCGGTTGGTATGAGGTGATTGATATTGCCTTCCCCGAATGGCTACGCTGGATCCAACCGATGATGAACGATGGGGATAATTATGAGAAAATTCCACGTTTTATACCTTACTTTATACTGCCATTTGGTATGGCGCTGTTATTATTTCGTTTTATGCAAGTCTTTGTACGACTGCTCAGTGGCCAAGAGGCTAGCCTGATAGTGAGCCATGAAGTTGAAGAGGCTATCGCCGAAGTCCAGCACTTGAATGTTAAGGAATAGCCCCATGGAAGTTGCAATTTTATTTGCTATTGTCGTTGGGCTGATGCTCATAGGGGTACCGATTGCTGTTAGCCTTGGTATGGCTTCGGTTTTGTTTTTATTGGCGCTTGGGGACACGTCATTAGCCTCAATTGCTCAAACCTTCTTTCAAGCGATGGCTGGGCATTACACTTTGCTGGCCATTCCTTTTTTCATTCTGGCCTCTAGCTTTATGTCGACTGGCGGTGTGGCCCGACGCATTATTCGCTTTTCGGTCGCATTGGTGGGCCATGTACCCGGTGGCTTAGCTATTGCTGGCGTTTTTGCTTGTATGATGTTTGCAGCTCTATCGGGCTCTTCGCCGGCAACCGTAGTGGCCATTGGCAGTATTGTAATCGCAGGTATGCATCAGGTGGGCTACACCAAAGAATTTGCGGCTGGCGTTATTGCCAATGCGGGCACGCTTGGTATCTTAATTCCACCATCAATAGTTATGGTAGTTTACGCGGCGGCTGTTGAGGTTTCCGTGGGCCGAATGTTCCTGGCAGGGGTGTTGCCTGGCTTGATGGCGGGTAGCATGTTGATGGTCACCATCTACATAATGGCCCGGGTGAAAAACCTACCCAAGGGTGAATGGCAGGGCTGGGACGAAGTAGCTGCTGCAGTATTGGATGCTGCGTTTGGCCTAATTTTAATTATCATCATTTTGGGTGGTATTTATGGAGGTATCTTTACGCCGACCGAGGCCGCAGCCGTCGCCTGTGTTTATGCTTTCTTCGCTGCTCTGATGATTTACCGTGATATGGGCCCTTTGAAGGGTCGCAGCTGGCTGCGTGATTTTGAAAAAATCTCATTTGGCCTTGGTCTACGAGTTGTAGCCTTTGCTGTCATTGGCTTTATTTTGCACTGGTCTTTGGGTAAGGCTGGGGTTTACCCTCACGGCTGGGGCATAATAGTAGCCATAGCTTGGGTGCTGGTTTGCTTGGGTACAGGCTGGGCTATGTCGCATTTTGATAGTCAACGACATCGTGTTGCGTGGCCAATCATTATGGCGCTTGGCGCTCTGCCAGGTTTGATCTTTGGCTATTGGGCTTTTGTGTCTATCTATCAAGCTTTGGCAGTGTACGCGGCGGGGTCCATTGTTACCATGCTGCTCACGTTCCTATTAGCTTCAGCAGTTTCGTCTATCGTGTGCGCTGCCACCATCGCGCCTGCAATCATCTTCACATTCTCGCTGCACGGCGCAGCGCGCGAGGGCCAAGGCACTGGCTTTGCCCGTAGTCTTTTGGGTGGTGCGAAGGCGTTTGGCCGTGGTGTCGCCGAGGCTGTGATATACTTTCCGGCTGCCGTGGTGCATAAAGATACCCGCAAAACCCTTTTTGAATCTGGTAAGTTGACGGTTACCTTGATGTTCATTATTGCTAATGCTCTTATTTTAAAACATGTTTTGACTGACGAACAAATTCCACAACAAATAGCTTCAGCCATGCTGTCGGCTGGATTTGGGCCAATCATGTTCTTGGTCATCGTCAATGTGATATTGTTGATAGGAGGGCAATTCATGGAGCCCTCCGGGTTGCTAGTGATTGTAGCGCCTTTGGTATTCCCAATTGCTATGGAGCTGGGCATTGATCCAATTCATCTTGGGATCATCATGGTGGTGAATATGGAGATTGGTATGATCACCCCGCCTGTAGGGCTAAATTTATTTGTGACTTCAGGGGTTGCTAATATGCCCATGATGTCCGTTGTCCGTGCTGCGTTGCCTTTCTTGGCGGTCTTGTTCGTATTTCTGATTATGGTTACCTATATCCCTTGGATTTCAACCGTTCTACCAAATGCTATGATGGGTCCAGAATTGATCATAAAATAAATACTAAACAGAAGATATATATGAATTTAATTTAATGCCCTAAACTAGAAAGATGTGAGGACACTGGCTATGGATTCGATTGCGCTGACACCCGAAATGATGGTTGTATTGGCTATTTTGGTTGTCACGGTCACCCTTTTTATCACCGAAGTTTTCCGTATAGATCTTACGGCCATCCTTACTATGGTATCTTTGGGCCTACTCAGCCAATTGCCGGGTCTGGGTAACTTGGCAGACACATCGCGGCTGTTCGATGGGTTTGCGTCTAATGCTGTAATCTCAATTATCGCAGTTATGATTATTGGGGCGGGACTAGACAAAACTGGCCTGATGTCGAAGGTTGCAGGCTATATTCTCAAGCTTGGCGGTACTAAAGAAACTCATATTATTCCGATTATTTCGGGTTCGGTCGGGATTATCTCCTCTTTCATGCAAAACGTAGGGGCTGCCGCGCTATTTTTGCCAGTAGTTAGCCGGATTTCAGTGCGTGCTGAACTTCCAATGTCCCGCTTGCTAATGCCGATGGGCTTTTGCGCGATCTTAGGCGGCACTATCACCATGGTAGGATCATCTCCCCTAATTTTGCTAAATGATCTAATGGGCGTTGCGAATGCTGGATTGCCGGCTGATCAACAAATGCAACCCTTTGGCTTATTTGACGTCACCCCTATTGGGATCTCTTTGGTAGTAACTGGCATCTTATACTTTATCTTGTTTGGTCGCTGGGTTCTTCCCCGTCAGTCAAGCAAGGATGAGGGGGCTTCTGCACAGTCCATGCGGAATTATGTAAAAGCCATCTATGGGCTAAAAGTTGATATTTTTGAGGTGTCCGTTCCGGAGGGCAATATCCTGATTGGACATTCATTGGCTGATTTAATGGATGCGCATCATATCTATATCATTGGGACAGATTACCGAGGCAAACGAGTTGTGGCGCCTATGGCCTCGACGCGAATTGAAGCACCATGCCGCTTGGCGATCCTTGGGTTGCGACGGGTTGCTGAGGAGTTTTCTAAGGACTTTGGTCTTGAGGTGCTGCCCCAGCTCGAAAGATTTTCTGATGATTTTGCTGCCACCCATGCTGGGGTGGCGGAAATCGTAGTGCCCCCTGGGTCTTCGGTGATTGGCAAAACACCTGGCCAGATCCGTTACCGCGCCACCCATGGCCTCTCACTTTTGGGAATTCACCGTGGAAATGAAACCCTCAGCCATGTGGAGACACCCCAGCGGGCCGCCACACGGCTGACTAATGTGCCGCTCCTGGCAGGGGATACTTTGGTGGTACACACCAAATGGGATTCTCTGACGCGGCTGAGTTTGGATCGCGACTATGTGATTGTCACCTCCGAATATCCACGCGAAGAGGTACGACCGCAAAAGGTAGGCTGGGCATTGGCATTTTTTGCACTAGCGATTTTGATGATTTTGGTGACAGATATTCGCCTTTCTCTGTGCTTGCTGACTGGAGCTGCGGGCATGATAGTGTCGCGAGTTTTGTCGATGGATGAAGCTTATGATGCCGTAGGTTGGAACACTGTATTTCTATTGGCGAGCCTTATCCCGCTTGGGGTAGCGGTGCAGGCCACAGGGACCGCAGCTTGGATTGCCGCCCAGGTACTTATCCTGTTGGACGGCTGGCCAATCTGGGCACTACAGGTGGGGGTTGCCATTTTAGCGACTATTTTCACATTGGTGATGTCAAATGTGGGCGCTACTGTTCTGTTGGTGCCCTTGGCCGTATCGATTGCGGTAGCTGCTGGAGGCAATCCAGCTATCTTCGCACTAACAGTAGCGATTTCAACCTCGAATTCTTTCCTTATTCCAACCCATCAAGTTAATGCACTGATTATGGGTCCAGGTGGGTATCGAGTAGTAGATTTCATTCGCTGCGGTTTCATCATGACCTTGTTATTTTTGGTTGTTTCTATGCTGATGATGAACCTTGTGTTTTAGCTTTCTGACAGAGCTTGCATGATAGGTATGAAATCTGTGGCTTTTAAGCTAGCCCCACCCACCAAGGCGCCGTTGACATTGGTCACGGCAAAAATTTCTTGTGCATTGCTGGGTTTGACAGAACCGCCATATAGGATTGAGATGTAATTTCCTTGAGTGCCATAGGTGCCCACCAACAACTTGCGAAGCGCATCATGCATGCCGGTGATTTGTTCTAGGTTTGGCACTATGCCGGTCCCGATGGCCCATATTGGCTCATAGGCTATAACAATCTGCGCTCCTGCAGGCAGTGAGGCGGCGAGCTGGCTCGAAACGATTGAGATCGCTTGGCCGCTCTCGCGTTGCGCTAGGCTCTCACCGATGCAGATAATTGGGGTTATTCCTGCGCGCAGAGCTGCAAGAGCTTTGGCTTGTACAATGACATCC